>JAEEGL015179729.1_pt1 | contig 14202 bp, 9 predicted proteins | sample 9134231 | NCBI WGS metagenome assembly JAEEGL01 (sample SAMN16246548, study PRJNA631951) | gut metagenome | biome: gut microbiome; feature: rumen; material: fiber-attached | host: Bos | place: Iran: Karaj | collected 2018-10 | reverse complement strand
TTTTCTGGCAGTATCAACGACACGACACCATATAGCAAGTTTCTCTCTTTCTCTGTCATACCTTTATAAAATATGGTGCAAAGGTACAATATTTTGGGCAGATATACAAATCAATGCCTTTGCTTATGCAGTCATGCATGGTCTGTGGAGGTCAGCCACGGAAAAATCCGGGTGCGCCGTTATCATCCAAATCAAAAACGGCCCTGTGGATTTCCAACCTCGTGAGCCCTACAGTCCCCTATTCACATCGCTGCACAAAACGCCCACCATGGTAGAACTGCAGGTAACACAAGAGTATCTTGGCGCTGCCAACCATCTGGTTTATCTGGCCCCAATGTGGAAGGAATTCTTCTCGTTTGTCAAGCCTAGCAGCATCAAGGCAATGGCTGGCGTAGCCAATATCGGCGACGACACCAACTGGTGCGGCCATCATTTTGCCCAAGCCAACTGGTATGCCTTTGGTCGTCTGGCTTGGAATCCGCAGTTAACTTCAGGGACTATCGCCACCGAGTGGTTGCAACAAACATTCGGAACCCCAAATACATCTCTCAGCGCTCATCTCTCGCCTCTACTTAACATCATGCTCGATAGCCGCGAAGCCTGTGTTAATTACATGATGCCATTAGGTATTCATCACATATTTGCAGGCGTTCATCACTACGGCCCAGCCCCTTGGTACAGTCCTAAAGGCACCCGTTCCGACTGGACCCCACCCTATTACCATCGAGCCGACAGCATCGGCCTGGGCTTCAATCGTACCATAACCGGTTCGGCCAACGTCAAGCAGTATCCCGACTCACTCTGTCAGCTTTATAACGATATCAATACCTGTCCCGAGAACCTATTGGCATGGTTCCACCACGTGCCTTGGGACCATAAGATGAAGAGTGGCCGCACGTTCTGGGACGAGCTCTGTCACAAATATAACAATGGTGTAGCCCAAGCACGCCAGTTTCTGGCCGTTTGGGATGCCATGCAGCCTTACGTCGATGCCCAGCGCTTTAAGGAAGTTCAGCGCAAGCTCCGCATCCAGGCCCGTGACTCGGAATGGTGGCGTGATGCCTGTCTACTCTACTTCCAGACCTTCTCCAAGCGTCCTATCCCGCAGGACGTGGAACATCCCGTCCATAACCTCGACGAGATGATGAAGTTTGAAATACCTATCAGTATGTACGAAAACCCAGAGAACGGATACAACAAGTAGCAAAAGATGAAAAGAATCCTTGTAATTTCGATGCTGCTAACATCGATGGCTGCTGGTGCACAGATAGCGTCGCTGCCTGATGAAGCCTGGAATGGAACGGAGTGGATTTGCGTAGCTGATGCGCCCTCATCAAGCCGTTTATCTGTTCTCGATACGTTTGGCTTTCTCCTTGGATGCTGCCGATAGTTTCCCTTTCAGGTATTGTTCGATGACCAGACCGGCTATCGGCGCAGCAAGGTCGGCACCGAAGCCGCCGTGCTCGATGTAGACGGCAATGGCAATCTTCGGATTGTTCATCGGTGCAAAGGCGATAAAGGCGGAGTGGTCTTCGCCGGGATTCTCGATGGTGCCCGTCTTGCCACAGATGGGGTAGGTGGTCTTGATGCTCGTGGCCGTACCCTTCTCTACAGCGAGCCGCATGCCCTCGATGACAGGGGCATAGGCCTCTTTCGCTACCTTCGTCTCCCGTTTGGTCAGATAGCGTTTGTTGGTGGTGTCCTTATGGATATGAGGCACAAAGTACCAGCCTCGGTTGGCGATTGTGACGGCGAGGTTACACAATTGCAGGGGTGTGCAGGTGACATCGCCCTGGCCCATGCCTGCCCACCAGATGGTCTTGCCGTCCCAGCCATCCTTGTAACGGCGGTTCAGGTAGTCAACGCCAGCCAGCAGCCCGCCTTGTTCTCCGGCGATGTCGATGTGCATTGGTCCTCCGAGCCCCATCGACTGCATGTAACTGCGCCAGGTGGTGATGGCTTCTTCCTTAGATTCATAGATGAAACTGTCGTTGATCATCGAACCGAAGTTCACGATAAACCATGTGTTGCAACTCAGGGCAAGGGCATTCTTCAGATCCAGGGGCGAGCGGTGCTTGTGGCAGCCCACCTTGATATTGCCGTCGGTGATCCCATTGACACACTCCATCTTTGTATCTGGGGTGACGACTCCCTCCGACAGCAGCGTGAGTGCCTGTGCCGTCTTGAAGGTGGAGCCAGGCGCCTGTGGCTTGCCGATGGCCTGGGTGACGTCGTATCCGTGTGGGGTGTTTGTTGCCAGACAGATGATTTCACCGTTCTCGGGGTTAATGGCAACGATGCTGCCCGTCTTCCCCTTCAGCAGTCGCTCTCCTAACTGCTGCAGCATCGGACGGATGGTCAGGGGACCGTCTGTCGGAAGTCCCTGCGCCTTTACACTCATGCCAGTCAGCAGAATGACAGATATTAATAAGTACTTTTTCATAAAACGTCGGCAAAGTTACTGTTTTTTATTCAATTGCCTATCATAATTCGTTCATTTTTATGTTGGTTTTGAATAAATTAAGTGGAATAGGACTTGGTTAATTGCAGAAAAAGCTCTAATTTTGTAGCCAAATTAAATAGTTGAAGCATGAAAAAGGTAATTATGATGTTGCTGGCTGTCATTTTGGTCAGCGGCTGCGGACAGCAAAAGGAGCAGCAGTCGAAGGCTCCAGTCAGAGTGAAGACACAAGTCGTGTCGCCTGGAATGATTGATAATGCCCAGACGTATGTGGGTATTGTCGAGGAACGCGAGGCCACGGCAGTCAGTTTTACTGGCATGGGTGTGGTGAAGCGTGTGCTGGTGAACGAAGGGCAGGCAGTGAATCGCGGACAGTTGATTGCTGAGATGGACGACACGCAGGCCCGTAACCTGCTCAGTGGAGCTGAGGCACAGATGACACAGGCCAACGATGCCTTGCAGCGTTACGGTATGTTGCACGACAACGGTTCGCTGCCGGAAGTGCAGTGGGTGGAGATACAGAGCAAGGTGGCTCAGGCGAAATCACAACTGGAGGTGGCCAGAAAGAATCTTGCCGACTGTCGTCTGACAGCCCCTGTGGGTGGTATCGTAGGTCACAGACAGATTGGTGCAGGCGAAACGGCCCTCCCGTCACAGGCTGTTGTGAGCATCCTCGATATCTCAACCGTCAAGGTGAAAGTGGCTGTGCCTGAAGCAGAAATCAGCGGAATCCACCCTGATACCCACTCTACAATCAAGGTTGAGGCGACAGGTCTCAGCTATGAGGGTGGCAGAATAGAAAAGGGTGTGCAGGCAGATGCGCTTACGCACACATACGATATAAGGATTAATGTGGCGAACGGCGAAAGGAAGCTGTTGCCGGGTATGGTGGCCAGCGTAAGGTTCATCTCAGAAGGAAGTCAGGGCATCAGCGCCAAGACGATACCTGTGACGTCTGTTCAGAAGAATATGGACGGCAGCCTGTTTGTATGGACAGTGGACAAGGACAAGAAAGCGCATCGTACGACGGTGACTATCGGCAGTACACAGGGTAACTACTTAACCGTCATAGACGGCCTGAACATCGCCGACCGTATTGTGACAGAGGGCTATCAGAAACTGAGTGAAGGAACGGAAGTAATCTATTGACCATTAAACATTGAACATTATGGGAAATAAGATGGAATGGCTGAAGTGGCCATTAGAACATTACTCGATATCGCTGCTCATCATCGGCATACTGTTTGTGCTGGGAATATTCGGTATGTGGGACATGCCGAAAGATGAGTTCCCGCATGCCACCATCCGCCAGGGTGTGGTTGTGGCAGTCTATCCCGGCGCCACGTCGGAAGAGGTGGAACAGCAGGTAGCCCGGCCGTTGGAGCGCTATCTCTTTACATACGGTGAGGTGAACCGCACGAAGACCACTACCACGTCGCAGAACGGCATGTGCATCGTGATGGTGAAACTGAACGACGATGTGAACAACAAAGACGAGGTGTGGAGTAAGATAAAACACGGTCTGAACGGTTTCAAGGCGCAGTTGCCCAGTGGTGTACTGGCCATCGTGGTGAACGACGACTTCGGTAACACCTCGGCTCTGCTCATCGCCATCGAGAGCGGGCAGCGCAGCTATCGCGAACTGAAGGAATATAGCGACAACCTGAGCGACCGCCTGCGTCGTATTCCCTCTGTGGCCAACGTGAAGATGTTTGGTGAGCAGAAGGAGCAGATTTCACTCTATGTTGACCGTCAGCGTCTGCAAGCCTATGGCATAGGTCAGCAGATGCTCTTCTCGCGTCTGCAGGCGCAGGGCATCACCACGATGGCGGGCAGTATCGATGACGATGACCAGCAGGTGCCTATCCACGTGGAGGCTCAGGAGAACAGTGAGGAGGAGATCGCCAACCAGATCATCTTCTCTGATCCTGTAACGGGAAAGGTAGCTCGCGTCAGGGATGTAGCCACTGTCAAGCGTGAATACGAACCCATGTCGAGCCGTATCGAACAGGACGGGCATCCCTGTGTGCTGTTGTCGATGGAGATGACACCGGGCAACAATGTGATACAGTATGGCAAGGAGGTGGATAAGGTGCTTGACGCTTTCCGCCAGAACGAACTGCCCGCAGATGTCAATGTCACCCGTATTGCCGATAAGCCGAAGGTGGTGAGCATCAGTATCAGCGACTTCCTGCGCGACCTGCTTATCTCGATGCTTATCATCATTCTGGTGATGATGGTGCTGTTCCCCTTGCGCTCGGCTATCGTCGCTGCCATCACGATTCCACTGACGACGTTTGTCTCGGTGTCGATCATGTATATGGCGGGTATCGAACTGAATATTGTGACATTGGCGGCGCTTATCGTGGTTTTGGGAATGGTGGTCGATAACTCTATCGTGGTCATCGACGGCTATCTGGAGTACTTAGGCAAGGGTTACGAGCCCAAGCGGGCTGCTATCGACTCTGCCAAGCAGTATTTCATGCCGATGATGCTTGCCACCATCTGTATATGTGCCATCTTCTTCCCATTCCTCATCACGATGAAGGGAATGTTCCACGACTGTCTGGAGGACTTCCCGTGGACGATCACCATTAACCTGATGGTATCACTTTTCCTCGCCGTCACGGTGATTCCTTTCTTGGAGACACGCCTCATCAAACCCGGACAGGTGAGCACCGACGGCAATGCGATTACCAAGTGGGTGCAGAATACCTATAATAAGGTGCTGGACTTCACTTTCGGCCACCCGTGGGTGACCATGGTGGGCGGCATTGGCGTCATCCTGCTGTCGTGCCTTATCGCTCCAACGCTGAAGATCCGACTGTTCCCGTATGCAGACCGCGATCAGTTCGCTGTGGAGATATTCCTGCCCGACGGCAAGGGACTGGCAGAGACCGAGCTCATTGCCGACTCAGTACGTCATACCCTTGCGAAAGAAGAGAGCGTGGTGGGCATCACCGGCTTCATCGGCTGTTCGTCACCCCGTTTTATGGATGCCTATGCACCACAGATGGCAGGCAACAACTATGCACAGTTTATTGTCAACACGACGTCGGACAAAGCTACCCTTGAACTGCTGAAGAAATATCAGCCTCAGTTGGGTGAGGCGTTCCCCAATGCGTACGTGAAGTTCAAACGGCTCGACTATCTGGAGGTCAGTGAGTTGGAGTATCGCTTCTATGGCGATAATCTCGACTCGCTGCATGTGGTGGCAGAACGGTTGATGGAGCGTATGCGGAAGATGCCTGAACTGGAATGGGTACATACTGACTTCTTCCAGCCTTATCCCATTATCAATGTGACGCTCGACCCTGTCACCTCTGCACAGCTGGGCATCACACGTACGACGGCACAGCTGGCTTTGAGCGCATCGTCGGGCGATCTTCGTGTAGGCCAGATATGGGAAGGCAATTATGAACTGCCTATCGTTGTGAAGGATGATGCTGACATGACCTTCTCTGATATCGCCAACCTCGGCATCGCATCGCCTGCCTCCATCGTGTCTTCTGGTGTTCGCCAGTCTAACAGCACGGTTCCTCTGCGCCAGATAGCAAAGGTTGGACCGAAGTGGAGTGAGAGCCGTATCATGCATCGTGGCGGTGAGCGTTGTATCACGGTGACGGCCCAGTTTGCGCAGGGTGTCTATACGGCACCTGTCGAGAAGGAGATTGCCCGTATCATGCAGGAGGAGATCGACCTGCCTCAGGGCGTCCGCTGCGAGGTGGGCGGTGAGATAGAATATGGCGACGAGGCCCTGCCCCAGATCTTTGGGGGTATAGCCATCGCGATGGTCATCGTGTTCTTCTTCCTCTTGTTCAATTTCAAGAAATACGGCATTACCACCGTCTGTATGGCTGCGTTGGGACTGATGATTCCCGGTGCCCTGATTGGTCTTGGACTGATGAACCGAGCCTTGGGACTGACTTCCATCTTCGGACTCATTACGCTGATGGGAATGATTATGCGTAACGAGATTCTCATCTTCGAGCATGCCAATGACCTGATAAAGAAAGGTGTATCTGTCAAGCAGGCTGCCTATGATGCCGGTAAGCGCCGTATGGTGCCCATCTTCCTCACTACGGCTACTACGGCCGTCGGTGTGGTGCCGATGATTATCGCCCAGAGTTCCTTCTGGATGCCGGTGGGTGTCACCATCTTCGCGGGTGGCATCGGCTCGCTTATCATGGTAGTGACGATGCTGCCTGTCGTTTATTGGAAAGTTTCTACGAAGTAAAAAGTGAATAATTTGCTAGCGCAATGAAAAAGATATTAGCAATCATCGTATGTCTTGTATGCTGCGACATCGTCACAGCCCAGACTTATACCCTGAAGCAGATTCTCGACTCTGCCCTTCAGAACAACATCGCTATCCGTTCTGCACGTCACGATATTGAGGCTGCCCGCCAGCAGCGGAAAGAGGCTCTCACCAAGTTCTTCCCCAATATCAGTGGTACGGGACTGTGGTTCAATGCCAACAAGGGAATGGCACAGACCACCGTTAACCCTTCAGAGGTGCTTTCGCCAGAGTTGGGAGGCGCTCTGGCGCAGATGTTACCGGCTGAGGCCCTTGCCGCTCTGGCTAACCCCATCAGCATCTCGATGATGAAGAATGGTACCATCGGTTCACTCATGGCTGTGCAGCCGGTATTCGCGGGAGGCCAGATCATCAATGGCAACAAACTCGCCAAGGTGGGGGAGGATGTCAGCCGCTTGCAGTTGCAGTTGTCAGAAAACGAAGTCGAGAAGACCGCCGAGCAATATTTCTGGCAAGTCGCATCCTTGCAGGAGAAGATGAAGACCATCGAGGCTGTGGAGACCTTGCTCAGCGATATCCGTAAGGATGTGGATGTAGCCGTTGAGGCTGGTGTCGCCATGCGTAACGATATGCTTCAGGTACAACTGCGACAGAACGATATCAAGAGTCAGAAGCTGAAATTGCAGAATGGCCTCTCACTGGTGCGTATGTTGCTCTCACAGTATTGCGGGCTGAGAGACACCTCGTTTGTGATCACTTATCAGGCAGATGCTGTTTCGCCATTGGTAAACAAGCAGGACCATAGTCAGGCTGTGTTGGGCACGCCAGAATATCAGCTCCTTGGTAAACAGGTTGAGGCAACAGACCTTCAGAAGAAGATCACCATCGGTCAGAACCTTCCCTCTGTTGCCGTCGGTGCGGGATACAACTATCATAACCTGTTGGACAACAATCACACCTTCGGTATGGTGTATGCTACTGTCAGTGTGCCCATTTCCGACTGGTGGAGCGGCTCCCACGCCATCAAGCGCAAGAAGATTGCCTATCAGAAGGCGCAGGAGCAACTCACCGACAATGCCGAACTGCTGAAGATACGGATGCAGAATGCGTGGAATGGCGTAGAGGAAAGCTATCAGCAACTGCTGATAGCCCAACAAAGCATAGAACAGGCAGAAGAGAACTTACGTCTGAACCGCAATTACTATAATGCGGGAACCTCAAAGATGTCTGACCTGCTCGAAGCCCAGTTGCTCTATCAGCAGTCCTGTGACAAGCGCACGGATGCTTTCGCCGAATATCAGAATAAATTGCTTGAATACTGTCAGTCTGTAGGACTGTAGACAGCGACCTTACGGCCATTCACGACATACACGCCCTTGGCTGCGGGCTTGCCTGAGAGACGGCGGCCATTGAGGTCAAACCATTTATTATTTGATGATTTACCATTTACGGTTTCGGCGATGCTGGTGGAGTTGCGGTCGTCGATGGTGAAGCGTTGTTTCTGGCCGCAAGAAACACCGAGGCGTTCGTCATTGACAACATAGGCGAAGTAGGAGTCGAGATAGTAGTCGCCGGGCTGGCTCAGGTCGATGGGCAACTGGTATCTGAAGGTATACTCGCCGCTGCCGATGCTGTCGGGCAGGGCAAGAAGATACTCGTGCAGTTCCTCCTTCAACATCAGCCTCTGCACCATTTCATTGTTGACCATGTATGCGATGTGCAGGTAGAGGCTGTCAGACGGAATCCAGTGCGGCATCTTCGCACCGATGCGGTCGGCCAACTCCACGTTCCAATACCATTGGTCGCCGTCGCGCGACATATAGCTCTTGTTCTCTATGTAGGCGTCGTAGTTGGACAGTGTGTCGTTGTTCAGTACCAAGGGCATCTCGCCTATTTCATTGTTTTTGTCAAAGACGAGGAACACCACGGTGCCGCCTCGTTCGGGGACATAACTGAAGGTGACGTCGGCCTCGCCTTTGGCCGGGATGTAGGCACCGCACTCCATCCGCTTGCCTTCAGCGAGGACAGGGGCTGTGCCGTATTCCTCAGGTGTGATGTGACCAAGGTAGAGGGGGGTGATATAGAGGCTGTTGATGTAGTCCGATTCCCCGTTGTTGCGGATGCGAACGGTGACGTCGTTGCGCTCACCCAGCCGTCCGGTGCCCTTGGTGACGGCAATATCCTTCAATTCCTTGTCGTTTTCTTTGACGTTCGAAATCATAAAGAACCGCCCCTGCTCGTCACAACCTGCGGTCAGGTTCTGCTCCATCGGGGGAATGATCTGCCACTGCTCGCCCGGATGGCGGAAGCGCAGCATGGGATAGAGCGTTACGGCCTGTCCGGGGGTGAAGTACGACGGATCTATCTGTACCGGGAATTGGTTGCATTCGAAAACCTCATACGAATAGACGATGCTGTCGTTCGGGTCGCACATAAACAGGGGGTGCAGCGTACCGTCTTCGTCGATGGTGCCCAGAGCATGGTCGGCCACATCGTTGTAGGTTTCAAAGAATGAATAGTAAAGCACAGCGACATTGTCCTTGAATAATCGGATGGGAATGTACTGGTAGAAGCTGCTGCCGAAATCGTAGTGCAGTACAGGTTGCGGCTCCATCTTCGGGTCGGTGTAGATGACGGCTTCCTCGTTGATGCAAAAGCCGATGCCGCTGCCCGCGCTGGTGTTGTTGTAGGGGTTGAGCACGGCGAGGGCGAAATAGCCGTCGTTGAGGCCGCTCCAGCCCCAGTTGATGTGGAACATTCCTTCACCGTCGTAGCCGTCGCACACGAAGGCATGGCCACCAGCATCGCTTTGGCCGAGATAGACTATCGGACGCCCTGCGGCCAGTTCGCCGTAGATGATCTCCTCCCATTCGTCGATGTCGGGGATGTATTTGTGCTGGATGAATTGTGCAGCATTGTAGTCGAAGTAATTGGTGAAAGCCTTGGCTATTTTATTGTCGTGTGTACCGGAGCCGCCTAACTCTCTTGGGCCGTACATCATCTGGACCGACTGTCCGCAGTAGCGCATCAGCGTGGCCACTGCCTTGTCCTGTGTCTCGGTGGTCTCCAACCGTATAAACTTTCCCTCAGGGTCGTAGTAGCCATAGTCATCGGCCATGTTGTTCCAGTCGAACCACGTCGGAGGCAGAGCACTGATGTGCCATGTCTTTGTGATGCCGTTGTACTTGGTTTCGTAGTCATACGCCGGCAGTCCGTCGGGCATCGTCTTCGGCCACTGCCAATAGTTCATCACCTGCGCCATCGCCGTGGCCGCGCAGCCCGTATAGCACTGCTTGCCCTGAAGACTCGGATCGGCACCCTGGTACTTCGGCACTTGGTTCCAGTACGGCTCATCCTGATACCAATGGGTCTTGACGAGCGGCTCCACGGCCACGCGCTCGGCACGACGTGACGGCTGGGTTGCGATAGCGCCTTGATCATACGACAGTGTTGTTGTCTGTTCGCCGTCACGGAAGTACGTGCGGTCGCCGAGCGTGGCGATGGCCTTGTCGTACTGTTTCAGCCATGAGCGCATGTTCTCCGGCATCTGCTCCCAGTCGATGCTGCCCGTGGTGCTGTAGCCCAGCACGGGCAGGGTGCGCTGGTCGCCCGAGGCGATGACGTAGCCGCCACCATCCATGTTGAAGGCATAGATTTTCGTCGCCTCCGTGGCGGCGGGCGTGAGCGCCTTGCTGCCCTTGAGGGCGGGTGCCGCCATTCCTCGGGCGTTGGCCGACGACTTTCCGCTATTCATGTATTGCAGGGCGCGTTCCATCGCCTGCTGCTCTGTCAATTGTTGGGCGTAGAGCGTCACCCAGCAGCAAAGGACGGCTGCCAAGGCTGCGATTAAGCGAGCACCAAACGAGCTCGTTCGTTTGGTCGAGCGTGAGCAGGCACGACCGTAGGTCAACGTCATCATAAACTTTTTCATAATCGTAGTTTATTTGATGATATGCTTCTTTCCTTTATATACAATGTCAGTTAGTCCCTTCTACGAAGTTGCTGAAACAGGCCCATTTCTCCCTGTATGAGTCCATGCTGCCGCTAGGAACGGTGACGATGACCTCATCCTTCGGAACATTTTCGAACGGATCGCCATTGAGTAATTCCGGTGCTACAGGTGCCAGAGCGTGTATTTTCTTGAGGTTAGTGCAATTACGGAAAGACCTCGCTACAATCTTTTCTGTCGAGTATCCAAAGGTAACCTCAGAGAGCGCGGAGCAGTTTAAAAAGGCCAATGCTCTAATCTTCTTAACCGAATCGGGTACGACAAAAGATTTCAGACTTTTACAGTCGCAAAAGAGGTAGGCGTCAATCATGTTGATGTGCGTGGGGAGAGTCGCGGAGACCAGATTCTCACATCCATCGAATGCTCCCATTCCAATAGAATTTACCGTATTAGGAACATCTATCGAAATCAAGTTATGAAGCTCCGCGAACGCATATTCTGATATCACCTGCACAGATGCAGGGATAGTCACCGTACCGTCGACGTCGGTGTCCAGACAGACATCCAACTGGATCTTGCTCTCATCGGGATAGGCAAAGTTACCATCCACAACACCGTTCAACGAAAGCGCATTCCATTTAGAGATATCCGTAGCCGGGCCATTGTACTCAACATGACGGACATAACCGAAAGCGTTGCTATCGATAGAAGTAACTGTGGCGGGAACCACCAGGTTTTTGATGCCTGAACATCCAGCTAAGGCATCCGACTCAATGGTGGTCACCGTGGCAGGAATAGACACACTCGTCAGCCCAAAACAATTCAAGAAAGCACAATCACCGATAGTCGTCACTGGATAGGTCATGCCGTCGTGCGTAACACTCTCAGGAATCACCAAGTCACCTGTAGGGAGCGTTTCGTAGACATCATTGCCTAAATCCGCTACCATCTCGGAAACAACTTTGACATTACTGCCGTCAATGTTGTAGAACAGCGTGTGACCGCTGGGCGAAACAGCTGAGAAATCATAGGCCGTCGGCGTCTCTACGGGGGGCACAGGATTGTCGTCGCTGTCATTTAAACAAGCGGAGAATAACGCCATTATCACCCAGCAGCAAAGGACGGCTCGACCGTAGGTCAACGTCATGAGAATCTTATTCATAATCGCAATTTATCTGATGATATGCTTCTTACCTTTATATACAATGTCAGTTAGTTCCCTCAACGATGTTGGCGAACTTGCCCCAAAGGGAATGCTGGCGGTAGAGGTCAATGGTGCCGACGGGAACATAGAGGGTGGCATTGTAGCTCGTGAAGGGTCTTACAAGGACAGAGGGTGGCGTAGTGCTGGCCAGGGTGATAGCCTCGATGTCCTCGCTGCCGTAAAAGACGAACTCGCCTATTTCTGTCAGGCTCTGTGGCAACTTGATGGTTTTCAGGCCAGGGCAATAAGTGAATGCAGTGTTGCCTATGGTCTTGACTCCTTCGGGAACGGTGATTGCGGTGAGGCCCTTGCAGTTATAGAATGTGCCTTCGCCAATAGAATCGATGCCGACGGGCAGGGTGATGGCAGTCAGCAGGGAGTCGTCGGCAAAGCACCATTTACCGATAGATGTCATCTCGTCAGGCAGCGTAACGGAGGCCAGACGGGTGCAGGTTCTGAACGCACTGTGGCCGAGGGTCGTGACATTCTGGGGTATGGTAATCTCGGTCATTAGGGAGTCAAGATAGAAAGCATAGTCATCAATCGTTACGAGCGTGCTTGGAAGACTGACCGACTGCAGAGCACTACAATAAGCGAAAACGCCGTTGCCCAGTTTGAACACACCTTCGGGTATGGCGACGTTGGTTATTTCGTCGCAATAGATAAATGCACAGCGACCTATGTCAAGAACGGGATAGCTATGTCCGTTATACACTACGGTGCCGGGTATTTCCACATCGCCCACAGGCTTTTCGTAGCCGTCCCATAAGGTTTCTAAGGTAGTGGGGGTTAATGTAGGATAGCTGCAGATAGCATACGTCTGTTTGGTAAGGGAGTCGGTCTTGAGCCTATAGTACAGCGTTTGTCCATTGTGGGTGTAGGGGAACACATTATTATTGGGATTCCAGTTCTCCTCATTGTTGCCTGGATCGACAGGATTGTCGTCGTTAACACTGCATGCGATGAACACAGTTGAAATCATTGCGCAGCAAAGGACGGCTGCAAGCGTCATCATAATCTTTTTCATGTCTGTAAAGTTTTAATTGGGTTTATAATGTTTATTGTTCTTTATATCTTCGCAGTTCATTACGCATCTCCATGTTCTCGTTAATGAACTCCTTGAGGTGGGCGTTGTTGTCGCTGATGCGCCATCGCAGGAATACGATGACGGCAACCAACGCCAGCACTATCACGATGATGGCGGCGGCGAGGGCGACGGTTAGGATAATGTTTACTTCCATACGCTTCTGTTGTTTTAGATTTCGATTGCAAAATTACGAACCGCCAGCGAAACCGATGTTTCACTGGCGGAAAAATATGTTTCAAAATAGGAAAAAGTGCATTTCCCCCTGTTTCATTGGGGAAATGGAGCCTATATCTTGCGGTATTCGGTAGGTGTCATGCCGTAGGCGTTACGGAAAAGGCGGGCGAGGGTAACGCGGCTGGGGATACCGGAGAGTTCGCCGATGATGGCAATAGGGTCGTCGGTGGTCTTCAGCAGATGGGCAACGTGCTCCAGACGATAGCGGTTGATGAAGTCACTGACCGTCTCACCCTTTGAGCACTGGCGGATGGCCTGCTCCACATACTTCGCATTGGTGCCGAGAAGCTGTGCCAGCATGTTGCGGTTCAGTTCGGCGTCGGTGTAAGGTTTCTGCTCATCCATCAGCGTGCAGAGACGGCGGTAGAGTTGCTGTTCGGCAGTGAGTTGTTCCTCAGGAGCGGCCTGCAACTGTTCCATTTCTTGCTGCTGTTCCTGTCGGCGCTGCTCTATCTCCTCGTAGAGTTTGCGGTTCTTCTCCGTCAACACCTTATTATATTTATGGGAGCGCCAAAGCAGATAGGCGATAAGCAGGATGACGATGGCGACACTGGCGAGGATGATACGGTGGACGACAAGCGACTGGCGCTTGCTAGTGATTTCGTTTTCCTGACGCTTGATTTCCTGCAACTGCTCCACGTCGGTCTGACGCTCCTGCTGGCGCAGAGAATCCGTCAACTGCCGCATATAATCCCCTAACGCTAGGGCCTCTGTCGTGCGCCCCGCTTGATGCAAGGCATCGTATTTGTGTTTCAGCAGAGTTTTTACATAGATGTCGGTAACGGGGGTTCCAATTGAACGTATTATAGAGTCTGCTTCGTCGAACAGACGGACGGCCTCGTTGTACCGCCCTGCCATGGTCAAATATACACCTTCAGCCGTCTTGTCGGTAGCATCGAGACCCTGAGACTGCTGATGCTCTTGAAATAGGGCCTCGGCCTGCTCTCGTTGACTATTTGCCGCATAGACCATAGCTTTGCTGATAGTCACGTTGTTGCGGCGTTTCTGC
>JAEEGL014965864.1_pt1 | contig 14202 bp, 8 predicted proteins | sample 9134231 | NCBI WGS metagenome assembly JAEEGL01 (sample SAMN16246548, study PRJNA631951) | gut metagenome | biome: gut microbiome; feature: rumen; material: fiber-attached | host: Bos | place: Iran: Karaj | collected 2018-10 | reverse complement strand
GCCCCATGGCACTCAATGCCGTGGGGCTTTTTAAAATGTTCTTAAAAAACTGCACCTCAACAAAAAATATCACCTTATTTCCGTTATTTTGATACTGCATAATTTAGATAATAAAGACATGCTGTGTCTAAAAATGGGAGGTATAACACTATGAAAAGAAAAGAGCTTTTAAGACGGCTCTGGGCAGCGGGGGTGGCTGCAACAATTGTATTTTCCAGTTCACCTATTGTAAGCTTTGCTTATGAGGCAGAGGGAATTAGTGCCGAAGATTCAAAACAGGCAGAGGATATTAGCGCTGATGAAGACTTAGCAAAGGGTGAAGAGGAGCAAAAAGGGGGCGCAGAGGAATCAAATAAACAGGCTGAGGAATCGGATTCAGAAGAATCTGACAGTCAAGAGGATGAAAACCACTCTGAAGAAACAAAAAAGGAGGATGAATCTACATTAGAAGAGACTGAAGCTGGAGATGACAGTGAAGAGCTCGAAGATAAAGAAGAACTTCAAGAGAAATTAGAAGCTGAGGAAGAGCTAGAAGATGAAACTAAGCTTGAAAAGAAAGCATCACTTAAAGCTTCAAATGAAGTGGCTGAAAATGCTATAAATTTTGAAGAGCTAGATACAGAGCTTTATGTGGGCTCAGACTGGGCAGGAGCAGATGCAGTGGCTTCTACAGAAGGCACCAAGGTATCCTTTGACATTTCAAACTTTGGATGGGCAGGTAATGAATGGGCTATCCAATACATTATCAAAAATCTTGGGCTTAAAAATAATACCGTATATACGGTAGAGTTTGATATCACATCATCGGTGGATAAAAATATCTTTTTAAAGCTTGATGATGCAGCAGGATTTATTGCAGAGACAGTTTCTTTGGAAGCTGATAAAACTACCCATTATTCAAAGCAGTTGACCGCAGAAAACTTTAGTGAAAAGCCATATCTGTTTTTTGCTTTAGGACAGATGTCAGGCGAGACAGCAAGCCTTAGCGGTGAAATAGTACTTGAAAATCTGGTGATTACCGAGGTTGTGGAAGAGGTAGATGAAAAGGACAAGAAAAAAGGTCCAGAGTATGATTTTACAAAGGATAATTCTGAGTTTGATGCCAAGGATCCTGGCAAGACAAAGGACGGTTATGAGCTTATCTGGGCAGACGAATTCGATGGAAACTATGGTGATGATAAAGTAGATTCAAACACAGGTTTAAATCTTGATAACTGGGCTTATCAGTTGGGTGATGGAACTACTGATTGCAATAACTATGGTTGGGGCAATAACGAGCTCCAGTGCTATACCGATAGACCTGATAATGTGGGCGTAAACGAAGATTTAAATGATGATGGTGAAGGTGAAGGCGTACTTAGAATTACAGCCAAACGTGAGGATGGCTACACCTATAAAAATGAGAGTGCTAAAAATTATACATCAGCCAGACTTCGCACCACAAAGCCTACAGAGGCACTATTTGATACCACCTATGGCTATGTGGAGGCAAGAATCGCACTTCCTGCCACAGCAGGTGCGTGGCCAGCTTTCTGGATGCTTCCTCAAAGCACTACAGTCTATGGCAACTGGCCAGTGTCAGGTGAGATAGACATTATGGAGACCTGCGGTGCATTTACCGACAAGGGCAACGATGTGGCTTGCGGTACTCTCCACTGGGGCACTCCTACCCATGTGTACAAGGGCAGTGGCTATGTAAATCTGGACAGCGACTACACATATTTTCATACTTACGCTATAGATTGGCAGCCGGGTCAGATTGCCTGGTACTACGATGGCAAGGCAATCAATACATTGACAAACTGGGAAAGTGCAATTCCTGGTACATCCGACAGCCTGTCATTTGATGCCCCATTTGATATGCCATTTTACATGCTCCTTAATCTGGCAGTGGATAGCGGTCAGTTCGGTGGCGGCGTTAACAAAGCCAAATTCGAGGATGACATCAACATGTATGTGGATTATGTCCGTGTATTCCAAAAGGAAGATGGCTATGCCGACAGCGTCATCAGAAAGGCAAGCAGTGGAGCAGCGGATGATTGGAAGGATTACGCCGGCACAAACCAGATTGCAGATATTAGTCATGATGCACTTGAAATCTGTGAAGGTGGCGGCATGAGTGATTCTGGAGCTAACAAGGATAAATGGTATCTGTCATATCAGCAGGATGCCACTGATGCAGACCTTTCTAAGTACACAGATGATGATGGAAATGAATGGGCAAAGGTTCAGATAACATCACCTGGCTCACAGGATTATTCGGTCCAGCTTATAGGACATTATGATGCCAAGGCAGGATATGTGTACAAGGTTTCATTTGATGCCTATGCAGATGGTGGCATGGTAGGAAAATCCGTAAACTGCGATTCCAAGGAGTGGAATGGCTGGAGCACCTATGGTGTGACACAGGCCAAGCTTTCCAAGGAAAAGACCCACTACGTATATACGTTCCAGCAGACAGAGGATTTTGACAATTGTCGTATAGAGTTTAACCTGGGCGCACAGGCTTCAGGTAATGTGTACATCTCTAATGCAAAGGTGGAGATAGTAGATCCAGCCACACTTGGCACTAGCGAAAAAGGTAGAACAGCCCTTTCAGATGGCAACATGATTTACAATGGTACATTTGATCAGGGGGACGAGCACACAGGCTACTGGCAGACATTAGCCGGAACCGAAATTAAAGTGCCAAGATACACCACAACAGCCCTTGCAGATTCAGATATGATGGTCATTGATGTGGCATCTAAAACAAACTATGAAAGTATTGCTGATGGCAAAAAATATTTTGAAAGAAGAGCCATGATTTCTCCATCAGGTAAAAAGGCAGCCACAATCTACCAGCCAGGTATTGACCTTAGTGCAGACACATATACAGTGGTATTTGATATGTATAGCGAGGATGACAGCGCAGTAAAGGTAGGTGCATACAGCCTGACATCCGAGGATGGACAGACAAAGCTAGGAAAAGAGCTTGGAAGTGCAACAGCCTATTACAACAAGGACGATGGTGTAAGAACCTACACACTTACCTTTAACACTTTAGAGGATGTAAAGGATGCGGCAATTGCATTTACATTTGCCAAGGGCACGAATGTGCAGATAGACAAAGTCTACATGAACGGAGCTAACCAAAAGTCAGATGTGGATGAGCATCCATTGAAGTCAGATGCCAGCTACAGAGGCGACAATGGTGGCGGTGTGGAAATCCCACTCAACAGCGTGGAAGGAATCATCAAAATGTCTGACATCGTGAGCGGCGGAAACTGGTATTCACCACAGCTTGGCTCAGAAGATTTCGAGCTGGTATTAGGTCAGAAATACGTTCTTTCATTTGACTACAGACTCACAGGTGAACACAACAATTCCTTTAAGTATATCGTTCAGGAAAATGGTGGCAGCTGGCATGTATTTGCAGGTGGACCGGAGAATGTAACATATGACGGTGATGGCTTTAATCATTTTGAAAAGGAATTTGTAGCAGATGCATCTATTCCATCAGTTCATCTGAATTTTGGATTTGGAGATAGCGGTGCTAATGGTGATATGGCATTTGAATTTAAGAATGCAAAAATCGATTTGGTAAAGCAAGAAGCACAGACGGGAGATGCAGACAATGAGAACGTGCCTGACAGCGTATTCCATGATGCTGCAGATAACATTGCACCAAAGCCATCTGCACCAGCAGCAGGCGCAACACCAGAAGTACCTGAGACATCTGATGTACCTGGCGCTCCAGTAGTTGGTAACAATGGAGGAAAGACTGAGACACCAGCCGTTCCAAATACTTCGCCAAATACACCAGCTCCATCAAGCAACTCAGGTTCAGGTGCAGTCTCAGGTCAGCCGTCAGTAAGTCAGACTACAGCAAACATAGATACAGCTGCTACCACAGCTATTGAGGATGCAGCAGTACCAGCATCAGGTGACACTGCGCATGCTGCCACGGCAGTAAGCGGTACAGCAAAAACTGGTAAAAACACAAAGAATCCAGCAAAGCCTGCTAAATCGGCAGCAACAGCAAATGTAGATGATGCCACTGAAACTGTAGAAACAGAAGATAGCACATCAGAGGATATTTCTACTACAACAAATGACACAACAACGCAGGCAAAAGAAAGTAATGATTCAACCGACGCTGAAACTATAGCAGATACCGAAGTACCACTTTCTGAAATCAGCAAAGGAGAAGACAATGGCTACAAACCATTTGTTATTGTGATACCTGCTATTATAGTAGGTGCCATTGGTGCAGTAGCAGCATTTATATTCAACAAAAAGAAAATTAAATAATACTAAAAGCCCCACGTCTGTGGGGCTTTTTGAATGTGAAAAAGGGTTTGAAGACTTACGGTAATAACATAGAACATAATAGAACAAAAAACGAACAAATGTATTGTTTCCTGCTTGGAATTATGATAGAATAATACAGGTATCAAGGAAAACAGAAATGGCCTAAAAGTGTTTTATAATCTGTATTTTTCTTTGAAATTTCATGCTATACTAGAAGGAGAAATACAAGTTGGGTCGCAAAGATGATTTAACAAAAAGTTACATGAGAAATCCAGAGATATTTGCGGATTTCTTTAATGGCCTTATTTACGACGGGGAGGAGCAAATAGATTGGAAGGAATTGAGAGAGATTGATTCTACCTCCCTTTTAAGTGCTCCAAGCTCAGGTAGAGGAAAAAGTAGAACTGAACAGCGCTATCGAGATATTATTAAAAAGGCTATCATAATGAGTGCTGGGAATGCTTATTATGTGATATTTGGTATTGAGAATCAGTCAGATATTCATTATGCTATGCCAGTTAGAAACATGCTATATGATGCATTAGCATATCACGATCAGGTACAGGAAATTGCTAGAGAAAATAAGGCTAATAGCAGTAAGGCTTCTTCATCAGATGAATTCTTATCAGGAATTTCATTTAATGACAAGCTAATACCTGTAGTTACTGTTACTATTTATTGGGGCAAGGATTCGTGGAATGCACCCACATCGTTGAAGTCTATGCTTCAGCAATACGATAAAAAGCTTGATAAATATATTAATGATTACCATATTAATCTATTTTCGATAATAGACCTTAAGGACATACCTAAATATAAGACAGAACTTAGAGAATTATTTTCTATACTCAACATGAGAAACGATGGAGCTGGAATGAAAGCTGTTGTTTCAGCAAATGCGAGATTTGAGCATATAAGCCGTGAAACGGCGGAACTAATGAGAGATTTCACCAGTGTTAAATTACCTAGAAAACAGAAAGAGGGTGACTATAATATGTGTAAAGCTGTAATGGAGATAAAGGATGAAGGCAGAGCAGAAGGCAGAGCGGAGAGAGATACTGACTTTGTAAAAGCTATAAAAAACCTCATGGTCAATACCAAAAAGAGTTTTGATGAAGTATGTTTTCTAATGGGAATTAGCGAAGAGGATAAATTAAGATATAAATCCCTAATGTAATACAGATATAAAGATTTAGTCTTTGCAATATTATGCAAGAAGCTTAAAAACTATAAGCCCCATGGCCAAAAAACATGGGGCTTAAATTTTATCTCAATTCAGAGTATCCAAAGGAATTTACAATGGCATCAATTGGAATACCTTGTTTGCAAAGTGGGCAATCATGAAGAGGGTATGATTGGTAATTTGGAATATCTTCATCGTGGAATACAGCTGTGATATCAATATCTCCGACTTTTCTTACAGCGGAGAATATAGCACAGGCACCACTTATGGTAGCACCGTAATATTTGACGCATTCAGCTAAACTTTCCACAGTTCGACCAGTGCTAAGTGAACCAAACAAAAGAAGTACGTGCTTATCACGGACAGCCATCTGCATATTATCGCGGAAAATATTCTGGCCTGTAGATGTAAGCTCTGGCGATGTAACATAAATCGTTTTGTGCTGATTGTAGTTTGCAACACCAGCTTTCGTAAGCTCCTGAGCCAAAAATGTTCCAATAACCTCCATATCATCAGCACATACGATTGTATCTACAGGAGTCTGAACTGAATAGTGCATAGCCAAAAGCTGTGCCACTCCCTGAGCCTCGTTACAACGAGTTTTCATGGTGCCGATTTCCATGTAGTTGGTGATGTGCGAATGATTGGTGGCAAAGTGGCATGGAATAATTTTCAAAGCCACATCAGAATTAAGTGGTGCAGGAATCTTTGTATAATCTTTAAGCATAAATAACCCCCTTGAAATAAATTCCCAAAATTAAATTTCTGTTCAACTAACATCAGTATAACATATATTTACAGAATATGCGCCGTTATATATCTAACTGTGCGATAACATAATAAAATGTCTAATAATTATCTGCGTTAAACTGTCTCCCGTTTGCAACACACATATACACAAAAGCTAAAGTTATACTTCTTCATCCCAATAGATTGATAACCCAGGCGATTTTGGAATGAGCTTAGTGAAATGGAAAATAAGCTTTGAGAATTTGGGCAGACCGAGCCATGGACGGCGAGGTCAAGGAGATGCTGAGCAAGGATGCGAATATCGACTGGTGCCCAAATTCACAAAGGTTATTTTCCAATTTCACTTAGCAAATGGAATATGAGCCAGGGTTATCAAGCTGTTGGGATGGAGAAGTATTCACAGCCTAAAGATGTATATGTGTGTTGCAACCTAGCGCCCTGCAAAGTCAAAATGTAATTGGACACTTTTCTAGCGAGTGTTCGTTAAGTCCCTGTACGTATGGAATGAGGAAAAGATATGTGCTATTTTGTGTGAAGTTAAAAATTGAAGCACACAAGGGAGGATTTATGAAAAAATTGTATCCACTTACGGCTGCTCAGAAGATGCATGACACCTGGATCAAGGAATATGGCACTGAGCAGGTTGCAGGACTTAGCATTGTTGCATCGTTAAAGGCGGACATTGATTTTGCACTTTTGAAGAAGGCTATTCTTCTTGAGTTTGAAAGATATGGTTGTATGAGAGTTCAGTTTACAGCCAGAGATAAGGATGGTGAGGTCAAGCAGTATATCACCAAGGATGAGTTGAGGGAGATTGAGATAAGAGACCTGACAGATATGACCCTTGAGGAAGCAGATAATACCATGCAGCAATGGGCCTACGAAACATTTGTAGGCGACGATATCCCAATGTGCATCGTATATATGGTAAAGCTTCCAGAGGGCTATAATGGCTACTTCCTTCACATGGATCACAGACTTATTGATTCCTGCGGAGTGGTTGTTATGACAAATGACATTATGTCTCTTTACACACATTATCGTTTTGGCTCAGCTTACCCGGCAGACCTTGCAGATTTTGAGGAGGTTCTTCAAAAGGATTTAAGTAAGGCCAGCAACGAAAAACGATTTGCCAAGGATAAAAAATTCTGGGATGACCAGCTAGACGAACTTGGGGAGCCATTTTATTCAGATATTCAAGGCCCAAGAGTTCTTGATAGAGCAAGACAAAAGCATAACAATCCAAATCTAAGAGCTGCAGAAATTGAGCGAAAAGAGCTTTTTGTGACGGTAAAGGATTACAAGCTCGACCCTTATTCTACAAAAGACCTTTTGGATTTTTGCATGAATCATAATTTATCAGTGACAAACCTGTTGCTGCTTGGACTTAGAACTTATCTGTCAAAACAGAACAATGGGCAGAAGGATATTACTATTGAAAATTTCATCTCAAGACGTTCTACCAAAGATGAATGGACCTCAGGCGGCAGCCGAACCATCATGTTTCCATGTAGAACTGTGATTGAGCCTGATACAGATTTTATTTCAGCAGCTTATGAGATTCAAAATATCCAAAATAAAATCTACATGCACAGCAATTATGACCCTGCATTGATTTATGATGAGATTCGCACTAGATACAAAACTCCGGCGGATACCACTTATGTTAGCTGCTATCTGACCTATCAGCCAATGCCTGTGAAAATGGAAAATCCATTCCTTAAGGACATTCCAATGCATTCTAAATGGTTTGCAAATGGCGCGGCTACAAAAAAGATGTATCTTACAGTTTCTCACACCGAGGATGGTGGCATGAATTTCTCATATCACTATCAGACAGTGGATCTTAACGAAAAGGATATTGAGCTTTTAAATTATTATTTGATGAGAATCATTTTCAAGGGTATCGAAAACCCAGAGTTGACAGTTGGAAAGATAATTCAGGATGTTTAAAAGGAGGACGAGTTATGAGTAACAGAGAAAAATTCAAATTATTAGTTTCACAGTATTGCGACAGAAAGCCGGCAGACATTGCAGGTAGCGACAGATTCAGAGAGGACTTGGGCTTTAGCTCACTTGATTTCATGTCATTTTTAGGTGAGCTTGAGGACGAGTTTGATACAGAGCTTGATACAGATGAAATCGTAAAGGTTAGAACAATTGAGGAAGCATTCTCGCTTCTAGACGAAAGAGCTTCAGCATAAGTTGCAAAGGAGAAAAGTTATGAAAACAATTAGAGATATTTGGGAAAAGACTGTAGAAAACTACGGCGAGCTTACTGCAGTAAGATGGCTTGAAAAAAAGGAAATAAAAGATATCACCTACACGGGTGTAAATGAGTTGGTGTTATCCACAAGAAATGGCCTGGCAGAGGCTGGCTATAATAGACATAAGCACATTGCACTTATAGGAACCAGCTCTGTTTGGTGGATATCCAGTTTTTTTGGAATCACTACAGGTGGAAATGTGGCAGTGCCTTTGGATGCAGGACTTCCTACAGAAGAACTTATAGATTTATTGAACAGATCAGATTCTGTGGCAGTATTTTTGGATGAGAAACACAGCACTATGGCAGATACAATCCGAAAGGAATGTGGACAGATTAAGGATATATTTATTCTTGGAAAAGATAATTTTGCGGCTGCAACATCACATGATGTTCCAGCACCACAGCCTACAGATATTGCCACTATTATCTACACCTCAGGCACCACTGGAAAAAGCAAGGGCGTCATGCTTTCACAGGAAAATATGGCCGAAAACGTAAATTCGGTAGAGTATGAGGCAACCCCAGGCTGTCAGGTAATGAGCGTGCTTCCAATCCACCACGCATATTGCCTGGTTATGGATTGGCTGAAAACATTGTCACTTGGTTGCACCATTTCTATCAACGATTCCTTTATGCATATGGTAAGAAACATGGGCATCTTTAAGCCAGAGGTTATGCTGATGGTACCTCTCATGATTGAGACCATCTACAAAAAGGTCAGGGGAGCAGAGGAGACAGCACTTTTAGACAAATTCGGCATTACAGAGGTTTCCGACCTTACCAAAGCAGCCGTCAGAAAAGTATTATACGAAAAAGTTTTTGGTGGAAACTTAAGAACAATCTTTACCGGTGGAGCACACCTGGAGCCATACTATATTGAAAAGTTTGATGAGTACGGAATTGGCATTTATGAAGGCTATGGCATGAGCGAGTGCTCACCTGTAATCACAAATAATACTTTAGACAATAACAAGCCAGGTTCCATTGGAAAGCCTCTTAAAAATGTGGAAATCAAATTTGAGGATGGCGAAATTCTTGTTCGTGGTAGCAGTGTAATGCAGGGCTACTATAAAATGCCAGAGGAAACTGCCCAAGTGCTTAAGGATGGTTGGTTGCACACAGGAGACAAGGGTTATCTGGATGAAGATGGATACCTTTTCATCAATGGTAGAGTTAAAAATCTAATCATCATGTCAAACGGTGAAAATGTATCCCCAGAGGAAATCGAGAACAAGCTTGCCTTAAATCCTTTGATTCAGGAAATCATCGTTACAGGTGAAAATAACGGACTTGTAGCAAGAATTTTCCCAGACGAGGATGCTACAAAGGACATGGCAAGAGATGAGTTGGAGAACAAATTGCAGCAGGTAATAGATGATTACAACAGTAATCAGCCTAGCTACAAGCAGATTACTGGCCTTGTAATTAGAAACACTCCATTTATCAGAAATGCAACTGGAAAAATCAAAAGACAGGAAGCAACACTTGAAAATGCTGCAGTTTAGCATAGATATGGCATGATTCCAGACAAAAATAGATTTGTCAAAATGTCAGCCACTTCATCTGCAGAGGATATAAAATCTTCTGCAATCCATTTATGTAAAATACCGATGGTGGCACCGATTGAAGCCGAAATGAGAAAGGATGCAGATTTTTTGTTGTCACCATTGGCCGGCAATATGTCCAGAGTTTTTGAAACATACTCATGAAACATAGTAATGGCTTTTTCAAAAAAGCTGTCACCTCTGGCGCTTTCCAAAAGGTCGGTCAAAAATGGATTGCTCTTTGTGTAATTGCAGATAGCAAGGAAAAAAGATTTGCAAATATCTCTATCATTGTGAGGATGGAAGCTTTCCATCATGGTGAAAATATCATTTATAGTTTTTTCTTCAGCAGCAACAATCAAAGCAGGAATGTTTTCGTAGTGATTATAAAATGTACTACGAACAACACCTGCTTTTTTTGTTACATCAGCCACTGTTACTTTATCAATGCCCTTTTCCTTTACCAAAATAAAAAAGGCATCAAAAATAGCCTCGTCAGCTACACTGTATCTTTCATCTAATTCGTTCATAACCTGCTCCCATATCTGAAACTAAAAATATTGTCCCAATTATACCACAATAGTAAATTATTGTGCATGTAATTAACATGGTTCACGAATCTGCTTTTTTTGAAATGGATTTGATAACCGTAATTTTATAATATGTCTATAATGACCTCATAACATAGAAAATATTATGATTAAGGGGACAGATATGTATAAAAATATTAATCCTGGAAAATACGAATTTTTAGATGATAAAGGTAGCTTCGTCATAGGAAGACCAGAGGACACCAGCTATCTTTATTTTCCAATAGCCGGTGAAAAGGGGCTGAAAAGCTCTGTAACACCAAATCTATCTGGAGATTCCATGGTGAATCAGGAGACATTTGTGCTTGAGCCTGTCAGCGTGGAGAATCTTCATAACAATAAAAATGGCCGTAACTTCTGGCTGTACATGGACAATGGCTCTGTATGGTCAGCTGTTGGTTCTTCTGCAGAGCAGGAGAGTAAGAAATTTACAATGGAGCAGGATGAAAGCTACGTTTCTGCAGGCTTTATGTGGCACAAGGTTACGAGAGTAAGCTCTACCTATGGAGTGATGGCAGAAATCACATCTTTTGTGCCTGTAGATGCAAATGTTGAGGTTATGTCGGTAACACTTAAAAACACCTCAAAGGAAACCAAGGTAATAACCCCTATCGCAGCCATCCCTATTTTTGGAAGATCTGCTGATAACCTTAGGGACCACAGAAACGTAACATCCATGCTCCATCGTATTTCTACTATGGATGAAGGCGTGCTTGTAAAGCCAACCATGTCCTTTGATGAAAAGGGACACAGATTAAATCACAAGACCTATTTTGTATTAGGCTTTGATGAAAATGGTGGATGTCCTGAAAGCTTTTTCCCTACTGTCGAATCCTTTATTGGAGAGGGCGGCAGCTTCTTTAAGCCACGTAGCGTTTATCGACAGGAACAGGGAGTAGGTGCAGGTGAACATTTTGATGGAATGGAGGCTGTAGGTGGTCTTAAGTTCGCCAAAGTAGATTTAGCTCCAGGTCAGGAAATCACCTACAATGTGCTGATTGGTGTTGCCGAGGAAGAGGCAGAAATCAAGACCGCAATTGCAAATCTTAACACTACTGATGCTATTTCAAAGGCGTTAGAGGATACCAAAAAATATTGGAACGACAAAGTAAATGTTTCATTCCACACAGGAAATAAGTCTTTTGATGAATTTATGGCATGGGTTGCATTCCAGCCATTTTTGCGCAGAGTTTATGGCTGTTCATTTCTTCCATATCATGATTATGGAAGAGGCGGCAGAGGTTGGAGAGATTTGTGGCAGGATTGCCTTTCACTTCTTTTCATGGAGCCGGATGATGTGCGCAAGATGATAGTTGCAAATTTTGGCGGTGTCAGAATGGATGGAACCAATGCCACCATCATTGGTGATGGCCTGGGCAATTTTATCGCTGACAGAAATGGCATCGCTAGAGTCTGGATGGATCATGCGTACTGGCCGCTTAAGACTTTACTTTTATACATCCATCAGTCAGGTGATTATGAGATTTTAAAGGAAAAGGTTTCATATTTTAAGGATTCAATTGTTCACAGAGGAAATCTCATCGATAAAAAATATGAGACTGAGGGAAACTTCCAATACACTGATAAAGATGAAGTTTACAAGGGCTCGATCATTGAGCATCTTTTGGTTCAAAATCTGTGTGCATTTTACGAGGTTGGAGAGCACAATGTATTAAAGCTCAGAGGCGCCGACTGGAACGATGCCATTGATATGGGAAATAAAAATGGCGAGTCAGTTGCGTTCTCGTATGCATACGCTGGAAACCTAAAGGAACTTGCAAAGCTGGTTCAGGAGTATTCCACAAATGTTGGCATCGACACCATATTTATTGCAGAAGAGTTAAACATTCTTTTAGATGCTTCAAAGGATATTTTTGAATCCGTAAATGCGAAGTCAGAAATCCTGGATAAATATATGAAGCTTGTGGAAGGAAATCTTTCAGGCAATCAAAAAGAGATTCCTGTTTCAAACCTTGTAAGCAAGCTAAATGAAATGTCACAGTGGTTTACAAATCACCTTAATTCACAGGAATGGATTAAAGGCGAAGATGGCCAGGGATGGTTCAATAGCTACTATGATGATAGCAAAAATCGAGTAGAGCGATATGACGCAGATGATGAAAAGACCCGGATGATGCTCACAGGCCAGGTATTTGCAATCATGGGAAATGTTGCTACAGACGAACAGATTAAACAGATTGCCAGTGCAGCAGATAGATACTTATATAAAGAAGAGATTGGTGGCTACAGATTAAATACCGATTTCAAGGAAATCAAAATGGACTTAGGTCGAATGTTTGGCTTTGCCTACGGCGAAAAGGAAAACGGCGCAGTGTTCTCACACATGTCAGTAATGTATGCCAACGCCCTATACCACAGAGGCTTTGCAAAAGAAGGCTATAAATCATTACATGCCCTTTCAGAGTCATCCATGAATTTCGTCCGCAGCCACATGTATCCTGGCATCCCAGAATACTTTGATGCAAAGGGACGTGGAAAATATCCATACCTGACAGGAGCAGCCAGCTGGTATCTACTCACAATGATAACCGAAGCCTTCGGTGTTCGTGGCGAATCAGGTAATCTGGTGATTAAGCCAGCCCTTTTAGTCGAACAATTCGACAACGAAGGCGAAGCATCCATCTCGTTAAACTTCGCTGGCAAACGATTCAATATCGTATATACGAACTTAAACCGCAAACAGGTAGGCGAATACAAAATAAAAGAGGCAAGCGTTAACGGTACAAATATTGCTTGCAAAGATAATAAGATGGTAATCCGTCGAGAAGACTTCCCAAGTCTTCGCGACGAAAACGAAGTACGTATAATATTAGAATAGCTATCACTCCTAAGTGAGCTGGTAGGCAACAAAAAATGGGTATCCTAAGCAAGACATTCCTAGTCGCGCGTGGATACCCATTCTTTGTAGCCGTAACCAGCGGGCTAACGGCTAGCCACACTACCGGCTAGCCACTATCCTTCAAAATTCATTATATCCCCCTCGGTTCCCTTCCAATGTGTTCCATAATATTTCTCACGATATTTCTTAGGCGTGAGTCCAGTCTCTTTTTGGAATAGCTGGCAAAAATGACTCTGTGAAGTAAAAGAGTAGTAGTTTGCAATATCCACAAGTGAATAATCGCTGTATCGTAAAAGATTTTTGGAAGCCTCAAGCTTTGCCGATCTGATATAGTCACTGGTGGAAACCCCAAGCTCTTCTTTAAAGAGTCTGGAAATGTAGCTGGCAGAGTTGCTGGTGTATTCCGCTAAATCTTTTACCGTGATGCGCTCCTTCAGATGAGAGTATATGTAATTCATACACTCAGTCATTGGGCGAGAAAGACCTGCATTCTGGCGTATAATCTTCATTTTGCCAGTGTAGTCAGTGACCATCCTGTCGTGAAGCTGCTCCATCATTTCTATAGAAGTAATATCATCCAGCTGCTGAATATAAAAATCTGAAAGCCTGTAAGACTTTTCCATTTCCATTCCATTATCTACACAAAGACGTGAAATAATAGCCACCGAAACCACAAAATGATACTTCAAATTCTGAAGCGGATCTCTCGAAAG
>JAEEGL013103294.1_pt1 | contig 14202 bp, 14 predicted proteins | sample 9134231 | NCBI WGS metagenome assembly JAEEGL01 (sample SAMN16246548, study PRJNA631951) | gut metagenome | biome: gut microbiome; feature: rumen; material: fiber-attached | host: Bos | place: Iran: Karaj | collected 2018-10 | reverse complement strand
TACGGCATCAAGCCGGATATGATAATAGGATGCGCCGGAGGCGGCTCCAACCTCGGCGGACTTATCGCCCCGTTCATGGGCGAAAAGCTCCGCGGCGAGGCGGATTACAGGATAATCGCGGTCGAGCCGGCTTCCTGCCCGAGTCTGACCCGCGGCGTCTTCGCCTACGATTTCTGCGACACCGGAATGGTGTGCCCGCTTGCAAAGATGTACACCCTCGGGAGCGATTTCATCCCGTCGGCGAACCACGCGGGCGGTCTGCGCTATCACGGGATGAGCTCGATACTCTCGCAGCTTTACGACGACGGGTACATGGAAGCTATCTCGGTAAAGCAGACCGACGTCTTCGAGGCGGCGGAGCAGTTCGCCCGGGTCGAGGGCATCCTCCCGGCGCCCGAAAGCTCTCACGCCATAAAGGCGGCGATCGACGAGGCGCTGAGGTGCAAAGAGACCGGCGAGGAGAAGACCATCGTCTTCGGCCTCACCGGAACGGGATATTTCGATCTCGTCGCTTACGAGCAGTTCCACAACGGAACGATGACGGACTACATCCCGACGGACGATGAGCTCGCTCGGTTCCGCGCCCGCCTGCCGAAGGTATAAAAGCGAATAAACTCACAAAACCCGCCGGAAACGGCGGGTTTTGACTTGCAATTTGTTTGGGTATCTACGTTTCCCCCGATCTGATCTTTTCGATAAACTCCGTGAATGCCCGGCGGTAGCCCTCGCGGTCTTTCAGCAGAGACAGTCCGTGCGGAGCGCCTTCGACCTCGATGAGGGTGATGAGATCCGGGCTCGCCGCCCTGATCTCACGGCTCATCCGTATAGGCACGAACCGGTCGGCGGTCCCGTGGATCAGAAGAACGGGCTTTTTCGCGTTTCTGACCGACCTCACGGCGTCGGATGAGAGAATATTGAAGCGCCCGAAGACAAGGGCGGCGAGAAAAATGAAAGGGAAGGTAACGTAGTCGAGCCGCGTCATCTCCCGGCCGACCTTTCTGACTATTCCGAAAGGGGAGGAGAACGGACAGTCGGCGACGATCCCGCGGACGTTATCCGGCAGAGGCAGGTCGCATGCCATGAGGACGGTCGCCGCGCCCATCGAGACGCCCTCGAGATAAATATCGGTTTTTTCGCCGTACTTTTCAAGGATGAAGTTTATCCACGTCAGGACGTCGCGGCGCTCTCTTATCCCGAACGAGATCGTGTGTCCCTCCGACCTTCCGTGAGCCCTCTGATCTACGAGAAGGACGTTTTCCCCGAGCGACAGGGCGAGGTGCAGCCCTCCGCTGAAATCCCTTACCCCGTTGCCCTTGTATCCGTTGAACTGAATGTGAAACGGCGCGCCCTCTTTCTGCATATATATCCTTCCGAAAAGCCGCAGCCCGTCGTATGACGCCGCAAACGCCTCTTCGTACGGGATCCTGACCGCAGAATCTATGAGAGCGATCATCTCGTCGTGAAAAACGTCGTAGCCCTCACCGGTAAGCACTCTGTACGTCACGTCCGCGTCGTTTTTATTATAGAACGCGGCGAAATAAACGGCGAGCGAAACGCCAAGCGTCAGGACGAGGAGCGAAACCGCCGCGATGATCCAGGGCACGGTCAGCTCTCCGACGCCGCGGAAATCAGCGCGGCGATCGCCTCCGCCGGGTCGGGCGAGCGAAAAACGGCCGAGCCGGCGACGAGAACGTCCGCCCCGGCGCGGTATATCCCGCCGGCGTTTCCGGGGTTGACTCCTCCGTCGACCTCGACGGTGACTTTTCTCCCTGCAAGGTCGGCGAGGGCGCGCGCAAGTCTGATCTTTTCGGTCGATCCCGGGATGTAGCTCTGCCCGCCGTAGCCCGGCTCGACCGACATTATGAGAATGTTGTCGATAAACGGGAGATACGGCCGTATGACCTCGACCGGCGTGCCGGGTTTTACCGAAAGGCCGGCTTTTCTGCCGAGCGCGCGTATCTGTCTCAGGGTCTGCCCGGGATCGGAGCAGGCCTCGTAATGTACCGTGACAACGTCCGAGACGGCGGCGAAACGTTCGACGTATCTGACGGGTTCCCTCACCATGAGGTGAGTGTCGAAGACGGCTCCCGAAAAGCTCCGGAGCGCTCCTATGAAATCCGCCCCGAAGGATATGTTCGGCACGAAATCCCCGTCCATAACGTCGAGGTGGAGATATTCCGCGCCGGCGTCAAAAACCTTTTTCGCTTCCTCCCCGGCGCGCGCGAAATCGCAGGCGAGCATGGACGGCGCGATAATTGCCTTTTCTCTTTTTCCGGGTCTCATTTCAGCTCCTTTTCGATAAGGCAGACGGCGTGCGCGGCGATACCCTCGCCTCGCCCGGTGAACCCGAGCCGTTCCTCGGTCGTCGCTTTGATATTCACGTCCGAAACGTCAACGCCGAGCGCGGCGGCGAGCCGCGAGCGCATCCCGGGAATAAATCCGGCGAGCTTCGGCGACTGGGCGATCACGGTACAATCGACGTTTACAATCGAAAACCCCTCGTCCGAAAGCATTCCGGCGACGTCTTTCGCGAGCGTCATGCCGGATATCCCGAGATATCTGGCGTCGCTGTCGGGGAACAGCACGCCGATATCGGGAAGTCCCGCGGCTCCGAGGAGCGCGTCAAGGACGGCGTGAGTGAGCACGTCGGCGTCGGAATGCCCGTCGAGACCTTTTTCATAAGGTATGAGCACGCCGCCGAGGATCAGCTTTCTGCCGGGAACGAGACGGTGCACGTCGTACCCGTGCCCGATCCTGAGACGGGATTTGTTTTCATTCATCTTTTTCCGCCCTCCCCGGGGTCGTTTTTCTCACGGTATCCGAGTATCGCTTCGGCGATCGCGAAATCGACGGGGTAAGTCAGCTTTATGTTCTCGTTTCCGCAGGGTACGGGGACCGGACGGAAACCGGCGTGCTCGGCGAGGGAAACGTCGTCGGTCGCCGTTATCCCGTCTTTCAGCGAAACGAAGGCGGAAGCGCGGTAAAGCGACGCGCCGAACACCTGCGGGGTCTGCGCAAGCCATATCCCGTCCCTGTCGAGAGTCTGCCCGCCGTCCTGCCGTACGGTGTCGGACGGGCGCCGGGCCGCGTAGGCGGCGCCGTGAAGGCACGCCTCGTGCCCGACCTCCTCAATGATCTCTTTCGTGACGAGGCAGCGAGCCGCGTCGTGAATATATACGAAATCGGTGTCGTCCCTTACGGTGCGGAAGCCGCGGATCGCCGAGGCAAAGCGGGTCTGCCCGCCGGCCACGGTGCGGACGGGGGTTGACCAGCCGTATTTTTCCCGGTAGGAGTCGTAGATCTTTTCCTCGCCTTCCCGGCATACGACGATTATCTCGTCAAAAAATCCGCATGAGTCGAAGACGCCGACCGTCCTCGCGACGCAGGGGACGCCGAGGACGGGAGCGTGCTGTTTCGGAAGATCTCCGCCGGCGCGTTCTCCCGAACCTCCGGCGAGAATGATCGCCGTGTTGTGCTTTTTTCTGATCAGCGCGAGGGAATCGAGCGTTTTTTTTGCCCTTGTCCCTATGTTCCGAGTTTTTTTCATGTGTTCCTCACTGAAGCGCTCTTCTGTTTTCGGAGTACAGTTTTTCCGTCTCGGCACGCAGGTCGGGTGCGGTATCGAGACGCGGATCTCTTTCGAGCAGAGCCGCGGAGTAGTCGAGCGCGGTCTTCAACATTGACATATCGGCCGACGTCACCCCGGGGAACTCCCCGTGCTGGCGTATGCTCCCGTCGGTCCTCGGGAGATAGTCTCCCGGTCCCCGCTGAGCGAGGTCCGCCTCGGCTATCGCGAAGCCGTCGTTCGTCTTTGTCATGACTCCGAGGCGCTCCTTCGCGGCCTGTCCGTCTGAGTCGGAAACGAGCACGCAGAAGGATTCTGCGCGGCCGCGGCCGACCCTTCCCCGGAGCTGATGGAGCTGCGCGAGGCCGAAGCATTCGGCGTTCAGAACTATCATGAGCGTCGCCTCCGGGACGTCGACCCCGACCTCGATCACCGTGGTGCTGACGAGCACCTGAGTTTCTCCCGAAGCAAACGCGGACATCGCGGCGTCCTTTTCGGAGTTTTTCATCCTTCCGTGGACGAGTCCGACCTTTATCCCGTCGCTCTCAAGGACGGACGAGAGATATGAAAACGTCTCCTCCGCCGGGCAGAGCCGTCCGCTTCCGTTCTCATCCCCGGCGTCGTATCCTCCTACGAGGTCTTCGGGTTCCTCTTCTTTTTCGATAAGAGGGCAGACGATATATACCCGGCCGCCGAGCGCGGTCTGCTTTCTGATGAACGAGATCAGCCGCCCGGTATATGACGAGTCGACGCAGAAGGTCCTGACGGGGGTCCTTCCGGGAGGGAGCTCGTCGAGCGTCGAGACCGAAAGGTCGCCGAACATCACAAGCCCCATAGTCCTCGGTATCGGAGTCGCGCTCATTACGAGCATATGCGGGGTGATCCCCTGTCTTTCGTTTCCGAAAACCGCGCGCTGCGACACGCCGAAGCGGTGCTGCTCGTCGGCGATCATAAGTCCCGGTTTTTTGAAAAGAGTTGATTCGGTCAGCAGGGCGTGCGTTCCTATCGCCATTTTAATTTTACCGTTTGCGATCCCGGCGCGCACGGCCGTTTTTTCGGACTCTCTCATCGATCCCGTGAGGAGCGCCGTTTCAAATCCCAGGCGCCGGAAGAGACCGCTCAGCTTGGCGTAATGCTGTCTTGCGAGAATGTCGGTCGGAGCCATAAGCCCGACCTGCCAGCCGTTTTTCAGCGCTATGTACGCGGCGGCGGCGGCGACCGCCGTCTTTCCGCTCCCGACGTCTCCCGAGAGCAGGCGGGTCATGGGTACGCGTCCCGACGTCATATCCGACGAGATCTCGCGGATCGATCTCTTCTGCGCACCCGTCAGGCCGAAGCCGAGGAGATCCGTAAGCGGGTCCGCCGGCACGGGCTTCATCGCGGGCGGCGTCCCCTTTTTTATCATTCTGCGGTGTACTCCCAGGGAGACAGAGAAGACGAGCGCGTCCCTCAGAGCGAAATACCTGCGGGCGAGCGCGACCTCGTCCATGCTCCGCGGGGCGTGTATCATTCCGTACGCTTCGCGCGCGGAGGGGACGCTTTCTTTTTTTCTGAGCTCCTCAGGGACGGGCTCGGGTATCGATCCCCGATCGATGAGCGAAAGCGCGTCGGAGATCGTTTTCGAAACGAGCTGACCGTTCAGCCCGGCAGTCAGCGAATAGACCGGTGTGAGCGGCGGGAGCGGCGCTCCGCCGTCCGCCCTCTCGTGAAGGGGGGATGAGATCATCAGCCCGGTGCGCTCGCGCCTGACTCTGCCCCAGAATCTCCAGAGCTGTCCGACCGAAAACGTCTTTTCTATGAATCTGTTGTTGAAAAAGCATATCGTCGCGCGCCGTCCGGTCTCGTCAACCGCCGTGAACTTCGTGAGCGTCATGCCGCCGCGGAGCTTCGCTGTCCTCGGGACGCTCGAAACGGTCAGCAGGCAGGAGCACGCCACGTCGGGGTCGCAATCGGAAAGCAGGCGGACGTTTCCCCTGTTCTGATACGCGCGCGGGAAATGCGAAATGAGATCTCCGACCGTTCCGACGCCGAGGCGCGAGAAAAGCGCCGCTCTCTTGCTTCCCACCCCGGGCAGGGAGGTCAGCGGAGCGTCAAATCTTATCGACGTGTCCTTAACCGGCTGAGTTTTCATATAAAAGCAGTTGATATTTTAATCCGAAACGGCTATAATATAGGCGTAGTGAACGTGACCGGCGACCCGCCGGAGAGAAAGGATTCGGTAGTCAGGCAATGAACAGAGAGATTAACGTAAAAGAAAAGCTTATCGGTGCGAAAGACAGCGCCGTCGGATGTTTTAAGAACGCGATCGGCCGGCTCGGCGACCTCACCGTCGGGGTAAAGGGAAAGCTCCGTCTTTCGCTCGCCGAAAAGGGAGAGGAAAAAGCGTCAGTCGACTTTGTCGAAGACGGAAAAGTCTTCAACGTAAGGAACGTGCTCATCGTCGCCGGAGTTTTCGTCGCCGTCAGCGCGGTCATTTCCATCATCGACGACATTTTCTGAGCCCTCCGGCTCGTTTGCCGCGTCAATGTCTCCGGCGCTCCCGGCCTGTTTCCCGGGGGCGCTTTCTTTTTCTTCCGGCGCTCCGTCCGGTGTTTCTCCGGCTTCCGGGTCGGCTTTTGCTTTCGGCGGCGAGTATCTGCCGCCGAAAACCGAGTCTCCGCCGAATATAAGATCAAGCGGGAAGGAGAGCAGGGGAGCGGCGAGCGCCCCGATAAGAGGAGCGTACCAGACCGACACGTATTTTGCCGAAAGGAAGGCGATCCCCGCCGCCGCGGCGCCCGATATGAGCCGCCCGGTCGGGGAGTGCGGAAGTATCGCGGGGTCGCCCGTCACGAAGACGGCGGCGAGCATATACGGGGCGCTGAGAAGCATACCCGCAGCGTGCTGAAGGGATATGATGTCCGATTCAATCGCGACCTCCGGGAAGGCGTAGAACAGGGCGAACGACGCTCCGAGGAAAATCAGAGGCGCGCCGGGGCGGCGGTGCCTTCCCGCGCAGAGCCATATGAATGCGACGGCGAGGAGCATTATCGCGGTATCTCCGACAAGACCTGCCCTTCCGCCGAAGAACAGGGAAGCCGTTCCGGCGTCGGGCAGACCGTCTGTCCGTATCTGGGTTATCTCGGGTATTTCGCCGAGGACGCTCCCGTTATACGGCGCGAACGAAAACGGCGCTTTTTCGCCGTAAGGAACAAAGCCCTCGGGTCCGAAGATCAGCCGTGCGGCGGCCGCTCCGAACAGGACCGGAGAGGTCCTGACCGGGCTGTACGCGTTTATCATGCGAAGGGTGAAGACCGCGACGGCGGCTCCGACCGCGACCTGATGCGCCGGCGCCGCAGCCGAGAAGAACAGGGGGACCGCTGTCCCCGTCACAAGCGCGGTCAGATCGAGAAGCGGACGCTTCTCTTTTTTTATGAGCGAGAGAGCGAGGTCCGTCAGAAGCGAAGCCGCGACCGAGACGATGACAAGCGAAGCGACCCTCATCCCCTGTACCGCGGCGCTCCATACAAGGAGCGGCACGGTCGCGATCAGAAGATCGAGAGAGAACGGTATTCTTCCGTTTTTCCGTCTGATATCAGGCATGGCGGGACTCCTTTCCGCCGCTTTTCACGGCGTCGCAGAGCGAAATGCCGGAGGGGCAGACGCTGTCGCATATACGGCAGGAGATGCACGCCCCGGCGTCCCTGACCCCTCCGGGTTTTACGGCGGCGTCCGACGGACGGAGCCGTACGGGACAGTAAAGATCGCAGAGCCCGCATCTGTCGCAGGCAAAGACGGTCTTTTCCGCCGGCCCGCGAAAACGTTTGTCGAGTATGATCCCGTCGATCCCCGCGACCGGGGTCTCGGGGGACGCCTCGCGCCCCTTTACGGCGCCGCCGACGGTGACGACCGCCCCTTCGGGGATTTCGGTCGCCATGCCGAGCGGGGTTTCCAGAAAGGAACGTACGAGCGCGCTTTTCTTCCCCTCGACGGAAAAATACTTTCCGGCGGGGAGCCCGAGGACGAGCGACTCGAAAATGAGGACGCATTTTTCGGGAGAAAGCACGGCGTAGCCGCTGTTTTCAAGGGGTTTCAGTGGGCTGATTTCGGCTCCGAAAACCGCGGAAACGAGAAGTCTCGGGTCGTAAAGCGGATATTTGTCGGAAATGACGGTCACGGAAAACTGTTTTTTTCCGGCGGCGGCGAGGGAAAGGGAGTCGGCCGCACGGTAAGCGCTTTTCGGCACGCATAGCACGCAGTTCCTTATCCCGTAAACGTACATGGCGACGGTCGCGCCGGCGAGTATTTTTTCCGGACAGGACAGGGCAAGCCGGGTAAAAAGCGTCACGCCGGAGTCCGTCTCGGCAAATCCGACAAGAAGCGATTTTGCCGCTTTTTCCCTTCGGGGGAGGGTCACGCCGCGTTTTTCGAGAGTGAGACGGAGCTCATCCCGGGAGTAGTCGGTTATTTTGCCGGCGAGAGGTTCGAAAACCGGCGCCGGCAAAGCCGGCGAGTTGCCCTCGCCCGGGGAAAGCCGGCACGGAGGTTTTATTCGCGGGAGTCCTCCCGATATCGTTTTCATCAGATCAGGCCTTTCCACCGCCGCGTTCCGTCGCGGCGATGCACACAATAATTCAATATATATTCTATCATCTTTTGCCGGAGTTTTCAAGAGCGAAGAAAAAAAGAGGTCGAGGCGCGGCCCGCCGCGGGGGAAGGCAAGAACCTCGGCTCCCTCCCCGAGGGAGCTGTCGGCGGAGCCGACTGAGAGGGGGCTTTCGCGCTATCCGCCCCTCTCCGCCTCGCTTTGCTCGGCACCTCGGCGGGGTCCTCAAAGCGAACGGAGTGAGCTTTGGGGTTCACGCCTCCCCCGAAGGGCGAGGCGAGTTATAGTTCGTCTTTACATCATAAGGACATTTTTTATATTGGCATAACACAAACCCTTGGCTTCCCCCGCTGTGGGGAAGGTGCCGAACGTAGTGAGGCGGAGGGATTGACCGATCGAGGGTAGCAGACTGAATAAAACGTCTCTTCCCATGCTAAAACAATCCCTCAGTCATCCTCGCTTCGCTCGGATGCCAGCGAAGGGGCCCCGCAAAAATGCCCGCATTTTTGGGGGATCCCGTCCCCCTTTACACAAGGGGGCCTTTTTTTCGGCGCTCCGCCGACCTTTGAAAGCCTTCTCCTTGAGGAGAAGGTGGGCGCGGAGCGACCGGATGAGGTGGAGAAAAGAACGCCGATCAAAAACAGACCGCATCAACATCGAAACAAACGCGCGCCGCAGGTCTACAGCCTCCCTTGTGTAAAGGGAGGTGCCGAACGCAGCGAGGCGGAGGGATTGGCCGGACGAGGGTGACAGATTGAACAAATCATCTGTGCCTTTGTTATAACAATCCCTCAGTCATCCTCGCTTCGCTCGGATGCCAGCCCCCTTTACACAAGGGGGCCTTTCGTTTAGCATTCTGCTGACTTTTGAAAGCCTTCTCCTTGAGGAGAAGGCGGGCGCGGAGCGACCGGATGAGGTGGAAAAGAGAACGCCGATCAAAAACAGACCACATCAACATCGAAACAAACGCACGCCGCAGGTCGATAGCCTCCCTTGTGTAAAGGGAGGTGTCGGCGGAGCGAGGCGGAGGGATTGGCCTGACGCATAAAAATCCCCGGGGCTCCGTAACGGAGACCCGGGAGTCTGACAACTATTGTGAGATGCTGTTTTTTATGGCGTCGAAGGTCTCGTCGCTTATGACGTGCTCAATGCGGCAGGCGTCGGCGTCGGCGACCTTATCGGGAACGCCGATTTTTTTGAGCAGGCGGGAGATCACTCTGTGCCGTTCGTAGATCTTTGTCGCTATCTCGCGGCCGGCGTCGGTCAGGATGAGGCCTCCGTTCTTTTCAACCGTGATATACCCGCGGTTTTTAAGGGTTGATACCGCGCGGCTCACGGAAGGGCGGGAAAATCCCATCTCCCCGGCGACGTCGATCGATCTCACGACGGGGTGATTTTCGGAAAGGATAAGTATCGTTTCGAGATACATTTCCCCCGATTCGCGCATTTCCGGCGCGCTGTTTATCTTCAGCTCGGTCATTTTTCCGGGAATCCTTCCCAAAGCCCGTGGAGGTTGCAGTAGGCGAGGGCGGATATTATCTCCTCTCCGTCGAGCAGGGCGAAGCGCGCCTCCGGCGCGTCCTCCGGCGTGAGCGCCTTTCTCTGATTTCCGAGCGTCGTGCGCAGAACGATCCATTCGATGTAGTGCTCAGGCGTCATGGGATGTGCTGCCGAGCCGATCTTCACGGTGACGGCGCCGGTCTCTCCGATGATGACCGGGACGTGCTTTTCCTGAGACGCGTCGACCGAGCCCGGAACGAGTTCCTTCATTTTTTCTCCGCAGCAGACGAGCGGAGCGCCTGTCCCTTTTACGACGGCGATTATCTGTCCGCAGCGATCGCACTTATAAAACTTTGTTTCCATTTCCGTTTCGTCTCCTTCAATAATCTCTGTCCCTCAGCCACTCGGGGCTTTCGGATCTTTTTCCGATATTCGGGCATATTACCGTCGTGTCGTCGGCGCTCACCCTGCCCGGCTCGATGATGAGCTCTTTTATGAAATTCGCCTTTATGACGCCCGACCTGGGATTGAGCACGCTCTCGAGCCCGGTGACGACGTCGGCGTCGACGTCGGAGAACTCGAAGGCGAGGTCGGTGTTTATCAGGGTGCAGTTCACGAGCTTCAGGTTTTCTATGTAGCAGAGGCCCTGATTGCTTTCTATCGAGCAGTTAATAAGGGTCAGGTTCCTGCTGTTCCACCCGAGATATTCCCCCGAAATGAAGGAGTTTTCCACGACGACGTTCTCGCTGTTCCAGAAAGCGTCCTTCGTCGAGAGATGGGAATTCTTTATCACGACGTTGCGCGTCCCGTCAAAGGCGTAGTTTCCGTCGAGCCTCAGCCCGTCGATCTCCATATCCGAGCAGTTCATCGCGAAATAGTGCCCCTTTGCCGTGACGTTCCTGAGTCTGACGTCCGAACAGGTCCAGAGAGTCTCCTCGGCGTTTGTGAAGGACACGTCGGTGAGGGTCACCCCCCGGCATCTTCTGAAGTTTTTCGGGGCGGATATGACGGCGTCGGATACCGAGATGTTTTCGGTGTACCACACTCCGGCGCGCGCCGTCTCGAGCCAGGTGCAGCCGCGGACGGTGACGTTCTTATCATACCAGAGGGGATATTTCCATCCGAAAATGCTCTTTTCGACGGTCACGTCGCGGCATTCCTTTATCGGCGACTCGCCGCTGTCGAAAACCGAGCCGTAAACGCTTACGCCGCTCTGACCGTATATGGGGCGCTCGCCCGTGAAATGCATTGATCTGTATTCTTTTGACATTGTTTTACTCTATGACGTTCAGCCGTCTGTCCTGTGGAAGTCTGATGAGCTCCCTGCCCGACATATATTCTTCGATGACGTCGGTGCAGTTCGTCGCGAGCTTGCGGGTCGGCGCGTTTTTGCGCACTTCTTCAAGCGTGACCCCGAGGAACTCGTCCATGTTGTTGAAATGGTAATCCTGAAGCCCTACGGTGTAGAGCTTTTCGTCTTTTATATCCTGTCCGTCGAGGGAGAGACTCAGAAGCTCGCGCTTCGTCTTGTCGTAAACGATCCGGAAGCCCTTCGAGAACTGATAGAACTCGGTTATCCCGCGCCAGGCGTCGTCTCTCAGGATGTGTTTTATCATTTTTCTGAGCTGGGCGCCCGTCACGGTTATGCGATGGATCGCGTCGCCGAACGGGAAACAGGTGAGAAGGTCCTGACGGGTGACGACCGTCCCGAGCTGCGCGCTCCTTATGGAGCCCGAGCCGGTGAACACTATATCGACGCCCGTCATATCGCGGAAGCCGTCCGAGAATATCCGCCCGAGCTCGGTCTCGGTGTTCCTCGCGGGATGGGAGTACACGTCGGCGAAGCGGGTGAGGATGCAGTTGTATTTTGAGTCCGTCTCGTTTTTGTAGTGGAGGATTATGTCCTCGATCTCGGGATCATGGGGGCAGTTTTCTTCGTTTATCTCAACGAGCTCCCATTTATAGCTCTCGATGCGGTTCTCGTCCGTGTCGACCGTGATGTCAAAACGCCCGATCTGGTTTGTCCCGTAGGCGGCCTGAACGATCGGGATGCCGTTCACGATGACCGGCTCGTCGAGCTTCGTGTGCGAATGACCGCCGATAATGACGTCGACGCCCCATTCCGGGTCGAGCATTTTGGCGAGCTCGATGTCCGCCTCTATGCCGATATGGGTGAGGAGGACCGTGAGATCGATGTCCGTCGTCCTGTAAGAATTGCAGATCCTTCCGACCTCGCTCGCCGCCTCGCGTATGTCGACGAACGAGCCGATAAGGGCGTCCGGGCGGATCGAGGCGAGGGTCTCCTCAGTCAGGATTCCGATGAACATGACCTTCATGTTCCCGACCTCGATGACGTGCTGAGACCTGAAAAGCCGCCTGTGGTTCGTCGTCAGGTACATGTTCGCGTTGATTATCGGGAACGCGGCGCACTTTTCGATGAAGAGCAGATGAGCGAGCCCGTAGTCGACCTCGTGGTTGCCGAGCGTGACGACGTCGGGCGCGAGCATGTTCATTATCTCGATGGTGGAGATGCCCTTGTATTCGCTGTCGATCAGCGAGCCGCGGAACATGTCGCCGGCTATCGCGTAGATCACGTTTTCGTTTTCGCGGCGGGTCTTTCCGACGTATCCGGAGAGCATCGACACGCCGCCGACGAGCTTTTCGTCGACCTGTTCGGCGAGGAAATCACCGTGGAGATCGTTCGAATGGAGAAGAATGAGTTTTTCGGTGTTGTGCATTGTTTCTCTTCCGATCTGATTACTTGGTTTTTGCGGCTGATTCAGATTATTTCCCAGGCGGCGCGTACCAGCGCCTCTTTTTCTATTTTTTCGGGCGCGACGGAGAGCGCGGGGGCGAGGGCGGCCTTTCTCAGCATGAAGGGCCCGGCGGCGTCCTCGAACGTCGATTCGGAGTACATCCCCGGGTCGGAGCTGTCGCTGCTCATTTCGACGAGCCGTCCGAGCTCAATGCCCGAAGATCCGGCGAGCGTTTCCGCCTTGCGGCGGGCGTCTTCGACCGCGAGCATGAGCATTTTATTTACGTGCCGGGAGGGGTCCTTTACAGTGAACCTGACGGAGATCCCGGGCTCCGCGCCGCATCCCGCCGCCGCAGAGACGGCCGCCGCCGCGGTCTTCCCGTCCGAGGGGACGGTGATCTTCAGGATCTGAGTGACCTCGTATCCGTCCGGTCTGTCGCGGTAAACGCCGTCGGGATCCTGATAACCGACGCGGCGCTCGGATACGTTCCATCTCACGGACGTAACGGTGTCACCGGGGAATCCGGCTTCGGAGACCGCAGACGTCAGACGCGCGGCTTTTTCGTCGACCTCGCGGACCGCCGCGGAATACTCGCCGCGGGATGAAAGAGTGACTGTTATCTCGGCGGTGTCGGGCGGTACGCTTATCCGTCCGGTGCCGGTCACCCTGATAAGGCGCTGAAGCTCACTCATCGTCGTCCCTCTTCTTTTTTCTGAATATTATCGCGGTCACGATGACCCCGACGACGGCCACCGCCGCGATGATAAGCATGATCGCGGTGTTGTCGCCCGTCGCCGCGTTATACGCGGCGGGGAAAAGCATGTCCATACCGGCGCCTCCCTTGTTTCTTTCATTGGATATAATAGCAGAAAAATAGATTTTATGCAAGGCAATTTTACCGTGAAACAAATAATTCACAATTAAGCCCGCCCCTCCGGGGATACAAAGGGCCGCGCGCATGATCGTTGAACACACAAAAATACATAAAAATCGCTTCTTTCATCTCATTTGTGACGACTTTTAAAAACGCTTGTCGGATTTCGGCCTTCTCGTGCGTTATATATAATAGAGGGCCCCGAAAAGCGGGACGTCTTCGCCCGTGAACGAGCTTTCACATTCTAAAAATCCGATTATTTGTCAGTTGACAAAATGATGATTCATGATATAATTTTGTCGGGCAAACAGATAACGGTTTGGATAGACCGAAAACCGGCGCGGGTATTCCCCGCCGGGGAAATAATATAATCTGTCAAAGACAGAGAACGGAGGTTTTCAAGATGAAAAGAAAAAACAGACTCATCGCTGCTATTCTGTGCCTTGTATTAGTTATAGGCGCCATGGCTTCCTGTATGAGAGCGCCCGTACGGCCGGGGACAAATCCCGGGGATGGTTCGGATCAAACGACAAAGGATACTGCGCCTGTCGAAGAGCAGGATAAATCAGACAAGTCGTCTGACGACGACGATTTTATCAAGGTTTACGACGAAAAAGGGCACCCCACGCTCCCGAAAGGAGTAGAAGTCGGGCAGACGGACGCCGTTTCGTATTACGACTTTGTTGATTCTCAGACATGGGAAAAGTTCAACAACTACGTTTTTTCCGATTTGTCCCCGTTTGACCGACAGAGAGTGACGGTCACCGAAAACGGCAGCGTTATGGAAGTCCCGCTTCTTGCCGAATTCATGCAGTACACCGGATATTCCGCGTTCCTGCTCTTCGGGAACGACGGCGGGCTTATCGGAATACAGACGGAAAAAGAGGGATTCGATCCCGCGCTCGTCACACCGGAAACGGTC
>JAEEGL010335722.1_pt1 | contig 14202 bp, 8 predicted proteins | sample 9134231 | NCBI WGS metagenome assembly JAEEGL01 (sample SAMN16246548, study PRJNA631951) | gut metagenome | biome: gut microbiome; feature: rumen; material: fiber-attached | host: Bos | place: Iran: Karaj | collected 2018-10 | reverse complement strand
TGGGCCCAATCCCCAATCCCCAATCCCCAATCCCCAATTCCCAATCCCCAATTCATATTCACTTTTTTCATTATTATTTATCATTTTTAATTTAAAATTATTAATTATTATTAATTAAATTAAATATTATTATTATTATAGAATTATTTAAATTATTTTTTATAATTTAAATATGCCTAAATATTTTTGTGAATATTGTGGAATTTATTTAACTCATAGTAGTCCTTTAGGAAGATATCAACATTCACATGGAAGAAAACATATAAATAATAAAATAGAATATTATTCTCAGTTTTTATATGATTTTCAACAAAATGCATATAAAAATTTATTAAGTTTAACTTCAAGATATTTAAGAAAACCAATGGTTATTAATAATAAACCAATAAATATTAATAATATTAATCAAATAAATAATATAAATAATACAAATAGAGAAAATAAAGAAATAAATGATAATTTAAAAACAAATGAAAAAAATAATATAGATAATAATAAAAATGATAATAATAAAATGGATGAAGAAAACAATAAATCTGATGATATAGAAAATGATATTATAATAAAAGATATTACTGATAAAAATTAGTATTATATAAAATAATTTATACTTATTAGGTTATATATCAAAATAATTATATATATTTATTTATAAAGTTAATTAAATTAATATTAATTATTATTATCATTATTATTTAATAATAATGCATTTTTTTCATCATTATTTAATTCTTCTTCCTCATCACCATCATTAAAATTAATTTCTTTATCAGATAAATTTTCTTTTTGTTTTTTATATGTTTCAGAATATCCTTTATAATTTTTTAATTTAATAAAATATTTTTTATTTATATAATCACCAATAAAAAATCCATATTTAATTGGTTGAAATAATATTGTTTCTGTTAAATAATTTCCTATATCAATACTTATTGAAATTATTAAAAGAATAATTGATGTATTTAACCAAATAAAATTATAATAATGATTATTATTTTTAAAATAAATATAAATAATTAAAGAAATAATTGAAATTATATATAAAAAATTATTAAATGTTTGATATATATTATTTTTTTTAATATTTTTGTAAAAATATTTTATTTGTAATAAAATAAAAAAAATTAAAGAGAAAATTAAATTATTATAATCAAAAGTAAATAAATAAAAATTTAAAGAAAAAATTATTAAAAATTTAACCAACCAATTTTTTAATTCCAAAATAATATTTTTTATCATTAAATAAGTAAATAAACAAAATATATATTTTCTAATATTAATTATTTCAATATAAATATCAGAAATTGTATTAATTTTTTCTATATTTAATTTAATTAAGAAATAATTAAAAAAAATAAAAACAATCAAACCGTTTAATAAATTTCCAATATTATCTCTTTCCCAACTTGGAATTAAAATATTATTTGATTTAAATAAATAAAGTTTATATAATAATATTATACAAAAATAAATTATTATTATAGTTATATCAATTTTTAATTTAGTTAAAATAAAATTTTTTTTATTATTATTTAAAATATCAAAATATATATTTATTATATGAAATCCAAATAATAATGAACCTAATATAAATTTAAATAAAAAATATAAAAATTGATTTAACATAAAAAATTCTATAATAGGACAAATTTTTTTGCATATAATTTCATATTTATTTTCTTTTTTAAAATAAGGAAGTTTATATTTAAATTTCATTATAAATTATAATTAATATAATATAAATATTTAATAAATAAAATAAAAACTATTTATATTTATATTTATGTAAAATATGTTTTTTACTTATTTTTACAATTTTTACAAAAACAATTTTCTTTACATTTATTTCCTTTTTTTAAACAAGCACATGAAAATTTCAAACATTCAATTTTTTTACAATTGCATAATATTTTTTCATTAATATTATTTTGAACATTATTATTTTTTATAATAAATTTATTTTTTTGACAATCTTTATTAATTTTCTTTTTTTCATTATTTTTAATATTTTTATTATTATGTAAATATCTATTATATTTTTTCGTACTTGAGATTATAAAATCAACCATTTCATTTAAATTAATTTCATTCGTTAAATTATTATCAAAACTCATATTATTATTATTATTATAATTATTATTTTTTTTTAAAGTATTTTCTTCTTGCAAAGAATTAATTAAATTTTTTTTAATACTATCAACATAAATTTTTTTAATTTTATTATCCGAAAAAATAGTTTCAGACAAACCATTAATTTCTCCAAAATTCGAAGTATTTTTAGTAAAAGTAGTTTTTTTATTTGAAATTTTTAAATCATTTTTAATATTATTATTATTATTATTATTATTATTAATATTATAGTTTTTAGAATTGAAAGAATTATTTAAATTTTGTAAATGAAAAGAACACGAAAGTTTATTATTATTTTTATTTGAAATATTTTTTTTTCTTTTTGTGCTTAAAAATAAATTAGAATTTAAAGATTTTTGAATACTTGTAGAAGTAGAAAAAAATTTAAAATTAGTTTTGTATTTAAATGAATTGTTTATTGAAGAAATGTTGAATTTTTTTGGACTAAAAGAATTATTATAACCACTGTTTAAAAATTTATTATTACTTATAATATTGTTACTATTATTTTTAAAAAACGAAAAATTATTTAAATTATCAGAAAAAGAATTTGGTGTTCCAAATTGAAAAAATTTATTTGAAGATAAATTTTGCATGTTAAATATTTATTTATAGAAATTATAATATTCAATTTGAATTAAATAATATTTATTTTTATTATTATGAAAAATAATAAATTTAAATTTAATATATATTAAAAATAAAAATATATAACTTTTATAAAAAAAAATAAAATTAATTAAATTAATTTTTAATTAAATAAAAAAATAAACTAATAATTTAATAAATTATTATGGAACATAAATCTATAATATCCGCAACAATGTACAATAAAAAACCTTCAATTAAAAAAAATTATTTACAATCATCTTATTATTCTCGTAATAGTTTATTTCCTCCACCAGATCCTTTAATAGATCGTCAAGTAATTCCTTTAAATGCTCCAAAATTCAGTAAAAATTTTGAATTTATAAATTTAATGCCATTTAAACAAAATGATAGCTCAACTTCTTTAGAAGAATTTAGTCTTCAAAAAAGAGAAAAAGTACCAATTACTGAAAAAGAAAATGTTTTAGATATTTATATAGGTTCTTTTAAAATGTTTCAAAAATTAGTTTATACTAAAGAATATCCTGATAAAAATGGAAGATTAACAATAGAAAATATCGTTAATTTAAGAGAATATGAAAAACTTAAAAAGAAAAATAAAAAAAGAAAAAGTATAAATGAAAATATAGATGAATATTCACCTCAAAAATTAATAGAAAAAAATGGATTTGATAAAGATGAAACATTAATTTTTGAAAGTCGTTTTGAAAGTGGGAATTTACAATTAGTATATTTAACAGAATTATATAATGATAATTTAGATTGTGATAAATATCAATTATTTTTATCAAATGATACAAATACAACAGGTTACACTCAATGGTTTTTTTTTCGTATAACTAACACAAAAAAAAATAAAAAAGTTAATTTATCTATTATGAATATGTTAAGAAAACGTACAAAATATCAAAATGGTATTAAAATATGGATTTATTCAAAAAAAAAGAATTTAGAACATAATAATATTGGATGGCATCATACAAATGAAGATGTAAAATATTATAGAAATTTTTTATATCGTTTAATAAAAGGAAAAAGACAATATTTTTATACATTAAGTTTTGATTATACTTTTGAATATGATAATGATGAAATATATTTTGCAAATTGTATTCCTTTTACATATACCGATGTTATGAAAGAATTAAATGAATATACTAAATATGAAAATAATAAATATCCTTTTTTTCATAGAAAAACATTATGTACAACATTAGCAGGAAATGATGTAGATTATATAACAATAAATAATTCAAATTTAAATAAATTCGAAGAAGAATCTTCAAAAAAAAACGGAATTGTTTTATTTGCTAGACAACATCCAAGTGAAACAGTAGGAAGTTGGACAATAAAGGGTGCAATAGAATTTTTAATGAGTGATTCAGATGAAGCAAAGTATTTAAGAGATAATTTTATATTTAAAATAATTCCAATGATTAATGTTGATGGAGTTATTATGGGAAATACAAGAACAAGTTTAGCAGGATGTGATTTGAATAGAAGATGGAGCAACCCTAATGAATTTTTACATCCAGAAATTTATAGTGCTAAAGAACTTATTATGAATTTTGCTTCAAATAAAAAAATAGAATGTATTGTAGATTTTCATGGTCATTTTGGAGCATTTAATAGTTTTTTTTATGCAAATAATATAAAAGAAGATATAGAAAAATGTAGATTTTTCCCTTTTAGTTGTGCGAATAAATCAAATGTAATTTCTATAGAAAAAAGTAAATTTTCAATGCCTAAATATAAACAAGGAACGGGAAGAATAAATTTATTTCAAGAACTTAATATTGAAAATGTAGTAACATTAGAAACATCATATTTTGGATGTATTAATGGATGTTATACAAATAAATATTTTACAACTCAAACTTTAAAAGAAATTGGAAGAGACATTTGTATGGGTATTATATATTTACATTATCATAGTAATTTAAAGAGTGGAATTGAAAATATAAATGTTAAAAAAAATTATCCTGAATTAATAAAAAAAATAGATAATGAAGTGAAAAGTATTGATAATGAGTTTAATAATTATATGGAAAAAATTATAAATAAAAATAAAGATAAAGAAATTGAAGAAGAAAAAAATAATAATAGTAAAAATGAAAATGAAACAACTAAAAATGATGATGAAGATAATGATGAAGATGATAATGATGATGATAATATAAGTGATAGTGAAAGTGAGCCAAGTGGAGATAATTTAGATATAGAAGAAATTAAAAAATTATTACCACCTCCACAAAAAAAAAATAAAAAACTTAGAAAAAAAAGTAAACCAACTACTAAACTTCATTTATTACAATTATCAAGTATTAATGTGATAAAAAATAAAATAGAAAAAAATAATAATAATTCAAATAATAATAATTTAATTAATAATAAAAATATAAATAGAGAAAATACTTTTTCATTACCAAAACTTTCAAATAAAAAATCAATAGATATTAATAATAATAATAATTTAACACCTTTATCAACCACTAAAAAAAATTTTAATTATAAACAAATTGAAGTAAATAAATCAACTTCTTTAAAACCAAAAATAAATCAAAATATTTTTATTAATATTAATATTAGTAATAATATTAATAAAAGAAGATTTGATAATAAAATCGATAGTGAAACTCAAACTGAAGAAATTTTCTTTAAAATTCATTGGAGCTATTTTATTGGAGCTTATCCTATTTTATCTCCCACTATTTATAAATATAATAATAATGATAATTATAATGTAGATAATAATTTTAATGTTTTTACTAGAACTAGTAGAAATAATTATTATTATCAAAAATTTTCAAAAAATAATAATTTAAAAGATAATAATGTTCATAATAGAAATGAAACTAATTCATTTTTATATAATAAAAATAATAATTTAAATAATAATAATAATAAAAATTTTGGAAGAGGAAATAATAATATTTCTAATAATTATTTATATCATTTGTTAAAATTTAATGGAAATAATTTAGTAGAAAATAATAATAATGAAAAAAATTTAAAAATTATAAATAGTAATTTTAATTCAAATAATAGTTTAAATAATAGTAATAATAGAAATAATGTTTTAACTCCTCAATATGCAAATAATATTCATTTAACTTTTAATACATTAGCTAATGGGGCAATTCTTGTAAGTAAAGTTCCTAAAGATAATAATAATAATAATATTGTTAATAATAATATAATTAATAATAATAATAATAATAATAATAATAATAAAAATAAAAATGTTGATAATATAAATAAATCTTTAAATTTTAAAAAAGATTAATAATATTTATGTCATATTAATTAAAATTTTTTATAAGTTAAATTATATTTATTTATATATTATTAATTATGAAAATATAAATAATAATTTTATTTTAAATTTTAATAAATCAAAATTTTATAATAAAAAATAATTTGGGATTTTTTATATTTTAATTCTATTTATTTTAAATTATAAAAATTTATTTATATTTAATAAATTTAATATAATTATATTAAATTTTATTATTTATTTATTTTTAATAAATAAAAAATATATTTTTATTTAATATTAATAATTTTTGACTTTAATTAATTTATAAGATTTTCAAATTTCTCTTCTTCTTTTTTATTAGGAATTTCATTATTAACATCAGGAAAATCAAATAATTGTCCACCTCCTCTATCATTATTATCATTTTCATTTAATAAATCATTTAATTCTTTATTAATATCTTCTTCATTAACATTATTATTTCCCATTTCTTTAATCATATCATGAATATCATTATAATTATCGCTTTGTTCTTTGAAATCTGAAGCAACTTCATCAAAATCTTCAGCTTTAAGTCCAATTTGTTTTCCTACTTCAATTGCATCTTGAATAATATTTAAATTTTTTAAATTATCTTCCATTGAATTAAGATCATTTAATTGATTTTCAATTGTATTTTGTTGATTATAATACATATTTAATGTTTTTTCTAATGTTTTTTTTTTTAATAAAAATGTTCTTGCTTGTTGTTTATTTTTATTTCTCAAACAATTTTTTGCATTTAACATACATTTTCCAATTTCTTTTTGAATATTATCTATTTTTTTACTTATATTATTTAATGTAATTCTTATTTGAATTCTTACAATGTCTTTTTTAGTAATTATATCATTTATATTATTAATAATTTTAATACATTCAATATTTCTATTTTCAACTTTAACATTAAATAAAATGATTCTTTTCGTTTTATTTAAAAAATGTAAACAAAGATTTGAATACAAATCTTTAAAACGTAAATTATTATTTTTTTTAACAAAATCAATAAAATCGTTTTTAATTATAACATCATTTGTAATTTGTTCTTTATTAAATTCATATAAACAATTCATAATATCATAATTACAATGATTCATAAATAAATTAACATTAATTAAAATAGAATTTTCATCTAAAGGTTTAATTTCATCGTTATCAATTCCTTTTGCATAATTATAAGCATAATTAAAAACACCATTAAAACCGTTTTTTAAATATGAAAAAACAGAAAATTTTTTTTCACAAATTTCAGGAAAAAAATTTTGATAATATTCTTCTGAATATATATCATTATCGGTAATATATATATTTTTTTTACGTAAATCTAATAATATATTAGGTAAACCTAAAGGACGTCGATTTTTAAATTTACTATATTCTAAAATATCTTTTATTCTTAATCCAAATGTGTTGAATATTGAATCGAAATAAAAATCTAAAATTTCTTGCCAATATTCGAGCATATATTTTTCGTTTTCATGAAAATCGTATGAAGTAAAGCAATTATGTAATGCTTTAACGTCGTTGAGAAATTGAAAATGATCAAATATTTTTCTTTCTACTTCATCTTTTGGAATTTTTGGAATATATTTTTTATCATTGTCTGGGTTTTGGGAAGTTCTTATGTCGATTATGTCAGAAATATTTAATTGTTGAGGGTTTGTTTGGTACATTTTAATATTTAATTTAATTTAAATTTTAAAAAAATTTAATAAAATTTAATTTATATATTTTTCATTATAATTAATAAATTAATATTATTATAATTATTATTTATTAATTATTTTTTATTTATTTATTTATTTATTTAATTATTATTTTTTTTTAGTTATTATTTGTAATATTTTTAACTAAAAAAATATTAATTATTTAAAAATATTTTTTTAATATGGAAATTAAGTTAAATTCTTCAAATTCCCCAAAAAATTTAAATTTGACAAATCCTTCACCAATTAAAAATTCATCATCTTTATCAACAGCCTCAACAATAGCAATTGAAAATATTTTAAATAAAAGTGAAACAGAAAAAAAATCTCGACCTAAAATTTCAACTTCATCAATTTCAAATGATTTAATAATATCAAAACTTGATTTTTCACCTAAAAAAAAAACATTATTAGAAAATAATAACAATTCAATAAAAACTTTTTGTCGAATTCGTCCTTTTAAAGGAAAAAATGAATTATTTTTCAAATCAAAAACCGACCCGAAAAAATTAATAATAAACAAAGAAAATCTTCAAAAATTAAAAATAAATTCAAATTTAAAATTAATTAATTCTTACACATTTACAGATATTTTCGATGAAAATTCGACTCAAGAACAAATTTTTACATCAACATGTGAACCATTAATAAAAAATTTATTAGAAAATAATCAAAGTGGTTTAATTTTTACTTATGGAATGACAAATGCAGGAAAAACATTTACAATTATTGGAACTCCAAATCAACCAGGAATTTTACCTTTATCTTTAACTTTTATTTTTAATTATTTTGAAGAAAAAAAATTATTTGAAAAATTTGAATTATATGCGAATTTTATTGAAATTTATAATGAAGATGTTTTTGATTTATTAGCAAATGACCCAAACGGAAAAAATAAGTTTTTCAAACAAAAATTAAATATAAAAGAAAATATAAATAATATTTTTTATTGTCAAGATGTAAAATATGTTCAAATTTTAAACATGGAAAATTTTAATGATATTTTAAATCTTGGAATTTCAAAAAAGGTTCATAATGCAACGAATTTAAATATAAATTCAAGTAGATCACATTCAATATTTAAAATAATTTTAAGAAATAAAAATATAAACTATTCAAATAATAATAATATTAATGAAATTAGTTTAAGTATAGTTGATTTAGCTGGAAGTGAAAGAGCAAAAAGAAGTGAAACATCAGGAATTAATTTAATTGAAGCATGTAAAATTAATCAAAGTTTAAGTATTTTAGGTAAATGTTTAGAAGCTATGAAATATAATACTTTATATGTTAATAAAAAATTAGTTCCTTTTAGAGAAAGTAAATTAACAAAATTATTTTGTGAATATTTTCAAGGAGAACAAAATATTACAATGATTACTAATATTAATCCAAGAAAAGAAGATTTTGAAGAAACAATAAGAGCGTTAAATTATAGTTGCATTGCTAAAGAAATTAAACCTGTGAAAAGTGTTTTGTTTAATCAAACAAAAATTAATAAAAGAAATAGTTGGAATAATAATTTGAATAAGAATGCTAATAATAATAATAATAGTTTTGAATATAGTAAAACTGATATTAAAAGTAATAAAAATAATAATAATGAAAATAGTATTAATGAAGAAGAAGAATTTATTCAAGATGATAATTATTCTTCTATTGATTTAAATTTAACCGATTTAGATAATAATTTAATTATTCCTGATAATATTAAAAATAATTCAGAAATTGCTAAATTAATAGAAGAAATTCAAAATCTTAGAAATGAAGTTTTGGGATTAAAAAATAATAATAATAATATAAGTTCTGTTCCTTTATTAGAAAGTGAAGAACAAAAAGAAAATAAAAATTCAAATAATAATAATAATAAAGAACAAATAAATAATAATAATAATGAAAATAATAATAATAATCCTTATTTTAATAACAATAATAACAATAATAATAATAATTTTCAATTTCCATTTAATTTCAATCCAAATATGTTTAATCCTTATTTTTTTAATCCTTATGGATTTTATCAAAATTTTCCTTTAATGCTTCCTTCTTCAAATTTAAATTCAAACAATAATAATAATAATATAAATAATGATAATTTATCTTTATTAAATTGTTTATCAAATTTACCTTATTCAAATAATAATAATGTGAATAATTCATTAGGTCAAGAAATTGCTAAAAATTTATCAAATTTACCTAAAGAACAAAAAACAAATGGGGTTAATTTTTTTTTTATAAATTCAAAATTTTCAGATTTTCGATATGATAAAAATGGAATTATTCCTGAAGAAGATGAAAATTATAATGAAGAAAATGAGGATAATAAAAGAAAAAATAATAATGATAAAAATAATAGAAAAAAAAATAATAAAAAGAAAAAAAATAATAAACAAAAAAGAAAAAGAAAAAAAAAAGATGATAATAAAAATAGTTTTAATAATTTTTCTTATGAAACTCCAAAAAAATTAGAAGAAAATAATAGTATTAATAATAGTAATGAAATATCAGAATCAAATTTAATAAATGAAGAAAAAGAAAAAAGTTTAATAAATGATAAAAAAGAAAATGATTTTAAAAGTAATATTTTAAATAAAGAAAATTTTAATTTATCTTTTGATTTAACATCTGAAGTTAAAAAATTTGAAAATAAAAGTAATTATAAAAATTCTTTATTATATACTGAACCAAAAAATAAATACAAAAATATTTTCTCAAATTTCAAATTTTAATATTTTTTCTTTAATAATTTCAATAAATATTTTTATATATTTTTAATAATAATAATTATTATTATTATAATTAATATTATTTCTTAAAAATAAAAAATTTATTAAAAAATTCAACTCATATTTTTAAATAATAATTATAATAAAAGATATATAATTTTAAGATACCATTTTCAATAGGGAATAAATTGAGTTATATTCCATATTTTTAAATAAATATTTATTAATATTCACATTCAATTCTATTTTTATTGTTATCAAATTATAATGGCATTTAAACAATAGAAGATAATAATTATAATTTATCACATATTTTATATTCTTCTATTATATAATATATTATATATTATGATAAATATTACATTTTAGAAGAATTTAATTTAGTCTATAATTTTTTATTTTATATATAAATGAAAATATATTGTGTTAGTAATATAATTTTTTAAAAATCTATTTTTTATTTATTTTTTTTTAAATACTTCATTTGAAATTTTAATTAATAACTTTAATAATATTTATATATAATATTTTGTAAATTTTATATTTTTATTTTTTTTTAAATTTTATTATTAAAATTATATTAAATATTATTTATATAAATATAAAATAATTATTTATAAAATGAATAAAAAAATATTCATTTTTTTTTATGATATTTATGTTCAAAATATTTAATATTAATTTTTCCTTTTCCTTTTTTACACTCTTTTACATGTTGTTCTTTATCTAACATATTCATTTCTAATAAAAATTTCCATTTACAAATTGAACAAAATCCATTAAATCCAACTTTTTTATTATTATTTTTATTATTTTTTTTTTTATTTTTATTATGTTCATCTTTTTTTTTATTTGATATACTATAATTATCATCATCAATATTTTCACTGTCAGAAGAAATATAATTCTTTCTTTTTCTTTTTTTATTTAAATTTTTTTGGGATTTTTCTTTTTCAACAAAATTAAATCTTGGTTTTTTTTCTGAATAACCATAAATTTTTGTTGTATTTCTTTTGTTTTTTATTTTTTCATCATTGCTACTAATACTATCTATATCAAAACTAAAATTATTATTATTATTATTATTATTTTTATGAGTATGTTTTTTATTATCATATTCTTCTGATTCAGAAGAACTTTCACTAATTGATATTTTTTTTCTAAGATGATGTTTTTTAACTGATGTGTTAATTTCTTCTTCATCTTCACTTATAATAACTTTATTATCTTTTTCTTCATCACTACTTATTACAGGATTTCTTGGTTTTTTTTCTCCAAAAACACTAAAAATATTTTTATTGGAAAAATTATTATGATGATTATGATTAAAATTTACTTTATTTTCATCTTCTTCATCATTAATAATATTATTTTTTTCTTCTTTTTTTTCATTATTATTAATATGATTTTCATTTGTTTTTTGTTCTTTATTTTCAATATTATTATTTTCTTCTTTTTTTTTAACCTTTTTTTCTTCTTTTTTTTTAGGTTTTTTTTTTTTACTTTCTTCAATTAATCTTCTTCTTTCCATATTTAATCTTATTATTTCTTCCATATCGACTGTTTTTACTTTCGGTTTTTCGACAAATAATTTTTCACCTTCAGCTGTTGTCATATTAATTTATAATTTTTTATAGATTTTCAATTAAGGATATTTTTATAATATTTTATTAATAATTAATATTAATTTTATTTAAATTGAAGTCAATTAATAAAAAATGATATTTATATAAAATAATTTTTAATTAATATAGACATTTTTTTATAAAATATTTTATTATTATATATTTTTTTATATTGTAATTACTTTATGAATAATGAAAAAATAATAATAGAATTAAAAAATGAAAATGAAAAATTAAAAAATGAAATTATATATTTAAAAAAAACAGTAAATGATTTAAAAAATGAAAATATTTCTGAAATAAATATTAATAATCCACCAGAATTATTAAAAACTAATTGGAATCAAATAAATACAATAATTGAAAATGGTCAACAAATTGAAATAAATTTTACTTTAAAAGCAATTAATCTTCAAAAAGGAAAAAGTTTAAAAACTTTTACGTATTTTTTTGAAGAAAATTCTTCAATAAAAATAATATTATTTAATGTAAATAATAAATCTTATAAATATTCTTTTTCAAATAATAAATTAACAATAGATTTTGATTTATATAATAATGAAACATTAGATGTAAATATGTTATATAATGAAACATATTTTGGTTTATGTAATTATTATCGAAATGAATTTATAAGAATTCCATTTTATGTAAAAAATCAACAAGCTTCAATAAAAATAAAATTTCCATTAAAATATCATTTAATTGGTTTTGAAGATAATAATATGTTTAAATTATATGATAAGAAAATTGATGATTTAGATAAAAATTTTAATATTTATTATTGGAATGGAATTGTTCCTGAAAAAGGTCTTTCAAATTTTATTAAATTATCATATAAAAATGCAAAATGGAAAATTGAATTTAATGAAAAAATAAATTGTAAAAATAAAATTAAAAATACAACTATAATTTATCCAAAATTTTTTTTTGGAGGAAATAATCAAAATGTTGAATATGAAATTTCAACAAATTTATCAGATAAAATTGATAATAAAAATATTATAGAAAAAAATAATAAATTTTATTTTATTTTTAAAAACACAAATTTAAATCAAATTTATATTAATTTAAAAATAACATTTACAAATAGCATTAATAATTTTTGGTATTATCATTTAAAAGAAAAAATAATTCCAAAATTTTTTGATGATAAATATTATTTTTATTTTAATCAATTTGCTTTAAATATTATAAAAAAAGATAAATCAAATGACCCAAATTATATAAAAATAGGAAAATGGATACATAATAACATTAATTATAATGAAAATTATTCTAAAAAAATTTTAAATCCTTTAGAAATTCTTGCATTTAGAGAAGGTATTTGTGATCATTTTGTTTTATTATATATAACATTATTAAATAGTATAGATATTAAATGTATAAGAATAGGTGGTTATGCTTGTAGTGAAAATAAAAAAATAAAAAATTTAAATATAAATGAAAATGGACATTCTTGGGTTTTAGCATATATAAATAATAATTGGATTCCTTTAGATGCAACTTGGGGAATTTATGGTAATAAATTTCCAGTTTCACATATATTTGAATTTTTTATTAATGGAAGCACAATTAGTGAATCTTCAGATGATATTGAAAGATGTGGAATAAATAAAAAAATGGAATTTATTGAAGATGAATAAATATTAAAATAATTTAATTTTTTTTTTAACATATTTATTTTTATTTATATTAAGATTAAAATGGAAAAAAATGGAAGAATTCCATTTTATTATAAAGAACAATTGGTATATGAATGGGAACAAAATTTAGAAGAAATATTATTATATATAAAAGCCCCAGAATGTGTTTTGGAAAAAAATAGAGAAATAGTAAAAAAAAATTTAAAACCAGGTCAAAAATTTCCAAAACTTGACATAAAAATTACACCTACTCATTTATCTGTAGGTTTAATAGATTTACCTCCTTATTTATCTGAAGATTTTACACATAATGTTAAAGCAAGTGAATCATTATGGACATTAGATGATGGGGAAATTCAAATAACTTTAGAAAAAGCTATAAAAGGTGATACTTGGTTAAGTGTTTTTAAAGGACATGAACAAGTTAATTTTTTACAAAAAGAAGAAATGCAAAAAAAAATG
>JAEEGL010071247.1_pt1 | contig 14202 bp, 11 predicted proteins | sample 9134231 | NCBI WGS metagenome assembly JAEEGL01 (sample SAMN16246548, study PRJNA631951) | gut metagenome | biome: gut microbiome; feature: rumen; material: fiber-attached | host: Bos | place: Iran: Karaj | collected 2018-10 | reverse complement strand
TCCCTGCGCCACGCGTTGCTTGTCGGCGCCGTCTCGTTTTTGGTCACGTTGGCCGTCGGCCTGGCCGTCGGCTGGATCGTGGACCAACTCGACCGCCCGTCCGCGCCGCGCGGCGTGTCGGAATTGCCTGCGGCGCCCCGCACCCCTCCGGTCCTCCCTGCGGACAGGCCTGCCCGCGGCGAACCGGCCCCGGAGGCATCGGCCCTCGCGTCCCTCCGCCTCCCGACTCCCCGCACGGACCTTTTCGACGGGGCGGTGACCAACGCCTTCGTCGCCACCAACGAAACCATCCCCGAGACGGCGCTCCATGGCTCGGCGCGCACGGGCACGGACGGGCGCGCCCGCTTCCATAAGGGCATCGACATCGCCCCCGTCCAGCCGCGCACCCGCGCCGGCGAGGCGACCGACCCCGTCTTCGCCGTGGCCGACGGCACGGTGCTCTACGCGAACCGCGTCGCCGGCAACTCCTCGTACGGCGCCTACGTCGTGCTGCTCCACGGCGACCCGGTGGGCGAGGTCTACACGCTCTACGCGCACCTCGCCTCGCTGGAGCCCTCCGTCCGCAAGGGCGCCTCCGTCCGCAAAGGCGACACCCTGGGCGTCATGGGCCGTTCGGCCAACTCGCCGATCCCGAAGGTGCGCGCGCACCTGCACTTCGAGGTCGGCCTCCTGTTCAACCGCCGCTTCGAGCTCTGGGAACGCGAGACCAAGCAAACGCCCCTGCGCGGCAACGGCCACGGCTGGAACCTCCTCCCCGCCGACGCCTACGACGTGCTGCGCGCCGCCCAGCAACGGACGGGCTCGTTCTCCATGCTGTCGTACCTGCGCGGTCTGCGCCCGGCCTGCGTCTTGGCGCTCCACGTCAACCGCCTTCCGGATTATTTCGCCCTGCACACCCCGCTGTGGCGCGGTCCCAGCCTTCCCGAAGGCGGCGCGGACATCGTGCTCGGCGTGAGCGACGCCGGACTGATCCTTTCCGGCCGTCTGGCGACGGCCGACGAGTCCGCCGCGCTCGCGGCCCTCCCCGCGAGGGGCGTCCGAGTCGCGGTCCTTTCCGCCGACGAGGACCTTCTCGGCCGCAACGGCATGCGGATCGTCGTCAAGGACAGGGGCCGCTGGCGGTTCGGCGACAACCCGCTCGCGCGGCGTTGGCTGGACATTCTCCGGCGGTAAGGGCGTCCGGACGGCGCCGGGCGCCGTCGCCGTCCGGCGTCAGGAGGCCTGGGGCTCCGGGGCGGATTTCCGCACGAGCACGCTGCCGATGCGGTGGCCCTCCATGCGCTCGACCTTGAGCTCGAGCCCGAGCTCCGGCACGTGGATGACGGTGCCTGTGGTGGGAAGCGAGCCCAGGCGCTCGATGATGTAGCCGCCGAGCGTGTTGAACTCGCCCTCGACGAGCGCCGTGTCGAGCGTCTCGTTCACGTCGTCGATCGTGGATTCGCCGGGGACGCGCCATGCGCCATTGGGAAGACGCTGGATGCGCAGGATGTCCTCCTCGTCGTCGTACTCGTCGTAGAGCTCGCCGACGATCTGCTCGACGAGGTCCTCCATCGAGACGATGCCGGAGGTGCCGCCGAAGTCGTCGACGACGATGGCCAGGCGCTGCTTGCGCTTCTGCATGCGCTTGAGGAGGACATCGGCCTTGATGGTCTCGGGAACGAACATCGCCTTGCGCAGCAGGGGGAGGATCTTCGGCTCGCGCTCCTGGAGGGAACGGAGGAGGAAGTCGCGGGTGTTGAGGATGCCGACGATGTTGTCGATGCTCTCCTTGTAGACCGGGAAGCGGGAGTAGCCGGTCTCGCGGATCGTCTCGGCGACCTCCCGGGCGGTGACATCGGCCGGCAGCGCGACGACGTCCTTGCGGTGGACCATGACGTCGGCGGCGGTCTGGTCATTGAGGTCGAAGACGTTCTCGATCATCTCCTTCTCGTCCGACTCGATGGCGCCATGCTGCTCGCCGTACTCGACCTGGCGGAGGATCTGCTCCTCGTTGACGACGAGCGGCTGGCCTTCCTCGGGGTGGACCCCGAACAGCCACAGCAGACCCTTTGTGGCGAGGTTGATGCAGTAGACGGCCGGGTAGACGATGACGGCCCAGCTGCGGATTGGCCGGGCCATGCGGCGGGCGAAGGAGTCGCCGCGGCTCAGCGCGAACTGCTTCGGGGCGATTTCACCGCAGACGAGGACGATGAGGGTCAGGAGCATGGTCACGACGGCGGTGGTCGCGGCCTCGACGGAGGCGTAGGCCGTGCCGGGGAGCATCCGGTGGATGTACGCCGAAAGGGGCTCGGCGAAGGTCACGGCGACGAACGAGGACAGGAGCAGGTTCGCGAGCGTGTTGCCGATGGAAATCGACGAGAGGAAGCGCCCCGTGTCATCGAGAAAGGACAGCAGCAGCCGCGCGATGCGGTCGCCGCCGTCCGCCTCCGTCTTGAGTTTGAGCCGGTCGAGCCGGATGACGGCGAATTCGATGGCCGAGAACAGGAAGCTGGCCAGTAGGGCCGCGCCAAGGATGAGGAGGCGGCCGCCGAGAGAGGCGGTTTCTGGGTTGGATGTCATAGGGCCGCTCCTCTTTTTTCCCGCTGCCTAGATGGAGGACAGGCGGAATCGTAGTTCTGGCCGTTTTCCATCGCCATGAGCAATTGTCTGGTGTCTTCTTCGATCCGGCAAGGAAGACCGGCGGCGACATCACCGATTCGCCTGATGTTGACACAGGGAACATCGGGACGGCAAAGAGGCGCAGAGATGGATTCGTATATGGCCTTTGCCATGACGTACGCGAGGACTGGCGGAACGGCGTTTCCAACCTGCGTAAACTGGCGCGCTATCGGGCCGGGCGTGACACCGGACGACGGGTCCGCAAGTTTTCGGCAAAGCGATGTGACGGCAAGCCGGTGGTCAACGACGGTAGCGAGAAGAGCGCATCGGAACACGCGGGCGTAATTGCGCCACACGCGGTAGTGGCCTGGCTTGAATTCCAGGCCTGTGTGTTCGACCAACGGCCCTCGCAAAGGATCCTCTCCGACGTTCAGCGGTGCACCGTCCAGTTTCGTCAACGTCTCCGCGATTCTCACCACGTTGTCGAATCGGAAGTATTCAAGCCGACCTTGATCCCAGCGCCACCTCATGCCGAGGTCTCCTTTACAGCGGTGTCGTAACAGACCTTCGATCTATCGGAAGCGGATGCGGGCCGATTGCGCGTGGGCGTCGAGGCCCTCCATGGCGCCGAAGGCCTCGATGACGGGCAGGGCCTCGCGGAGGTCCTCCTCGGTGTACTGGACCAGGCTGGTGCGGCGGCGGAAGTCATCGACCGTGAGGCCGGAGAAGCGCTTGGCGGAGCCGCCGGTGGGGAGGACATGGCTGGGCCCCGCGGCGAAGTCGCCGGCGGATTCGGGGGTCCACTTCCCGACGAAGACGGCGCCGGTGTCGCGCACCTTGGGGAGGAGGGCGGCGGGGTCGGAGGTCATGATCTCGAAATGCTCCGGGGCGAACTGCCGGATGAGCTCGATGCCGCGGTCCATGTCGGAGACCAGGACGATGAGCAGGCCGCCGTTGTCGGAGACCTTCTGGATGAGCTTCTTGCGCGGAGCGGAGAGCGTGAACTTGTGGATGGCCGAATCGACGGCGTCGGCCAGGTCCTTCGAGTCGGTGACCAGCAGAGCCTTCTCGTTGCCGGTCCCGTGCTCGGCTTGGGAGAGGAGGTCCATGGCGAGCCATTCGGGGTTGGCGGAAGAATCGGCGAGGATGGCGATCTCGCTCGGGCCGGCGACAAGGTCGAGCGCGACGGTGCCGTAGACGAGGCGCTTGGCCGCCGTGACGAACGTGCCGCCGGGACCGACGATCTTCTGCACGGGCTCTGTCTTGCGGATGCCGTAGGCCATCAGGCCGATGGCCTGGATGCCGCCGACGCGGTAGACCTCGGTGACGCCGCAGAGGCGCATGGCGTAGAGGACGACGGGGTTGATCGCGTGGGTCCGCGGGTCGCACGGCGTGCAGGCGACGATTTCGGGCACGCCGGCCACTTGCGCCATGGTGGCGGTCATGATGACGGTGGAGGCGAGCGGCGCGGTGCCCCCGGGCACATAGATGCCCACGCGCTCAAGCGGCTGGTAGAACTCGCCGAGGCGCCCGCCGTGCGGCGTGGCCATCTCCCAGTCCTTGCGCATGGAGTGGCGGGAGAACTCTGCGACGCGGCGGTGCGACTCCTCGATCTGGAGGCGCGTGGCCTCGGGGACGCGGGCGCAGGCCGCGTCGATCTCCTCGTCGGAGACGCGCAGGTCCTGCGGGCGCAGGACAAGGTTCTCGAACTTTGCGCAATAGGCCATGACGGCGGCCTCGCCGCGGTCACGGATGTCGTTGAGGACCGCCGCTGCGGTTCGCTCGGCCATGGCGTCGAAGGCGGGGCGTTGCAGGAACGACTCGACGACGCGGGAACGGCGGGCGGGGGACCAAGCGGCAATGCGGACTCTCATGGGGAACAATCTTCTTTCTTCTGGAACGGGAAACAGACACGTGTCGCGCTACCGCGCGCCACGTTTGCCAGTATACACGAAACACGTGAAAAATCCAAGAAGGAATGTACTGGGTTTCGCGACGGAACGCCCTCCTCCGCCGCGGCTCCCCGGCGGCCGGCCGCCGCCCTTTTTTACGGAACGAAATCCCGGATGCCGTGCAGCGTGAGGACGAGCGTCTGCTCCGCGTCGGGGCCGTATGCGGCAAATTCGAGCTCGGCGTAGGGAGACGGCGTGTACTCCGGTGAGGAGGCGTAGACCATCGCGCGCCCCGGGGCCACGATGGCCTCCAGGAAACGGCTCGGCGCGGTCTGCTCGATCTGGAGCCACCCGGTGCCATCGGCGAGGGGCGCCACAAGCGCGTCGCCGTCCGCCGCCATCTTGCCCACACGGGTCATCGACGCGATGTCGATGCGCTTCCAGCCCGCCGTCCCGCAGGGAACCGGGGCGGGGACGCCCTCTTCCTCGACGTGCCGCGCCGCGCCACACGGGCGCAGCAGGACGAATTCCGGACGCGGCACCTGCGTGATCGACCACAGGCGGCGGATGTCGTCCGGCAATGGGTCCGGACCGGCCGCGCCGACGGCCTCGGGCAGGAGGCGCTGGCGCAGGACGAGGCGGTCGGGCCAGAGCGTGAGGCAGCGCTCCAGCGCCACGACCCAGTCGCCGCAGGCGTGCGCGTCGGACCGCAGGATGACGTTCGTGGTGTCGGCGCTCACGACGCGCAGCGGCTCCGAGTCGAACCAGGCGGGCGGAGGCCAGACGGAGCCTTCGGCCTGGCCGACGAAGCCCCTCCAGCCCTTCTTTTGCGAGCCCACCCACGTCTTTTCGCCGCCGACGTTCTTCCATACGGGGTTGCCGTTGGCGTCGGGGGGGGCGGAGGCCGCGTCGGGGTTGGTCCAGAGGACGTTGCGGCCGTCCTTGCGGCCGAAGAACATGAGGCGACCGGCCCACGCCGGGGCGACTTCCGCGCGGAGGTCCCCGCATTCGAGGACGACGGTCGCGGGGGCGGGGGACGGCGCGGAGGCCGCCGTGAGAAGGGCGAGCCCGAGAAGGGCGAGGATGGCGCCACCGAGACGGGTGCGGGCCGGGGAGGCGGCGCACCAGAACAAGACGTCGCGCAGGTGGTAGGGCTGTGCGACGAGGAACATCCCGGCGACGGCGAAGAGGTAGGCGACGACGAGCGCGACATAGCGGAGCGGCGACGGGTGCCACTGGGCGCTCGAGAGCATGACGGTGGGCACAAGGACCAGAAGGCCGCCCACGGCGCGGCAGGAGAGCAGCTCGTCGCAGAGGAACCAGACGGCGACGACGGCGACGAGGAAAAGGACCGGCAGGGCCCGGCGCAGGAACACGAGCGGTCCGAGCGGCATGGCCATGAGCCAGAGCGAGGACCACGCGAGGGCGACGACGGAGAGGAGGCGTCCCGGCCAGACGGAGCGCGGAAAGGCGCGCCAAAGCCGGCCGACCGGCGCCGGGGCGGCGAGCGCGGGAAGGCCGAGCGCCACGAGCAGCAATCCCAAGAGGGCATGGATGGCCGAGAAACACTCTGAAGAAGGCTTGAGGAGGTCTTGTGTGATGGTCATGGCGGGGTATCGAGAAGGCGGACGACCTCCTCCTGGACGGAATCGAGCTGGTCGGGGCGGAGGGCGGGATCGGGGACGAGGAAGGCCTCGCCGGTGCGGCGGTGCTCGTAGAGGCGGAGGAGGGTGCCGTCGGGCTGGGGCCGGACGTCGCGCTCGACGAGGATTTTTTTCCGTTCGAGCATGACGGCGAGGATGTAGAGGACGGGGGCGCGCGCGGGGTCGGCCTCGTCGAGGAGGCGCCGGAGGAGCGTCTCGACGGTCTGGCGGGGCGCCAGGTCGGTTTTGGCGGGCGGCTCCGGCGCATGGTAGGGACTCTGCCACATGCTGATGGCGTCGGGGACCGGCGCCGCCTGGGCGCAGGCCAGGCAGCGGTCGGAGCGCACGAGCGCGGGCGCGCCGTCCTCGCCGGCGGAGGAGACGATCGTCGAGACGCAGGTCTCCCCTTCGGCGAAGGGGCGCCGGCACGTTTCGCAGGCGTTGCCGCGGGGGCGGATGTTCCATTCGTGTGGCATGGGGAAAGCCTACCGCTTTGCGGCCGATTGCGCAACCTCTTCCGCCCAGCGCGTCGGATAGGGGGCGAAGCGGCTCCGCATGACCTCGATGGCCTCGGGGTTGGAATCCACGAGGATGCAGTCGCGGCCGAGGCGCGCTGCGGCCTCGCCGAAGGTGCCGCTGCCGGCGAAAAAGTCCATGAGCAGGTCGCCGGGCCGGGAGTGGACCTTGACGATGCGCTCGAGGACGCCGAGGGGCTTTTGCGTGGGGTAGCCGGTCTTTTCCTTGCCGTTGGGGCTGACGATCGTGTGCCACCAGGTGTCCGTCGGCGTCTTGCCGCGGGCGGCCTTCTCGGGGCCGACCAGCCCGGGCGCCATGTAGGGGATGCGGTCGCACTCCTCCAGATGGAACTGGTAGTGGTCCGGATCCTTGGCGTACCAGAGGATGTTGTCGTGCTTGGCCGGCCAGCGCGTCTTGCTGCGGGCGCCGTAGTCGTAGGCCCAGATGATCTCGTTGAGGAAGGAGTCGCGCCCGAAGAGGCCGTCGAGGAGGATCTTCGCGTAGTGCACCTCGCGGCAGTCCAAGTGGACGAAGAGGCTGCCGTCCGGCTTGAGGACGCGGCGCGCCTCGGCGAGGCGCGGCTCGAGGAAGGCGAGGAAGTCGTCGAACACGTCGGCATAGGCCATGGAGCCGAGGGCGATGGTGCGGTAACGGCGCCCTTGGAAGCCGGTGCGGTCGCCGTCGTCGTCACGCACGGTGCGCAGGCGGGTGCGGCGCTGGACGTGGCCCGTGTTGAACGGCGGGTCGATGTAGATGAGATCCACGCTGCCGGAGGGGGTGGAGCGGAGGACCGGAAGGTTGTCCGAAAGATAGACGGTCAGCATGGGCGGGACGGGGATTCCAGGAGCTGTCGCTCGGCGGGGGTGAGGTCGCGCCATTCGCCGGGGCGGAGGCCGCGCGGGAGGCGGAGGTCGTTGATGGCGACGCGGACGAGGCGCGAGACGCGCAGGCCGACCTGTTCGCACATGCGGCGAATCTGGCGGTTGCGGCCCTCCTGGAGCCACATGCGGAGGCGGTGGCGGGGGGGGCGGGAGAAGGTGTCGCCGTCCTCGTACTCGACGCGGACGGGGGCGAGGCGGGTGCCGTCGTCCTCGAGGGTCATGGGGGCGTTGAGGGCGCGGAAGGCGCGCTCGTCGAGCTCGCCCCGGACGGTGACGAGGTACTCTTTCATGTGCCCGTAGCGCGGGTGGGTGAGGCGGAGGACGAGGTCGCCGTCGTTGGAGAGCAGGAGCAGGCCCTCGGAGTCCTTGTCGAGGCGCCCGACGGGGACGACGCGCTCGCGGACGCCGCGGAGGCACTCGTAGACGGTGGGGCCCTCGGCGTCGTCGGCGGAGCAGACGAGGCCGCGGGGCTTGTAGAGGAGGATCGTGCGGGGCGGCTCGTGGGCGGAGGGCAGGGGACGGCCGTCGACGGCGATGGAGGCGCCTTTCGGAACGCGGTAGCCGGGTTCGAGGATGGCCTCGCCGTTGACGGTGACCCGGCCGCTCTCGACGAGCGCGGCGGCATGGCGGCGCGAGCATACGCCCGCATGGGCCAGGACGACCTGAAGCCGGGGGGAGTCAACGGCGGTGAGGAAAGGATTGATCATGACGCGCGTACGGGCACGCCGGCGGCGGCGAGGGCGTCTTTGATGGAGGCGCAGGTGTAGCCCATCGTGTGGACCATGGAGGCGACGAGGACGGCGTCGGCGTGGCCCTGGCGGAGGGCGGTGACGAGGTGTTCGGGCTTGCCGGCGCCGCCGGAGGCGATGACCGGGACGTCGACGGCGTCGGAGACGGCGCGCGTGAGGTCGAGCTCGTAGCCGTCGCGCACTCCGTCGGTGTCGATGGCGTTGAGGCAGATTTCGCCGGCACCGAGGGCGGTGGCGCGGCGGGCCCAGGCGACGGCGTCGAGGCCGGCGGGGCGCCGTCCGCCGCGCGTGTAGACCTCGTAGCCGGAGGGGATGGCGGCGGTGGGCTCGACCTTCTTGGCGTCCATGCCCAGGACGACGCACTGGCGGCCGAATGCGGCGGCGCCTTCGGCGAGGATGTCGGGATGGTCGACGGCCAGCGAGTTGAGCGAGATTTTTTCGGCGCCGGCGTCGATGGCCAGGCGCATGTCTTCGAGGTTGCGCAAGCCGCCGCCGACAGAGAACGGGACGAAGACGCGGCGGGCGACGGCGCGGACCATGTCGATGTCGATGCGGCGGTTCTCGGCCGAGGCCGTGATGTCGTAGAAGACGAGCTCGTCGGCGCCTTGGCGGCAGTACTCCTCCGCGAGGGCGACGGGGTCGCCGATGTCGGCGTTGTGCTGGAAGCGCACGCCCTTGGTGACGCGGCCGTCGCGGACGTCGAGACAGACGATGAGGCGTTTCAGGAGCATGGGGAGGGGGACCAGGCGAGGAAGTTGGAGAGGAGGCGCAGTCCGGCGTCCCCGGAGCGCTCCGGGTGGAACTGCGTGGCGAAGAGCGAGCCCGTGGCGAGGGCGGCGGTGAAGTCCTGCCCGCCGTACTCGGCGATGCCGACGGTGGCGGGGATGAGGTCGGCGCGGTAGGAGTGGACGAAGTAGAAAGCCTCGCCGTCGAGGCCGTCGGAGACGGGGTGGGGGACGGGAAAGCGGACGGGAACCCAGCCCATGAGGGGAACCTTGAGGCGGGAGCCCGCCTCAAGGTCTCCTTCGCTGGCGTTGTCCGGAGGTCCGGATGTCCGGTTTGTCGGCTCGGGGTCGAACCGGAAGCGCCGGACGGCGCCGTGCGCGAAGCCGAGCCCGGGGACGCCGCCGTCCTCCTCGCTGCGGTCGAGGACCATTTGCATCCCGAGGCAGATGGCGAGGACGGGGCGGCGGGCGGCGACGAAGGCGCGGAGCGGGCGGTCGAGGCCGTGGGCGAGGAGTCCGTCCATGGCGCTCTTGGCGGAGCCGACGCCGGGGAAGACGAGGGCGTCGGCGCGCAGCGCCTCGTCGGGGTCGGAGGTGACGACGGGGCTTGCGCCGAGGCGTTCGAACGCGAGGCGGATGCTGGTGAGGTTGCCGGCCCCGTAGTCGAGGATGGCGATGGCGCGTGGCATGGCTAGAAGCGGAAACCGAGGTGGACGCCGTATTCGAGGAAGTCCGTGTCGAAGTCGGAGAACTCGCTCCAGCTGTCGAACGTGTAGTAGGCGCCGCCGCCGAGGACGAAGGAGCCGAGGGGAATCTCGACGCCGAGGTACAGCTCGTACAGCAGGTCGGCCCAGTCGTCCTTCTGGTCGGAGGCGTCGGAGACGAAGACGTAGTTGTCGCGGATGCCGATGCCGGCGGCGATGAACTGGTCGACGATGACGATGCGGGCGAAGGGGGTGAGGACGCTGTCGACGGTGTCGAGGGAGGAGTCGGGGGCGTAGTTGGCGCCGAGCTCGAGGTAGCCCGCGCCGTCGTAGAAGGCAAGCGAGAGCCCGTAGGAGAAGTCATCCTTGTCGAACGGCCAGTCGGCGACGGTCTCGTTGGTCTGGTGGTAGCGGACGTTGGCGAGGACGGCCATGGAGCCGTTCGAGGCGGCGGCGGCGGTGTGCGCGAGGAAGGGGGCGAGGGCGAGGAAGAGGAGAAGTCTTTTCACGGTGCGGTTCAAAACGGTAGGGAAAGGGGACGGGAAAAGAAATTGTAGCAAAGGGGAGGGGCGGAAACAATCGTTTTCCGCCGGACGGGTGTGGCCAAACGTTGTCCGCCCTCGACGAGAGAATTCCGGCCGAACCCTCGCCGGGCCGACGGAGGCGTGGCGGAGATTCGGCCTACGGCCGCGGGGCGCGACGCGCGCAAAGCCGCGCCACGATGGCCTCCAGGGCGGAGAGCTGCGGATCGGGGGCGCGCGGGAGCACCGGAAGGACGCCGTGTTCGCGGTACATCGTGCCGTCGCGGAAGAATATCCGCAGCAGTCCGTCGCGCACCTCCAGCCTCCGTACGCGCAACGCCGAGATCCGGATGCGGAGCCGGCTGAGGCGCAACAGGCGCCTTGCCGCCGGCGGAAGGGGGCCGAACCGGTCCTCCAAGTCGCGTCCGAGCGCGTCCACCTCCTCGGCCGTGACGCACTCGGCCAGCCGCCGGTAGGCGGCGATGCGGTGCGGCTCGTCCTCCACGTAGGCGTAGGGCAGGCACGCCGCCGAGTCGGGGTCGGTCGCGCCGGGCGAGGCGTTGACGGCGTCGAGGTCGAGGTCGGCGTCGACCATCGGCGGCGGCGCCTCGCCCTTGAGCAGCGCCACGCTCTGCCGCAGCAGCTGGCAGTAGAGCGTGAAGCCGACGGCCGAGATGTGTCCGCTCTGCGCGGCGCCGAGGAGGTTGCCGGCCCCGCGGATGCCGAGGTCGCGCAGCGCGAGTTGGAAGCCCGCGCCCGCCCCGCCGTGCTCGCGCACCGCCTGCAGCCGTTCCCGCGCCTCCGCGTCAAGCGTCCCGGCGTCGGGGATGAGCAGGTAGGCGTAGCCTTTGCGCGCGCCGCGCCCCACACGGCCGCGCAGCTGGTAGAGGTCGGCGATGCCGAAGCGGTCCGCGCGATCGATGAGGATCGTGTTCGCGCGGGGGATGTCGACGCCGTTCTCGACAATGGTCGTCGAGAGCAGCACGTCGAATTCGCCCTCCGCGAAGCGCCTCATCACGTCCTCGATCTGCGAGGGTGCCATCTGCCCGTGCCCCACGCCGATGCGCGCGTGCGGGAGAAGCCGCCGCAGCCGCTCGTGGACGATGTCGATGGTGAGGACGCGGTTGTGCAGGTAGAACACCTGGCCGCCGCGGTCGAGCTCGCGCTGGATGGCCGCGCGCACCGTCTCGTCCGTGTTTTTCACGACGCGCGTCTCGGTGAGGACGCGCTCGCGCGGCGGCGTCTGCAGGAGCGAGAGGTCGCGGATGCCCGTGAGCCCGAGCTGCAGCGTGCGCGGGATGGGCGTCGCGGAGAGCGTCAGCACGTCGACAAGCGAGCGGAGGCGCTTAAGCCGCTCCTTGTGGGCGACGCCGAAACGTTGCTCCTCGTCGACGATGACGAGGCCGAGGTCTTTGAAACGGACGCCGGGCTGGAGCAGCCCGTGCGTGCCGATGAGGATGTCGACCGTCCCGTCGGCTGCGGCCTGCAGCGCCGCGGCGCGCGCGGCCGGCGTGCAGAAGCGGCAGTGCAGCGCGATGCGCAGCGGATACGGCCCCATGCGCTCGCGGAACGTGTCGAAATGCTGTTGCGCCAGGACGGTCGTCGGCACGAGCACGGCGACCTGCTTGCCCTGGATGGCGGCGAGGAACGCGGCGCGCATGGCGACCTCGGTCTTGCCGTAGCCGGCGTCGCCGCACACGAGCCGGTCCATGGGATGCGGCGAGGCCATGTCGCGCTTCACGTCGGCGATGCAGCGCGTCTGGTCGGCCGTCTCGGCGTGCGGGAACGTCGCCTCGAACTCGGCCATCCACGGCACGTCGAGCGCGAACGCCGTGCCCGGCAGGTGCGCGCGGCGCGCCTGCGTCTCGAGCATCGACGCGGCCAGGTCGCGCACCGCGTCCGTCGCCGCCGCCTTCTCCTCGCTCCACCGCCGGCCCCCGAGCTTGTGCAGCCGGACGGGTGCGTTCGTCGCGGCGCCGACGTAACGCGCGAGCAGGTGCGCCTGCGTGACGGGAACGTGCAGCCGCGTCCCGCCGTCGTATTCGATGGTGAGCACCTCGGAGCGCGCGCCGGCGACCTCGACCTCCGTCATGCCGAGGAAGCGCCCGATGCCGTGCTCGACGTGCACGACGAGATCGCCGGGGGCGATGTTGTCGATGGAGGTCAGGCGCTCGCCCGCCGCCGCGATCTCCGTGGCGGAGAGGACGCGCCGGTTGGCGAGGTGCTTCGAGTGCCCGTACAGGTCGGATTGCGTGAGCAGCAGGAGGCGCAACGGCGGGATCTCGAACCCGCCGGAGAGCGGGGCGACCGTCAGCGGCGCACCGGTGCGCGCCGTGTCCTGGCCAAGTTCGGCCGCGAGGTGTTCCAGCGTTCCGGGCGTGTCGAGCCAGATGCGGACGTCGAGCGATTCGGCGCGGGCGCGTTCGAACGTCTCGTCGAGCAGCGCATGGCGGAGGCGCGCGAGGATGTCCGGATCCCGTGTGTCGGGGGCGACGGCATGGGCGATGGGGCGGAGCGGGAGGTTGAGGCGTTTGCGGCCGGGCGAGAGCGGGCCGGTCCCGGCGATGTCTGGCCCCGAAATCCATTGCCGGAGGCCCCTGCGGCGGGAGATCGACCGGCACTGGGCGGCCAGATGGAGCGAGGCGGGCACGCGGCGGCCTTCCAGATAGCTCGCGGCATGCGCCTCGATGGTCGGACCGTCGAGCCACAGGACCATGCCGCCGTCGGGCAGAAGGTCCGCGAGCGAGGGTGGTTTCGGGGGCTTTCTCCGCGTGCCGTCGCCTTGGTCCGGAAGAGTCGCCGGCGGAATGGCCAGGCTCCGAAGCCTGTCGGTCGAGCGTTGCGTCCCGGGATCGAAGGAACGGAGCGACTCGAGCGTTTCGCCGTCGCCCTCCATGCGGAAGGGTTTGGGGCTGTTCACGGGCCAGACGTCCGCGATGCCGCCGCGCACGGCGAACTGCCGGCGCTCCGTGACGTCGGCCACGCGCGTGTAGCCGGTGGCGGCGAGGCGTCCGGCCACTTCGTCCGGATCGAAGGCGTCGCCGATGGCGATCCGGAGGGTCGCCGCCTCCGTCGCCCGCACGTCCGGCGCGGGCTGCATCAGCGCCTGTACGCTGGTGGCGACGAGGAGAGCGCGGCCCTCGCCGTCGTCGTTCCGTTCACCCGTCCGGGAAGTCGCGGCGGCGGACAGTGCGGAGGCGGCGTCGAGCCGCGCCCCGAGCACGGCGGGGTCTTCCTGCTCGTCGTCGGGGGCCTCCCGGATGCGGAAGGGCAACACCCGCGCGGATGGACGCGCGTCCTGCGCACCGAGCGTCTCGCAATCCGCGAGAAAGGCGTCGAGGTGGTGGGGCGTGGGGAGGACGGCGAGGGCCGCGCCGTGGCGGTGAGCGAGGGCGAGGGCCAACAGCGCGGAAGCCCCGGCGGGCACTTCGCCGACAAACGCCCTCGGCGCCGCATCAAGGGGAAGTATATCCGCGAGGCGCCGCGATAGGGACGAATCGCGCGACGTTGAAAATGCCTCTGTGGCAGGAGGCCGTGACGAGTGATCCGAGAAAACCATCCGTCCTTGTCACTCCTGGCCTTGGGGATTGAATTGCCGAAATTCGGCAAGAAAATGTCGGAGATGCGGTTTTGATATCATGGCAAAGGCGGATACGGGAACACGGTTGCCGCAATCATGTCATAGCGGGCGAAGCCCGTCAAGGGATGCATGGGATCGGGGCGCATCTTCGTTTCCGGCCCATGCCCCTGAAAAGAGACCCGAAACAGAAGCCTGTTTAGGCGGCGCTCCTGCCCCGTCGTCCCCGCCGCATCCACACGATGCCCAACTGTTCATGCAGCGCCGACTCCAGAGAGGCCATCGTCACGGAGCCTCCTGCCCCCTGTAAGTGCTCGTTCAGACGATGTACTTTCCTGACAACTTCTTCTACATTGGATTTCAACAGCATGACATTCCTTGCAAGTTTCAGAGATT
>JAEEGL016115776.1_pt1 | contig 14203 bp, 12 predicted proteins | sample 9134231 | NCBI WGS metagenome assembly JAEEGL01 (sample SAMN16246548, study PRJNA631951) | gut metagenome | biome: gut microbiome; feature: rumen; material: fiber-attached | host: Bos | place: Iran: Karaj | collected 2018-10 | reverse complement strand
TAGATCAGCTGCCATTTAACTCCCTCACGAGTATCCTTGATCTCTACGCCCTTCTCAAGAAGCTCTGCTCTGATAGCATCAGCTGTAGCAAAGTCCTTGGCCTTCTTGGCATTGGCTCTTCTCTCGATAGCATCAAGAATATACTTCTCAAGCTCTGGATCAACATTTGGTCCCTCAGACAAGCCCTTGGCATGTCCAATAAGATCAAGTGAAAGAACGCTATCAAAGCTCTCAACAAGTGCAAGCTTGGTAGCATCGTTTATGTCAGCCTTGAGTACATCATAAAGAACTGTTATAGCCATTGATGTATTAAGGTCGTTACTTACAGCATCTCTGAAGCTCTCCTCGAACTTCTCCTTGGCTGCTACGTCTACAGCGCCATCCTCTTTGAGCTCAGCGACTCTCTTAACGAGCTTGTTGAAGGCCTGTGTAGCCTGATCAAGAGCCTCATAAGAGAACTCAAGTGGCTTACGATAGTGTGACTGGAGACAGAAGAATCTGTAAACCAGTGGATCATAGCCCTTCTCCTGAAGTACTGAAACAGTGAGAACTGCACCTTTAGACTTACTCATCTTACCTGACTTGTCATTGAGGTGGTTGGAGTGGAACCAGTATTTGCACCACTCATGTCCAAGATAGCTCTCTGACTGTGCGATCTCGTTAGTATGGTGAGGGAAAATATTGTCAACACCACCGCAGTGGATATCGATAAACTCACCAAGGTGCTTCATAGAAATGCATGAGCACTCAATATGCCAGCCTGGGTAACCAACGCCCCATGGGCTGTCCCACTTAAGAGCCTGATCTTCGAACTTGGACTTAGTGAACCAGAGAACGAAGTCAGTCTTGTTCTTCTTGTTAGTATCTTCCTCAACGTCATCACGAACGCCGACCTGAAGCTGCTCTTTTTCTACTTCTGAAGAAAATACATAGTAGTCTGTGAGCTTACTTGTATCGAAATATACGTTACCGCCTGCAACGTAAGCATAGCCCTTCTCAATAAGAGTCTCTACCATGTGAATGAACTCTGGAATGCAGTTAGTAGCTGGCTCAACCACGTCTGGGCGCTTATTGCCAACTGCATCGAAATCCTTGAAGAAAGCGTCTGTGTAGAACTTAGCGATCTCCATTACAGTCTTGTGCTCTCTTTTTGCACCTGCAAGCATCTTATCTTCGCCAGTGTCAGCATCTGATGAAAGATGTCCAACGTCTGTGATATTCATAACTCTTTTTACATCATATCCTGCATAACCAAGGGATTTGATCAGTGCATCCTGCATGATATATGTTCTGATGTTACCGATGTGGGCATAGTGGTAAACAGTAGGTCCGCAGGTATACATTGAAACCTTGCCCTCTTCTCTAGGGTTGAACTCCTCAACCTTACGAGAAAGTGTATTATAAAAAGTAAATTTGTGTGCCATTATCTATGTTCTCCTATAGTTATTTATTCTCAAGCAAGCATATTGCCTGGGAGGAAATACCCTCACCAGTTCCTGTAAAGCCAAGGCCTTCCTCTGTTGTTGCCTTGACATTGACCTGTGAAAGCTCGATTCCAAGGTCCTCTGCAATATTCTGCCTCATGGTATCAATATGTGGTCTCATCTTGGGTGCCTGGGCGATTATGGTCGCATCAACATTTCCAACGCGATAGCCAGCTTCGTCCAGGAGTCTACAGACTTCCCTAAGGAGCACTCTCGAATCCGCTCCCTTGAACTTAGGATCTGTATCCGGGAAATGCTTACCAATATCTCCAAGAGCAGCTGCTCCCAAAAGCGCATCCGAAATAGCATGCAAAAGAACATCCGCATCCGAATGTCCTAAAAGTCCCTTTTCGTATGGAATTTTAACACCACCTATTATAAGGTCTCTTCCTTCTACAAGACGGTGCACATCATATCCCATTCCAACTCTCATGTCAAATACCTCACTATATTATTTAATCATGTTTTTACAGTAAAAGAAATAGCTCCACAGCAAACGCTGTAAGGCAGGAAACTCCTGCAACTGTCAGAAGGCTCTTTTTGTTAAAGGCAAGGATAAGCGCAACTGCAAATCCAGCCACAGAAGAAACCAGATGATCAGTAGCTGACAATATGGCAGGGAAGGTCATCGCTGCCAGTGTCGCATAAGGAACATAGTACAAAAATGATTTAATGAAGCGGCTCTTTATCTCTTTCCTTATAAGGGTAAGAGGAAGAGCTCTTATCAAATATGTCACAACAGCCATCAGGAGGATATACAGATATACTTTACTCATGTGCTTCCTCCTCTACTGGTGCGGCAAATGCTGCAATCGCTGCTACCACTATTGTTACTATTATAATCCTAAAACCACCAGAAATCATTTTAAGAACCGGAGCATAAGTAAATACGCAGCTCATAACCATAGCAGTTACTACAACCACTGCTACAGGCTTCTTAGCCCTGGTGTCAGGGATAATGATGGCGATAAACATACCATAGATAGCTAGTCCCAGGCTGCTGACAAGGATCTGTGGAAGCACCTGACCTGCTACAGCACCAAGGATTGTTCCAAATACCCAGCCAAATACTGAGGTAAGTATAAGCCCATAAGAAAACATTGGGTAAAGCTTATCTTTTTTGAAGATGCTGACAGCAAATATCTCATCTGTCACACCATAAGATATTCCAAGTCTGTTCAGTGTATTAACACCATCAAGCTTCTGTGAAAGAGCTGTGGACATCAGCATGTATCTGAGGTTGATGATGAACTGCAAAATTGCAAGCTCCACGAAGCTTCCGTTTCTGGCGATTACCTCAAGTGCTGAGAACTGTCCTGCACTTGTCACATTAAGAAGTGATGTCATTGCTGCCTGAAATGTAGTCATTCCAATCTTGGAGGCCTCTATTCCAAAGGCAAAAGAAACAGCTATATAGCCAAGACAGATAGGAATGGCATTTTTACAACCTTCTCTGAAATCCTTAAAACTCCCAACGTTCATAGATCTTTTCTCTCCTCTTATTCAGATATAGAAGTCACAACAGCATCTATATCTTCATGCTTCAGGCTTCCCTGGATCATTGCAGGCGCTCCGCCGCCCTTTGCCCCAAAATCACTTCTAAGCTTGTCGCATAAAGTCTTACAGTCCTTGCCAGCTGTTCCTGATGCCACAATGAATCTGTAGCCCTTATCAGCTGATCCCGCAAAAGCGCCGCAGTATCCAGCTTTCTTGCCGGCAAGCTCGTTGACAAGCTTTCTCATCATATTAGAATCATAGGAATTATCTTTAATAACATAAATATCGCTATTGTCACTACTTACGTAGATTCCCTTTTCTCTATCAGTTGAAGTTGCCTTGATTATATCCTCAAGCTCATATTCAATAAGTGCCTCTTTAGCCTGTGACAACTCAGCCTTCATGGCGCTGTTATCTTCAAAGGCTCTCTTAACTGAAGCTATAACCTTATCACTAGAAGTTGTGAGCATTCCTGACAGCTCAGATACTATCTCATGCTCGCTTTGCAGATACTCAAGAGCTCTCTGACCACAGAGGATGTTGACTCTTACTCCGCCCTTGTAATTCTGAAGTCCAACAACCTTGAGAATTCCAATCTCGCCAGTCCTGATAACGTGTGGTGCACAGCAGGCGCAGATATCAATGCCTGGAATTGTAACTATTCTGACATCTCCCTCAAGCTCTTTTTTACTCCTGTAGGGAATCTCAGCAAGCTTATCAACCTCCGGAAACTCACACAAAACCTCCAGATTAGCCCATATAGCCTGATTAGCCTTAAGCTCAAGAGCCTTAATATCCTCAGGGCTCAGGACTCCGTCGTAGTCCATGGTCACTTCTGAATCGCTTAAATGAAAGCCCACGTTGTTATAGCCAAAGCCTGAATTCACAAGGCCTGAGAAGATATGCTCTCCAGTATGCTGCTGCATATTGCTGAACCTGTGAGCCCAGTCAATCACTCCATGAACTGTAGTTCCAACAGGAATCTCCCTGTCTACAAGATGTCTTATTTCTGTACTAATGCTCACATGCATGACCTTGGCAGCACTTCCAGCATCACCAAATTCAAGCACTCCAGTGTCACTTCCCTGACCTCCCTGTTCTGGGAAAAATGCTGTTCTATCAAGGATGACCTCGTAGCGCTCCTTCTTATCTTTTTTATCTAATATCTGTTCGCAGCTGACAACCTCAGCAAAAAACTCTGATATATATGCACTGTCGTAATATAATTCTTTTGTCATCAATAAATACCGCCTCTTCATTACACTAAAGCAACACTACAGCACATTTTACCACATCAGATATGGTTATTTCCACAAAAAAGAGACCGCAATCACGCGGTCTCAATTGGAAGTTCTGAAAGCAATTCTAATACCCTTCTCTTGATGTTATCCTTTTCTGTCTCCAGGGAATAAGCCAGTTCAGTGTAAAGAAGCTTCTCAGCCATATTCAGGTATTTCTCATTAAGTGTTGCGAATCTCTTGCCCTCCGCTTCGCGAGTGGCTTTGATCCTGCGCAAGGACTTCACAAGACCCATCATCTCATCCACAGCATTTCTCTTAATGACTTCTAGTATTGCGGGCTCGGCCTTCTTACCCTCTGGAAGCTCGATTTCCTCCACTTCCTCGATGTCATCTATCAAATCTTCAGCATAGTCAGCGCCGATGACTTCACGTACCTTGTCTTCAGCACCTTCTACTGGAACGTAGAGGACACTTCCGGCATCAACTGCGGAAATCATCATGTAATACTGTTTCTCTTTGCCCCTCTCAAGAAACGATGGTACAAGGATCTCTCGTACCTGGCATAAACCATGACTACCGTAAATTACGCACTCTCCAATATTTAACATCTTGTTCCTCCTTAGTCTGAAACAAAAACCTCTGCTAACTTGAAAGCGCTTTCATGGCTGAAGATTAAAAAACATGGAAGTAGGAATGTCCTTGGTCCCCACTCACCATGTCCTTACTCGCATGTTTGTATTATAGCACGATATTACATTTTTTGTAATACTTTGATGCGATAAAAATGTGTATTTTTTATGGCCTCGTATAAGCCCCCATCATCTCTGTAACAGGCGATTTGTATAGTAGGTACCCCTAGTAATTATGCTAATGTGCTCAACTCTTGTTTCGTCAAGCATTGGAATATGCGATCTTTCATTGGTATAGACATGTTTAAAGCCACATTTTTCCTGGACTTTTTTGGAACTATTATTGCCATCAAAATAGCCACACACTATTCGGTGAAGTCCCAGGTCCTCAAAGCCATGTCTCATGACTTCTTTTACAGCTTCTGTAACATATCCATTATTCCAATATGGGTATCCGATCCAATATCCAAGCTCCGCTGTACCTTCTTCTATAGGCCTTTCAGGGCTTCCTTTAAGCGTAAGCCCAATGCTGCCCACTGGTTCTTTTTCCTGACCCTTTATACAGATAGCATAGACCTCGTCCTTGGCAAAGATAGTCCTGATGACAGCCCTGCTGTAGCCAACATCCTTGTGAGGAAGCCAGCCGGCACTAGGTCCTATGCGGTCATCGCTTGCATACTTAAAGAGGCTGGAAGCATCATCCTCTTTCCAACCTCTAAGAATCAATCTTTCAGTTTCAAGAACGTTTTTCATATTTTATAGACTCATATACTGGAAGCCAGTCTTGGCGGTGAAGGCATCCATAGACTTTTTGAAAAGTGTAAAATAAGCCGCCTCTTTGTGCATAGCTTCATGTGAAAGGAAGTAGATAACCTTGCCACTCTTGATATCCCATTCAATGTCGTGTTGAGGATCAAGAGCGATGATATCTTTGAAGGAAAGGCCATATTTTTCCCTGCAGACATCATCCTTATTATCCAGATCCATAGTCTCTTCTATGATTCTATTCTTGGTCTTAAGAAGATTATCAAGCTGCTCCAGCATGATCTGATGAACAATATTAAGCGCATTGATCTCATAACCAACAAGCTTCATGTCTCCGATAATCCTGTCAAAATCCACAGCTGTCTGTTCAAATGGATCAACCTTGTTCTCACCGTAGCAAAAAACAGCATTATAAAGACCTTCGTTCATATTATTCTCCTTTCGAAAACAAGCCTTTTTGTGCTTTGAGAAAATCTATATATTCTTCTTCCTGTATCGGTCTTGAATAGTAGAATCCCTGAAGATACTCAACGCCCTTGTCTATAAGTATCTGAGCCTGATCAAGTGTTTCTACACCCTCAGCAAGGATATGAAGTCCAAAATCCTTGAGGAATTTAATCGTATAATCCAGCATCCTCATATTTTCCGGCTTATCCTTGTCAAGGCAGTTCCATACAAACTCTTTATCCATCTTGACCAGAGCGTAATCCATCTTGAGAATCTCCAGAAGATTGGAGTAGCCTGATCCAAAATCATCCATCGAAATGGTGCTTCCGCTTTCGCGAAGCCTTGCCACGTTTTCTTTGAACACCTCATCGTTATTGATGTAGGAGGTTTCAGTGATCTCGAAATTGATGAACTTAGGCGGAATGTGGTACTTGTTCATCTTGTTGATGAGCCTTATATGCGTCTGTTCATCTACAACCTCGTTACCTGAAAGGTTAACCTCTATGGTCTTGATTCCGTAGTTCGAAAGATTTTCTCTTGCTATAAAGGAACAAACCTTTTCAAATACCAGATCATCAATTTCCCTGATAAGTCCGCACTTCTCAGCGATCGGAATAAAATCTTCAGGAGAGATGTAGCTCTCTGTATCTGCTCTTCTAAGTCTAACAAGAGCCTCCGCAGAAGAAAATCTTCCATCTGCAACCGAGAGGATAGGCTGATAATATACGTCGAACGCATTCTCTTTTACTGCCGTTCTGACCACATCCTCTATGGAGTTTCTGTAGGTCATCTTGTCAACAATTGACTGGTCTATGACAAGATTAGGTGAAGACTGGGTAAAAACATATTCGCCCGAAACATAAGCCATAATCTGAAGCGCCTTTTCTGCATCCTTGGCATATTTGGGAAGCTCCAGAACTCCAAAGGTCAACCTGTAGTTCCTGCCCTCATTGTCCTTGAGGTTATTTACTATGTTCATGAAGGTTTCTACCTTCTCAGGGCTTCTGACTATTGAACAGAGCGTATTCCAGTTAAAAAGATAAGCCGGAGCACCCACGTATCTATCGGAAATCTTACCTACAATCTTCATCAGGTCAGCCATCTCGCTTCTCTCCGAGTTAGACATGACTGCTGTTTTGCCGGTGAAGATAATAGATACTATGAAAAAGTCTTTGGTCAGTCCAAGTCTCTCCAAAAGAGCCATTTCAAAGGCATCTCTGTTTCTGATTCCCTCTATCGACCTCTCGTAGTACTCTCTTGGATTTTCCATGGACAGGAAAAGAATAAGTGCCATCATCATCATGGCAATGGCCGAAACCTGCATTCCTCTGTCAATAAACTGATAAAGCGATAAAACCGTCCAGATAATAAGGCCTGCAAGTATAGCGTAAAAACTTTCCTTTGGAACACGTCTTCGGAAAAATATGATTCGGAGAAGTGATATAAAAATATAAACAAAGCCAACCAGATAGCATATCTGCGCCGCAGGGCCATAGTTGTAATAGTAGCCATAAGCATTTATTCCAACCTTAAAGCCCATAAATGTTGAAGCTACTACAGCAAACGCTACAGGAAGTCCCGTTACAACCACTACTGCATTGGACACCGTTCTCTTAAGTGTTGTCTTGGTATAGACGTATATGCTCATGATAAAAGCACAGAACAACAGTGATCCAACATACATTATCTGTGAAACACCTCTAAGAGCTGCCGCAGAATCCTTTTCACCGATGAACAGAAAAGCTGCGCACTCCAATATCTCACATAAGTTATTGAAAAAGACAGACACCAAGAAAACGAAGAAAACTCTTGCAGAAATAAGCTGCGGAACATTTCTTCGAAGATAAATTACAAGCAGTATGATAGATACCAAAATTGCAATTATAGGTGTACGTATTTCCATAAATAAATTATAATATAAAACTACTATTGCAACAACTTATTTGCTTGTACCGCCTTGACATAGAAGAATGTCAGAGGCAAAAATGACTGTGCAAAATTCTTGGTAGGTGCATTACCAACCATCACAGTATCTTCAACGATTTTTTTGGTAAAAGAGGCACCGCTCTGATTGCCAATCTGCTTCTTAAAGGTCTTGATGCCATAGTCCAGATATCTGTCCTCCCCTGTAAGCTCATAAGCTATGGCCATAGACTCCAGAAGAAGCGTATTATTGCCATTTCTGGCAAGGCTTGGAAGTTCTTTATAGTAAAAGAGCCCATGCGGCGTTCTGCAGTTATCAACAATGTCGTCTATCGCCTTCATAATGAGCTTTTTCACGCGAACACTTGGAAGAACTCTGTAGTAGCGCATAAGTGAGCCCACAGCCACAGATATCATAAAGCCAACTCTTATTGTGGTATTGTCCGTATATGGAGCCAGCCAGTTACCATATCTGTCATTCCACTGCTCAAACTGTCCAATGATCCAGTCAGCCTTGGTAAGCCACTTTTTGTCATGGGTCTCTACATAAAGAGCTGTCAGACTCCTAAGAGCCCAGCCGGTTTCTCTTGCACTTATCTCGCCAGGCATCTGATATTCAGGCGTATCCAGAAGTGCCAGGACATTATCCCCAATGCCTATAGCTGCCTCAAAGGCTCTCTCATCTCCCGTAAAATGATAGTGATCAAGTAGTCCCTCAACCCACTCATGGGAGCAAGCCATGATTCCGCGTGAGCCCTTGCCATCCTCTGAACCACCAGTGTGCTTTCTCTGGTGCTCCCACTGACCATTTACAAATAATGGATCATTGTTGTAATGGCAGATATCAACATCCATCCAGTGCCAGCACGCTACATTGGCATAGTCCAGCATCCTGCGGATTCCAGTCCTTGCATACATCATGTACATGGCATGAGGATAATCATACTCGTTATTAGTCCAGACCAGATCTCCGCCGCCTCTTCCCTGAGCAGTGTAGCCTGGGTCCGGCGCATCTCCCCAGCACAGCATTCCATAGCATCTGGCATGGGAATCAGCTTTATCTATAAGTGCTATCTCAACATCATCTATCTGCTGGTCAGGAGCCAGAAAAATTTCAGGGAAAACCTTGGCCTCCTCAAAGACCTCAGGATCCACGTAGCCTGTATCCGGCATCTGATAGATAATGCTCCTGTTGTTCATCTCATAAAGGTCAGCATCAGCAGAATGGAAATGTAGAAGGAATCTCTGCTCCCTCGCCATTCCAGATTCAAACCTCACAGGCTGCGCCTTAGACAGCCCAGCAAGTTCATTCTTATCCGGTAAAAGATATATCTTAATGCCGTCGCTGCTGGCACTTATGGCCTTAGGGAAATTCTGCTGTGCCTGGAAAACTGTAGCACAGACTCCTACGCCCTCTCCAAAGTCAGATACATCCGCCATAAAGGTTCCGTAGATAACCTCTGCAAAGTGCTCATTTGCCTCTTTTTCCAGATACTCTGCTGTTATAGTCTTAGATACTTCTGCTCCATCCTCGCTGCTGGTAAAGCTAGTCTTGTAGTTGGATATGCCTACTGTTGCTCTTGGTACCACCTTGTTCTTACCACAGTTTCTAAGCTCAAACAAAAGCTCGTCCGGCTCTATAGTACCCTCTGTGCAGTTGATGACCTTGAGAGCCACCTCCATCCATGGCTTGTCGCTGGTTATGAACAGACGAAGCGTGAACTTGATTCCTTCACCGCTAAGTTTATTGTCCTCATCCTCAAAATGTCCCGTCGCCTCTATGACTGAATAGATAGGGCCATCCTCTACTACATTCCACAGCTCGAAGATTGGAGTAAGCGTTCTTCCCTCCAGCTTAAGTACAGGGCCTTTAATCTGATCCTTTTTAAACACCTGTCCATCAAAAGAAAAACTCTGAAAAGCCTCTTTTTGAAAATCTGAAACCTTGAAGTTAATAAGCCCGTTTGTAACAGAAATCGCGCAATTAGTCTTGGTCACAAAGTTATTGTTGATCCTGTCTGCAAAGGCATTGCTGCCATCAATGAGGCTGGAGGTAGTGACCAGCACAAAGTCTTTTCCCTTATTGGCAGGAAGTGTGCCAAGGAATCTGGCGTAAACAAAGCGAATAGAGCCATCCTCCCAGGAGGAGGTCACCTTGAACTGGGATGGAATGATGCTGCCCGAATCAAGGACTGCAAGCCTCTCAAAATCTTTCTGGGTCAGTTCTCCCTTAGGAAAAGGCACACCTATACCCAGTAGCTCATTTTTTCTGTCGTCTTTATATAGTTTGTCAAAATGTATCTTCATACGTGCTATGCCTTTCCTGTGGGTGCTATATCAAATCTGCAAAAGATATGCCGTATAAGCCGGGATATCCAGGCCTCCGCCAAAGTCAATCTCAGCTCCTGTAATCAGATCCGTTGCTCTTCCTGCTCTTGCATCAAAGTCAGCATGGAACTGATTTTCATCTGCATTTATTACAACAAGGACTCTGTCGCCCTCTGTTTCTCTTTCAAAAATACACTGCCTGTTGGTAAGAAGAAGTGACTTAAAAGCTCCATAAGACAATGCCTTGGAGCCCTCTCTTGCGTGGCAGAGCTTGCTGATAACGTCAGTTAATTCATTCCACTCAGGTGCATCAAAGCATGGACGAAGCGCCGGATCTCCCTGTGACTTATCTGCCTTGGTACCCCACTCACTTCCGTAGTAGATTGTAGGGATTCCTGGCATTCCAAACATCAATGTGTAGATAAGAGGCAGATGCTGAGGCCTCTGAAGCACACTTGCAATTCTGCTGACATCGTGGTTATCTACAAATGCCAGGAGATGCTTACCTCTGTAAAGTGTCCAGTTCTCAGGTCCAAACTGGCGCAGCAGTGAATGAACAATTTCAAAGAGGTTCATGCTGTTAAGAGCTGAATGCATGCCCTTGTAGCACTCATAGTTAGTAGCACTGTGGCACAGATCATCTCCCATAATGCGGTTGTAATCTCCGCCTATCATCTCTCCCATCAGGAAGAAATCCTCCTTCCATGCAGGAGTCTCTCTACGCAGTCTTCTGATAAAGTCAGGATCTACGCAGTATGCCACATCAAGCCTGAGTCCGTCTATTCCAAATTCATCAATCCAGAATTTGACGCTCTCCATGAGATAGTCTGTTACTGCAGGGTTACGAAGATTTAGCTTAACAAGGTCATAATTACCTTCCCAGCCCTCGTACCAGAGGCCATCGTTGTAATTACTGTTTCCGTCAAAGCTTATATTGAACCAGTCCTTATAGGGTGAGTCCCACTTTTTTTCAAGGACATCAACAAAACCAAAGAAGCCTCTTCCAGCGTGATTAAACACGCCATCCAGGACTACCTTGATTCCTTCCTTGTGGAGGGCATCGCAGACCTTCTTAAAATCATCATTTGTTCCAAGACGCACGTCTATCTTCTTGTAGTCCCTTGTATTGTAGCCATGGGTATCTGACTCAAATACAGGATTAAACATGATCGCGCCAACTCCCAGCTTTTTAAAATGAGGGATCCAATCGATCACCTTGAGGATCCTGTGCTCTAATTTACCATCATTTTCAAAAGGAGCTCCGCAAAAGCCCAATGGATAGATCTGATAAAAAGAAGTTTCATAAGCCCACATATTATTCCCTCCTGTTATCGCCTGTTATCTGTTATTTAATTATCCTTACGTAGAAATCCTTCAGCCTTGAAAACAAACGGATACACACCGATTGTCAGGAAGGATACAATTGCATATCTGAAAAATCTGACGATGTTAGCAAGGAACACTCCTGAATCCAGGAACTCCTTACTAAAAGGCATCTTAAACAATGTGTTAAGTGCAAAGTAGACAATAATTCCGCCAAGAAGCCTTGTTACGCAGAACAGCGGATTTCTTGTTGTCTCGAAATTGACAAATTTCTTTTCGAACAAAGCTGAGCAAAAGAATCCGCCCATAAGTCCAAGACCAGAGAAATAATCAGAGGTCTTGCAATAGAAAATACCAACAGCAGAAATCAGGAAGATGATAAGATACGCTAGCCATAGCTTCTTTTCATCTACTCTACTGATAATAGCCGGCATCACGAAAACAATAACTGTTCCGGTAAGCCATCCGCACATTACATCTGTTGGATAGTGACAGCCAACCACCACTCTGGAAAAGCCAACAAAGAACGGAAGTACAAAAGCAAGTACTGTAAACACAGGCTTTTTATAGAATCTAGCCAGAGATCCATAAACCGTCGCCGAATTAGTGGAATGTCCACTTGGAAAAGAAAAGCCCTGAGCTGCTATGTCGTAGATATCAGCGTCCTTATCAACAGGCCTGAAGCACTTTATAGTCTCGTGATCAAAATAAGGGCGTCTTCTCCAGACAACATTCTTAATAAGGGGTGTAAGTACAATGCCCATCATTACATTTATTCCAACATAAATTCCTGCCTTCTTGTCATAGCACCAGAATAAAAAGCCAAGAATCAGGATAAGCATCATCTCCTCGCCAAAGGTTGAGAAAAATGAAAAAAAATTTACTCCTGTCTCACCAAGAGTCCTCTGCAAGAACTCCATTAACTTCACTTCAAAATCAAACCAGAATGAGTTTCCAACAACTACTCCCATTACTTTCTCCTTTTTATCGCTATTTTACTGCGTTTCTTTTATGAATGCGATACAATTTTATTTTATCACATAGGGCTACTACGAATTATTGATAATTTCAAAACGTATAACTAATTTTTTATAAAAATGATAAAATCTTTGTTGACAACATAGCTCCCACGAGTTATAGTATACAAGTCGGCTGCGGCAGACAACAAATATGGCGAGATAGCTCAGCTGGCTAGAGCACGCGGTTCATACCCGCGGTGTCGAGGGTTCGAATCCCCCTCTCGCTACTAAAAAAGGAAGTGCAAAATGCACTTCCTTTTTTTGTATCCCCGTCCGCCTAAATGGTCCTAGGGGACGGGGTTAGTGGTCCATTTTATGTTTTCACGCATTCAAAGGGAATTTGAGCCCTCTTATTGCCATGGAGCTGTCTGACTGTATTCCGTAGAAACGAGCTTCACCTTCCAGAATGTTAATGGCCTCTTTAAGATTATCAGCACGACCATCATCGATATATTCCATAAGCTTTTCCAAGAACGCTATTGTTACATATTTAGCTGGGATAAAGCCATAGATCTCAGGGTGATCAGCCACATGTCCCTTCTTCTGCTCTTCAATCTTATCAATCAGTCTTCTGGTTTCAGTTGTAAGCTGATCTAATTTCTGATTCACTCTCTTCCTGGCTATAAATGGAAGTGCGATTCCGAACATGATCGCAATTATAACCATTCCCAAGAGATCAGCCTCGTACCTATTGTTTGTATAGTAAAAGAATGCTGGCAAAAAGACTACAGAATACCCAAAGCAAAACCACAAAAATGTAGGTACTATTCCGCCATTAGCTTTCTTATTAAGCTCAGATGATTTCTTTTCGTAATCGGCTATTATTGAAGCCTCATATACTTCAAGATTTCTGTAGGTGCCTCCACTTAGATTGTCACGCGCATTCTTGAGCGCAGTTCTTAATTCTTCCTTCTTCATTTCATTCCCACTTTTCATCTTACAAACTCCTTTTGACCAATGAAAACAATACTAAAAAATCGCAAAAAAATAGTAGCGAATACGCATCGCTACTAGTCAAATTGCAACTGGCTATCCTCTCGGACCCTATAGCTTTGCGTCATTAGATTACTCTAATTTTGCCCTTAATATTATATTCTGGATACTATTTTCCATCAAATAGTTTTCGCACTAGATTTAATTATACTACCTGATTATTGTTAAGTCCAACACATTTTTTCCAAAAATTGTTTATTCAATCCTTCATACTCGATGGATTCTATTATCTCACATATCCCATTAGTTCATCTGCTATCACATCCGCCATATATAGCTTATAGGAAAGCCTTGATGGCTGATCAGGAACTGTGCAGTGATAGGCCTTAACTCCACTATCTGTCTCAATAGCAAAAAACACTTCCCCCGGAGTGCTGTCTGCGTTATTAGGATCCACATTTCCAAAGCTTCCCGTGACACCAACAGCTATATCTGCGCCGTAAGCTCTTCTGCTGGTCTTCGCCATTTCAACCGCCGTCTCAGCTGAATAAACTCCATACTCCTCAATGACTCCAGCCGGTACCCCCATCTGAACCTTGGCTTCATTGGAATAT
>JAEEGL015961860.1_pt1 | contig 14203 bp, 11 predicted proteins | sample 9134231 | NCBI WGS metagenome assembly JAEEGL01 (sample SAMN16246548, study PRJNA631951) | gut metagenome | biome: gut microbiome; feature: rumen; material: fiber-attached | host: Bos | place: Iran: Karaj | collected 2018-10 | reverse complement strand
TGTTGTCCTTCAGCGAGGTCCTCAGATCCACGCTGCCGGGCCCCTCCTTCCAGAGGATGCGGGCGTAGAGGCATACGATCTGCAGCAGGGGAAAGACCCGCATGCGCATCTCTTCCTTCATGACGCGGCGCAGCATCTCTCTGGGGCAGGCGAACGCGCCGTCGGACACAACGGCACGGACGGAAGCGGGCAGCCCCTTGGAGATCGCGTGGAGCACCGTGAAACCGCCCATGCCGCTGCCCAGCAGCACCAGTCCCGCGCCGCCGGACAGTTCCCCGGCTTTCTCCGCCCAAAGGCGGCAGTCCTCCGCCTCCAGGAGGCCGAGGGTACAGTATTCGCCGCCGCTTTTGCCGTGGGCCCGCTGGTAGGGCATCAGCAGGGACCATCCCTGGCTGGAGGCCCATTTGGCGATGACGCTCAGATTCTGGGGAAGTGCGCCGTAGCCGTGCATCAGCAGCAGGCAGGCCTTCGCGTCCTTCCGGGGGAGCCACAGCGCCCGGAGGGGGCAGCCGTCTCCGGCGCGGATGTCCACGCTCTCCCAGGGCTGCTTCTGAAACCAGGCCAGCGCCGGCTCCAGCACCGGGGAGTAGGAAAACCATTCCGAGGTGAGCAGGGCGTCCTTCTCCGTCAGGTCCTTGGCGGGCGGGCGGTGAAACGCCTTGCGAAAAAAGACCCAGGCGAAGAGAAACATCAGAAGCACGAGAAAAATGACAATGCAAAGAAGCAGCACGGCGCAGCACCTCCGCGGCAGGCATTCCGGAGCGTCTAAGGTATTTTAACGCAGCGGATGCTTCCCTGCAAGCGCCAAAGCTGATATAATGGAGACGATATGAAAACGCGGGGGCTCAGAGCATGCGGATCTCGCTGCCCCCGTAATTGAGGAGCAGGCCCCGGACCCGCTCGGCGTCCTTCGCGTCCACCTTCAGCTGCACCTCCGTATCCCCGTCATGATAAAAGGGGAGACCCATGAGGTCGGAAGTATAGAGGACGCGGCTTCCAAGCTCCGTGTTCATAGGCCCCCGGTCATTGAGGGACATGTTGATCCGCCACGGAAAGTATACGGAAGCGGAAAAAGGCGCTTCGGCGGGAAGAGAGCTGCGGACAGGACCTCCTGTCTGCGCCTGAAGAAATGGTACCGCCCGACGCAGCCGGGCGACGGCACGGTCCGCTTTATCGGCGGAACCGAAGCGAGCTGTGATCGTACACTGCATGATCGTTCCTCCCCGTTTGATTCATCCATATTCTGCCCGAAAGTGAGGAGAATAACATGGAATTATCTCCCGGCGACTGCCTGCGCATGAAAAAAAAGCATCCCTGCGGCAGCGACCGCTGTGAGGTGCTGCGTGCCGGAATGGATTTCCGGCTGCGCTGCCTGGGCTGCGGCCATGTGTGGGAAATGCCCCGCGCAAAGCTGGAGAAAGCGGTCCGGGCGGTGGAAGCCCCCGGCGGCGATTGAAGTCTCCCATCCCTCTTTCGACGGACAAAGCACCCTCATGCTCGTACAATGCGGGCATGAGGGTGCTTTATTTGGACAGCCTCTTTTGGCTGGAATTGACGGCGGACACCGTACTGCTTTGGGCTGCGGGGAAGCTGTGCTGCATCCGGCGCAGATGGTGGCGTCTGCTGTCTGCGGGGCTGATCGGCAGCGCCTATACGGTTCTGGCCTTGCTTTTTCCGCCTGCGGCCTCTCCGGCCGGGAAAGCCGCCTCCCTGGCGCTGATGCTGCTGGCGGCCTATGGCGGGGAAAAGCGGCTGTGGCGGCCCGCGCTGGCTTATCTCTTCCTCTGCGCCGTCTATGGGGGCGTCGCGGCGGCGGTGACGCTGGCGGCGGGGCGTGCCACGGCCCGGGCGCTGGTGTTTTCGGCGGGGATCAGCCTGGGCGTCTGCGCGCTGCCCTTTCGCTTCACCGGGCCCCGGGGCGGGAGCTGCCGGCTTAGGCTGATCGGGGAAGGCGGGGAGGTGACGCTTACGGCGCTGCGGGACACCGGGAACCGGCTCACCGATCCCTTCAGCGGGAAACCGGTGATCATCGCGTCGGAATCGGTTCTCCGGCCCCTGTTTACTCAGGAGCAGCAGAGGATACTCTCGGCCACGGAGGGACTGCCGCCGGGTGAACGGATGGCGCTGCTGGGAAAGGGCTTCTGCCTTCTCCCGCTGCGCACCGTGAGCGGCAGCACGCTTGCACTTTGCGGAAAAGCCGAGACCGTCTATCAGGACGGGCTGGCGCTGGGTCCCTGCCGGGTGGTTTTCAGCCGGGAGCCCATTCAGGGGGGCGGCTGCACCGCCCTCATCGGCGGGGACGGGATTTGAAAGGGGGAGCATATGGAGAAACTGAGACAACTGCTGAAGGAATGGCTGAGAAGAAGACTGGGCTGGCGGATCTACTATGTGGGAGGCTCGGAAGGACTGCCGCCGCCCCTGAGCAAGGCGGAAACCGAGGAATGCCTGGAACGGCTGCGGCGGGCGGACAGCTCCGTCAAAGCGACGTTGATCGAACGCAACCTCCGGCTGGTGGTCTACGTGGCGAAACGCTTCGAAAACACGGGCGTGGGCCTGGAGGACCTGATCAGCATCGGCACCATCGGCCTGATCAAGGCGGTGGACAGCTTCGACCCGGACAAGAAGATCAAGCTGGCGACCTACGCTTCCCGCTGCATCGAAAACGAGATCCTGATGTTTCTGCGAAAGCTGACGAATCAAAAGAGCGAGATCAGCCTGGACGAACCCATCAACACGGATTACGACGGCAATGAGCTGCTGCTCAGCGAGGTGCTCGGCACGGAAGCGGACAGCGTGATGCAGCCCCTGGAGGAGGAGACGGACCGGACGATCCTGCGGCGGGCGGTGGAAAAGCTTCCGGGCAGGGAGCGGAAGATTGTGAAGCTCCGCTTCGGACTGGAGGGAGGCAGGGAACAGACGCAGAAGGAGGTGGCGGATTCCCTGGGCATCTCCCAGAGCTACATATCCCGCCTTGAAAAACGCATCATCGCCAGGCTCCGCCATGAGATCCTTCAGGAGATAAGCTGAGCCTGCCGGGAGGATTGGCGAAGGGAAGAGCAGTATTGCTTCCCGGGGACATCCTGTGGTATCATGCGGCCATGAGAAAGCTGGAATCCGGCGGCCTGAGCCGTCTTTATCTGATCCTCATGTGCTCCCTGTTCCTGCTGGCCGTTTCCCCGAAGGGCTATCAGAACATCGTGGAGACGAAATATGCCGTCTTCTGCGTGCTGACGGCGCTGTATCTCCTTGCCTTTTTGATCCTGCTTCTCAGAAAGGAAGCGCGCTGCGGGCGGAAATGGGACACGGTACAGCTTCTGCTGTTGGCATACTGGGCATGGAGCCTGTTCAGCGCCCTTTGCTCCCCCTGGAAAAGGACCGCGTTCCTGGGAGGAGAACGCTGCGACGGTTTCATCACCGTCACGCTCTACTGCGCCGTTTTTATGCTCCTGAGCCGCCGCGGGGATCACAGGCGTTTTCCGCTGTGGGTACCGGCGGCGGCTCTCAGCCTTTTGTGTCTCGTTGCGGTCCTGCAAATGCTCGATCTGAACCCCCTCCGGCTCTATCCCGGCAGTCTCCGCTGGTCCGGACGGGAACGGGAATACAACGGCGCCTTTCTCTCCCTGACCGGGAATGCGGATCTGACAGCCAGCGTCCTGTGTACCGGTTTTGCTTTTCTATGGCCCTTTGGTTTCCGGAAAAAGCGCTGGCCGCTGCTGGCGGCCGCCCTTTTGTGCCTGGGCGTGACGATCGCCTCCGGCATCCGCGCCGGGCTGGTGGGCGCTGCCGCCAGCGTGTTTTTCTGCCTTCCGGCGGCATTGCCGCTGGGAAGGAAGGGGAAGCGGGCAGTTTGGGCCGTCCTTGCGGCGCTCTGCCTCTGCGCGCTTCTTTTGGCCTTTTTCCTGCCGCTGGGAGGGACCGGCGGGGAGCTCCATTCGATCCTGCACGGCCGCGTGGAGGACTCCTTCGGCAGCGGCCGCGTCTATATCTGGAAAGAAGTATGGGAGCTTGTGAAGGAGCGTCCGCTCCTGGGGGGCGGACCGGATACCCTGGGGGAGCGGGGACTGGCCTTCGTAAAGAACGCCCCGGACGGGTCGGTCCTCCGTCGAGGCATCGACTGCGCCCACTGTGAGCCCCTGAACATCCTGGTCAATCAGGGCTTGCCCGCCCTGCTGTTTCTCGCCGGGGCTTTGATCCTGACCCTGGTCCGCTCCCTGCGGGACGGCCGCACAGAAGTCGTTGCCCTGCGCAGCGCGCTGATCGCCTATCTGGCCGCTGCCCTGTTCGGGATCGGTATGCCGGCCAACGCAGCCTTCTTCTGGCTGATCTGGGCCTCCCTCTGCGGTTATCTCACAACAGAGAAATCGAATCAGTGATTTAATGTGATTTGACAATCACGGGAAACTGCGTTATAATCATAAAATAGAGAAAAAGAAAACCTTGGTTAGAATAAACCTATCACATATACAGAAAGGCTGGAAAAGATGGATCTGTTTCAGAAGTGCGCGGATTATAAGCTGGCCGACGAGTATAAGGCCATGGGCATTTTTCCGTATTTCCGGGAGCTGCAGTCCCGCCAGGATACGGAAGTCATTATGGAAGGCAAACGGCGCATCATGCTGGGCTCCAACAACTATCTGGGCCTGACCACCGATCCCGACGTCATGGAAGCCGGCCTGAAAGCCCTGCGGGAATACGGAACCGGCTGCTCCGGCTCCCGGCTGCTGAACGGAACGCTTCAACTGCACATCGAGCTGGAGGATGAGCTGAAGAGCTTCCTGAGAAAAGAGGCCGTGACCACGCTTCCCACGGGCTTCCAGACCAACCTGGGCATCATCAGCGCCCTGGTGGGAAGAAACGACTATGTGATCTGCGACCGGGACAACCACGCCAGCATCTACGACGGCTGCAAGCTGAGCTACGGCAAAATGCTCCGCTACCGCCACAACGACATGGAGGACCTTGAAAAGAAGCTGAAGACCGTGCCTGAGACCGCCGGCATCCTGATCGTCACCGACGGCGTTTTCAGCATGGGAGCCGACCTGTGCAACCTGCCGGAGATCTGCCGCCTGGCCAGGGAATACGGCGCCAGGGTGATGGTGGACGACGCCCACGCCCTGGGCGTTTTGGGAGAAGGCGGACGGGGAACCGCCAGCTACTTCGGCCTGGAGGACCAGGTGGACATCTACATGGGCACCTTCTCCAAATCCCTGGCCAGCCTGGGCGGCTATGCGGCCGGACCGCAAAGGGTCATCGACTACATACGGCACAATTCCCGCCCCTTCATGTTCGCCGCATCCATCACCCCCGCTTCCTGCGCCACGGCGCTGGCAGCCCTGCGGAAGCTGGAGGCGGAGCCGGAGCGGGTGGCGCACCTGCGGGAGCTGAGCGACTACATGCGGGATGGGCTGAAGGCCCGCGGCCTGCGCATCCGTGAGGGCATCACCCCCATCGTGCCCATCTTCACCTATGATGCCATCAACACCCTGAAGATCGCTACGGAGCTCTATGACAAGGGCGTCTATGTCAACACCGTGCTTCCTCCCGCCGCCCCGGCGGACGGCTGCATGCTCCGCTGCAGCGTCATGGCCACCCACACGAAAGCGCTTCTGGACGAGGCGATGGACATCATGAAGGAAGTCATCGGGGAATACAATGTCTGAACAGAAGGTGGCCCTGGTCACCGGCGGCAGCAGCGGCATCGGCCTGAGCTGTGCCAAGGCGCTGCGCTCCAGGGGCTGGAGAGTCTTCACCCTTTCCCGCAGGGAGGAAGGCCCCGCCGGTTTTGAGCATATCCGTGCGGATGTGAGCGACGCGGCGGATTGCCGCAGAGCATTGGACGCCGTGCTGGGCCGCGGCTCCCGTCTGGATCTGCTGGTGAACTGCGCCGGCTTCGGTATCTCCGGCGCGGCGGAATTCACACCGGACGGGGAAGCGAAGTCCCAGGTCAGGGTCAACCTCTTCGGCACCGCCAATATGTGCAAGGCCGTCATCCCCCAAATGCGTCGGCAGGGGGGCGGCCGCATCCTCAACGTCAGCTCCCTCGCAGCGCTGACGCCCATCCCGTTCCAAATCTGGTATTCTGTTTCCAAGGCGGGGATCAACAGCTATACCATGGCGCTGGCCAATGAGCTGCGCCCCTTCGGCATTTCCGCCGCCGCCGTCATGCCCGGCGATACCCGCACCGGTTTCACCGACGTCCGCAGGAAATGCCCCGAGGGTGACGATGTTTATAAAGGCGTGATCTCCCGCAGCGTGGCAAAAATGGAGAAGGACGAGCGGGGCGGCATGAGCCCGGAGGTGGCAGGGAAGCTGATCGCCCGCCTGGCGGAAAAGAAGCGTCTGGCCCCTCTTTACACCGTGGGCTTCGGCTACAAGTGCCTGGCGCTGCTGTTCAAGCTCTTGCCCGCCGCCCTTTCCAACCGCATCCTGGGCATGATGTACGCTTCCTGAGAGGTGGGGGGATATGGACTTTACGCGATTGACGGAGTATCTGGAAAGCCTTGGTACGGAGTGGGGCATCCCCCAATGCGCCCTTATCGTGCGTCAAGGCCGGGATACGGTCTATGAGCGGCTCGAGAACGCCGGAAGGGATGACGTTTACTGGCTCTATTCCGCGACGAAGCTGTTTACCGCCGCCATGTTCTGCCGCCTGCTGGAGCAGGGGAAGCTGAAGCTGGAGGACCGGGTCTCCGATTATCTGCCGGAATACGCCCATCTGGAGATCGCCGACGGGGAGGGAAAGCGGCGCGATGCCGTGAAGCCTCTGCTGCTGGAGCATCTGATCACCATGTGCGGAGGCTTGACTTACGATATCTTCCACCCTCTGATCGCAGGGGCAAAGGACCGGACCACCCGCGGCATCGTGAAAGCGATCGCCGGGATGCCTCTGGTGGACGAGCCCGGCGACACCTATCTGTACAGCCTGTGCCATGACGTGCTGGCCGCCGTCATGGAGCAGGTGACCGGCACCCGCTATGCGGAGCTCCTGAAGAAGGAGATCATCGAACCCCTGGGGATGTCGAGCACCTGCTTCCACCCGGAGGATGAGCTGAAGAAGCGCTTCGCGCCGCAGCTTGAATGGCAGGGGCGGAAAAAAGGCGCGGTCCCATGCGGGGAGGACAACAAGTTCTGCTTCTCGCCGGACTACGATTCCGGCGGCGCGGGCCTGTGCAGCACGCTGGAGGACTACATCCTGCTGCCGGAGGCTTTGGCCAACGGCGGGCTGGGCAGAGACGGCTACCCGCTGCTGAAGCCGGAGACCATCGAGGCCATGCGGACAGACCGCATCCACGGCTCCCGCAGGATCGGCTTCGACCTTCGCTGGGGGAGGCTCCACAGCTACGGCTACGGCCTGGGGGTCCGGACACGGATCGACGGGGAGGACGGCGGAAAGAGTCCCGTGGGAGAATTCGGCTGGGACGGCGCCGCCGGCGCGTACTGCCTCATAGATCCTCAGAATCATATCAGCGCCTTCTATGTGCAGCATGTGCTGAACATGGGGCCCGTCTTTGAAGAGATACACCCGAAGCTGAGAGATTTGATCTATCAGGGCTTAACATGAGCGCAAAAGGCCCGGAAAAGCGGTTTGCTTTTCCGGGCCTTTGTTACGGAGCGCTAGGGATAGATCCTCCTTCCTTTTTCGTCCGGGATCATCGTCAGGCGATAGAGCCAGGTGTTCACCACATCCCGCCATTCCGCGGCGCAGCGAAGCTGTTCCCGAAATCGCTCCTGTACCCGCCGGAAGACCTCCGGCTCCAGCTTGTCCGCCAGCTTGTCCCATGCTTCCGACATGGCGGCGGCCTCTTCATAGCCCTCGAAATGGTCGTCGTAGATGCGCTGCAGCAGCGTCCTGCCGTCCTTCATCCGGTAGTCGTAGGGAAGACGGTGGAAGAAGAGAAGCAGCTCCTCCGGGCAGCTGGCGACACCGCGGTACATGGCCGCCAGCTCCGGACTGTATTGCTCCGTAAAGCCGGTGCCCTCCGGGCCGCGCTCCACGCCGATCTCCCGGTGGTTGGCCCGGATATAGGTGCCCCAGCGGTCGAATTCAAAGCCCTCTGGGCTGGGCCCGTAGTGGGTCTCGGGCACGCACATCCAGCCGATGCCCAAAGGGGAGGAGTACTTTTCATAGACCTCCCGGGAGGGGAGCAGGATGCCGGTCACCGTTTCCGTCACCGCCGGATCGTCGCCGAAGGTGAGGATCGACCATTCCCGGGCGATCTCCGCCGGGTCCGCCGCCGGGTCCCAGCTGATGAGCCCGAAGCCGAACAGATTGGCGGCGGCCAGGTCATGCCCCGTCCAATTGTAGTCGTTACCGGTGTTGCTGACGGCGCAGACGGCGGAGATGCGGTCCGCAGTCCTATCCCGCTCCGGACGGGAATGGAAGCGGAAGTCCAGAATCTCCCGGAACATGGGGATCAGATAGCAGACATGCCTCTGCTGACCGGTGTACTCCTGGGCGATCTGGAATTCCAGCAGACTTGCGGTGTGCTCCAGGCGGCCCAGAAGGGGAGATACCGGTTCCCGGATCTGAAAATCCACAGGGCCGTTTTTGATTTGCAGGTAAACGTTATCCCGGAACTGCCCGTCCAGCGGCGCAAAGTGGTCGCATTGGGCCCGGGCCCTGTCTGTTTTCGTGTCCCGCCAGTCCTGGGTGCAGTTGTAAACGAAGCAGCGCCACAGGATCTTGCCGCCGAAGGGCGACACCGCGTCCGCCAGCATATTCGCCCCTTCCGCCTGGGTGCGCCCGTAGGTGTGGGGGCCGGGGCGGCCCTCGGAATCGGCCTTGATCAGGAACCCGGCCAGGTTGGGGATCGCCGTGAACAGATGGAGGCAGGTCTCCTTCCACCAGCGTTTGACCTCCCCGTCAAGAGGGTCCGCCGTGTCGAGACCGCCCAGCTCCATGGGGGCGGAAAAGCTGACGCACAGCCAAAGGGAAACGCCGTATTCCGCAAGACAGAGGGCGATCCGCTTCAGCTCCCGTTTATAGGAGCCCGTCAGCAGCTTCAGCGCGTTTCCGTGTACGTTGACATTATTGATGCAGCAGCCGTTCAGGCCGCAGGAGGCCAGCAGCCGGGCGTAATCCCTGGTCCGCTCCGTGCAGACGGGCTTTCCGTCCCGGAAAAAGAAGGACAGCCCGGCATAGCCCCGCTCGATGCTGCCGTCCGCGTTGTCCCAATGATCCAGCATGCGGATGGGGTAGGCGGGGGCAGACTCCCACTGGGGAAATTCCTCTCCCATGGCCAGATGACGGAGCAAATGGAACACGCCGTAGAGCAGGCTTGTGCCGCTGCCCGCCAGCTCCATGCCGTCGCCGCTGCGGCGAAGGGTCACCTTATCATCCTTGCCCAGATACTCTTTCAGATGGATGGAGGGAACAGAGGAGGCCTGACCGCAGCGGACCTCCGGCTCGGCTCCCATGGCCTGTAGGCCGGAGACCAGCTCTCTCAGCGCCGCCTTTCCCTGGCGGGTGGCGGGCATGCCGGTGATGCATTTCGTATAAGCCGGCAGGACTTCTTTCGGCTTCCAATCCAGCCACAGGAGGGAATAATCCATAAAAAACACTTCTTTCGGTTGCAAAATATGCGGGAAACAAGTAAAATAACTCTACCATATCTTGTGCTTTGAGGGGATATCATGACCGATAGGGAATGGGCAGAGCTGCTGGCATTTCTGAAGGGAGAGCCCGCCGGGAGAGTACCTGCCGGGCTGATTGTGGACAGTCCCTGGATCCCCGGCTACTGCGGCGTGGATACAGTGGATTACTATGGGGACCCTGAGATCTGGCTGGCCTGCCAGGACCGGGTACGGGGCGATTTCCCGGGTCTTCTGCTCCTGCCGGGTGACTGGGTGGAGTTCGGCATGGCGTCCGAGCCCTCCTCCTTCGGATGCAGCGTGCATTTTTACCATGACCAGACCGTGGGGATCGGGCACCTGATCACCTCGGCGGAGGAACTGGAGGAGCTGGACGATCTGCCGGTGCCGGACCCGCGGAGGGACGGGCTGATGCCCCTGGTCCTTTCAAAGCTCCGGCGGCTGCGGGCACCGCTGCTGGAGCGGGGCCGGAAAATGCGCATCGTGGCCGCCCGCGGGCCGCTGAACATTGCAGGCTTTCTCATGACCATCCCGGAATTCTGCGTGGCGGTGAAAACCGACCCGGACAGGGTCCACCGGCTGCTGGACAAGACCACCCAGCTTGTGATCCGCTGGCTGGAAGCCCAGGCGGAGGCGGCGGGGGAGATCGGCGGCATCCTGCTGCTGGACGATATCTGCGGCTTTTTCAGCGAGGAGGAATACCTGGAATTCGCCCATCCCCGGCTGAAACGCATATTCGATCATTTCAGCGTTCCGGTGAAGATGTTCCACAATGACAACTTCGGCAACCGCTACACCACCTTTTCCCACATCGCCGACCTGGGCGTCAACCTCTTCAATTTCTCCTATCAGGCGGACCTGCGGGAGGCGGCGCGGCTGCTGGGGCCGGAGGTGGCCATTCTGGGCAATCTGCCGCCTCTGGACCTGTTGACGAGGGGCACCCCGGCGGAGATCACCGCCGCAGCGGAAGCACAGCTGGCCCAGCGGCCCGAAAACTGCCGCCTGATCCTCTCCGCCGGCGGCGGCGCCTCCCCCGGCATGCCGAAGGAGAACCTGCTGGCGATGCTGAAGGCCCTGGAACGCTCCCGGGGCGGCTGATCATTTTTCGAGAAGGAACTCCGCGACGGTGTCCCAGTCCGCCTGGGGCATGCCGTGACCGCCCTCCCGCAGGGAGTAGCAGACATCGCCCTCGCAGAACTTCTCGCCGATTTTGGCATAGCGCGGGCCCGGGTTCTGCCCCTTGGGCTCCGGATAGATGAAACCCTTCAAGCCCTGCACCTCCCAGGCGGGGGAGGCGGCGATGCAGGTCAGCTGCTCATGGAAGGGGTCGCACCAGAAATCCTCGTAAGCGGAGCAGATCAGCAGCTTCCGCGGGGCGACGGCAGCCGCCAGAAAATGGGCGTCCACCGGAAGCGAATCCACATCCTGCCCGTAGGATTTAAAGGCTTCGTTGAACCAGTATCCGTAATTGTCCGTGATGTCCGACACGGTCTCGCCGATCTTGCCCCGCAGGAGACTTGCCCCGCCGCAGCCGGAGCAGACGGAGATGACATGGGTGAAGCCTTCGTCGAAGGCCCCGGCCACCATGGCCGTCTTTCCGAAGCGGGAGCAGCCAGCGCAGCCTGCCCGGTTCTCGTCGAATTCACCGGTAGCCAGCAGGTCATGCAGCACATAGGCCATGCAGCGGCCCCAGATCAGAAGCTTGCCGGCGTCCGCGCCGTCGTGACCCTCCGGCCAGAGCAGCCGGCAGATCCCGTCGTCGAAGGGCCAGGCATCCGCTGTGATGTCGTTCGTTGCCAGTGCCGCCACGGCGATGCCCTTCTGAACGAAGCCCTCCGGAGGAAGGGCGGCGAAGATACCCTCCAGGGACATGCCGATGGTGACAAGCAAAGGCGGCTTTTCCGCATCTGTGGGCCGGATGAGCTTGAAGGGGAAGGTAAATATCCCGTTTGGGTAGATGAGCTCCAGCTCGATCAGTTCCACTCGCGTGTGGGGCTTGCCGTCCATCCCCCAGCCGGAGTCATAGCCCACCCGGGCTTTTTCCCGGACGGTCAGAGGCTCCGGGGGCAGAAACCCGTAGGCGTAGCGCTGCAGGTCGTAAAGGAGCTCGCCCCGGCGGCGCTGCCAGCTCTCTCCGGTGACGGCGCTTCCGTCCGGATGGGTCATCAGCTCCGGCAGACGGAGATATCGTAAAATCTGTTCCATCGTTGAGACCTCCTTCAATTCAGCGTTTTGTCCATCATAGCATACTTCCCTCGGAAATTGAACCGAAAGGATGAAATATCATGGAAGCCTGTCAGGATACCTCCCGTTCCTTTGAAGAACGGGCTCTTGAACTGATTTCCCGCATGACACTGGAGGAAAAGATCAGCCAGCTCAGCTTCGACGCCCCGGCGATCCCCCGGCTGGGCATCCGCGCCTGGACCTGGTGGAATGAGGCCTCCCACGGCGTGATCCCCGTGTTCCAGAGCTTCGCGGAGGCCAGCTCCTTTCCGGTCTGCCTCGCCTTGGCCAACTCCTGGGATCCGGCCCTGGTGAAGGAGACCGCGAGCGCCATCTCTGATGAGATGCGGGCTCTCTACAATATGAACGGCAAGGAACTGGACTACTGGTGCCCCACGGTGAACATGGGGCGGGACCCCCGCTGGGGCCGGAACGATGAGGCCTTCGGGGAAGACCCGCTGCTGGCGGGGACCCTGGCCGCGGCTTATGTGCAGGGGATCCAGGGGGATGACAGCCGCTATCTGAAGGCGGTCTCCACGCCGAAGCATTTCGCGGCAAACAATTCGGAGTACAACCGGAATTCCGCTTCCTCCAATGTGGATGAGGCCACCCTGCGGGAGTACTTCCTGCCGGTATTTGAGCGCTGCTTCCGGGAAGGGAAGGCCCAGTCCGTCATGACGGCCTACAACCGCATTTCCGGCGTACCCTGCAGCGCCAACGAGCATCTGCTGCAGGATATCCTGCGGGATGAATGGGGCTTCGACGGCTATGTGGTCTCCGACGACGGCGCGGTGGGAGATGTGGGGCCCAACTGGAACCTGATGTGGGGCCAGCCCCGGGGGCATTTTTACGCTTCCACCATGCAGGAGGGAGCCGCTCTGGCCATGAACGCCGGCACGGATATCTGCTGCGGCAACGATTATAAGGTTTGGCTGAAAACCGCGCTGGAGGAGGGCCTCACCACGGAGGATGCCCTGGACCGGGCTTTGGTCCATGCCTTCACGGCCCGCTTCCGCCTGGGGGAATTCGACCCGGCGGAGCAGCTGCCCTGGCACAGCTTCGGCGCGGAAACGATGTGCAGCGAGGCACACGCCGCCACCGCCCTCAAGGCGGCGGAAGCCTCCCTGACCCTGCTGCGGAACGAAGGGGGATTCCTCCCCTTGAAAAAAGAGAAGACCGCAAAGCTGCTGGTGATCGGCCCCAACGCCATCTATCGGCAGCTGGGCAGCTACTCCATCGGCGGCTACGCGGACACCCGCGTTTCCGTGCCGCCTCTGGCGGGCATCCGGGAGCTGGGGGAAAGCCTTGGCTTCACCGTGTCCTACGCCAAGGGCTGGCAGATCCTGGACAAACCCATCGAAGAGGGCGGCAGCCGCTTCCCGGTGCTGGAAAGGGCCGCGGAGGAAAACGGAATGGGGCTGGACGAATACCTGGACTTCCGGACGCCGGAACCCGTGAAGGAGCTGAATCGCCAGCTGGCGGCCAGGCGGGCCGAGCGGGCCCAGCTTCCGCCTCCCGTGCCCCGCCATCCCGTGGAGGACCCGGACCTGGAAAAAAGCGGCGAGACCCTCTGGGCGGAGGCTCTGGCCGGGGCAAAGGAGGCCGACGCGGTGATCGTGGTCGCCGGTACGGACCCCAGCGTCACCAGCGAAGGCCGGGATCGGGCCACGCTGGCACTGCCCTATGAGCAGGATGAAAAGATCCGGCAGCTGAGAGAGATCAATCCCAATCTGGCCGTGGTCCTGATCACTTCCGGCCCTGTGACCGGCGAATTCCTCTCGGAAGTCCCCGCCGTGCTGTGGGCAGCCTACGCGGGGGAGAGCCAGGGCACCGCCATCGCCCGCGTCCTTTTCGGCCTTGCCAGCCCTTCCGGCCGCAGCTGCGAGACCTGGTACAACAGCGACGATGAACTGCCCCATATCGCCGACTACGGCATCCGTCCCCTGGATACGCCGAATCAGATGGGCAGGACTTATCAATACTGGCTGGGGAAGCCGCTGTTTCCCTTCGGCCACGGTCTCAGCTATTCCACCTTCGCCTATTCCGGCTTCCGGCTGAGCGGGACCGGGTTCAGCCCCAACGACACCCTGGAAGTATCCGTCACCGTGCGCAACAGCGGCGAAGCGGAAGCAGCCGAAACAGTGCAGCTCTACGGCAAGAAGCTGGGCCTCTGGCACAACCAGGCATACCGGAAGCTCCTGGCCTTTGAAAAGGTGCTGCTGAAGCCGGGGGAGGAGAAGCGCCTGACCCTTCGGCTGCCCCTCAGCGAGCTGAAGGTCTGGCATACGCCGGCCGGGAAATATGTGGTGCCGGAAGGGCAGTGGTATCTCTGGCTGGGCCGCTCCGCCGGAGCGGACGCGGAGATCGTCGGAGAAAAGATCGATGTGCG
>JAEEGL014155082.1_pt1 | contig 14203 bp, 9 predicted proteins | sample 9134231 | NCBI WGS metagenome assembly JAEEGL01 (sample SAMN16246548, study PRJNA631951) | gut metagenome | biome: gut microbiome; feature: rumen; material: fiber-attached | host: Bos | place: Iran: Karaj | collected 2018-10 | reverse complement strand
TTCAATCTCAGTTTCGGTTTCTTCGGTGTACAAATCGCATATGCACTGCAAAGTGCCAATATCAGCCGAATATTCTCCACATTAGGTGCTGACCCCCACAGTCTCAGTTTCTTCTGGATTCTCCCGCCGCTTATGGGACTCATTGTTCAGCCCATCATCGGTGCTTTCAGCGACAGAACCTGGACTCGTTTCGGACGGCGTATTCCATATCTTTTCATCGGTGCTGTAATCGCTGTGGCGGTTATGTGTCTGCTGCCTAATGCAGGGTCGTTCGGGATGGCTGTATCCACTGCCATGATTTTCGGAGCCGTCTCGCTCATGCTCCTCGACACCAGTATCAATATCGCCATGCAGCCGTTCAAGATGCTTGTGGGCGACAATGTGAATGAGGAGCAGAAAGGATTGGCGTACAGCATCCAGAGTTTCCTGTGCAATGCGGGAAGCCTCGCAGGATATGTGTTCCCCTTCCTGTTTGCCGCAATCGGCATCAGCAATGTCGCACCTGAGGGTGTGATTCCCGATTCTGTTATTTATTCATTCTATATCGGGGCGGCTATCCTCATTCTGTGTGTCATCTACACCACTGTCAAAGTCAGGGAATATCCGCCGCATGAGTATGAGGAATATCATCCAAGCCAGAGTGCTGACGGAATGGAGAAAGAGAGCGGCAATGTGTTCGTTCTGCTCCGGAAAGCGCCATCTCAGTTCTGGACAGTAGGGCTGGTGCAGTTCTTCTGCTGGGCTGCGTTCATGTATATGTGGACTTACACCAACGGAACAGTTGCTAATCAGGCGTTCGATGCACCTACGGTCGAGAAGGTTGCGGATGGAATTACCACCGTTGTGCTCGACACGAAGTCATTGCAGTATCAGAATGCAGGCGACTGGGTGGGAATCCTTTTCGCCGTTCAGGCAATCGGCTCTGTCTTATGGGCGGTGGTGATTCCGTTCTTTAAGAACCGCAAGCTGATTTATGCGCTAAGTCTTATTTTAGGAGGAATCGGGTTCGTTTCCATCTATTTCATGCATAATCCCTATTCACTGTTCATCAGCTATCTCCTTATCGGATGTGCATGGGCGGCTATGCTCGCGCTGCCGTTCACCATTGTCACCAACGCTATCAAAGGCGGACATATCGGCACTTACCTCGGACTGTTCAACGGCACCATCTGCATTCCGCAGATTGTGGCGGCAGCGCTCGGAGGTGTCGTTCTCTCCCTCTTCACCACGCAGGGACAGCTCGCACCCGAGGTCAACATGCTTGTCCTTGCAGGTATTCTCCTTTTTGCCGGTGCTGCTGCAGTCTTCTTTATTAAAGAAAATGATACTCGTGGTATATCTATAAACTGATTATGAGTAATAACAATGGTTCTGAAAGTTGTTTGAAGTCGATCCTTCTCGCTCCTTTCAGATTTATATGGTGGCTGTTAAAAGCAGTTATTTGGGGAATTGTTTTTGCCATTACGTTCGGTGCTGTTTCCGATTGGTGGGACAGCCGCAAGTAATAAATAAAGGAGGGCATTAGCCCTCCTTTTTTAGTAGTGTGATTTGTCTGATTGTTTTGTGAATCTTTAGAATTCAGCAGTCTTTGGCGTTCTCGGGAACGGAATGACATCGCGGATGTTTTGCATGCCGGTCACGAACAGAATCAGACGCTCGAAGCCTAAGCCGAATCCTGCATGAGGACATGAGCCGAACTTGCGTGTGTCGAGATACCACCACATGTCCTTCATCGGGATGTTGCGCACCTCAATTTCGTGCATCAGCTTGTCGTAATCCTCCTCACGGACAGAACCGCCGATGATCTCGCCAATCTGAGGGAACAGCACGTCGGTGCCCTGCATCGTCTTGCCGTCCTCGTTCGTCTTCATGTAGAATGCCTTGATTTCACGCGGGTAGTCAGTCATGATTACCGGCTTCTTGAAATGCTCCTCAACCAGATAGCGCTCATGCTCGCTTGCCAGGTCGCCGCCCCATGAAATCGGGAACTCGAACTTCTTCTTGCCGCTTGCAATCGCCTCTTCCAGTATCTTGATGCCTTCGGTGTAGGTCAGACGGACGAAGTCTGTGTCGACAACTGATTTCAGACGCTCTATCAGACCTTTGTCAATCATCTTGTTCAGGAACTCAAGGTCGTCCTGACAGGGCTCCAAAGCCCAGCGCACACAGTATTTGATGAATTCCTCTTCCAGGTCCATCAGCTCTGTCTGGTCCATGAATGCGATTTCAGGCTCAATCATCCAGAACTCAGCCAGGTGGCGAGGTGTGTTGGAGTTCTCGGCACGGAAGGTGGGACCGAAGGTGTAAATCTGGCCTAAGGCAGTGGCACCAAGCTCACCCTCAAGCTGGCCCGATACGGTCAGTGATGTCATCTTGCCGAAGAAATCGTCATCATAGATGATGGAGCCGTTCTCGTCCTTCTTCAGGTCGTAGAGGTTCATCGTTGTCACTTGGAACATCTCGCCTGCGCCTTCACAGTCGGAGGCGGTGATGATAGGGGTGTGGAAATAGAAGAAACCGCGCTCGTGGAAAAACGTGTGGATGGCCATCGCCATGTTGTGACGGATGCGCATGATGGCACCGAATGTGTTGGTGCGCAGACGCATGTGGGCATGCTGACGCATGAACTCAAACGACTGCCCTTTCTTCTGCATGGGGTAGTCATTACCGCAAAGACCAAGCACTTCGATTTCCTTGGCTTGAATCTCAACAGCCTGACCGGAGCCGATGCTCTGAACCAGCTCACCGTTCACACTCAGGCAGGCGCCAGTGGTGATTTGCTTCAGCATCTCTTCGTCAAATTTCGTCACGTCTGCAACAATCTGAACGTTCTTGATGGTGCTGCCGTCGTTCAAGGCAATGAAATTCACAGCCTTGCTGCCGCGTTTGGTTCTTACCCAGCCTTTCACGTTCACTGTCGTGCCATAATCCTCACGTTTCAGCACGTCGATTATCTTTGTTCTTTTTATCTTTTCCATTATTGTTTTTTCATTTCTGCTTTTTATCTGAATTCACGACTTACGTCCATCCTGAATAATAATGAAACAACTAAATAAATCGTAAATATATAAATCGTAAATTTTACTGTGCCATGTGCAGCATCGCAACCTCCTGCTCTGTCAGGAAACGCCAGTCGCCGCGTTTCAGGCCTTTCTTCGTCAGACCGGCGAACATCACGCGGTCGAGTTTAAGCACTCTGTAGCCTAACGACTCGAAAATCCTGCGCACGATGCGGTTCTTGCCAGAGTGGATTTCGATGCCCACCTGCTTCTTGTCGGTCTCCGACGCGAAACTGATGGCGTCTGCATGTACCTCTCCGTCTTCCAGAGTGATGCCGTCGGCTATTTTCTGAAGGTCGGCAGAAGAGGCGTTCTTGTCGAGGAACACATGATAAATCTTCTGTTTCAGGAATTTCGGATGAGTCAGCTTCGATGCCAGGTCGCCGTCATTGGTGAACAGCAGCACACCTGTGGTGTTACGGTCAAGACGGCCTACCGGATAGATGCGCTCACGGCAGCAGTTCTTCACCAGCTCCATCACGGTCTTGCGGGCCTGAGGGTCGTCGCTTGTGGTCACATAGTCCTTCGGTTTGTTCAGAAGCACATACACTTTCTTTTCCAAAGTCACGAGCTGGTCGTGGAAATGGATGGTGTCGGTGCGTTTCACTTTCGTGCCAAGTTCGGTGACTACCTCACCATTTACTTTCACCACACCAGCCTGGATGAACTGGTCGGCCTCACGACGGGAGCAGATGCCGGCATTGGCAAGATATTTGTTCAGACGCAGAGGTGCATCCGGATCCTCAAGATACTCTTTGTATTCAATCTGTTTTTTCATTGAGTATTTGGCATTCGGATTGTAGCCACCGCCACGCTGACGGTTGTAGCCGCCACCGCGCTGCTGGCCATAGCCACCACCGCGCTGTTGCTGACCGTAGCCGCCGCCTCGCTGCTGACCGTAGCCGCCGCCTCGCTGCTGACCGTAGCCGCCTCTCTGCTGGCCATAGCCGTCGCCCCGCTGCTGACCATAGCCGCCACCGCGCTGCTGACCGTAGCCGCCGCCCCGCTGCTGACCATAGCCGCCACCCCGCTGCTGACCATAGCCACCGCCTCGCTGCTGACCATAGCCGCCGCCTCGCTGTTGGCCATAGTTTCTTGGCTGACCGTAGCCGCCACGCTGCTGACCACCGTCAAAGTCGTCAAAACCACCGCGGTTGTTATTATATTGGGCATGACGGCTGCTACCATAACCACCCTGATAATTGTCACTGCTAACTCGACCGAATCCCTCTGGACGGAATCCCTGCTCACCACCGCCACGGTGACCACCTCGCTCCATGTTGTTGAAACGTGGACGGCGCGGACGAGGTTGTGAACTGTTCGTTCCAAATCCATTGCTTTTGTGATTCATGGTCTGAAAGCCTTCGCGGTTTTCTTTTTCATTGTCATTGTTCTCTGAAGGGGTTTTACCCTGCCATTCTTCTAATTCGTTCATAATGTTTGATTAAGTTTAATAATTTTTTATCCTCGCGGATTATTTATCTCTATTGGGTTATTAATTAATGTACTTTATGTGAAAATGCTAAAACTGTTAGTTGTCTTCTGTGCCACAACAGTGCTGTGGCTATCCATTGTTTCAAAAACTAAAGACTAAAAACTGACAGCTAAATTCCAACTCCTGTATAGCTGTGCGGAGTAATTTTCCGCAGTTCTTCCTTCACGCTCTCGCTCACATCCAGGCCCTCGATAAAACCGCGGATGGTATCCTCAGTGATGGCGGCATTTGTGCGTGTGAGTGCTTTCAGGGTCTCGTAGGGATTAGAAAAGCCTTCACGGCGCAGAATCGTCTGGATGCCTTCTGCGCATACTGGCCAGCAGTTGTCCAAGTCTGCATTGATGGCACTTTCGTTGAGCACCAGCTTACGGAGTCCTTTCAACGTGCTCTGAATGGCTATCAGCGTATGGCCGAGAGGAACACCGATATTACGCAACACAGTGGAGTCGGTCAGGTCTCGCTGCAGACGGCTTACAGGCAGTTTCTGGCTCAGATGACTCAGAATGGCATTGGCGATGCCGATATTACCTTCTGAATTCTCAAAGTCTATGGGGTTTACTTTGTGGGGCATTGCACTAGAGCCCACTTCGCCTGCTTTGATTTTCTGCTTGAAATAGTTCATTGAGATATACATCCAGAAATCACGGTCTAAATCCATGATTACCGTGTTGATTCTCCGTAAGGCGTCGAAGATGCTGCCGAGATGGTCGTAATTCGATATCTGAGTGGTCCATGCCTCGCGGGCTATGCCTAACTTCTCGCTTAGGAACTGGTTGCCGAATGCAGACCAGTCGATAGACGGATAGGCGAGATGGTGGGCATTGAAATTACCGGTGGCACCACCAAACTTGCCGCTTACCTTGCAGTTCTTCAAGGTGTCCAGTTGTTCACGCAGACGATAGACGAACACCATTACCTCCTTGCCCAGGCGGGTGGGGGAGGCTGGCTGGCCATGCGTCTTGGCGAGCATCGGGATTGACTTCCAGGCATCGGCATACTCCTCCAACTGTCCGATCAGTTCTTCTATCTGAGGATAATAGACTTCTTCTAAGCTTTCTTTCAACGACATGGGAACCGACGTGTTGTTGATGTCCTGGCTCGTCAAGCCGAAATGGATGAATTCCTTATAAGCGTCCAGCCCGCCGATTTTGTCGAATTGCTCCTTGATATAGTATTCCACGGCTTTCACGTCGTGGTTCGTCACTGATTCAATCGATTTCACACGCTGGGCATTTTCCACCGTGAAAGTGGTGTATATTTCGCGGAGTGTGGGAAACAAAGATGCCGGAAAACTCTTGAGCTGAGGGAGCGGCAGTTCGCACAATGCGATGAAATACTCAATTTCAACTCGGATGCGGTAGCGGATTAGTGCATACTCTGAATAATAATTACTCAAATCATGGGTTTTGCTCCTGTAACGGCCGTCTATTGGCGATACAGCAGTCAATTCGCTTAAGTTCATGTCGTTTTTTGAGTTTTGTGTTTTTGTTTTGCTTTTTCAAGAGTGCCAGAGAGGACAGTCTTTCATTAAGCTTGTTTTTCTCTTGCAAGAGAAGATAATAGTTGGTTTTATGAATTTTCTGAGTGTTTGTGTCTTCTTCCTAAAAAACTTATCTTGCTGATGTTGTGAATCGGGTCTCACACCTTACTTACTAGTATGTCTTTTGTGATAAATCTTGTTTGTTTGCTGAAAAAAATAGAATAATATGCAGTACTTTTGTATATGAAATATGTGTTGATAGTTTCGTTTATTGCTTATAAACTCTTATGATTTCGCATTCTTTTGCAAATTTACAAAAAAAAATTCATATCTATACAATTAATCACTTTTTTTTTGATAATTATGATTCTATACGTCAAAAATTCACATCTATTAGGATTTATCAAAACAAATAGACTTTAGGAGTGTCTGAAAACCATTAGCAAATTCGTCCCTCATACACTCATTTCGTTGGGACTATCATCAGGTATGTCTGAATTTCAAACGACTAACAACTGAAAACTTTCCGCATGGACGTTAAATACTAACAACGAAATCACTTCTCCACCGCCGGTATTCTGAATGCTGAATACAGCTCAATCACCGTAAACACGATGAATGGCAGCAGCCAGCTTATACGCCGCAGATATATCCCATAATAAAAACCTTCGGGCAGAAACAGCAGAACTACAGATAAATACAATACGACAACACCCACACATCGTTGGCGGTAAAGCCGCCTCAGTGTTAATGGCTTGTCGCTCCGCTTTGATTGTCTCCAGTCGCTCTCATCTCCGAAAAATCGGTTTATGGTCAGCAGCACCACGCCCAAAGCAAACAAAACCCTTATCCATAGTGCATAAGAATTCAGGATGATAAACAACAACGCTGCCACTACAAGCAGCACCGGACCGATATAACCTGACAGTTTCAAAAAAGTTCTCATTCCTCTTCCTCCTCTTCCTCCTCAGCCTCTTCATCATCTTCTGTGTCCTGTATCAGAAACACATCCTCACCGCTGTTTTTCATGTAATATCTCTCACGAGCTATCTTACGGACTGCGTCGATGTCGTTGTCTAAAGCAATCAACTCCAGTGAGTCTTCAAGAAATTTTGCGTCTTCTTTCTCGATTTTCTCTTTAAGCTCAGCTATTTCCTTTTTACGCTCCAGCCGTTTCAGCCAGCAGTGGTCGCCGACAAATATCATCACAACGGCAAATATCAATAAGGCAATAACATACTTGAATTTGTTTATGACTTTTCCTAACAGTTTAAACATATCTCTGATTTATATGAGGATTTCTGAATGAATGATTTTTACAGGGCTGATTTTACTCCGCAAATTTACAAAATTTTATCTCAAACACCAAATTTTTTACACCTTTATTTTACATTTGTATATTTTTACACACCCGTCCTTCCTTAAAATGGCGGTATTGAATGTTTTAAACTCCTATACTTTCCTGTAAGCGGCAGTTGTCTGTCGCACAAAAGGCCGGCGAAGCACGGCCAGACAAATGCTATTCTTATTATCCATAGGAATTATTATTCTATTCACTTTTCACTAAAATGACTGATAGACCACAGCCCTATGAACGTCAGCAACCCGTTAAGCATCAGCATCTCATATCCGAATTTGTAACCCGTTGTCTGAAGCGTGATGACATCCGTCAGATAGCACACCACAGGCGATGCCAGCGCCACGAATGGCAGCAGCCGTGTGTTCAGCTGCCTTTTCGTAAACATACCGAACACAAACAGCCCCAGCAACGGACCGTAGGTGTAGCCGGCGATGGTGTAAATCGCGTCAATTACGCTCGGATTGTCCAACGCCTTGAATGCCAGGATAAACAACACAAACACCGAAATCATCACCACATGCACGCGTTTGCGGACTGTCTCACGGCGCTTATAGTATTTGCTGTCTTTGTTTTCTATCTCCAGGATATCAATACAGAAACTGGTCGTCAAAGATGCCAATGCGGAGTCGGCGCTCGAGAAGGCGGCGGCGATGATGCCAATGGTGAAGAAAACCAGCACTGTGTCGCCCATCAGACCGCTTGCGATGAAGTCGGGGAGCAGTGCGTCGCCCTTCGCTGGCAGTGCCATACCATTCTGGCTGTAGAGATATGTCAGCAGCACACCCAACGACAGAAACAGGAAATTCACAGGGGTGAACAGCATCCCATACAGGCACATATCCTTCTGGCTGCTTTTCAAGTCCTTGCACGACAGGTTTTTCTGCATTATGTCCTGGTCTAAACCAGTCATCACAATCGTAATGAACACGCCGCTCAAGAACTGTTTCACAAAATGCTGTTTCGAACTCCAGTCGCCAAACTCAAATATACGGCTTTTGGGGTCAGCCCATACCGTGCTCAAGGCGTCTCCAAAGCTCATGCCCAGCATGTCGCTTGCCTTCAGGAGTATCAGCACCAATGCGCCGATCAGACACAGCGTCTGAAGAAAGTCGGTCCATACAATCGTGCGGATACCGCCCACTCGCGTATACAGCCATATTAATAATAATGTGAGAAGCACTATCACGATGAATGGCACTTGAAGCCGTCCGCCGCCGATTGAGAACTGCGAGTTGAACGTGTAGGTCTGAAGGATAAAGCAGACCAGATACAGGCGGGCTGCGGCTCCTGTCAGCTTCGATACCAGGAAAAACCAGGCACCGGTCTTACGGCCGCACCTGCCGAAGCGGGTGCCCAGATAGCTGTAAATCGACGTAAGGTTGTATTTGTAGTACAACGGCAGCAGCACGAATGCGATAAGCAGATAACCGAAGAAAAAACCGAAGCACATCTGCATATAGGTCATGTCGCCGGTTAGCACCATACCCGGCACGCTCACAAACGTAACGCCGGACAATGAGGCACCCACCATGCCAATCGCTACGATAGGCCACGGCGACTGGCGGTTGCCGCGGAAAAACGCGTCATTTCCCCGCTTGCCCGTCAAACGCGAAATTCCCAGCAGTACCAGAAAATAGATACCAATAGTAAGAATTATCGTCATAATAGCTCTTTTGTCCTAATCCAAAAATCAAGCTGAGATCTGTCCGGTATGCTGCGTTTTCATCGCAGCTTTCTTAAGACTGAATTAACCTGCAAAGTTACAATTATTTTTCATCATTTCTCATTACCGACTCTAAAAAACACTCTAATATTCGCTTTTTTATCTCAACAGTCAGCGTTTTTCATTTTTTTTTCATAAATTTGTCATTTAATATCTGAAGCAATCTCCGTCTGTTTTCATGTAGGCGTCAGTTTATGCATCTGCTTCATGTATGCGGCGTTTTTCCGTCTGCTTTCATGTAAGCGCCAGTTTTCTGCTGCACAACTGACCGGCGAAGCACGGTCAATTCTCGCCCTTTAACTTCTAATTTGTTTTTTTAAATCCATTGTTATTTCTATGCGCCCTTTAACCCTTTTATTTGCAGCGTTTTTTTCTTTATGCGCCAATGCCGCAACCATTGAAGTAAACGATTTCAAGTATGCCGGACCTTTTACCATTAGGCGGCCGGTCATGATGGACAGCCTTGACATCAACAGCAAGCCGTTCGACCCCAAGGCAGTCCTCGACTATTTCATCGAACTCGACCAGGTCTGGGACGGCAAGGACATCAAAACGGAGTCCCTTCCGAAGCAGACCAGAGATTTGCAGGTTCACCTCATCGGATTCCGCTTCAACAATGAGAAATTCGTGAAGGTGGATGTCACGCCGAAGGGCATGATGAATTATCATCTTTTCATCGACGGTAAGAAAGGCGATGGGAAAGGCATTGAATTGTCGCCTGCCGTCCATGAGATCATTATCAAATATGTCACCGACGAAAAGGAACAGCTGCCAATGTGGGGAGTTAACATCACCTGCCCCGACTCTTCAGCTGTCGCGGTCTTGCGCAACGGTGAGAAGCGCGACTATCAGCTCACCGACGTGCTGCACTGCTGGAAATACACCAAGGCGGAAATCTCCCCCCGCGGTGATTTCATGATTACGAGTGCTAGCATCTTCCAGAATGACGGTAAGAGCTTTTCCAAGACGCTTGTGTCGATGGTGGACGGCAAGCAGGACATCGACTTGAAACCGGGTGCCGTCTGGATGCCTAAGTCAAACAGGTATTATTATATCCGGTCGGTGGGGGAAAACCGCACACTCGTGGCGGTCAACCCGTTTGACCATCAGGAGGAGATTCTCGCCGAGCACATTCCAGAGGGTAATTTCACGATGTCGCCCACAGAGGATTTCCTGATTTTCTCCAAAGTGGTGGTGGGTCCCAAGAAGGACAAGGACGTGTATCTTGTGGCTGAGCCCGACGACCGTCAGCCCAACTGGCGGAATAAAATGGCACTGCAGATTTACGACCTCAAAACCAGAATGCTGCAGCCACTCACGTTTGGAAACCACAGCACGCGCCTCCTTGATATATCCCAGAATGGTGATAAAATCCTTGTCTATAAAACGCGCAAGCGCATGGAGCGCCGCCCCACAACCGTCTCGTCGCTCTATGTCATCGACCGCGTCTCCTATGCTGTCGATACGCTCTTCGAGGATGAGGGGTTCTTCAGCGATGCTGCGTTCTCGCCCGATGCTAAGCAGGTGGTGCTCACCGCTTCTCCGGAGGCGTTCGGGGGCATCGGCAATGTGGTGCCGGCTGGCAGAACACCAAGCATGTACGACTATCAGCTTTATGTCATGGACGTGAAATCACGGCAGATCCGCCCGATGACGCGCGACTTCAATCCGTCGGTTGAGAACGTGCAGTGGAGCAAGGCCGACGGCATGATTTATTTCACTGCCGACGACAAGGATTGCGTCTGTCTTTTCCAGCTCAACCCCAAGTCGGGGACAATCAGGAAGGTGATGGTGCCTGAGGATGTGGTAGGGCGGTTCGACTGTGCTGAGCAGGCGGAGAGAATTCTCTGCTACGGACAGAGTGCCTCGAATTCCGACCGCCTTTATCTCATCGACACGAAGAAGATGAAGTCTTCTCTCGTTGAGGATCTCAGCAAGGAGACACTCAAGAACATCGAACTGGGCGACTGTCAGCCGTGGAACTACCTCAACGACCGGGGCGACACCATCTGCTGCAGGTTCTATCTGCCTCCCCATTTCGATGCATCTAGGCACTATCCGATGATTGTCAACTATTATGGCGGCTGCTCACCCACAAGCCGCAATTTCGAGAGCCGTTATCCGCATCATGCCTACGCGGCAAAAGGATATGTGGTGCTCGTGGTCAATCCCAGTGGGGCTGCCGGATTCGGACAGGAGTTCTCTTCACGCCATGTCAACACAGCAGGCGAGGGCGTGGCACAAGACATCATCGGTGCTACCACCACCTTCATCCGCGAGCATCCGTTCGTCAACGGCAAGAAAATCGGATGTATCGGCGCTAGCTACGGGGGATTCATGACGCAGTACCTCCAGACCCAGACCGACATCTTCGCCGCAGCCATCTCGCATGCGGGTATCAGCGACCACACCAGCTACTGGGGTGAGGGCTACTGGGGATACAGCTACAGCGAGGTGTCCATGGCGAACAGTTACCCATGGACCGACAAGCATCTCTATGTTGATCAGAGCCCCCTCTTCAACGCAGATAAAGTCAACACGCCCATCCTCTTCCTTCATGGAACTGACGACACCAATGTCCCCGTAGGCGAGAGCATCCAGATGTACACGGCTCTCAAACTCCTCGGAAAGCCCACAGCCATGGTCCTCGTCGACGGGCAGGACCACCACATCACCGACTACAACAAACGCATCAAATGGCAGAACACCATCTTCGCATGGTTCGCACGCTATCTCAAAGACGACCCCTCCTGGTGGAACGCCATCTACAAAGAGCCAAATCTATAGAGACTCCCTACTGGGTGTCTAAATAAAAACCGCACTCGTCACCAAAACCTCTCTCCAAAGCACGACTGATAGGAGCTGACGTTTTCTTACGTCAGTATCAGATACGTTGCTGAATCTCACTATAAACTAAAAACTATACACTCTACACTATACACTATAAACTAACAACTAATAAATCTCTCTGGAAAATTTGGATTTATGCCAATAAATCCCTAAATTTGCTACAAATAAAACCCGACCTGTGATGAAAAGACTGTATCCTGCCGGCATTCAGAGTTTCGAGAGCATCCGTATGGATGGATATGTTTATGTGGATAAGACAGAGCTTATCTACAAGATGATAACTGAGGGAAAGCCATATTTCCTTAGCCGTCCCCGCCGTTTCGGGAAGTCGCTTCTTGTTAGCACCCTTGCCGCTGTGTTTGAGGGCAGACGTGAACTGTTCGAGGAAATCAAACTGAAAAATGGGCAGGTGCAACCGAAGCTGTTCATTGCCGCCACAGACTGGGAATGGGAGCCTCACCCTGTGCTTCGCTTCGACTTCAGCGACGACGTTGAGGATATCGAAATGTTGGATAACTTGATAAGTGGCATACTTGACAAATATGAGCAAATTTATGGCATAACCCCATCAAAGCCTGATACGAATCTGCGTATGCAGAAGCTTGTTGAGACAGCCCATGCCCAGACAGGGAAAGGGGTTGTACTGCTTGTGGATGAATACGACAAGCAGATGCTCCATGCCATCGGCAATCCGGATCTGGAGAAATCCGTCAGACAACGGTTCAAGACTTTGTTCAGCCCGCTTAAGAAACTTGATGACCACCTGCGCTTCATCTTCATCACCGGGATCACGAAATTCTCTCAGATGGGTATTTTCAGTACACTGAACAACCTGACGAATATCTCTATGGAGCCTGATTTTGAGAGAATCTGTGGCATCACTGAAGAGGAGCTGACCACTGCGCTCCGTCCCGACATAGCCCTGCTGGCGGAGAAACGTGGTAAGACCTACGAAGAGACATTCTCTGAGCTGAAACAACGCTACGACGGTTATCATTTCAGCAGGAAGAAGACAGACATGTATAATCCCTACAGCCTGATGAGAGCATTAAAGTCGGGTGAAATCGAAAACTACTGGTTTGACAGTGCAACCCCAAGTGCGGTTATCGACATGCTCAAGCAGATGCCGCCGCTTCAACTGTCCGATGTGGACGGTGTGGAGTGCGACTCACAGGCGTTCGACCGTCCTTTCAACAGTTATGGGGCACCATTGCCTGTGCTCTATCAGAGCGGATACCTCACCATCAAGGATTTCGACGAGGAGGATGAGCTCTACACCCTCGGATTCCCCAACGAGGAGGTAAGATGTGGCTTTGCCGGTTGTCTCTATCAGTATGCCGTCAGCCGTGAAAACGATGACGACCCCGACAGAAGTGCCTTGTTAAAGGCATACAAGGTGTTCCGCCGTACCGACGACCTTTCCGCTTTCATTGAGGCCGTCAAATCCTTCTTCGCCGGTGTTCCCTATCATCTCGACAACCGCAACGAGCACCATTACCATGCCATCCTCTACACCCTTCTCACCGCTTTCGGTGCCGACATCCGTGCCGAGGAGCCCACAGCCAAAGGACGTTCCGACATCGTGCTGCTCATGCCGAAAGGCATCTATGTGATGGAGCTGAAATACGACGGCACCGCCGACGAGGCTCTCGCCCAGATCCGCGCCAAAGGCTATGCGGGGAAATACGCCATCGACCAGCGCCCCGTCACCATAGTCGGCATCGCTTTCTCCTCCGACCAGCGCAACATCACGGAATGGAAGAGCGAATAATGTGATGCTGATTCTTCCTTATTTACGACTATACTTTATGCGTGGTTTGTTTCCTTTCAATCCGTATCTTTTTTCTTGAATCTATGCCAATGCGAAATTAAGAACATAGTTGCAGTTTCTAGCCAGATTATGGCCAACAAGAAAGTTGGCTGAAATTCTTTCTATCCCTAAAGCAAATAAAACAAAATTTTACTGGCTGAAAATGAATATTACTAACTGCTTTTGGAAAAAAAGAAATGACGAAGATATAGTTGGTAATTCTCTGATTATTAAATTCCTGAAAATGAATTATAAGGTGTGAGTTGTGTGTTAAGTATTTGACTTCTTAAAGAAAGTGAAGTTCACGCTCCCGTAATTCCTGTGGCTGTCGAAGTGGGGATGGGAGGAGAAGTCATAGTCTTTGCCATGCTCAAGAATAAAGATGCCGCCGTCTGCCAATAGCGGTGAGGAAAAGATGATGTCGGG
>JAEEGL013312259.1_pt1 | contig 14203 bp, 16 predicted proteins | sample 9134231 | NCBI WGS metagenome assembly JAEEGL01 (sample SAMN16246548, study PRJNA631951) | gut metagenome | biome: gut microbiome; feature: rumen; material: fiber-attached | host: Bos | place: Iran: Karaj | collected 2018-10 | reverse complement strand
GCCCATCTGCTCTTGTGCTTGTTGAAGCAGGTGCAGAATCCCATCGTGTCCTCACGCCCGGCAAGGAAGAAGGGGCAGGTTCCGCACATCGTCGGCATTTCATAGAAGGTATGTCCGTTAATAGTCATCTCCAAACAGGCTTAGTTGTATGGGAGCCGCCTTTGGCTTGGCCGCTGGTGCCGTCACCTTGGCACGCTCCACGATTACTGCTTCTTCAATTTTTGGGCTTTCCTGGGCCTGTTTCCTCGCTTTCCATATACGACACCCGATGAACATGTTGGAGTCCGTGAAGCGACGTATGGTAGGAAGTCCGGGGAATGGGTAAAGACCTTCGTTCACTATGTATCCGAAACGGGCCTCCCCAGGTTCGCAAAGAGTGTCATGGCAGATGACCTCGCCGAAGCAGCCGTGAACCATCATGTTGATGGCTGTCTGCTTGCAGCACATGGCATCGATGTCCTCACCAATGAGATAGGGCTTCTCGGCACCGATGCGCTCCAGCTTGCTTGCAGCGGCCAGAAGGAGCCGGCCGCTGCCGCAGGCGCAGTCGTTGACGGTGATACGTCGGCCAAAGCCGTTGCAGTTCAGCTCTGGAAGCTCTGGCTTGGTGTCGCCGAAGGTAACGTCTGCCATCATGTCGCATACTGAGGATGGAGTGAAGCACTGGCCGAGGGCGTTCTTGCTCCCTGCCCATTCCATGAAGAGGTCACCGAAGGCATCGTGCCATCCGTCATGTACGAGGGCATCCTTCATGATGTTGAAGTAGGCCGACATCATGGAGAAGAAGCACTGGTTCTGCTCCTTGTTGTAACGCCATCCCTCGACTGGCTTCCCGTCGGGGTCGAAATAGCAGATGATGTAGTCGAGCAGGGCCGACAGCGTCTCAGCCATTCCTATGCCGTTGCGGTAGCCGAAATTCTCCATCTCCTTTGCAAGTGGCTTTACTGAGTAACTCATACTGCTTTCTTGAATAGTCCGATGTTCTTCTCTACAAGCTTCACAATCTCGTTGTGGAACGGGGTAGTTCCATTCTGCAACCCTCTTGACTGGAGAACTTTCCACGTCTTAGTGTTGAGCTCAATGGTTTCGAGGCGGTGGCCTTCCTTGTCTTTTGCAGACAGGATAAGGCTGTCGGGATGCCTCTTGTGGTCGAAGTAGCGGTTGGCATATACGCAGTGGTGCATCATGGTGCCCTCTTCGGCCATTTCCTTGACGCTGCAGATGACGGTGATGACGATGTCCTCATTGCCGAAGCAGATGCCGAAGAACTTTCCGCGATGCTTCTTGTACAGCCTCTCGTACTTCTCTGCCTCGGCAATCTGGCGCTTCAGCTCCTCGGCCTTCTTTATGCGGGTCTTCTTGTCCATCAGCCTGTCGTGCTCATGCTTCAGGTCATTTGGGCAGATATAGTGAGGGTTGTGCACGTCCTTGTTGAAGTATTCCAGCAGGTCGAGATAGTCAAACCACATCGAGGCGTCATCCACGATGTAGTGGTGGCGGTTGCATACCCTGACTATCTGCATCCAACGCGACTTGTCACGGCGTGGGCCGCCCGTGCTGAACCAATAGTCGATAATGCTGTACTGGCCAGTCTTGGCAAGGCCCTCGATGGCTGGATCGGTCAGCAGGCCTCGCCAGATATCTATCGGACTTGTGCGCAGACGGAACATCTTGTTGCTCCATCCGTTCCTCCTGAGTATTGGAAGCATCTTGGCCCGTGGATAGATGTGCAGGCTTTCAAGTCCGTACACGTCGTTGTATGAATAGCCTCCGGTCGGGGTATTTGGCTTCACCTTCCACTCGCTGTGCATGTGCCATCTGAAATGATACCAGCTTCTTGTGTACTGCTTGGATATGATAACCTGCTTTCCCTTGGCAGGCTCAAACCAAACTTGGAACACCTCGAAGACGTGGTTGACGGTGTCATGTCCCATCCATTCTGATTGATGCCAGTCGAACACCCTTACGACCTGCATTCCCTCGCAGACGGTGACAATGGCGAACTGGAAATCATGCTCTGTCTCGTGACGGTGGTCCCAGCGTGGATGCCAGTCACGGACTTCAAGCTTCCTGCCGCATCTTGAACAGACGTGGCTTTGGGTTTCCTTTATCTTGAGTGCTACGGCCATCGGTGGAAGACCGACCTCGTCCATCTGTCCGCATTCCTGGCACCAGATGCAGCTGTGCTTGCCGCCGCGGCCTCTTGTGACGTAGAATCCGAGACCGGCCATCTTGCTGCGGGCCCACATACGCTGTGCCTCGGTGAGCGGAGGCAGCTTGTCTGCCAGGTCGAGGCACTTCTGCTGAAGCTTCGTATGCGGCTTCCGGCCCTTTGACACCTCAACAGGTGTCGACTTTAACAATAATCCTGCGCTACACATAGTCCTACATGTCAAAAAGTGAAAGTTGCAATGACTTCTGGCGCTCGGCGGCTTCCTTTGCCTTCCTGATGCGCTCCTCCTTGCGCTTGCGCTCCTTTTCCTCACGCTTGCGCTCTTCCTCCTTCATTTTGGCCAGCTGCTCTTTTTCGTAGTCGGCCTTGGCTTTCTCCTTCGCCTCGGCTTTCTCGGCATCGGAGAGCTCTACAACGTGGTTGACGACAATCTTTGCTGCCGATACGGGCTTCACGTCCTTGATGTCGTCCTCGTCGTAGTAGTGGACTGCCATGCCGTAGATTTCCTCGTCGGCAAATCCCATGCAGCCCGACTTCCGTACCTGCTGGAGAATGTAGTTACAGCACTCGTCAAGGTTCTTGTTCTCCTTGGCGTATGTCTTGGCGAAGAGTACATCTTCTGCCGCTCTCTTGTCAAGGTATGCCTTGATGGCCTCCTTGAATGGGCCTGATACTTTGCTGCCCGAGCCCGGATCTGACTTCTTCTGCTCCTGCTCTTTCTTTGGTTCGTTCTTTGTTGCCATATCAATATTGCGTTAAAAGTTAAAGTTTTCTTCTGTCCACTCCCTTAATCTCGAAGTAGTTGCACATTTCCACGAGGCGGCTGGCCACGCGGTCGCCGTACAGCTGCTCGATCCTGGGATGCGACATGGGGATGTTGGACGTGATAAGTGTAATTGCATCGGTCCTGTCGCCACGAGACTCAATCACGTTGCGCAGGACGTTCAGCCTGTTACCCATGAAGCAACACTCCAGCGGTTCGGCACCAAGGTCTTGAATGCCGATGATGCTGGTCTTCTTGAAGGCGTCGATGTTGCCCGTGGTAGAGAATTTCGTACAGATGTCGTCAGCCGATGTGTTTGCCCATGAGAAGCGTTCGTCCTTGCCGTCGATGGTTATCATGAGTCCGGCCAGCCGCGAGTATTCGACAATCAGTTCAAGCGCCCACGACTTACCTGTCCCGGTGTTCCCGGCAATGTAGACGCCACGCCTCAGTGAGCCTTGCACGGGTTTCTTCGTGTACATGTCGAGGCATTGCATGGATGCGTCGCCATGAAGCCACTTGATGAGGTTCAGGTAAGTGAAGCGGTTCTCATCGTCGATGACGAACTTGGGGTTCCTGTATTTCCCGAAAGCGTCGACTACTTTCATTGCATCGTCGACACTCAGCTCGGAAGAGTAGTCGTTGCGGATTATCTCCTTGAAGAGTCCGCGCTCCTTCATCTTACCGAGCAGGAAACTGATGCTGTTCGTGCGGATAATGTTGCCCTTTTTGTCTTTTATTTCCATAGTTCGTTCACGCTTGATGTTGATGACTCGCGGCCAGAATTTCTCTGTTCATCTTGATATCTTTTGACCACCCAGTTCAGAATGGCCCTGTAGTCGGACTTGTAGGTATGGCCAGAGGCTGCCTTGTAGTTGTCGAGTATCTCAACCAGCCTCTTTGCACCGTCCTCTCCGTAGTCGGTCACAAGCTTGCCGTACTCCGTCTCGGTCATCTTGACAGTCTCGGCATACCTGTGCTTCGGCTCTGGCTTGTTCTTTGGTGAAGGCTTTGCCGCCGTATTTGGCGCGGCAAATCTCTTGTTTGTGATGGAAGAACCCCTGCGCCCGGCCTCGGCACGCTTCTCGCTGATTTCAGCGTCACGGATCATCCGCTTCTGGCAGAGGTAGTTTCCATCGACAAAGAGGACATCTTCGGCCACGAGCTCCTTCAGGGCCTTCAGAATCTCATTCTTCTCGTATGGCATGTGGCGGACCAGCTGTGACGCGAACTGCTCCAGCGGGTCTATGCCGCCAAAGAGGGAAAGGTCGCGTGGCTTGATGGCAATCTTGCCGTAAGTCGGTGACTTGTGCATCATGCACATCAGCCTGATATATACGCCTGTTGAGGAAGCAGAACACTCCAGCAGCTTTTCGTCGTTGAGGAAGTCCTGCACGTTCAGCGGCAGATATGGTTGGTCTCTTAATGCCATGGCTTTCTACTCAGGTTCTTTGTATGCAAGGGAGAACTCCTTCGGAATGAAGCTCTTCACGGGCATTGGTGCTGCCTTCTCGATACACAGGATGTTCCTGCGCTTCTTGTACGTCCGGCCTTCTTTCTCTTCTCTGTCGGCCCGTCTCTGCTCAGCATCCTGCAGGAACTTGTTGATGACGAGCAAGGCGCGGTTGGTGTCGAAGGTGTTCACGACAAACGCCTGATGCACCTCTATGCCGTCGTCATACGTTATCTTCATGTCCATCTGGAAGAACTTCTTCTCTTCCCTGTCGGTACCGTCTTCATTCTCGTCCGCCCCTTCATGTTTGGCGTTGACGTATGTTTCCATGTCGATGCCGTCACGGAGATAGGCCATGTCGAGGTTCTCCTTTGTCAGTTCGTCAGTCAGGATTACGCAGGAGTCCATTTCCTGAACGTTGGTGATGGTGAAACCGCCTGCGTAGTTCAGCTCCAGATAGTCGCGCATGATTTCAAGCACGTTCTGAATGCTGGTGGCGTAGAGGATGAAGCGGTACTTCTTGTCACCGATAGTCACCTTTGAGCTGTACGGGAACAGGCATGTGTTCTCCAGTTCGTAGGCCTCCCGGTTCTGGTTGCTCACCTCTATCTCACTGCATTCACCAGCGGCCTGCGAGAACTGAATCTTCTGCAACAGCTCGCGGTCAATGTAGCTACCCTTCTTGAAGATGACCTCATGGCGTTCTATTTTGGTAATCTTTCCTGTGTCCTTGTCTATGAAGTCCTCGTTCCAGGTCTTCAGTACATTGGAGCAGATGTACTTGTTCAGCATCCGCTTGGGATCGGCGGTCTTTAAACGGATTTCATCCTTCCGTGTCTTGATCTTCTCGTTGATGGGGATTTTCTTTGTCATTGTTCTTGGGTTTTAATTGGTTTTTGAGTTTCTTCTCAAGCTTCCTTGCCATAAGCCGCATGAGCCTTGCGCGGTTCTGTAACCGCAACGTTCCGATGCCTAACGCATTTCTACGCACAACCTCTTCCTCAACGAGGGCGGCAGACTCTTCCAGAAACTGTATGATATTCTTGGCGTCAGTCTTGCATACTTCCATATCAGTAGGGGTCTTTTGACAGGTCGATAGTCATGCCGGCATTGGCGGCGTACACGCACTTTCCCGTCAGCTCTGCAATCTCCCGGACAAAACGCTGCTCGTCGGAATTGCCGTCGGACAGGTGAATCAGTATGATGTTGCTCACGCCTGACAGGTCGTTTTCCTTCAGTATCAGCTTCGTCGTGCCAAGTTCCATGTGCGATTTCAGAAGCCTCGGACGCATGGACGGTGGAACGCTTCCGTTCTCAATGTTCCTTTCAAGGATGTCGTCAGCATAGTTCGCCTCAATCATGATGTGGTTGAGACCCGGGACTATCCAGTCCATGTACATGGTGTCTGTGGCGAAGAGGATTCTTCCCGACTCGGGATGGTCGATGACAAAACCGAGGCATCCGCACCTGCTGCCGTCATTGTTGGAATGGTTAAGCGATATCGGCATGATTTTGAAGTCGCCTACCTTGATGCCGTGCAGCGGCACGATGGCCCGTGTGAATGGAGCACCGAGCAGCTGCTTGGCTTCAAGTGTCTCAGAGAGTGCCATAACAAGTATCCCGGAAGCAGTCAGTTCGCCGACGTACTTGGCATGGTCGTTGTGATGGTGGCTTATGATTGCCCCGACAATGCCGTTTATCTTGAATCTGAGAGCCTTTTTCACTTCCAGAAACCGTACACCTGCCTCGACTATCAGAGAGCCGCTGGCGGCCTCCAGAACGTAGCAGTTGCCGAGAGAGTTGCTTCCGAGGATATGCAGTTTCATGCTTCGTATGGCTTATGGGTTAATAACCTGGTTCGTCATCGTTCGCAGGAGCTGCAGGAGCAGGAGAAGGAGCGGATTCGGGCTCTTGACCCTGCGACTGCTGAGTGGTGCCGCTGTTCGTGACGTCCTCATACTCCGCATCTTCGAGCTTGGTAGTGGAACGTCCCTGTACCTCGGCGTCACGCTGACGCTGTGCGGTGTCCACATCATCCTCGTCTTGCTTGCCCTCATAGAGCCATGCGTCATCAGAGCTGTTGATGACCATCTTACAGGCACGGCCGATGACCGTCTTCTTACACATTTCGGCAGGGAAGTTCTTGTGTGCCGGACTCTGACCCTTGGTGGCTCCCTGATTCCAAGCCTTCTTGATTTGGTCAATTGTCATGATGGTTACCTCGGTTCTGCCATCCTCAAAGGTGGTGATGGCGTATGCTGCCTTGATTTTGGCATCGTCGATGTTCTCAATCTTCTGGTCGTGCTTGATGACCTTTATGAGTCCTGTTCCTGGATCGATGGTGTACACGAACTCGTCACCCTCATAGATGACGTTGGCGACTGGTTCACGCTTGATGCCACCCTGTACGCGCTTGGCCAGTGCAACGGTGCCGAAGTAGGAACGCTGGAAATCCAGCTTGTTTCCGTAGGCAATGAAATAGCCTTGCGCCTTGCTGACAGACAGGCCCTGCAGAACCATGTCGAAAAGAGCGTTGGCAATGCTGGCCTTTGTGCATACTTCCAGCACTGGCTTGTTGTTGCGGTCAACGGTCTCTTGAAGGATAAGCCATGCTGATTTCAGATTGTTGCCTACCGAGTAACTCTTGGGGAGCACGAGACCGCCGTCAGCCGTGAAGGTCTCTATTTTCTTCATCACTTGGTCAGCAACGTTGTCGTACTTAACGACTGCCGTGTTCGGCTGCTGTGTGCCCGTCTGGGCTGTTGTCGATTGATTGTTTGACATACAAACTTGTTTTAATAGTGAAACATTATTATTGGACTTTGAGCCTCTTGCATGAGGCGTCAACTATCAAATTGATTATCTGGGAGTCCACGTCGATGATGTCCGTGGCGGATTCCCTGTTGTCGATGAAGATGGGGGCATTCACTCCGTTGGCCCGGCAGATGGCATTGATGATGTCAAGACCGGCATTGATTTTCTCGGAGTTGGAGAGGATGGAGTAGGGGGTGCCGTGCATCAGGCACTCGCAGGTCTCTACCTCGCCGCCGTTTATCTGGCGCTCGTACATCTTGAACTTGACGATGGAGAAAAGGCTGTTAATCTTATCCTCTACCATGGCCACCTTTGCCTTGCCGAACTCAAGGATGTTGAACTCGATGCCTTCCAGCTCTGCCAGAGACTGCGTGTTGGTCTTCAGTTCTTCCTCCAGTTCATCTATGCGCTTCTGGTTGGCTGCTATCGACTCACGCTTGGCCAGTCTGACACGGAGCTCTTCTATGCCGTCGAGCAGTATCTTGCGGCCGTTGTTCAGGAAGTCGGTATCGGGGGCGTCTGCTGGCTTGCTGAGAGTGTCCTGCAGTTCGGTAATGGTCTTGTCAAGTTCTTGCAGTTCCGGGTCTGATGCTATCTTGTCGGTCACGTCCGGTCTTACGGGAGGCTGTTCGTTGAAGGGCTTCTCAACTAACGTAGCAAGGAACTCCTCTTTCTCCCTGATGGTTCCTGCAGTGACAGTTATCTCGTTCCTAAGCTTTGACACTTCCTCGGAAAGTTTCTGCCCTGCCGTCTTGTTTTCTTGCAGTAGATGGGCGGTGTGGGCGTTGAACGACAGGCGCTGGTCTTCAATACTGCGGTCTACCTGTGACTTGTCATAGGGACGGCCGCAATGAGGGCAGACAGTCTCAAGGTTATCGGGGTTGAACTCTCTCGCCTTGATGCTGCGCCACTCGCCGCGAAGCTGTTCAAGACGCTGTTCCTTGCTGTTGACCTCGCTCTGCATAGAGGTGATGGATTCCTTCAGCCGAAGGATTTCTGCCTTGACGTTCTTCCGCTTCATGCTGATGTCGAAGCTCATATTCTGAGCAGATATCATGCGGTTGTTGTAGGCCTCGGTCTGCTGGTACCAGTCCGCAAGCAGTTCTTTTCTTAATGTTTCCTCACGGCCTATGCGCTGCCGCTTCTTCTCGGTCAGCTGCCTTGCTTTCTCGGTAGTTTCGGCGGCCATGGCATTGTAGACCTTGCTCACGTCGGCAATCTGGGCGTCAAGTTCTTTGACCTTGTCCTGCTTTTCATTGATTTCTTTCTCCAGGGCTTCCCAGTCTTCGGCCTGTGCCATGTCGCGTTTTCTCTCGTCGATGCGGGCGGGGATGCTGTCGATGGCCCCACGAATACGCTTTTTCTTGGCCGCAATCTCCTTCTTGTATTCCTCGAGTGTCTTATGGGACAGCTGCTCGGCAAGGTTTTCGAATTTATCCCTGTCGCTCATGGCCACGTCCATGTCGGTGAGGTCGCCTGCCATCTGGAAAAGCATGCCGCGCTGGACGGCAGGCTTCATAGCCGGGAAGAAGAGGGGATTGGTGATGAGCTTGAAGATGCTCTCGTCGCAGATGTCGGCAATCTTCTTGGCGAACTCTGTCTTGGAACATGGGACGTCGTTCCAGTACCGCTCTTCGCTGTTGCCGTCATAGACTGCTTCCTGAGAGCCGCGTTTCTTGACCCAGTTCTCCACGAAGCAGCGTTTGAGGTTGATTTCTACACCATTTACTTCGAGGCAAGCCGATACCTCATGCGGCAGCTTCGGAATGATGTTGTTGTTTTCGTCGTAGGTCCTGATGCCGAAGTTCTGGCGGTCTTGGCTGTCCTTGTCGAACAGTAGCCACACAAAGGCATCGAACAAGGTGGTCTTTCCCGTGTGGTTGGCACCATAGACGTTTGTCTCGTGCTCGTCGAAGTCCACCGTCAGCTCCCGGACTCCCTTGAAGTTCAGAAGCGTCATTTGTCTGATAATAATGTTCTTGTTCATACTGTATTGCTTAGGTGGTTAAAAATCCATTTCATCTAATACACTCGCATTCAGTTTTGCATTGAGGTCTTTGAGATAGTCTTCAGGCTTGTCTATATTGCGTATATTACCTGAAAAACCTCTATGGCTTAGCTCGTTTATCAGCGCCCAGTCGCTTACCTCTTCAAGCTTCCGTGTCTGGGTGTGGTTCTCTTCATAGAACTTCTTAATCTTCTCTCGCCATGATTTCTCAACCTCAATCCTCTTAGTGCCGAGATAGGCCATTTGCTGGTTCAGCTTTTCCTTCTGTGCACAAAGTTGTCCAATCTGCCGCTTTAAGGAAGCGCCTTCCTCCTTGGCCTCCAGCTGCATCTTTATCAGCTGCTGTATGGCCTCTTTTCTCTGGGCTTTCATTTCTGACAGCCTGCTTTCAAATTCTTCTTGGTTCATAAAACCTTTGTTTTTAATGGTTAGAAAATGTATTAATTTGTCTCGAAATTATGTATGCTTCACGCCCACACCTTTACCCTTGTTCAGGAATGAATAGGTAGCGGCATCGCTCTCCAGCTCGCTCTTCCCAGGCTGACGGCCGCGAAGCATCCAGCGCTCTATCTCTTCCTTGCGGAAGTATATCTTTCCTCCCATGGGCTTGTAGTAGGGTATCTCTCCGCTGCTTGTCCTGCGGTAGAGACTGCCTACGGTCATGCCGGTCAGCATAGAGCATTCCTCGATTGTAAGCACATCCTTCGACCTGAGCAGGACGGCCTTCTCGATACGCTCAAGCTGCTTACTGAGTTGTCTCAACACCTCATTTTCCATAGTCTTTCCGGTTTGTCTTGTTAAGGTATATCAAAAGTATTCCTGCTATTAAGGCACAAGCGGCAGACATGCATACAGACCAGCCGGCAGAACATGCTCCGATAGCAAGCAGCAGAAGGATGGCATTTGCCAGGATCACCTCGATTCTTGTAACAGGACCGTCATCGCCCATGAGCGCAGTTCCTGTCTTGCTCTCGGCGTTGAGCCAAGACTTGATGCGGCAGATAATCTTCCTTTCCATGGTTACTGTTCTTTTGGGAATAGGATTTCAGCGGGAACGTTCAGTTCCTTTGCCAGAACTTCTTGTGTGAGAGCGTCAGGTACCTGTCGGCCGATAACCCACATTTTTACGGTAGCCTCAGATTTCTTCGTCACGTCAGCCATACGCCGGACAAACTCCTTTCTCGGGGTTGGGAGAGGTGGACGCTTGGCGTACCCCTCATAGATTTCTCTGAATGTTTTTGATTCCATATTCATTTTTTTTAAAGAATTGTTTGTTTGTTAAGCACCTTTTATGTATCTTTGTCGCAACTTTCAACGTTTGACGATGCAAATTTAAAGCAATGCTTTGAATTATGCAAATATTATATTGAGAAATGCTTTAAATTTAAGAAATTTTAAAAGAAACGCTTTAAATTATGGAAGAAAATGTAAAAGACAGGTTGTTGTCATACTTGAAGTACAAAGGCATCAATCGTTCTGAATTTGGACGTTCGATAGGTGCTTCGGCTGCATTTGTTTCGGCAATACGTGCAAGTGTCGGCCAGGATAAACTTGCGAAGATTTCAAATGTCTACCCTGACCTAAATATCAAATGGCTACTGACAGGGATGGGAGAAATGCTGAGTCAGGAATCACCAATGCCGGAGAGGCTTCCTGAGCAGATCAGGTATTGGATAGATATCGACGCTACTGGAGGAGGAGTTGAACTTTTCGGGGACAAAGACTCAAACAGGTTCATCGACATATCCATACCAGAGTTCAAGGATTGTACGGATGCCGTGAATCTGTATGGTGACTCCATGTCGCCTCTCTACAAGAACGGTCAGATAATCATCCTGAAACGATGGACTGAGAGTTTCATCGACTATGGAAACGTCTACCTCGTCATCACAAAGAAAGGCAACAGAATGGTGAAGTATCTGAGGCAGGGTTCTGACAATTCACGTGTTTTGTGCGTGTCTGAGAACAAGGACTATGACAGCTTTGAGATTGAGAAGGAGGATATCCTGCAACTGTTCATCGTAAAGGGAGCAATATCAAAGAACACAATGTAAATATTGAGGCGTATGGAAATTGACATTGCATCTTTTTTAAAAAGGTATACCGGGTTTATTCCAGAAGAGACCTTTATTGACATCTTGAAGAAGCAACTGAATGGAGAGAGTTCCTGTAGTATTACTGAAGACGCCTATAACGAGACATTAAAGAAACTCCAGGAGTATAAGCAGTGGAATACGGAGTTGTCAGATGTAAGTTACTACCAGAATCTCGGTATGGATTATGAGAGGAAGAATGACCTTGAGAATGCTGTGAAGAGTTATGAGAAGGCAATAACGCTTGGTGAGGAATCGCCAAGAATTAAAATCAATAATTATTTACACAGTGTGGAAAGGCTGGCCATCGTATACAGGAAGTTGAAACGCTATGATGATGAAGTAAGAGTAATCTTAATAGGTTTGAAATACCAGGACGTGAATCCTTCCGATAACTATTATGTGCGGCTCAGAAAGAGATTGGCTAAGGCTGAATCATTGTTGAACAAGTAAAATTATAGATTATGGAAAAACATTATGAAATATTAGTCGACGCATTGGTTGAGTGCGTTAAGAATGGGTGTGTGAATGATGCTGTACTCTCTGATGCTCAGAAAAACCTCGAATTTGCCTATGACCGTATGAAGGTAGAGGGCAAACCGACAGAGGTGATTTGTCGCCATATAGAGCAAATTAAGACTATAAGATTTGACCTATGAGCAAGAGACGTGCCTACAAACAAGAAACTCTGGATATCCAGCAGAGGTTCTTCGATACCTTACAGCTGCTGTTGGACGAGAAGAAGGTTCCCGGCGGGATAAGTGGGTTCTGCGAAACCTATGGTATTGACAAACGCCATCTATACGCCCAGAGGGAAGATATGGGAAAGGGGTATTTCGAGGCTGGGTGGCTGGTACCGCTCATCAAGTTCTTCGGGGTGAATGCTGTATGGCTGATGCTCGGTACTGGACAGCAGTTCCGAAGGTCACATGTTGAATGATAACACAAAAAGCGAAGCTGAATCAACAGCCTCGCTTTTTTTCATCTTTCCCCCGCACCCCCTATTTTATATTATTCATTATTATATAATATATATAGGCAAAAATCCAGCATGTGCCGACCTTTTTGCCGCGGTGTTTGCCGCCTATTTTGTTGCGGCAAAACTAACGTAAAATCATAGTTTCTGACGTTTTAGTTAATGAATTTAACGTTTCTTTGTTTTAGTGATGCGTAATGTGTTGCGGCAAACTTCCAGCAAAGGCCGCGGCAAATGTTGCAGCATGTGCCGACCTTTTTGCCGCGGTGTTTGCCGCTTGTTTTGCTGCGGCAAAACTATTTGTCCTTTTCAAGCCCCATATCAGGTATGTTCATAACTGCTGCCTGCTTGTTCTTGTCAAGAACTTTCGCATATATCTGAGTCGTGGAAAGCTCACGGTGGCCAAGCAACTTCGAGACGGTATATATGTCGGTACCGATATCCAGCATCATGACTGCAAAGGTGTGCCTGGCACAGTGGAATGTTATCTCCTTTTGGATGCCAGCCTTTAGCGTCCAAACGCTAAGTGCATGGTTGGTTGCCCCCGGAGTAAGGATATCCGGGAATACCTTGTCGGTAATATTTCCTCTCTCGCCCATGAGAGCGGCAGCTTGTGGAGTGATGTCGATGTATTCCTGGCCGTTTGTCTTTTTCTGCTTGAAGATGATTCTTGTATATTCTCCTTGCTTGTGGACCTCTCCCCATGTCATTTTCATAATGTCGGATCGGCGAAGTCCTGTAAGGCAGGAGAACAGGAAGGCTCGCTTCACTCCGGGCCAGTTGCAGTCCGTAGCCGCAAGCTTCTTTATCTCGTCGATGGTAAGGTACATGCGCTTTCCTTCTTCTGCCTTGAAGTTGTCTATGCCACGCATGGGGTTTTGTGATATAACGCCATCGGCAAGTGCCTGGTTGATGGCCGCACGCAGTTTGTTGAAGTATGACAGTTTTGAGTTCCGGGCCAAAGGATGGTAGTCGAGGCGTGTCCTGAAGTCTGCCGACCATGCCTTTGCCTCTTTCTCCAGATAGTCCTTGAATCCCTGGACCCATTCCGGAGTGATGTCACCAAACGTGATGTCCCTGTTCTTCTCGTATATCTCAAGATGCTTTAGGCAGGAATACCAGTTTCCCCAGTTGCCGCGTGACTCTGGTGCTCCCCTCCGTTTCTCGCACATGGCCTTGTAGTAGTCAAAGAACTTGATTTCGTTCTCAGGCTGATGGAAACCGAACTTTCCGTTCTGATAGTCTACGATGCGCTTGGCCTTGATAGCCTCGGCAAGCTTCATCGTCTGCTTGTTTGTCTCTTTGTCAGCCCTTGACCTCTCTGGTATGAGGTAGAGCTTCAAATATTCATACTCCCTCCTTCCGTTATGGTAGAGGTCCAGGTAAAGGGATTGCCTGCCATCTTTAAGCAGCCGTTTCCGTAATCTAATAGGTTCTGATGATGTCATGGTTCTTGTTGCTTTATTTGTTGCTTCGGTATCTGAGCAACAAAGTAACAACAAAAAATCGACAAATGAAATAAAACGGACTCAAACGACACAAATTATAACTTTATTTAAGAACCCCAGTGTTTTCGGGTGTTTTTTGAGTTCTTTTGTGCTTTCTCTGATAACGTTTATAAGGTAAAAAAACACCGTTACTTTCCCACGCAGAAGTTTGTAAAGATATTTGCGAGGACTTCGTTGGTGACGATGCGGCCTTGGCCGGTGATGTCGGCGAGATCGTCAAGGACAAGTCTTAGGTCTTCGGCAATAATGTCGCCGGGAAGGTTTGATTCCAAACCAGAGAGTACTCTTGAGAGGTCGTCTTGAGCGTTGATTAATGACTGGTATTGACGGGCAGAAGTCACGATGACATCTTGTTCGGAAAGTTCGGGGATGTTGGCTGCCTCGAAGATGGCTTCTTCCAACTTATCGATATTCG
>JAEEGL012299944.1_pt1 | contig 14203 bp, 15 predicted proteins | sample 9134231 | NCBI WGS metagenome assembly JAEEGL01 (sample SAMN16246548, study PRJNA631951) | gut metagenome | biome: gut microbiome; feature: rumen; material: fiber-attached | host: Bos | place: Iran: Karaj | collected 2018-10 | reverse complement strand
GTTATGGCAACACATGACAAAGATATTGTTAACCGAATGAAAAAAAGAGTTATCCGTATTGAAAACGGAGTATTAGTTGAAGATAAAGCGAAAGGAAGTTATAAAGTAAGTGAAACCATTTAGATTTTTAAGAAGAAGTATTAGAGATTCTATTAAAAGCGTAATAAGAAATCTTAGTTTAAGTGTAGCTGCCATCGCTTGTACAATAATAACGCTGATATTAGTAGCAGTATCTTTAATTGTTACATATAACGTAAGAAATGTTTCAAGAAGTTTAGAAAAGGAACTTACTATAGTTGTTTATTTAAAAAGAGGAACAACAGACACAAGAATTGACTTTTTAGAAACAGCCTTTATTCAAATGGATAATGTAGAAGAAGTTACATTTAAAGATGCAGATGAGTGGAAATTAGATATGAAGGAGTTCTCTGATTCGTATAGAGCAGCTCTTGATTATCTAGACGAAAATCCACTTCTTGATGCATTTATAGTAAAAGTAAAGGATGTAAAAGATTTAAGAAAAACTACTGAAGCAATAAGAGAATATGAAGATGTTGAAAGCGCTGAATATGGAGAAGGAATGGCTGAAACCGTGGTATCGGCACTTAATATAATTCAAAAAATAACTGTAATCATTGTTATAGGATTAATATTTGTAACAGCATTTTTAATAAGTAATACAATTAAAATTACTATTTTCTCAAGAAAGAGTGAAATAGAAATTATGCGTTTAGTAGGAGCTTCAAATTCAGCCATAAAATTACCATTTATTTTTGAAGGCTTTATACTAGGATTTATTGGAAGTATTGTTCCGGTATTAGCAACTATATATGGATATATGGTATTATATGAACACTTTAATGGATTTATATTAACGCCATTATTAACACTGATTAAACCATTTAATTTTGTTTTTAAAGTGTCATTATTTATTATAGCTTTAGGATGTGTTATAGGTATGTTCGGAAGCTATAGGGCTGTTAGAAAGCATTTAAAGATATAATGAAATCTAGAAAAAGATTTGCAATAGTATTTCTGGTATTATCCTTATTCCTGGTTATCAGCCCAACTAAGGTACAGGCTAAAGATCCAGAAACACTTGGTGATTTAAAAAATGAACTTGCTGCGTTAAAGAAAAAGAAAGCAAATAATGATTCTAACAAACAAAGTGCTAAAAATCGAATTGCATCTAATGAAAAGGCAATTTTAAAGGCAGAAGAAGACATTTCTGTTGCAGAAGGAGAAATTGAAGACGCCGAATTAAAGATTGAAGAGTCTACTCAAAAGATAGCTGAACTAGAAGAAGAAACAAAAAAACTATTAGTGTTCTTACAAAAAATGCAAAATCAAAATGAGTATTTAGAGTACATTTCTGGTGCTTCTTCCATGACTGATTTAGTTATGAGAATATCAGCAATCGAACAAATTACTGATTACAATCAAGAATTCTTAAAGAAACTAGAAAAGTTAATAAAAGAAAATGAAAAGTTAAAAAAAGATTTGGAAGCCAAACAAAAAACTTTGCAAGGCAAAATAGTAAGTTATCAAAATACCATAAAAAAACTCCATGGCGATTTAGCAACATATGATAAGTTTGAGTTGGACATTGATACTCAAATTAAAACAATGCAAAAACAAGTAGATACTTACGTTAAATTATGTAAGAATAGTAGCAAAAGTTATTTAGGAGATAATGAGAAGTTATCTGATTGTACGAACGTTCCATATAATGCTGGATGGTTAAAACCATTAGATTACGGAGTTATAACTTCTCAAATGGGTTCAAGATGGGGATCTTTCCACAATGCCTTAGATATAGGAGGAAGAAAAGAAGGAACTCCAGTATATGCTGCAGCCGCTGGAACGGTAGCTGGTATAATCTATCGTTACAAATGTGGAGGTAACATGGTATATGTAAATGTTACAGTTGGTGGTCAAAAATATACTACATACTATTATCACTTACTATCAGTTAATGTTCATGTCGGTCAAGTTGTTACCCAACAAACAATGATTGGAAAAATGGGTGGCGGATCTACAGGAACAAGACGTGGAGGATACGACAGGTGTACAACTGGTCCACATCTTCACTTTGGAGTAGCAAAAGGATACTACTCTGGAAGCATTAAAAAAGCAAATGTAATAGTTCCACCAGGATTCCCAAATAAAAAAGGATGGAAATTTAACTCAAGAACTGATTACTACGGATAGTAAATTAAGTGTCAAAACGTTGCTAATGTTTTGACACTTTTTGCTTGACATTTTATACTTATTATAGATAGGTATATCCAAAAAGGAGGAGAGATAATATGGGAAATGTAGTAACACCTAGTTTTTCTAGTCAGTCTCCTTCTGTAAAAGTTAAAACATATGGGTACGGTGGAAAAACAGTCAGTAAACCTCAACTTTTTGAATATACTGATATGCCTGAAATAGACTATTCAAAACCGGCTAAAAAATCTAAAGGTGTCCATACTGCTATTCCCGTAGAGAAAATAGATACTAGACTTAGAATAGGAGCATCAATTATTAATACGGGAGTATCATTAGTAAAAGGGTTAACATCGTTTGGAGAAGCTCTTGTTGACACTGGTGCTTTAGTTGGTGGTGCAGTTGCCAGTGTTGTAACCGTCGCAAAAGATGTAGGCGAATTAATTCATGCAAGAGTAACCGGAAAAACATGGGCAGGGTTTAATGACACAAAAGCTTTGTGGTCTAAACATATTATGCCATTTGTTGGAAAGAATTACACTGAAAAGATTTTCGATAAGATATATTATAATACTAGCTTTGGTCAAGATGTTGAGCATATGGCTTTTAATTGCTGTAAAAAGAATGGGGTTATATGCGAAATAACTGAAGGTGTAGGTTATTATACAGGAGTAATAGCTCTTGCTTTTGTCACGGGTGGAGCTTCTTCATTAACGCCGGCAGTTGCCCATGGATTATCTATGGGTGGCGCAGCTATCGGAAGAAATGCTCAGTCTGGATATAATAATTTATCGGAATCCGAAAAATATAATAGTAAGTCATTAGGAAAAGTAGTTGGTATATCAACTGTTACAGGTGCTGTAGAAGGCGTAACATACGCAATTGGTGTTAGCGGAGCAAATAAGCTCTACGGATTTATGACAAAAAAAGGGGTAAATATAGTAGGGAGTAAGGTTGCTAAGGCCGGATTACAAGCTGTAGTTAAATCTATGAAGCCTATTATTAATGAGGGGGTTGAAAGTGCGGCATATGGTACCAAATATGATTTTAAAGATGTTGCAATTCAAGTTGGGAGTGTATTTGCTTCAGAGGCAGTTGGAGCAGTAGTAGAAACAAAACTAGAAAACACTTTAACTGCTAAAAAAACAGCTCAACAACTGGCAGCAAAATATGCTGGTGCCAAGAACGGACAAAATATAGCTAAGTCGGCAACAGATGGGGCAGCAGCTACTAAAGCATATAATGATGCCATGGATGAATATATTACTTATGCTGGAACTGAATGGGCCGAAGGAGTAACCCAATCCGGAATAATTGAGTCGGCAGAGCATCTAGAGGCAGCTTAGATTGGAAGTGTTAAAATATGAGATTTGAAGAAAAATATCCACAATATAAATATTTAGTAGATGAAGGAATAATTAGAGAAATATATTATAATGATAAGGAAAGTATTTGCCAATTTGGATCATCCTATGTAGTTTTTAATTATAAATTAGAAGACATGTGTGTTTATGCAGAAGATTTAGGTGATTTAGTAATGCTTGCTTACAATCCTAAGTTAATTATTCAGTTTCATAAACAAAAAAAGATAAGTGGGTTTAAAATGACTCCCGGAATAATAGAAGCAGCCAAACAATATGCTGCAAATAATCCTCCTTATCAAAACCCAGAATTTGAAGATGATATGAAAAAACTATTTGAGGAGCAACAGGCCGCAATAGGTAATGGAAAAAGGGGAAGATAAAATGAAGGAAAAATTTTTACCAATAGGAACGGTTGTTTTATTAAAAGAAGGCACAAAGAGACTAATGATTACAGGTTATTGTATGGCCGCTCCAGAAAATCCAAATACTATTTTTGACTATGCTGGATGTTTATTTCCTGAAGGGTTCATATTGGATCAAAAGGTAGCTTTATTTAACCATGGTGAGATAGAAAAAATAGATCATCTCGGATTAGAGGACGAAGAACAAAAAGAATTTATTAAAAAACTTAAAGAAATAATAGAAGAACAAATCAACAAATAGTAGGCGTAAACAAGTGTCAAAGTTGTTTCAAACCTTTGACACTTTTAATTTGCGTGTTTTATACTAATAGTAGGATATTAGGCTAGAAAGGTAGGGAGTTTATTTATGGCAAATACGGTTACACCAAAACTTTCTGGCGTTGGAAGCGGATTCAATGTAAAAACATATAATTATGGAGGATCTTTAGTAGCTACCAGTGCACCTAAAAGCATATTTAGTGATTATGAAACGATAGATTATAGCTATGATCCGGAATCTCACAAAGTGGAAAACAAAGCCCATTGGTATGATAATCTTGGACAGAAGACGGGTGCGTTTTTCTTGTCTGCAGCCAGTTCATTAACAGTAGGATTAGTAGAAACTTTAACGGATGGGGTAGCTATACTTGCTGGAGGTGCAGTGGCTAAAGTTGCCGAATTACTTGGCGGGGATAATGGAAAAGCATTTGGCCAAGAGTTTGAAAAAAAGGTACAGGCACATGTTGAAAAAAATTGGTCACAAGACCTATATAGAGACGCCGCGGAGTTTTATGGAATTGATGCAGATATTGCAATGAACAGTAAGGCGCATATAGCTGGTGATGCTGTTGGAACAATAGTTGGGTACGTTGGCGTAGGAATACTCTCGGGTGGAGCAAGTGCTGTTGTAATGCCTGTAGCAGGAGGATTATCTGCTGCTGGAAGCGCAGGACAAAAAGCGTTTAATAATGGAGCAACATTTAACCAAGCGCTGGGGAATGCAACTGTGGCTGGTGTTGTCGGCGCTGCATCTGGAGCAGCTATGAGTAAACTTGGATCGGCGGCCAAGGTGGTTTCTAGTGTGGGAGAAGTGGCAGGAATAACCGCTGCTGGTGCTGCCGTTGGCGCAGCAACTCCAGGAATACAATCAGCTGTAGAATTTAACACATATGGCAAGAATAAATATTCTAGTTACAATGAATACGCAAAAGCAACCGGCACATATCAATCTATGTTAGTCGGTGGCGCAATTGGTGGAACGGTTGTGGGAGCTCAGGCTGTTAAGAGTTACGCTTCATTTGCAAGTGATTTGAAAAAGGCAGGATTAACGCCTAAAGAAGCTCGAGAAATAATGAAAAAAAGTACTGATACCTTTGTAAATGGATCAGAAAACAATCCGCATACAGAGGAAGCTGTTAAGAGAAATGCTAAGATAGCAAGATCTAACGATTATAAAGCATTAAATAGAGAAGTCGTTAAGCACGGAAAGACTCTTCAGGAATATGGCAGCAAACCAAATCCTGATGCTGAATTGTTAAGTAGAGCAGAAGTCTATGCAGAACAAAATGTTGCTCACGCGAAGGAAATTGAGCCAGCTATAACTGAGGAGATGCACTCCTTAGAAGATGGATCTAGAAAATTAGTGGGACTTGAACATAACATTAAAGGAAAAGGCAGTATGGCTAGAAAAATAGCCAATGATGCCACCGATTGGTATGGAGGAGATTTAGAACAGGCGGCTGGTGATGTTAACGACAGTGTTAGATATACTTTGATATGTGATGAAAAGACAATGGCTACAGACGTAGAAGAATGTATGACAGCATTAAAGAAAGACGGATATAAAGTAGTAGAGTTTAAAAACTCATATGGCAACAAAGAGGTTCCATATAAAGGAATTAATACAACCGTCGAGACGCCTGATGGTTCAAGATTTGAATTGCAATTTCATACAGAAGAATCATTTAGTGTTAAAGAAGAAACAACTCACACCTTTTATGAAATTGGTAGAAATAAGGGTGTAAGTACAGAATATGAAGAAAAATTAGCAAACGGATTATCTAAGTCTGCTTCAAATCAAGTTGATAGTCCATATTTAGATGAAGTAGGAAAGAAATATCCTAAGGGAAGTTTCGTGGATTAGAGGAGGATTAAAATGATAAATGACAATTATAATATCAGTAAAATAGACAATGCAGCCGATTTAAAAAGTATTATTGATTTTTGCTTAAATAAGTATGGTACATTTGTATCACTAAAGGTTTTTAGTAACAACGGCGAATACGATAATTACTATTCATATGATGATCAAATTTTATCTCAAATTGATTTTTCTAAATCTACGGAGTTTATGATTGCAATTATGGATGAAAAGAAAGAGTTAATATTAGCTAAAATTAATAAAGCTGAAAAAAAACTATCTGTTAAAGAAGTGGATAAAAAAATAGAAACAAAGAAAGCGTTTGATGTCGTTGATAATCCAGAACAATATATTGATGACAAGAGATGCTATTACTATCTGTTTGAAAACGGATGTCTTGTAAAGTTTGATCCGGATGAAAACCTATATTATATGTATAATAAAGATGTCGGATGGAAGCAAAACAATGCTCCATTATCGTGGCTATATGATAATAATAGAGGTTATGAAGAAATATTCACACCAAAGAGAGGAAGATAACACATGATATATACCCCTATGGTAAAAAAAGCAATTAAACTAAGTTTTGATAGTCATAAAGATCAAGTAGATAAATCAGGTATGCCATATGTATATCACCCGTTTCATCTTGCTGAACAAATGCCTAATGAAAATGCAACAATAGTTGCTTTACTACATGATGTTGTGGAAGATACAGATCGAACTATAGAAGATATAGCAGAACTAGGTTTTAATGAAGAAATAATAGAAGCCCTTAAATTGCTTACTCATGATGATAATATGCCTTATTTTGATTATGTCAAAAGACTAGCACCAAACGAACTAGCTCGAATGGTGAAGATAGCCGATCTTACTCATAATAGTGATTTGACTAGATTGGATAATATAACAAAAGCAGACTTAGCCCGTGTTGAAAAGTATAAAAGGTGTTTGGAGTTTCTTAAAAATTATAATCAGGAAAAGAAACCTAGTGAAGAAGATGTCAAAATTTTTCGTGGCATTTAGCTAAGGAACTACGTTAAACCCGTGTCAAAGGAAATAACCACTCCTTTGATTTTTTTTGTTTAAGTGTTTTATACTGAAAATAGAATAAGGAAACTAGAAAGGTAGGTAGACTAATATATGGCAAGTACAGTAGCACCTAAACTTTCTAGTAATGGAAGTAACTTAAATGTAAAAACATATACATAAGGATTTTATTGAATGCCTAAAGACAACAAATCCATATAATGCAAAACTTTACGAGGACGGAAGATATGGGTTGTTTCAAGAGTATAATAAAGACATTAAAGATTATTATGGAATTGATGTGTTTGATGAATCTCAATCAAACGGTTTAAAATAATAGTCGTTAATAAGATGTCAAAGATTTAATTATTCTTTGACATCTTTTTTATTTAAAACCTATAATTATTATAGGGGGAATATGATTATATAGGGAAAAGTGATACCATGGATAAAACATCAACGATTGAATATGTAGAAAATATTTATGGTTTAGCTACTAACTATTTAAAACATCATACTAGTCCAGAATTAGAAAATCTAATGGCAAAACTAGAAGATTTAGAAACTAAGTATGAACTATGTAATGATAAGAATCTATTAAAGGAATATGAAAGATTACTTAAAAATGTAATCGACCGAATGGAAGTAATCATCAATGAATAAAAGATTACAAGCTTTAATAGATAGAGGGTATCCCAAAGAGGATGTCCTATGGTTTAGTAGTTTTACTGATAGAGAGTTAGAAGAAGCTGCCGAAGCAGCTTTTAAACACATCTCTAGAAATTGTACTTCCGTTCAAAAACCGGAAGCTTTATTCATTGGTGGACATCCGGGATGTGGAAAATCTTCTATGTCTTTAAAAATAAAAAACACAAAAGGGAATATTATTGAAATTGGAATAGATAATTATCGAATGTATCATCCTAAATATTTAGAGATGGAAAAATATATTAAAGAGCACTGGAAAGACAAAGAAGAAACAATGAATGATTCTCCAGGAAATGATATAGCAGATATGACTCATGTTTTTGCTGGTGCTATGACTGATAAATTGATAGAGATGGCATCAAAGGGTAGATATAACATGCTGCTAGAATGGGGAATGAGAGAGCCGGTAGTGCCTCTTAAGACGATGGGACAATTAAAAAAAGCGGGTTACAAAGTAGTAGTTATGTTTGTAGCTGCAAATAAAGATTTATCTTATTCAGCTTGCAATTTAAGAAGCGACATACTAGTGAATTCTCCACACATAATAAGGAAAGTTCCAAAAAGCTTTCATGATTCTTGCATAGAATCCTTACCAAGCAGTATTGACATAATTTATAAGATAGGAAAAAAGAAGCGCTCTTTTGATTATTTTTCTATAGTAAATAGAAAAGGCAGAACCATATGGAAAGAGGGAGATGAAAAAAACCCTGGTCAAGCGTTTGATGATTATTTAAATGTTAATAATATAAATGACTATAATAGTCCCGTGTTAGCAAGTGTGATAAACGATCAAGAAATGTATGCTCTTTTACAACAAGAACAAAACAAATATGTTGTTATAAACCCGATATCAATATTTGATAACGTTTCTAAAAGATAGTATGTACTATCTTTTTTATAATAAAAAAAATACTGTTAACCGGTGTAAAAGCAACTTGTTATAATTTGACTCATTTGTTGCTAGATAGTATACTTAAACTAGGAGAATTTCACGAAAGGGAGGTAGTTATTTATGGCAAGTACAGTAACACCAAACCTTTCGGGTATTAATTCTAACTTAAATGTAAAAACATATTCTTATGGCGGATCAACAAAATCTACTAAGACCTCTGTTAGTGTTTTTGATAAAAGCGAAGTTCCAAATTATAGCTTTATTCCAACAGATCCCCAATTTAGTCATTCAATTGGTTTGGCAGAAGCTGGTGAAGAGTTTGTAGAAAAAGTCAAATACTACTATTCTGATACAGGTATAGATAGAATAAGCAAAAAAGCTATTTCAATATTAAATGATGAAAGAACAATTAAAGCAGTTAGCTGGGCAGAAAAAATGGCAGATACTGCTGCCAATTTTGCTAATAGAGTAGTAAAAAGACTTGTAAAAAATCCAAAAATGGAAAAAGCAGCAAGTATTTTTGATGACGTTACTAAAAAGTTTACCGATTATGACATAATAAAAAAATATCAATCTATTGTAGGCAAGGAGAATGCTGCTGATAAGATAGGAAGTTTTCTTAAAAAATTTCGAGATTTAAGTTTAGGTGGTAACCTTGAATTTAAAGAAACTGGTAGTGAGCATTGGTATGATGATTTGGGACAAAAAACAGGGGCTTTTCTATTATCCAATGCTACATATTTAACGGTCGGATTCGTTGAGCCAATCCTTGACTCAGTTGCATCAGGTGCTGCTATAGTTGCAGCATGGATGCCTGAGTTAATAGGTATGAGTCAAAAAGTATCAAGCTTAGCAAATAGAAATGATTTCATTGGTAAAGTTTTTTCAGCTTTACAAAACGAAGAAACCATGAATAGAATTTCAGATAGACTAGTTGAATTTACTAAAGTTGATGCAACAGCTGAATTATACAGGGATGCTGTTGAAGTTTATGGTTTAGATGAGCAGATTGCTTACAGTAAAATAAAGGATTATGGTGAAATAGTTGGTACGGCGGAAGCTTACATTGTAACTGCGTTTTTTGCAACCCCAGTCACGCCAAGTATTATGTCCTCTAGATTATCCGGAAAGTTTAGGAAAGATAGCCTTGTAAATGGTAAAGATATAAGAGATAAAGAATCGATTGTTGACTCGGTAATTGCTGGAACAGCCGGAAGAGGTGCAGGTAAAATAGTCGCGTTTATAGCTAGAAAGGTTATTAGTTTATCTTTATTAGCTTAATAAAAACTTGTATAATATAAGTGAGGTGAAACAAATGACATTTACAACACAAATAAAAGATGAAGTAACTAAGATACCTCAAAACTTTATAGAAAACATAAGTGAGTTAGCAGCGATTGTTAGATACGATGCTATTATTGATAAAGATAAACTAGTAATAACATTAGAGAATGCATCTGTTGCTAGAAGGATATATAAGAGCTTTAAAGAAATATTTGGATTAACTCCTAAAATAACAATTCGTAAACAAAAAAGATTTAAAGTTGATACTTTATATATATTAGAAATAAACGATAAGATTAACCAAATATCCGAAAAGTTATATCTAAATGAAGATTTTTCAAATCTATTGGAATCTAGAGAAGAACAAATAGCATTTCTTCGTGGATGTTTTTTAGCTTGCGGAAGCATATCTGATCCTAAAAAAGGTGGATATCATTTTGAGTTGGTATTTAAAACAGCAAAAGAAGCAAAGTACATGTTAAACATTTTAAAATCTTTAGAGTTTGATGCCAAAAAGATAATAAGAAATAATAAACATATGGTTTATTTAAAATCGTCTGAAGAAATAAGCGACATATTAAAATTATTAAAAGCCACAAATGCATTATTTTATTTTGAAGATATTAGAATATATCGCGATCACAAAAACATGGTTAACAGGCTTAATAATTGTGAAATAGCTAATCAAGAAAAAACTATCTCAACTGGTTTAAAACAATTAGAGCAGATTAATTATTTAAAAGAAAATGATCTTTTAGATTTGTTAGATGATAAAGCTAGAATAGTTGCTGAGTATAGATTAAAATATCCAGAAGTATCTTTTACAGAACTTGCAAACATTATAACTATGGAAACAGATTATAAGATTGGTAAGTCAGGAATCAATCATAATTTTATTAAAATAAAAGACCTTGTTGAAAGGCATCAAAACAAGAATTATTAGTTGAAGTATCCCTCAAAAATTGATATAATATATATATAATTCAGGAGGGTTTTATAGTTTATGGATAAGGAAGAATTATTTAATTGTTCTATTAATAGAGCATTTAGTAAAATACAAAAATTTTGGGAAACATATGGAGATAGATTTCCTCTTTATTTTCAAAAATATTTTAAAGCAAATATTTTTGATATGATCGATAATAATAATTTGGATGGTGTAGATGAGATATCTAAAGCTATCTTTAACTATTTAGGATTGTTAAGTATTGATGCTGATATGGAGAGCCAATTTCTATCTTTTTTTGAGCAATACTTTAGTGATAATGAACTATATGGGAAAAGAATAGTTTCAGCAACCCAAAATTATGTTCCAACAATTGAAAAGAAAATAGCCGAGGAAATATATAAAGGACACCATGGAGGAAAAATCAAAACATATGGTCCAAATATTATAACATCCGATTCTAGAATAAAACCGGTGCTAAAGTCATTCTCATCACACGAATTAACTGACGAAGACGATGTGATTATTAGTTTTGCTCCTAGAGAGAATGCCGAAAGAATTCTTATGGCTGCTATTAGCAAAGAAAAAGAATTATTATTAAACTTTGACGGTTTTGTTCCAGAAAAAGATGCGTTCTTCTCATCTAAAAAAGATGGAGCAACGACGGAGCTAAGTAGTTATGCCATGAGTCATAAGCCAACGGGGTTTGATGTTGATTTAGTTAGATATTCTCCAGCAGGCAATCAAGCGTTAGTTTTAAAAAGAAACAAAAAAAATGGTTTATAGAATAGTATCTATTAAACCATATTTTTTTGCTTCTAAGGCATCCAAGTAGTAATCTCTTTCGGTGTCTTTTTTTATTTTACTAACACTTTGACCAGTGTTATTAGCTAATATTTTGTTAAGCTTATTCTTAATCTTAAGGATTTGTTCAGCAACTATTTTTATGTCGCTTGCTTGCCCCTTTGCACCTCCTAATGGTTGATGAATCATTATTTCTGCGTTTTTTAAAGCGCATCTTTTTCCTTTCGTGCCACTAGATAATAAAAAAGCGCCCATGCTAGCTGCCAAACCAATAGCTACTGTTTTAACGTCACTTTTGATGTAGTTTATAGTGTCATAAATAGCTAGTCCGCTAGTAACTGATCCGCCAGGACTGTTAATATATAAATATATATCATCGTTATTCAAACTATCCAAATAAAGAAGCTCACTAATAATTATATTTGCTGTATTATCATCTATTTCTCCACTACAAAAAACTATTCTATCTTCTAATAACCTAGAGCATAAATCGTAGGCATAATCCTTGTCACTTGTTTTTTCAATTACTGTTGGAATAACATTCATTATCTTCACCTATAATTATATTATCTATATTTTGTAAAGTTTATTCAAAAAACTATATTACAAAATAAACATTTATGATATAATTTTGTAGAATAGGAAGGGTATTATGAGTAATATTAAAGTAACAATTAAAAACGGTAAAACAAAAGAATATCCTGTCGGAATATCTTTGTATGAAATATGCGAAGACTTAGGTATTAATAATCAAATTGTCGGAGCTAAAATCAATAACCAATTAAATACTTTAACAACAAGATTAATAAAAGATACTGAAGTAGACTTTATAGATTGTACTGATTTAGCTGGATACAAGATGTATCAAGCTGGAATTAAGTTTATATTTGAAGTTGCCCTAAAAGAATTATATCCAGAGCTAGACGTTATGTACGAACATAGTGTTCCTAGGGGAATACTAGCTGAGGTAGTTGGAGATAAAAACATTACTGATAGAGACTTAGCTAAGATTAAAGGTATAATGTATAAAATAATAGATGATGATTTACTATTTGAAACATATAATATATCTAAAAAAGACGCTATTAAATATTATGAAGATAAAAAAGAATATGAAAAAGCCAAAAATATAAAAGACTCAAATGAAGCGGTTATAAGGCTTTACAAATTAAAAGGAGTGCTAAATTACTTTTATACAGCAATGCCTTATAGCACAAGGGCAATATCTAAGTTTGAAATGGTATATTTGGGGAATAATAGATTAGTGTTTACTTTCCCAAGTGCTAGAACCGGAGGCAAACTCCCTGAGTATGTTCATCACAAGAATATTATTAATTCGTTCTTAGATGGTAAAAATTGGCTAGAAAAAATGGAAATACCTTATCTAGCTGATTTAAATAAACTTATTAGTTCATCTAAAATAAATGATTTAATAGAATCTAATGAATTATTATTTAATATGCAAATATCAAGATGTGCCGAGGAAATAGTTAAAAACTCAGAAAAAAAGGTAATATTAATAGCAGGTCCTTCTTCATCTGGAAAGACTACCACTACAAAAAGATTGGCATCATACTTAAAAGTAAGAGGTTTAAAACCGATTATGATATCAGTAGATGATTACTTTGTTGATAGAGTAAAAACTCCGAAAGATGAAAATGGTGAATATGATTTTGAATGCTTAATGGCTATTAATATAGAAAAGTTTAATAAAGATTTAAATGACTTGTTAGCTGGCAAAAAAGTTAGATTACCAAGATATGATTTCGTATCCGGAAAAAGTGAATTGTCCGATAACGAAGTAAGTCTTTCAAAAAACGGATTAATACTTATTGAAGGTTTGCATACCTTGAATGATGATTTAACTCCTCAAATAAATGAAATGTTTAAATATAAGATATATTTAAGTCCATTTATTCCACTTAATATTGATAGACATAACTATATTTCAACGCTTGATCTAAGACTACTAAGAAGAATAATAAGAGATAACAGATATCGTGGAATGAGTGTTAGTGATACCATAAACATATGGCAAAGTGTTAGAAATGGTGAAGAAAAATACATCTTTCCATATATACACCAAGCCGATGTTATAATAAATACAGCGTTAGTTTACGAAATAGGTGTAGTAAGGGTATATGCTGAACCGCTTTTATATTCAGTGGAACCCGACTCTCCATATTACGAAGAAGCAAGAAGATTAATTACGTTCTTAAAAAGATTTTATATGATACCAACAGAATATATTCCTAAAGATTCTATCTTAAGAGAATTTATAGGTTTTATATAATAAGAAAGGAAAGATAAAAATGATAAAAGTAGCAATTAACGGATTTGGAAGAATAGGAAGAATCGCATTTAGACAAATGATAACATCTACTGATTTTGATATTGTAGCAATAAATACATTATCTGATCCAG
>JAEEGL011978150.1_pt1 | contig 14203 bp, 13 predicted proteins | sample 9134231 | NCBI WGS metagenome assembly JAEEGL01 (sample SAMN16246548, study PRJNA631951) | gut metagenome | biome: gut microbiome; feature: rumen; material: fiber-attached | host: Bos | place: Iran: Karaj | collected 2018-10 | reverse complement strand
CTGCGATTTCCTCTCCGTTACCGACGAGGAGCTCCAACTGGTCGTTGAGCTTGTCAACAACCGCCCCCGTAAGTGCCTCGGTTGGCTCTCTCCCGCAGAAATCTTTCTTTCCTGAGTGTTGCACTTGCTTGACAATCTGGCTTCTTCATAAAAAACATCCCCGAAACCGGCCCGTTCGGGCTGTTCGGGGATACTTGTTTTATGGCAATTTTCAAAAGGGGCTGCCGGTAAGTCAGCCGGGCGGCAGGGCAGCCGCTTAGCTGTTCCTTGTACGGGATCAGCTGACGCCGAGAGTCGTCCTCAGTATTAGTAACGCGTCCGCGGTATCGATCACGCCGTTGGCGTTGATATCACAGCGTACGAGCATATCGTCCCCGTATTCGAATATCCCGAGCGCGCATCTTAACGTAAGCAGCGCGTCGGTCGTATCCACTTCGCCGCCGGCGTCGCAGTCGCCGAGGAGGAAGGCTTCACCTTCGGGCACGAAGCGCGCCGCCAAGAACGTCTCGCCCGATAATTCGAGCGGATCGTGAGTGATCACGTATTCCAAATGGCCGTCGATATCCTCATATCCCGCAGAGCTGAACCCGCCGAAATCGGCCTCCTCCGAAACGAGCTCGCCGCGATCGTTGTACCAGCCGACAAAGCGGCAGCCCTCCGCGGGAACGGCGTGGACGTAATTCGTCCGCGGAGTTTCGCTCACCGATTCATAGTAGAAGCTCTCGTAACCCACCGTGCCCTCGCCTATGCCCTTCACCTCGGAAAGACGGGTGCTGCAGGCGTTCATGTCTATCCGCCTGAAGGAGTTGCCGCAGGCCGCTATCAGATTCAGCTTCGTATTGGCGGAAACGTCGATCTCCGAAAGGAGGTTCCCGTTTATATTGAGCTGCCTCAGCTCGTCGAGGCCGGAAACGTCCAGCTCGGTCAGCAGATTGTTCGCAATGCGAAGATCCCTCAGTAGGGGGCAGTCCCCCAGCGCGATCCGCGTGATGCGGTTATCGTCAAGATACGCAAACTGCAGCTTGGGGAAGCCGACAAGCTCGATCCCCTCGATATCATTGCCGGTGAGGTCGAGCCATTCGAGCGCGGTGCAGCCCTCGAGCGAGAGCTCGCTTATCCCGCCGCCTATGCAGGTAACCTCGTTCAGCACGCCGCATCCGGAAACGTCGAGCGCGGTCATCGCCGTGTACTCCATGCTCACGGTTTTGAGCGCCTCACAGCCGGAAAGCGTCAGAGCGCCCGTAAGGGGCAGATATCCAACGCGGAACGAGGTCAGTCTGCGGGGTTCGTCTATGTTCCACGCGGCGACGTTGGTAATATAACCGCTCCACGGCGCGTATACCCAGGTCGCGGGATCGTCCGGGTCGTAGCCGGCGTTCAGCTTTTCACCGTTCCTCACGCCTTCGCAGTCACGGATCTCAAGGAACTCCCTCACGAGCAGATAATCATGCGCGTCATATCCTTCGGGAACGAACTCCCCCTCCGCAGCGACTGCGGCAATATTCGGGACCGCGAAAACGGCGGCGAAGAGCAGAGCGATAAATACCGATATGATCCTTTTCACTTCAAACAACCTGCCTTTCCTGCAATTATTATTGTCATAAAAAGCATATCACACTTCCGGTGTTGAGACAACCCGTTCGATATAATATATATTCGTTCCCGCGCCGAACATCGCCGAAGCACGGGAGCCGCCCCCGCGCCCAAGGGCCACAAATGGGTGTGCGAGATCTGCGGCTTCGAGTACGAGGGCGAGGAGCTGCCCGCCGACTATACCTGCCCCCTGTGCAAGCACGGCGTCGAGGATTTCAAGCAGGTGTATTGATCTGTGATCGGCAGCCGGCAATGGCACTGCGCGATCCCCTATAAACGTCAAAACAGCCGCTCGTTTTACGGACGGCTGTTTTTTTGTGTCACAAGAAGAAGCCCCGCTCACGCGGGGCCCCCGGATCGATCATCGCCGATCCTTCATCAGGCTCTTCGCCTGCTCCTTGCCCTCGAACACGATCATTTCAAGCCCCACCTCAGGAGTGATCATGCCGGTCTCGACAAGGCGGAACACGGTGTCGTTATGCGCAATGGCGGAGAAGCCCGTTTCCTTCTGCACCTTGACGGTGACGCGGATGGATATGGGCATATCCTCCATGTTCATCACCTGTCGGGCGGAGGTTTCGGCGCGCGCCGCGCCATCGGGATCGGAGCGGTCGATATAGGTTTTGATGCAGCGAAGCCCCAGCGCGAACTGGCGCTCCAGCTCCAGCTCCTGCTCGACCGCCCTGCGGAACGCCGAATGCAGGCTCTTTGCCGCCATGCGGGCGCGCTTTGAGGATTTCTCCTGCAGCGCGGAGATCGCCGTGCCGCTGGTTACGCCGTAATTCGTCATCCCGCGCGACCACTCGTTAGCGCCCGACTCCTCCTTGATCGAATCGCGCATGTCGGCGATGTACTGTATGAGATAGCCGGGCAGGGGCGCTGTCTGGAACCAGGTGACGCCCGAGAGGTTGTCGCCCTTGTGCACCTCCTTTGACCAATCGCGCAGATCGTCTATATCGAAGCCCGAAGCGCCAGTCACGAGCAGCTTGTTGTGCGAGGAAAGCAGCGCGTTCTTCATCACCATCTGGTCGAGCTTGTCGGAATAGCGCTGGCTGGTCTCGTACATATCCACAAAGCCATAGCCCAGGCAGGAGCCCCTTCGCGGGAAGAGCGCCGTCACCACAAACGGATACTTGCCGTGGCGGTAGATCCCCTCGGGAAACGCCTTTCGGCTGTCCTCGAGTATTTTTCCGCCGGCCATTTTGACCATATGCACGCGGTATTTCCCGCTTTTTGCGTCATACTCCCTGAGCCAGCCTTCAACCAGCATCACGCTCCTGTCATAGCGCGGAGTGAGGAGCCCGTCGCGGTCGAGATCCATGAAGAGACCGTCGTCGGAAAGCTCGGATGCCGCATCCGGATAGTGCTCGCCGAACCATTCGCGGGTGCGGCGGGCGAATTTGAATACCGCCCTGCCGTCCTGGATATCGCTCACGAGCGGATCGAAGAGTATGCTGCCCGCGTCGATATGACGGATATAGGCCGAGCCCATGCCGCCCTCGGCGGAAGGATCGTAGCCGATCTCCTGCACGCCGTAGCCGCCCACGAGCAGATCGTGCGTAAGCGCCCGGTATTCCTCGTCATACGCGCAGTTCAGGTGGTTCTCGCGGATCACGCGGGTGAGCGTTTCCGCAAGCTCGGTGTAAGAATTGCTGTCGGCGGTGATGACCGCCTCGGGCACGTACTCGTCAAGGTCGGCGCGAACGTTTTCGATCGCGCTGTGTATGACGGGCGTTACGGGGCGCGGCTCATTGGGATCGGTGACGGGCACGTCGAACCAGTGATCGCCGCGATAGATGGTCTCGCACCGTTCGAGCCTGGCGCGTTCCCCGGCATACGCCTCGTAGAATTCGCGGAAAAGGGCGTAAAGCCTGTCCGCTTCGGAAATATAAGCCTTGTTTTTCATATTGTTCCTTTCAAAATCAGCAGGTAAGATACCCGCCGTCTTCCTTTTTGTTAAGATCCAGGGGATCGAATGCGCTCCTTGTTTTTTTCGCCTTGGGCGGGACGGTTATCGGCCTGCTCATAAGCGCGTATCTGAGCGCTTCCGGCGCGTGATCGTTTCCGTCGCGCGCGTCCTCACGCGAATGCTCGTCGTACTGAAGCACGGGCAGCTCGCGTATGAGGTTCACGCACTCGGGAAAGCACTGCCATTTGGGCAGCCCGTCGGAGGATACCGCCATGTAATCACGCACGCGCTGCCAGCCCGGTATGCGCGAATTGTCGGCGGGTGAGACCGGCATGCCGCTCTTCTGGAACACCTCCGCAAGCGTTTCGCCCTCGAACCCGCCCCTGGTCACCATGGCCGCGCCCCTGTGCTGCCACAGATCGGGCGAGGCGACGGTATAGGCGATATCCTCGTTCCCGGTCAGCTCGATAACGCGCTTTGCCACCTCGCATGCGCGCATCTGCCGCACGTACAGCTCGCGATAGGTCACCACACGCCCCTCGGGATCAACGGCGTGCCACAGCACGCAGCACGGATCGTTATATCCCCAGTCCATAGAGCGGAACCTTTTGTAATACGAGGGGATCTCGAAGGGCTCGATCACGTGTCTTTCGCGTGAGAATTCGCGGAAGAACTGCCCCGCGTGCACGTCCCAGTCGCCGTCAAGATGCGCCCGCCGCAGATCCTCGGGCAGCGCCATAAGTTGGCGCACATATCCCGGATCGGCATTCAACAGCACCTTGTTGTCGGTCAGCTTGGCGGGTATGAACACGTAATCCTCCGCCTGCTCGCCGTCCCTGTAATCACGGTCGATGAACAGGCGCTTCACCCATGCGTGCCCCACGTTGCCTGGGTTGCAGGTGTAATACATCCTCGGCGTAAAGCCCGTGCGCGCCGTGCGGTTGCAGGTAGTCAAAAACTGCTGCTGTTCCTCGGTGAAATGCGTTGCCTCCTCCATCCCGATGACCGCGTATTCCTGCCCCTGATACTGATAAACGTCCCCCGCGGTGTCGCAATAGCCCAGCTTTATGCGCGAACCGTTGGGAAAATCGAACACCCTTTCCGTCGCGCTGTATTTCGCAAAGCCGTTAAGCTCCCTTCTCAAGGGGATCAGGTGGTTTTCACGAAGCTCCGGAAGCGTGCGCCTCAGGAGCAGGATGTTAAGATCGGGGTAAGTCATCGCAAGCAGCACCAGCTTTCGGCGCATCGCCCAGCTTTTGCCGCCTCCCCTTGCCCCTCCGTAAGCCGTGTGCCGCGCCCGCGAAAGGAAGAATTCCCTCTGTCTCGGGTTAGGCCGGCCGTAAAGCACAAGATTCCTTAATTTGATCACTTCCTTCATATCCGGCTTGCAAACGCGCCCCTTTTGCGGTATCATAATTAAAGCTTATCACAGGAAGAAAGAGCTTTTTATGACCGAAAAGAGAGATTCCCGCGTAAGGGGCGTCGTCTGCGTGATACTCGCGTCGATGTGCTATGGCATTACGCCGATACTTTCGAACACCGCCTTGAAGGGCGGCCTGCCGGGCGATTTCCTCGCCCGAATATTCGGGCAGGCCCCCGCTTTCATGCTGCTCGATCCTAAAAACGCCATGCCGAACGAATCCGTCGTGGGCTTCGGGATGGCTATCGCCTGCGTGTTCTCGCTCATAACTTGCCTCATAGGGCGAAAAACGCTCAGGGTCACCCGGCGGCAGGGGATCGAGATGGCGGCCTACGGCGGCGGCGGATTCACGGCAACCATGCTGCTGATATCATACGCCTACCTTTGCATCCCGCCGGGAACGACCATCGTTTTGAACTTCACCTATCCGATACTCGTGGCGGTGATATCCGCGATACTCTTCAAGGAAAAGCTCCGTCTGCCCGGCTGGATCGCGCTTGTGATCGCCATGATCGGCATAGCGCTCATATCCGGCCTGGGCGCTTCGGGAAGCTCCGCTCTGGGCAGCGATCCCGGGCTTGGAATACCCCTTGCGCTGCTGTCCGGCCTTGCTTACGCCGTCTATTTCCTTGCGGGAAGGCACGCTTCCTACGCCGGGCTCGATACCGCCGCGGCCAATTTCTATATCACCGGCTCCGCCGCGCTGCTCTGCTTCGGCATTGCTTTTGTCACGGGCCGCTTCCGTCTGCCGCCCACGGGCTTTTTGTGGCTCGTGCTGCTTTCAAGCGGCATACTGGGCTATATCGTGGGCTTAAGGCTCCTGCTTGTTGGGATAAGGCTTTTGGGATCCACCCCCGCCGCCGCGCTCAATACGCTCGAGCCCGTATTCGCCTCGATAACCAGCATGCTCGTTTTCGGCGAAGCCATGTCAGGCATGAAGCTGTCAGGCGCGGCGCTCGTGCTCGTCGGCGCCCTCATCAGCATACTCTCCATGCGAAGGAGCTGATTTTTTGCCCCTGTCGGAGAGCGCGTCGAAGCTTCCGTTTGCCGCCAGCGCAACCACAACCGCGTTGACGGGTATCAGCGCCGCCTCCTGCCAGCAGGAGAAGCCGTGCGCAAAGCCCGCGCCGAGCATTATGACGAGTGCGAGCAGATAGCTTATCACCCTGGTCGGCAGCCTGTCCAGCCACCTAACGCCCTTCAAAAACTGCGTGATGAGCGTGACGGCAAGCGTTGCCCCCGAATAGGTCAGGAGCATTTCCGAATCGAAAAAGCTGTCCATACTTCCTCCTTATTTGATCCCCAGCATGCTCTCAGCATGCGCCAGCACGAACGACTTGACTCCGTTCAGCGTCACCCTGCCGCAGCGGCCGTCGGCCGTCCCGCAGTAATAGCCCAGCGAATTGAGCGCCTTCTGCAGATTCTCGATGCATTCGCCCTGTATCATGGGGCGTTTCAGCTCGAGCAGCACGGGCTCGTCGCGGAATTCCTCGTCATACGAGAGCTTTGCCGAAACAAGTCCCCGGTGAGTCCACGGGCGTTCGGAAAGCTTAGTCACCACAACGCCGTATCTTATGCCCCTTGCCTCGACCGCAAGGGGTTCGCCGTTCAGAAAGCCGCATACAAAGCCCACGTGCGACATGCGTCCCTCGCTGTTCATGTAGAAGAGCGCCTCGCCGAGCTCGTATTTGCGCTCGACTTCCTCAATGCGTCCCCTTTCCGAGCACCACGCGCTGTAACAGTAGTTCGCTGTGACGTCGGCGCCCAGGAAACAGTCAAGCAGTCCCTGGCAGTCCGTCGCCCTGCGCGACAGGGCGACCCAGTTTTCGGTCACACGGGCATACGCCTCGGGCGACCAGCCCTTCTTTTTGTAAAAATTCTCATAGCGCTCGGCAAGGAGCGCGTCAGAGACCTTGTTACCCGTTGTTCCATACAGGTATTCCCAGGGCTCCGTGCCGCATTCGTCGGGCGAAACAGGCAGATGGGCGCCCTCGGGTATGCTCTCGCGCTTGGCGTGCGTCAGCGCGAAAATGATAAAATCCCTTGCGTTTTTCACAGTTCCTTCCTTTCGTTCCCGTTCCCGCGGAGCCCCCGAAAAGGGGCTCCGCGTTGCTTTTGTCAACCGACGTTCCTGCCCTGCAGCCTGATCGTCATGCCTGATCCGAACCGGCCCGCATCGGTGCCGGCGCTTATGGTGACCGCGGAGTATTTAGCGTTGTTCCCCAGCTTCAAAAAGGCCTTCTGCGGAGTCCTTACCGTTGCGAAAGCGGTAGAGGCGTCGGTGCTGCCGCATTCCCTCTCGTAAAGCGCAAAGCCCTCCTCCATCCTTCTGAGGTTGACTATGCACATATTGTCAGCCGGGACCGCGACGTCCTTCAGCATAAAGTTGGAATCCTTTACGGCTTTGGAAGAACCGTTGACGGATATGTGTGCGATCGTGGAGTTTTTCATGGTGCCGACCAGGACGAGCCTCAGCTCGTCCCACTCGAAGGGCGCGCCGCTCGAATCCGAATCGAGCGTAAAGCCGCTCACGTCGGAGCTGAGCGAAAGCGTCTTCAAGTCCGTCCAGGGATTGTCGAAGGCCAGCTTCTTCCAAACGAAGCTCGGTTCGCCCGCGCTCATGGTCATATCGGTGCAGATATAGGCCGCGTTTCCGTTCCTCACAACGTACACCCTGCCCACGCTGTCGCCGTCGGCGCCCGTGGGCGCGCTGTTCACGGCCTTGATCCCCACGCCGGCATAAGCTATATGCTCCTCGAGCGCGGCGCCCCTCAGGGCCTCGGCTATGATCCTTTCGGCCTCGGCAGCCGCTCTTTCGGCCTCGGCGGCCGCTCTTTCCGCCTCAGCCGCCTCGACCTCCGCGAGGAATTCCGAAAGCGTCGGAAGCTGGGGCATGGCGTGGATCGCCTCGTCGTTCAGCATCGCCGCGCGGCACCTGAAATTGAACTTTGCGGTGGTGACCAGCACGTCCTCGCTGCCCATGCCCGATGATCTGTCCGCCGTGGAGGAATAAAGCTGCAGCTCGCATTCCACCAGGCCGGGCGCGAACGATGACGGCGCCAGCGCGATCGTGATATTGCTTCCGTCGAGCGTCACCGAGCCGTCCTCGCTGTCCTGCACCGAAACGCCCCTGGCGGAAGAGAACACCGCCATCACGCGCAGGCCGGATACCGATACTGCTTCGCCGTCATCGGTGAGCGAGATCGCAAGCACGTTGCCCGTGTCGCCGTCCACGACCTCGATATCACGCTTGCCGCAGGGGCGTTTGAGGTCGAGCGGCAGCTCGAATTCCTTTAATTGGGTATTGCCCGCCATCGTTCAACGCCTCCCAACGGACCGTAGTATATGGCCGAGCCCGAAAGGCCGCCTTCGGTCATGTACTCGTTGTAAAGATCCTCGTAATCCGTCTGCGGCAGATTGTACTGCACCTGCCAGCGGCGCAGCCTCCACGTCCTCTGGTCGCTCGTGAAGAACATATAGCGCTCGGAGGGTGAAAGCCCCTTCAAATACGAGGCGTACTGGTTATAGGTCGCGTTCGAGGAAAGATAGGAGTAATCCCCGTCATACCATTTGCCGTCGAAATACGCGCCGTTCTTGTTGTGCCCGTAGCGCGGGCCTTCGTCCTTTGATGAGCCGCCCGAGCCCGAGGATCGGGACGAGCTCCTTGAGCCCGAGGAGCTTCTTCCGCCGGACGATCTTGCCGCGGCGGATATCAGCGCCGCTTCCCTCTGCGCGGCGATCGTCATGCGCGTCCTTTCAAGCTCGCCCTCGATCTGCTGCATTGCCGTGAGCGCCTTGTAAAGATACTCCGCCATCGACGATGAATACTCTCCCTCGAGCCTTATCACGTCGGAATCGGCGGAGGCGCGCTGCCTGTCCTTCATCGAGGAGATATAGCTCGAGCCGCCCATGCCGCGCGCGTATGCGTCGGCGTCGATCTCGGCCATGTTCTCACGCGCCTTGCGCTCCCTTGCGGCGATCGCCTCGTCGACCGACGGACGAAGGAAGCTTTCGAACAGCCCGTAGAGTGATTCGAAAGTGGGTATGCTCGTGAGCCCGTAGGACGCGAGCTTATCGTGCAGTGCGCCGTAAAGCTCGGACAACCCCTTGTCAAGGTCGTATTCCGCCTTCTTGGGCTGCGGAGCCGCTCCGTTCCCCGCGTCGCCGCCCTTGGGCGCCGCCTCGGCGCCGCTGTTCACGCTGAACGTGGGCTCCTTGCCGCCCGCCTCCGCGGCCCCGGCGCCGGGCTCCTTGTCCCGGCGCGGGTTTTCCTGTTCCTCAAGGTCGGAGAAGGGCTTGCGGGCGGTCCTGAAGCTGAGTCTGAACCTGCTCATTTTGCCGCCCCCTGCCGTCAGGAAACGGTGTGCTCGATCTTGACGAGCCAGAGATCGTTGAGTATCACCGCCGCATAGGCCGTGACCTTGGCGCCTACGGTCGCGCGCTGATCAAGGGGATCGGCGGTGCCGGAGGAGCCGTGGGGCTTGACTATGAGCTGCACTGCGCCCTTGCCGTCAACGTCCACAACGCCGTAAGCGTCCTTGCCGAACACGAGTGCGGCGTGAACGGGAAGCGCCGCCTTTGTGGAAGAGTCGACCGCGCCCGCGTCCTTCGACCAAACTATCGCGTTGGCCGTGAGAGAGGCCGCGGCGGAGAGCTTGACGGTGTTGTTTGCGGCGTTAAAGGAGCCGGTGGAGGCAAGCGTGTATTCGTCGGAGCCTATCATGATCTTGTTGCCGCCCTTGGAAAGATACGCGGCCTCGGCTTCGGTGGGAGCGTTCTTCAGAACGAAAGTGGTCGTGCTGCTGGTGGCGGACTTGACGGCGTTGAGCACGGACTGCTCATACACCTTTGCCTCGGTGCTCTCCACGAACACCACGCCATAGAGCCTGCCGATCTCGCCGGAATAGATGGCCTCCGCGTTGGAATAGGCGGAAACGTTCTTCCAGTTCTCGTCGTTCTGCAGATCGAACGTCGCCTCGGGAGAACAGATGCATACGAAATGCGGCTGGCGGCCGTCTTCGCAGAAGGGGCGCGCCTTGTTCCTCTTAAGGGTGCGCACGGCCTTCCTTATCTCCTCCACGGTAAGCTTGTCGTCGGCGGTCAGCTCAATGCGGCCCGCCGCGCCGCCCGCGTACTGCACGTTGGTCGTGGCGCACATGGCGTCCCTGGTCACCCACTCCACCACGGTGCCTATCTGCTCGCCGAGCAGCTCCGCGGAATCGTTTATCACGGAATCATAGGCGGTGAGGTCGAGCAGGTCGGATACCTCGACATAAGCGCCGTACTGCTTTACGGTCGCCTCCACGTTGGACTGCGAAAGGGACTGTCCGGTGGGGGTTTCTCCCTCTGTCAGCCCATTTACGGCCGCATTGGGATCAAAAAGGTTCCATCTGCGGAAATTGACGTGGCTGCCGCTGTTGCGGGGCACGGGGCGCTTCTGGCCGAATTCGGCGTGCACGAACCTTGTTTTTGCGCTCTCCAGGAGCTGCCTGTCGTAATAGGTCACGGGGAAATTCCCGCCTGCGTTCATTGTTGCGATGGTGTTGATATTGCCTGCCATTTTCTTTTTTCCTTTCCTTATCGATTAAAGTCTGATCCTTTTGCCGTCCGCGGCAGCCTTCTTCAAAAGCTTCTTGAGCCTTGCAAACTGCTCGGCGGACATCTCGGAGTAATCCATGGGCTCGGCGTTCGCCGCGCCCGCCTTCATGGGCACGGGCATGCGCGCGTCATCCCCAAAGGGGTTCGCGCCGTCCTCGTCCCCGCGCAGCATACCGCGCACGTCATTCGCGGCCTCGGGCTTTTCCACGCGCTTGGGGCCGTGCTCCATGCCGTTCCACTCACCCAGCAGCGCGTCCACAAGCTCGTCCTCGCTCACTCCTTCCACGCCGCCAAGCGTTTTGAGCAGCGCCGAGCCGAGCCTTTCGGCGGCGCTCGGCTTGTAAGCTTCCTTCTCCCCTGCCTCGGGCTCCGGCTTTGCGCCCATCAGGTCGAGCATCTGCTTCAAACTGTTCTTCTTCATTTGTTCCTCCTTATGGTTTTTGGATAAAAAGAAGCAAGCGGGGGCGTTTTTTTGCGGATCACCGCTCAAAACGCTCACGTCAACGCTTGCTTCACAATAATATTATAGCACATATGTTCTATGCTTGTCAACAGCTATTTAGAATATTTGTTCGTATTAACCAATATATTTTTTCATTTGTTGAAATAGCTTGAAAAATAAATTTAAAGCGGTTATAATCTATGGCGGCAAGAACAGCGGGTCTGTGGTTGAAAGTCGAAGCCAGTCGCAGGCGAAGCGATCCACGTAAGCGGGGCAAAGCCCCCGTGAGCATGGTGCGGTTTAGAAGTAAGTCCTGTCAGCAAAAGCTGAGACCGCGTGTAGTGAGAGGCAGTTTCCGGGTAGCGATAGCGGCAACAGGCGAGTGTGGGGTCAAAGACCAGGTCAGCCGTTGTTCAAGCTAAAAATATTTCTAAGGGGATTAGGATCCATCATGTTTGAAGACAAGGTACTGGTTTGCAAGGACTGCGGCGCTGAATTCACCTTCACCGCCGGCGAACAGGAATTTTACGCCGAGAAGGGCTTCCGCAATGAGCCCACCCGCTGCAAGGCCTGCAGGCAGGCTCGCAAGAACGCTTCCCGCGGCGAGCGCGTAATGTATGACGCCGTCTGCGCGCAGTGCGGCGCTCCCACCAAGATCCCGTTCGAGCCCAAGACCGACCGTCCCGTTTACTGCAGCGCATGCTTTGCGGCACGCCGCGGCGAGTGATCAAGACGGAGCCGACTATCCGGTTGGTCTTCCCAAAGGGCAAACCGTACGGACTATAGGCAAAAAAAGCCGATGAAGCAACCGCTTCACCGGCGTTTTTTATTTGTCGCCCGGCAGGCGACCTCCTACCCGCCGCCCGCGGTTATAATGTGCTCAACAAAAAAAAACGGAGGTACAAAACAATGAAAAAGGATCTTACCGAAATAGTATTCATTCTTGACCGCAGCGGCTCCATGGGAGGGCTCGAATCCGACACCATAGGAGGCTTCAACTCGATGCTCGAAAAGCAGAAGAAGGAAAAGGGCGAGGCGATCGTCTCCACCGTGCTGTTCGATCACGAGAGCGAGGTGCTTCACGACCGCATACCCATCGAAAAGGTGGAGCCCATGAACGAGAAGCAGTATTACGTGCGCGGCTGCACCGCGCTGATCGACGCGATGGGCAGCGCCATCCGCCACATCAGGAACGTGCACAAGTACATCCGCGAGGAGGACGTGCCCGAGCACACCATTTTCATAATCACCACCGACGGCATGGAGAACGCCAGCAAAAAGTATTCCTCCGACGAGGTAAAGAAGATGGTGAGCGAGCAGAAGGAGAAGGGTTGGGAGTTCCTCTTCCTGGGCGCGAACATCGACGCGATCGAGACCGCCAAGCATTTCGGCATCGGGGAAGACCGCGCCGTCACCTACCGCTCCGACAAGAAGGGCACACGCATGAATTACAAGGCCGTGGGCAGTGCGATATCCGCAATGCGCTGCGAGGCGTGCCTTGACGCAAGCTGGAAGGAAGAGATCGAGAACAGGAAGGATTGAGTCCGTAAAATAAAAAAACAGCCGGTCGGGCGCATCCGCTTAAAGGGTGCGCCCGACCGGTTTTATCATTCATTCGGTGTTATTTTGTAAGAAAAACCTCCGTGGGCGACAGCACGTTTTCATCCCCGCTCCCAACGCCCAGGCAGCCGTTGCCGTTCCAGCCCCAGGCGAATATCCTGCCCTCTGCGTCTATGGCATAGGTGCGCGCAAAGATCTCCACCGATTCGGTTCAGTCGTCGTAATCGATGTATTCCACTTCAAGATGCGTGAATACCGTGCAGATTCCCTTGAGGCCGATATCGACGAAGCCGAACCTTGTCTCCTCCGTACCGTCGCCCAGCGGGCAGTGCATGAAATCAAACTCCATGCCCGAGCCGGTCGCAAGCACCCTGCCGTCATAGGTAACGACGAACGTATGTGCGCCGTTTGTGAAGAAGGATCTCACGCCCTCGGCCACGCATTCGGGGTCGCGGCTTTCGTTATCCTGCGCCTTGCCGACGAGCGCGTTGGAGAAGCTCGCCCCCCAGGACCACAGCTCGCCGTTCGTCTTGAGCGCGAAATGATAGCTGTAGCCCCAATCCTCGTCCATCTCCCAGCCGCAGCTTATCTCGGCGACGCCGTCCATGATATGCACGAGCTTTTCGAGCTGATCGTCGGGGACCTCGTGGAAATCGCCTTCCCTCGCATACGACCAGAGCGAGCCGTCGTTTTTGATAATGTAAGCCGTGTTGTCGGCGATCTCAACCTGGCGCACGTCGCCGCAGATGGGTTCGAAATCGCCATTGTAATTCACGCAGCAGAGCATGCCGTCGGAGCGCTCCACGAAGTTCCCCCAGCGGTCGAAGACCCTTACCACGCCGTCCGCTTTCTTTATCCATTCGGGAGAACTGATCCACAGCTCGCCGCCGTTCCTTATAAGGCAGCTGCCGTAAAAGCTCTCCACGTCCTCGAACAAGAGCTCCGGTTCCGCCTCGGCGCCAAGACGGTAGAGGTCGCCTGCCTCAGTCAGCACGTACACACGGTTATATTCCTTGTAAACACCCTTGACGAAGTGCATGAGCTCCACGGGCCTTGTCGCTTCATCCGTGCTGCCCATGCCAAGCTGGCCGCTGTCGTTGCGCCCCCAGCCCCAGAGTATGTTGTCGGCGCTCAGGGCAAACACCGTTTCGCCGACTATCACGGGCGTTATGCCGTTCGACACGAACACCGGAGCGTGCTTATCCTCCGTGGAGCCTATGCCCAGCTGACCGTATTCGTTATTGCCCCAGCCATAGACCGTGCCGTCGGGACAGATGAGGAACGCCGTGCCCCCGTTTTGTATTATGCGGGGCAGATCGGCGTCAGCGGGCCATTCGGGAACGGGCGTGGATACGGGCTCGTCCGTGGGCGCGGGCTCATCCGTCACGGCGGGCGCTTCGGTAAGCGCGGGCTCATCCGTCGCGGGAGCCTCGGTCGCGGGGGCTTCCGTCGGCGCTTCCGTGGGCTCGATCATGGCCGCAGGCGACACGGTGCACGCCGCAAGCGGCAGAGCGAGCAAAAGAATTAGTATGAATGATACTGTTCGTTTCATAATAACCTCCGAAATACGGTGAACACGGTTCACCCGTTCTTACTTATATAACGCACGAGCGAGAAAAAAGGATGCGTTTTTTTGATCGGGTACGTTCTCCCTCGAGCCTCGATATAACGAAGTTCGCCG
>JAEEGL010147385.1_pt1 | contig 14203 bp, 15 predicted proteins | sample 9134231 | NCBI WGS metagenome assembly JAEEGL01 (sample SAMN16246548, study PRJNA631951) | gut metagenome | biome: gut microbiome; feature: rumen; material: fiber-attached | host: Bos | place: Iran: Karaj | collected 2018-10 | reverse complement strand
TTTTTTGATTACAAAGTAACAGATCTTGTTTCTTTGTGCGTTGAAAGCCTTGGGCAAGATACTCAAATTGATAGTCTGATTGCAGAGTCAGAACTTGAATTTAAGTTAAATGAACTTTTGAACGTTGCAGATGATGTTTTGAATGTTGCAGATATTTCTAAGCTGGAAAGTATTGATGATGGTTTAGATATTATTACAGAATGGTTCTCTTCTGGTGTTTATCCAAATCAGTTAGAAAAAATAAATCAGTTGCGAATGATTATAAAAGGAAAAATTCTGGATTTATCGGAAATGGAGTAAATATATGGAAAAAGAAAAACCTCGAAATAAAACGTTCGCTGCAAAAGCACTCACCAATGAACAAATAATCGCACTGTTTCCGTCAAAAGCAGTACGCGAATATCTTAAAAAAATCAACTGGCAGTTCAGCGAACGCGACCGAGAAATTCTTTACCGCTACCTCGCTCTAAACGAAGAGCCTGCTTATGAAGCAGATTACGTAACAATTCCTTTCCCGTTCCGAAGCGGTGACCTGGTATATGTTATCGGAAATGAAGAACAAATCGGTGTTTTTTGCAGCTGCAAGGATGATAAAGACTTTTTTGATCTGGATGCAAGAACAAAAGATTTTTCTGACTGGAGTGACAGCGGCCGCACCCGGGTTGAGTTCTTATATCCAAACGGAAGATTTTCACATGAACATCCGTATTGCTTTGACCTGGAATATGCGGAAATAAAACCGGAAGAAAAAAGGGGGCAGAGTAAAGACCCGTATAAAACTGCACTTGTAATTGCCTCAGAACTCATTCGTGGAACAGACAGTTCCATTGAGTGCCTTCAAATGTATTGCAAAGAATATGCAGAGAAGAATTCTTAAAAGGAGTTTAATAGTGAATATGATAACAAATGAAGAAGCAATTGCCCTTATTCCATCAAAAACTGTACGTGATTATTTAATTAAACTAAACTGGGAATTTAAAGAACGTGATAAAGATATACTATATCGTTATTTAGGGCTTAAAGAAAAACTGGTTTGTTATGATGATTATGTTTCTGTCCCTTACCCCTTCCGAAGCGGTGATATTGTTAAAGAAATTGGAAAAGAAGAATTAGGCATCATTTCCAGGTTCAAAGATGATACTAGTTTTTTTAATTGGTTCAAAGAATTTAATCAATATGATCCTATAGACTGGTCTGATACAGGTTTTACAGATATCGATTTTCTTGCAGATAATGGAAGGTTTTATCGTAGACATATAAGTGCAATTTATCTGGAATATGCAGAGATTCCAAAAGAAATAATAAAAGACATCCCTGAAGGCTATTACAGAACATGTATTCGGATTGCTTCAGAATTTATTCGAGGTACAGAAAACTCAATGGAAGATCTTCATAATTGTTTGGAAGCATACTCAAGAAGCCTTTTAAATGAAAGTTCAGTCTTTGTATCAAGTTACCCACACACATAAAAAGTCCCGCTGCCGCTTTAGTGGTAGAAAAAGGGGATATCAAAAAAATGTAGGAGAGAGTGAAAAAGAGAAGAATATGGAGGCTCCCAGTTTTGTTAGCTTGAGGCTGCCAAGACTAGTCGGGCTATTTCAGATTCCGCTGTCGCTCCAGCCGCTTCCCTCGCTCAGTCTGTCATTTCCATGCTAGACACGGGAATCCCATCCTTCGCTCAGTCCATTGGCCGGCTTCTCCGTCTTGCATATCCCTAGCCCGGAAACAATAATGAATATAATGAAACTCCTAAGGAATGAGCAATTTTTAAGGCAGCGTCGGCAGCTGGTATATTTCCGTTCTTTTCACCTTTTCCAATATTTGATGCATCAAAACCAATCTCAGCGGCTAACTCTTTTCTTGTTTTTCCTTGAAACTCTAATTCTTCAACAACATTTTCCCAAAAATTCATGATTCTATTCTGATAGGAAAAATCCTTTTTGGTTGCTTTTATGGGAATATTCCCTATAATAAAATAATGGGATATATCCCACATATTCAAAAGAAAGGAAATAAGCATTTATGACCATAATTGAACAACAAAAGGCTGCTAAAGAATTTATCGAAGAATGGAAAAATAAAACTGATGAAAAACCATATACCCAAAGTTTTTGGCTTTCCTTGCTACGTGATGTTTTTGGAATTGAAAAACCAACACAATATATTGATTTTGAGAAAAAAGTAATAGTTGATAATACAAAATATATTGACGCATACATACCTAAGACTCGTGTCGCTATTGAGCAAAAAGGAGGAAAAATCGATCTTGATAAGAAAGAAGTTCAGAGTGACAAAGAAGAGTTAACACCTTATGAACAAGCGAAGCGATATAATGATAATCTAAAATATGAAGAAAGATGCCGTTGGATTGTTGTCAGTAATTTTAATGAATTCCGCATATATGATATGGGAATAGACGAGCCTGAAAAGAATTACGAAACGGTATTCCTAAAGGATTTAGAAAATGAATATTACCGACTTCAATTTCTTGTGGATCAAAAGAACGAAAATATCAGAAAAGAAGAAGAAATATCTGTAAAAGCAGGAAATCTTGTTGGTAAATTATATGATGCACTAATCAAGCAATATATAAATCCTGATGAAAAAAGTTTCCGCTCTTTGAATATACTCTGTGTTAGAATTGTATTCTGTCTTTATGCAGAAGATGCAGGTCTTTTTGGAACAAGAACGGCGTTTGAAGATTATATAAAATCTTTTGCTATCGAAAATCTTAGAGATGGAATTATAAAGCTTTTTCAAGGTCTTGATACAGAAAAAAAAGAACGTGACAAATATGACACAAAACTAGAACCATTTCCTCATGTAAATGGTGGACTTTTTCGTGATGAACAGATTGAAATTCCAAATTTTACTGAAGAAATCGTTGATGTAATTGTAAATCATTGTGCTCCTTTCAATTGGAGTGAAATTAGTCCGACAATTTTTGGTGCTGTTTTTGAAAGCACACTTGGTACAAAAATGCGTCGCGCCAATGGAATGCATTATACAAGCGTTGAGAATATTCATAAAGTAATCGACCCTCTTTTTATGGATGATTTGAATGTTGAGTTTGAAAAGATTTGTAAAATTACTGAATTAAAAAAGAAAGCTCCAAAACTTCTTCAATTTCAGAAAAAACTTGGTTCGTTAAAATTTCTTGATCCTGCATGTGGAAGTGGAAACTTTCTTACAGAAACATATTTAAGTTTACGGCGATTAGAAAATAAAGCAATTGCTTTACGATTTGGTGGACAAAGTCTTATGGGTGAATTTTTAAATCCTATAGAAGTAAGTGTAAATCAGTTTTATGGAATTGAGATAAATGATTTTGCCGTTACTGTAGCAAAAACTGCTCTTTGGATTGCAGAAAGTCAGATGATTGTAGAGACAGAAAAAATAGTAAGTCAAGAAATAAAGTTTTTCCCACTTACAAACAAGGCAAATATCGTTGAGGGGAATGCTCTCCGTATGGATTGGAACACATTAAAAACGAATGATGAAGATGCAATGCCGAAAGATGGACTTTTTTCTGGATTTGCTACAGAAATTGGCGGTACAAAAATTGAATATGATTATATTATTGGCAATCCGCCTTTTGTTGGTAAAAAGGAACAAACAGAATTTCAAAAAGAAGATCTTAGTTCTTTATTTCCAGCAAAACTAAAAGGTGTTGGAAATCTTGATTATGTTACTGGTTGGTATGCGAAAGCTATTGATTCCATAAAGGGCACAAAAACAAAATGTGCTTTTGTATCAACAAATTCAATAACACAAGGAGAACAAGTTCCTGTATTATGGAAATATTTATCAGAAAAATCTCTGGAAATTAATTTTGCGAGAAGAACTTTCCGTTGGGACAGTGAAAGTAACGAAAAAGCTCATGTACATTGCGTAATTATAGGTTTTTCTTACAAAGGAGTAACAGAAAGTAAGAAATTTATTTTTGATGAAACAGGAATAAGAAAAGAAGTTTCGTATATAAATGGATATCTTTTAGATGCTTCTGATATTTTTATCTCCAAACGCTCTGAAGCTTTATGTAATGTTCCGGAAATTGTTTATGGCAGTATGCCAATTGATGACAATCATTTGATTCTTAAAAAGGAAGAGGCTGAGTCATTATTGGCTGAAAATCCATCCAATGCCAAATTTATTAGAAAATATATTGGTGGTGATGAACTTATTAAAAATGAATACAGATTTTGTTTATGGCTTGTAAATGCTTCACCAAAGGATATAAAATCATCGAAAACAATTTTGAATAGAGTTCAAGAAACAAAAGCTTTCAGAAGTAAATCAACTCGCCCACAAACTGTAAAACTTGCTGAAATACCTTGGTTGTTCGGCGAAATTAGACAGCCAGAAAAAGAAGCACTTGTTATTCCAAAAGTATCTTCTGAACAACGAGATTATATTCCTATCGCATTTGTATCGCCTGAAATAATTATAAATGGAAGTGCACTTATTGTTCCTGATGCTGGATTATATGAGTTTGGTATTCTTATGAGTAAAGTTCATAATGCATGGATGCGAGTGGTTGGTGGAAGGTTAGAAACTCGTTATCAATATTCAAACACAATAGTTTATAATAATTTTCCTTGGTGTAAAGCCACTCCTGAACAAAGAACCAAAATAAAATCTACAGCAAAACTAATACTTGACGCACGAGCAAAAAATCCGGACTCTTCGTTCGCAGATATGTACGGTGTTGATATGTATTTATATCCAGAATTGAAAAAAGCCCACGAAGAAAATGATAAAGCTGTTATGCAGGCCTACGGTTTTGATCAAAATATGGATGAAAGTGAAATAGTTGCAGAACTATTCAAGTTGTACGAAAAACTTTCAAAAAAGAAATAATTCTCTGCGTTAGGGATTGTAGGGGCAGCCCGATAGGGCTGTTGCGAAACGAAGTGTAGCAATGGAGCCGAGAGGCGGAACCCCGAAAAGCCCGACCCGAAGGGGAACGCCATAATGCGAGTTTTCAAAAACTAATCACAATGCTTCAACTCTAAAGAAACATTGGCAAAAGATGGGTTATTAGTATTCCACCTTTGATAATAAAATAGTTTGCATATTCAGATTTACTCAGGCATTCTAAAAAGTATAGCGTTATCTGTTATCATTGTCCCATCTCCAGATATGGCAAAAGTCTTTTTTCGACATGAAATATTTTGGCAAAATGCATAAGCTTTAAAATATCTTTGTCTTTTGATTTAAGATATTTTTGAATTGCCGGAATAAAGCGTTCCTTATCCAGCTCAGAAGGCTTGTGCAAAAGCTCGCATAATGTACGCTCTATGCAGTAAACTTTCAAATCATTTCCAAGTTCAGATTTAACTGTAATTATTCCTTCGTCATCAGTTTTATTATCTACATGTTTTACATTGTATTGCGCCGTTAATGTTTTAGAAATATAACCATGCGGAACCGCTACCGTATAAGTAAAAGGTACCTGATCCGAATATCCTGTAAAAAACAAAGCAGTTTCGTGTGAATAAATTGCTTTAGGGCACAAAAGCTGCGTTATATAAAGGTCATCAGGAATAACATCTTTTAAGGCATAAAGTCCATAGCGGACCTTTTGAATCTCGCCAGAGTTCAATAACTCCTGCAGCTGCCATCTTGTAAGTCCTGAATCAGTAGCCGTTTTTAATGAGAAATATCCGTTTGTTTTTTCAGTAAGCTTTTTATTCAACATCAACTTATACTATAACATTTTTAATATATTGTATAGGTTGTAAGTAGAAAAATTTCAAAAAGAATCAACATGATTATTATAAATCTTTCCCTAGTTCATTTAATGATACAGGCCATAAATATTTTTAAAGAAATTCCTCTGTCAAAAATTCATTTTATGTTATACTGTTGATATGGAGGTTCATTATGTCATACGAAGCAGTCTTGGAAAAAGTAAAAACTTTGCCCGAGCCTTGTTTGGAAGCAGTTACTAATTATTTAGATTTTCTTCTCTTTCAGTATGGTCTTAATAAAATGAATTCTCTTGTTGAATCTGATGAAGTTTTCAACGCAAAAATGCAGAAAGGTTATGAAGATGCAATTGAAGGTCGATGTAAGCCTATAGACCAGGCTTTTGCTGATATTAAAAAACGGTTTGCATAATGAATTTTTCTGTATCAATCACTACTCAGGCAGAATAAGATCTTGCCGATATCTATTCTTTTATTCTAAACGAATATAAATCTCAAATAAATGCAGATACTGTTTTAGGCAGACTCTATACAGAAATCAACAACTTGTCTTTTATGGCAGATGGCTACCATCTGTACCCGAATGAACCTTGGTATTCCCGTGGTCTTCGTTATTTTTCAATCCATAACTATTCTATCTTCTATCTCATCAGAGATATTGAAAGGGGAAAAGAAGCTCGTGTAACTCACGTTACCAATGCCAGAAGAGATTTAGACCGTTTCCTTAGCGACATGAAGATTGATTAAAAAAACAATGAATATCAGTGTATTTTTCTATTTTTATAAATCATTTTTTTAATCAAATTCTCATTTTATGAGAATCTCTTATTGTATATTTATTACGTAAAACAGGAGGTTATTATGAAAAAGACAAATAAGAATGTAGTTGAAAGTTATATTCTCTCAATAAAAAGTATATCACTTGCTTCTGGTATGATGGTTTTTGATACAGCTTGTGATTCGATAAAGAAAGAATGGCCGGAATGTGACAATGTGATAAACGCATATACAAAATTTGATAATTCAATTGAAAAAGCTGTTAACAACCAAAGTGGTCTTACGTCCGCTGTAGTAAATTATGGAAAAGTATTTCTTGATGAACTGAATAGTTTTCAGAAATTGGAAGAAACCCAGAAAGAAAATCTACAGGAGCTTATAAACCGTATTAAGAAAACTGGTAATGAAATTTTAAATATGAGAGGCTGAGATGTATAAACTTTATGTATTATCCAGTAAAGATTCTCAATTATCTTATTATGTCAAAAATGTGTTTAATGATAAATCCAAAGAAATTATTTGGGAGTTTATTGGTGAAGTTGATGATTTGGAAATGGCAAGAGACATGATGTTACACGATAGAGCATATGGAATTGATAAAAATGGGAATTATCATTTTCTCACTCAAGACCCTAGCGATGACTTGTATTATGATTTTGGAAAAATTGAATACGATGGTAATGTCGAGTTTTATGATTATTATGCAGGTGAACATGGACAAGGAATAACTTTTTTCAGGAGAGCGTAAATGACAAATGATATTGATAAGAAAGCAAATGAGTTTTTAGAGAAAAAATCCATGGTCGACTCTCAGGTTCAGATAATTCATGAGTTAATAAATAACAATGCCGCAGCTGAAGAAAAAGCAGAGTCTTTTATTCAGTTCCTTTCTATTTTTACAGAACATTTTTTTACCTCAATGAATAATTCTGAATTCAAAAAAGAGTCTGTATATCTAAAAGAACTTTTTGATTCTTTTGCAATCATTGATGAGTTTACCGATTTCCTCATAATCCACTGCTACAACAGAATAAAGATCAGCCTTATGCAGTGGGAACGTTTTGCAGATAAAACCTCTCCTATTGCTATAGAGTTCAAAAACTTGCTGGATTATTTCTATAAAGTTATGAAAGAACTGTACTTTTATGAAATCTTCGGTTTCTTTTCTACCACTGTTCATCCTGAAGATGTACCTGAACTAAATCTACCTTGCAAAGTTTTCTGTGGTTGTGCCGAAGGATGGCAAAATGAACCATATCTTGATGAAGATGGTAAAACAAAATACATAAATGTTGTCAGATTCCAAGATCCAAAAAATCAGGAAGTTCCCCTTAGTATTATAATCGGTGGTTCAGCAGAACTTTTAGAACCGCGCGAAAAATGTAGTTTAAACGACAGCCAGTTAAGAATACTTTGTAATTTTGTAAATCATCATAGAGGAAGTATTATTCTTCATAATGCCGGTGTAATTGATTCTAAACAGTTTCTTGATTCTTTAAAACTTCGAGATAGAATTAATAAATCAAAATACTGCATTAAATTTGAATACGTAAAACATATAGATTCTGTACCTCAATTATCGATTCCTTCAAACTCTTTTTTTGTAGATTTGGATGATATGTCTTATAGTGAAGCTGAAAGATTTTATAAAAAGATTTGGAAAGAAATAAAATTGGAACCAGAAAATTTGTGTGCTTCATATCGTTTATTTTCACTTAAAGTAATAAAATGCAGACCCCCAATAAATCAATGTTGTTTCTGTAAAGCAATTATGAAAGATGATGGTAACAGCACCTGGCCAATTTATTACAAACGTGATGCAGAATACTATCGCTGTTGTGATGAGTGTAATGAAAAATATGTAATTGCTGCCCGTAAAGACAGAACACTGATAATGCAGTTCCGCAATCGGTTTGGTATTGATTACACAGAATACCAGGAGTAAGTTATGGTTCATTTAGAATTTGAATTCCGACAATCGACACAGGAAGAAATCCTTCTTTTCTCAGAAGAATACAGCAATGTATATCGCTTAAATCCAGAAGTAAAGTTTACAACCGCGATTCTTCAAAATGAGAACTATGCTATTTTTGCTACAAAAGAAGAAAACAACGAAATAAGAGTTTTATTCTTTTTAATTCTTGAGCATCCACTCAGGCTTGAGTATACAATTTACAAACTGTTTTGTGACTTCACAAAGTATATGACTCATATTGAACCGATAAAAGAAAATCTTAGGCATTCAAAACGAATCTGCTGGAATCTTCAAGATGACCAATACCACATGTATTTTGAAGAAGTGATTTATCAAAGAGGCGGCGACAAGTCCATTCATACACCACACTTCTACAAAGATGGACTTTTTGTTCAGTACGATTATGAACGCAAGACCTGGAAAGAAAAGGTAAATCACGTTGACCGCTATTATTTTGAACAGACACTGAGTGATTATTCAGAAGAAGAAAAATCTCCTGAATCGTACAGTGACTATGAATACGCAATACCACTGCACTTTGTAGTAGACTCGCTTGATGATATTTATTACGGACATTTTGATCATCGCCGTTACGACAGGGAAACAAAAAAGGTAATTCCACTCACAAAAAAGGAACTTATAGATATAGAAGACAATTGCTGCTGGATAATGAAATACTGTACGAAATATTCTGAAGGAAAAGCAATTCTTACCCCTTTACTAAAAAAAGAGTTTGACCTCGTAAAGGAATATGGTTCAGAATTTTACGATAAAATCTGGCAGTCAGAAGACCTGAACGAACCGTATTTTTCAGAAACAAAAACAAAGCTTGCCTATATGTTCAGAACACTTCGAGCCTTAAAGCTGCCTGACAACCAGCACAAAGTGGACTAAGTTATGGAATACAAAATCTGGATAGCAACATATTTCAATTCGCCGCCACCTTATCAAACGGAAACCCCTCAGGAAGAAACAGAAAGCTCAGCCTGTATTTGGAAAACCGAAGAAACCCGCTGGCGGCACATAGGAACAGTAGACTCTCTCGAAGCTGCCCGCTATCTTGTTGAGAATGATAAAGCATCATACAAAGATTCAGAGGGTTACGTTTATTACCTTAAATGTGAACCCGACGACGAATTATACTACATGTTTGCAAAAATCGAATATGGAGACACCATCGAGTATTACGACCGCTGTTCGCCCAATAGAAAAACGAGATATGCCAGAAGATTTATTAACTTGTAATCACCTTCCAATCGGGGGGAATAATTATTTTGTATAAGGAATGTATAAATGGATAAACTCATCAAAAACGAAGTAATAAGATTATATGTATCTCAGATTCTATTGCAAATAGTTTCTGCTTTTTGTTCCTGCGTACCGCTATTTTCTGATACAGTTTCAATTTCTGGTTATAAAGCTTTAGCCGGACTTTTTATTATTGCTGCAATTATAGTTTTTGAAATCATTTTCATTACAACATGGTTCTATGGATTAAATGCAAAGCTCCCGTCTAAATTCTGTTTGGAATCTATGAATCAAGTCCTTTTTGAAGCAGAAATCAATTTTAAGCGCGGGCTGTTTTCAGAAGCAGATACAAGCCAATTTAAAAGACGTTTTAGGAATATTATGGAATGGTTGGATAAAATGGATAACTTTTCCAAATATTTTGTAATCATAGATTTATTTTTTATGTTTCTAATTTTCCTTGTTATATTGCTAAAACAAATATCACTCAAACAGTTATTTTTTTCAAATATGTATGGAATCAGTGCTTTCTTTCTTATTCTGCAAATCAGTTCTTTATATATTACATGTAAATTTCTTTTCAAAACCGTAGTAAACTGGATAGATAAATTACATGGTATACATATAACAAATTGTAAAGAATAATAAGCATGTAAAAAAAGCCTCCAAAGCTCTCTCCGATGTCCTCTTTTCACGCTCTTTGTCCGTAGGGTAGTGTAGTGTTATGACAAATCCCACCCAGGTCTCACCTCAAGCCCTGGCCAAAAGCGAGTTCCATTGCTTACACTTTTCTTGAACCCTTTTTCCTGCATCTGCATACTCAGTCATTTATGACTCATCACGTGTTCATTATTTTGTGCGCACCACTTCAGATATGCGGAATACAAAACTTTGTTATCAAGCCTGCTTTTCTGACTAGCATCAATATAAAGACATTCTGTAATAAATGTCTGAACGCTGTCCATGTCATCACGATACTCTAAAATTGCTTCAGATACAGCTTTCGGCTCGTTTAACAAACCTTCTTTTTCCCACATAGCATAGCCTTCTAAAATCCAATTCAAAATACCAGAGTTTTCTGCTATCAATTTTTCAGTCAGATGCTTATCTCTTTTTTCTGGAGGAATAGTTACTGTAAAAGGAATCATTTTGATTCTTCTCCAGATACCATTATCTCCACCCTTAATTTTTGGCTTATGATTTGTTGCCATAAAAATCTTAAAGGTTGGTATAAAATCAAAGAACTCGCCATACAGAAATCTTGCACTAAGTTTATCTCCTCCTGTAATTTGCTTTATAAGACTTTCACTAAGTGGCTTTCCCTGTTCAGCTTCGCTGGTCGTTACAATACGAGCTCCTTTTAATCTGGCCAGGTCGTTAGATTGTTCCGAAGTCTTTTTTAAAAAAGTTTCAGTTCTGGCTGTGCTGGCATAATCTCCAAACAGATGCTGCAAAACATTAAGAAAAGTAGATTTACCATTTGCTCCGTTTCCCCAAAGGATGAAAAGACATTGTTCTGATGTATCTCCACTCAATGAATAACCGACAGCTTTTTGCACAAAATGAATCAGATCCAGATCGTTGTTGAATATCTGCATCAAGAACATTTCCCAGGTCGGGCATTTTGCATTTTTGTCATAAATAAACTTACTCTTTTTTGTAATCTGATCTTCTTTATCTGGTGTCTGGCATTCTCCTGTTTTTAATTTGATAGTAAGTTTCTCAGTATTAAAAAGGTAGTTGTCTAAATCCATTTCATCACTTTTAATTCTTATGGATTCAGTCATCTTCATGATTCCTAAAACTGCAATAATTCGCCTGAAGTTTTCACTTTTCATCAGATGTTTTTCAAAGGCGTATTGCAGGTTCACATCATTTATAACACGGAGGACTCTGTACAGCTGATGAATAAAATCACGGTACATTGTCGAAACCATATCCTCTCCATCAATCTCCCAACAAGTTCCATTCCACAAAAGGAACTTATCCCATTTACTGCAGTACCGAATTGTATCTCCGTAAGCCTTAAGAAAATAATCACAATTTGTGATATCCGTAAACTGCATTTCACCAGAAACATATTTATTTGCTTTCAAATCTCGTGCGAATGCTTTAATAGCAAATATTTGTTCCGGAGAAAGACCTTTTTCATCAAAATCTTTTTTCGCCATCCAATTCGAACTAAAAACCTCCAGAAACACTTTGATGCCACAAAACATAGGACTAATTTGTTTTATGACATCAAGGTTTCTGTCGGTTTCTTTTCTTCCCCTCCTTTTAATTATTTGCGGCCAGCTTACTGGTCCTTCTTCTAACTAAATGTTCACAAAAAACTTTTGTGAGTTTTACAGGAACCCCGTCATTCAAAGTGATGGTAACCGTTATGTCACCATATTTATTCTGTTCAGCCTGTTGCTTAATGAACTTCTGAGCTTCGGTAATCGCTTTTTCCATATCAATATTTCCCAATCACACCTCCTGTGTGCCGCCTATAAACTCCGGAACTTTATAAACCGCACTTTTTGTTTATCAATACTGCTTACGCTTTATGTGATTATACATTCACAATACATTTCCTGTTGGTTAATAATTCTTAACCACGGGTTAATATTTATTAACAGACAGTTAAGATTTATTACCATTTTGTAATACTTTAATGCCTAACAAGTTCGGAAACCTTATGAATAATCCAATAATCAAATAAGCCAGTATTTCCTGACAATCATCATTGTATATGAAAAGTCAGGGACGGTGTGTACAACTTTCTTTATATTTCGTGCAACAGTTTTTACGCTATGTACAATTTTATTTATCTTGCGTACAACAAACCTTACGCCAGATAAAATCCATCCTTACGCAGTTAGTATTTTCCACCCCTGAGACAGCACCTCTTTAGCATTATTCAGTTTGACTTGAGTTTCATGTTCAGAATAAAGTCTTGTCATTTCTTCAGTTCTGTGTCCAAGAATCTTCATCGCAATATCAAGACTTGCCCTCTGAGCAATCTGAGTAGCACAGTAGTGACGCAGACTGTGGAAGACTATGTTTCGCTCTTTTCTTTGCTCTTCACTTATGCCGATTTTGCGCATAGCCATATAAAAGTCATCTTCAAAACTGCTCGGCCATATCGGCTGCCCATTTACCTTTGGTGACCAGAAAATAAAACTTGTATCAGAATAATCAGGATTTCTTCTCGCATTATTTAGAAGCTCAACTGCAACACCGTGCTCAATAGGAATTGTCCTGTCATCCCCATTTTTAGTATCTTTCAGTTTGTCTACATCATTCCAGCTGTGTCGGATGTAAAGCAAATCAGCATTTATATCCACATCACAAACCTGCAAGCCGGAAATCTCTCCAGCCCTGAGCCCAAACAAAGCCGCAACCTTAAATGCAAGCTTATAAACAGAATCAGTCCAATCCCAGTCTAAAGCCATAAGCTTTATCATTTCAGATTCAGTTGGAATACCACGTTTCTTAGATGTGACTTTAAATCTTTCAACACTTGCCAGCGGATTAGAATCGATTAACCCTTCTTTTATCAAAAACTCAAAAGGCATATTTCCGGCAGTCATCGTTTTGTTTACAGTGTCAGCACTTAATCCTTTTTCCATTCGAAGATAAAGTAGGAACTCATCCAGTTCCCGAGCAGTCAGACTTTGAACCGTTCTTGTAGAGTCAAAATAAGTTGCCCAATAGCGTTTTACAATACCAAGTTTCTCTTTACAGTTTCTCTGCTTAATATCATAACCGCGGGCAATACGTTTTTTCACATATTCGGAGTTTTCAAAATCCCAGAAGTTAGTAAGTGCATCAATCAAAAGAATTGGTTTATATACCTCAGGAGTTTTTTTAGAGGATGGAGCAGGGGATGTTGTAATTGATGAAGCTGCAGGAAGAGGAATGCAGTTATTCATGCGTTTTGATATAAGCTCATAAAGCTTTCCAATCTCAGAATCAGAAAGTCTGTTTACAAACTTTTCCAAATCCACAGGATGTTCAGGATTGTTCAGAACTCTTTCACAAGAAGTTCCTGCCGGTACTCCATTGCAAAGCCAGTCATTAGCAATCAGCGTTGCCTTCTGCCGGTTCTTCGTATGAGTACTTTTTGCAGAACTCAATACACCTGTAACAGGATCCGGAAAACGAACACTAAAATAACCGTGTTGATTTTTTGTGAGATAGAACGACTGCATAAAAACTTCCCGGAGTATTTGAACAACTCCATCGAGGGCGCCGCTGAGCAAAAAATGTTAACATCTTTGTCAACCTTTTTGTCAACCTTTGCACCCCAGTTTTCAGCTTCCGTTCCACCACAGGAGGGATAACTTAAAACAAATAATATACTAAAAATGTCTTAAATGCTTATAATATAAACATTTAGCAAAAAAAAAGGACTCCTGCTACCAGAAGTCCTTTATGTGAGCTATGATGGATTCGAACCATCGACCCACGCCTTAAAAGGGCGTTGCTCTACCTACTGAGCTAATAG
>JAEEGL017343862.1_pt1 | contig 14204 bp, 11 predicted proteins | sample 9134231 | NCBI WGS metagenome assembly JAEEGL01 (sample SAMN16246548, study PRJNA631951) | gut metagenome | biome: gut microbiome; feature: rumen; material: fiber-attached | host: Bos | place: Iran: Karaj | collected 2018-10 | reverse complement strand
TCCTTACAGTGCATTGGCAAGCGGAAGGCTTTCCAGAAAACCGGGCGAAGGGGATACCAAGAGAGCTGCTGAGGATACTTATGCCAAGTTTAAATACGATGCTACTAAAGGGCAGGATGATGTGATCATAGGTCGTGTGGCAGAGCTTGCCGAGAGACATGGTGTGACAATGACGGAAATATCACTGGCATGGCTACTTACCAAGGTAACTTCTCCTGTGGTAGGTGCGACCAAGCTACATCATATAGAAGGCGCAGCAAAGGCTGTAAATCTGGAACTTACGGGTGAAGAGATAAAGTATCTTGAAGAGCCATATGTGCCACATCCGCTTGCAGGTGTTATGGCGCAAAATAAGAGAACCGACGCATCAAAGAAACATGTATGGTCAACAGGAGATCAGAAGATAGGAAAGTGAGGAAGATAAAAATGAGTGAGAAGATAGTACAGACAGCAGGAAGAAATCAGCTTGGTGAGTTTGCACCAATGTTTGCACACCTGAATGATGACGTACTTTTTGGTGAGGTATGGAACGAAGAAGCTATTGACGTGAAGACAAAATGCATCATTACTGTAGTTTCACTTATGGCTTCAGGTATCACGGATTCTTCTTTGACATATCACCTTCAAAATGCGAAAGCACATGGAGTTACAAAGGCTGAAATAGCTGCAATCATAACTCATGCCACCATGTATGTAGGATGGCCAAAGGGATGGGCGGTATTTCGTCTGGCTAAGGAAGTATGGAATGAAACGACAGAGGCTGTTACAGAGAAGGATAAGTATCAGAATACTATTTTCTTCCCTATCGGAGAAGAAAATCCTTATGGAGAGTTCTTCGTAGGACAGAGCTATCTTGCTCCTGTATCAAAAGACCAGATACCGGTGTTGAATGTAACCTTCGAGCCGGGATGCAGAAACAACTGGCATATCCACCATGCGAAAAACGGTGGTGGACAGATGCTTATTTGTATCGGTGGAAGAGGATATTATCAGGAATGGGGTAAAGATGCTGTGGAGATGACGCCCGGTAAAGTAATAAATATTCCTGCCGAGGTAAAACACTGGCACGGAGCAGCGCCGGATTCATGGTTCTCGCATCTTGCGATCGAGGTTGCCGGAGAAGAGGCAGGTACTGAATGGCTTGAAGCTGTATCTGATGAGGACTACGGCAAATTATCATAAATGGTTAATAGGAGGAAACATAGGTGCATCGGAAGGGATCACACCTTCCGAAATCAATACACTGGAGACGGTGCTTGATAAGTTGGCAGATAAAGTATAGCTGATTATCGAAAAAAGAACTCATCTTCATTGGGTTACCCTCGATTGAAATAAAAAGGTTTTTGAGGCGTATGAGAAGAGGTTCACTCTTCTGAATTCCTAATGGTTTTTCTTATGATATTTGCCATATTAAGAAAATCTTTTGCTTTCAGGATTGCCATTCCCTGGGACTCATCACCTAATACAACTAATTGATCACCGGGTGAGATGTCGAATAGCTTTCTGGCTTTTGCAGGTATGACTATCTGCCCTTTATCGCCAACTGTGACCATTCCAAAGAGGTGCTTACCCTTCGGAGGCACATCCAGCCCGAGATTATCCTCCGGTTCATAGTTTGCCAGATCATCAAGAGACACACCGAAGAGTTCAGCCAGCAACTTGCACTTATCAAGATCAGGGATAGTTTCGCCACTCTCCCATTTTGCTACTGCCTGTCTGGATACGCCTAGTTCTTCGGCGATATCCTCCTGCGTCATCCGGTTTATCTTTCTGAGTCGAACGAGATTTTCGTTAAACATTCTTTTGCTCCTTGTTTCTCTGTTCTTTTTCCTTGCCTATCCCGAGGACAGCCCATCTGAAAAAAGGTATTCTCGAAATAAGTGCATATAATCCATAGCCAAATACGAAACCTGCAATCAGACTGAGCAGATAGCAAAGCGGTGCAGGAAGGATTGCATTTTTGGCAAAAATAAGTGCAACCGTGGATATTCCAAGATAATGGAATACGTATAGGCCAAAACTGTGAGCGCTCATCCACTTTGTGAAATCATTGCTGAAGTCTCCAAATCCGGCCATACCGGAAAGCATAGCAAGGGAACCAAAATATGCACATGCTGCGTAAAGCGGACCTCTGTTGACAGGTTTGTCAGCATAGTTAGCTCCGCCACGGACTATGAAGTTTAATATAGCGAATGCAATGCAGAGCGCTGCCCCGATCACGATAAATGCTACTGCGTACTTCTTCAGCTTATCCATTATTTCCTCATGTGAAAATACATAGTATCCCAGCATGAAGAATACAAAATAAAATGCAAATCTATATACTGATATGATCGGTGTATTAAGTATCTGTGCTGCTCCCCAAATAGGGAAGAAGAACATAACTATCACCCACAGTGGAGTCCTAGAACCAATTTCAAGTAACTTATCCTTCTCTATATTTCTGATTACGACAAGCATAATGCTATATATCCAAAGAAGATGCACGAACCACAGTACTCCGCTTCCGGAAGCGACCATTATAAGGTAGATAACAAATTTAGGGACTCCTGTTGCCGCAAGCTCTTCCGCTCCATCTGCCAGATGCATGCTTACATATCCCTGGATAAACTGGAATACAAAAAGACCGATTGTGGAAGGAACCAGAAGCTTAGTAGTTCTGCTTTTTATGAATTCCTTATTCGTATGTTTCTTAAGATACAGTCTTGAGCTTATACCTGACACAATGAAAAGTATTGGCATAAACCAAGGATATACAAGATACTGGAAAATATCGTAAGGCTGAACTGCGAGATCGGTAATCTGACCAATCCCTCCTAAAACTCCCTCTGCGTTGTACATATAGAATACATGGTACAAAACAACGATTACAACCGTAATCCATCTGATGTTATCCAAGTAATACTTTCTCATACATATCCCACCTTTGCAACTATTATTAACATTTGTTAATTTTATTATACTGATAAATATGGGGATGTCCACCAAGAAAACCCAACATTTTAATCTGCCTTATGTTATATTTAGTTGCATTATACATATTGCCGGTGCGGGGAATATTCTTTTACCATATACTACCTGAAAACTACCCTACTCATAAATAATACCCTTTGCTAAGATTTAATTAGTTGTGGGGTAATTCTACCCATTTCTACACATCATTAAAAGCGGGAGGTTTTTATGAGTCGTAAGAAATGTAGTGTATTTCTGTACCTGTTTATGTCAGTAATTCTCATTCTGACAACATTCTATCAGTTTTGGGTCCCTGCTTATGCGGACGGCGAGCATGCGGATATCACGCAAGATGGGATCACATATGTCTACGAAGAAGATAACGAACATCCGGAGGAAAGTTGTCACCATGGCGCCATCAACGCTGAAAATTGCGAAGCCATTAATGGTACAAGTATCACCGTTCCGGACGGATGCAAGCTCCATGTTGAGGCGGACGTTACTTTAACTTCTCTTACTGTTTCGGACGGCGGTTTCGTCGAAATTCTATCCGGAAATGTATCTTTGGATTCCCTGACTGTTAATAGTGGAGGAACTGTAGAAGTAAAAACCGATGAGCTTTCGGTTGGGACATTAAATCTGTCTGCTGATTCTATCCTTGTTATCTGTGAATCGGGAAGGCTGAATGTTACAACGGTTACTGCAGCAGATGGTGCTCATATTATTCTGGAATCTGATGAGTACAAGCCTGACGCAATTACCTTATATGATCCGGAAGGTCAGGAAGAAAGAACGGGTTTTATTTGGACCGATTTTGTTTTTAACGGAACACAATGGATTGAGTTTGTAGAAGAGGCGGATCCTGCCTATGAATTCGTGGTTGTGCTGGACGGATGCGAACCGGAAATAGTTACGGTCACCTATTCTATTGACGGCGGAAACACTTTTAACAGCCTGAATTCCGAAAATTCCTGGTCTAATACATCCGGCACCGATACGTATGAAGTTGGTTTTGGCATCCATGATGATGGCTGGGATCCTTATCAGGGTGGTACAGCAATCGTCAAAGTTGAGCTTTTCAATACAACAAAAGTAATGGCAATGGGTGGTTTGGGTGAATTCGATTTAAACGCATCATCCTATGTTGTTAACTTTGATCTAAGTTCACAGCCTCAGGAATATTCCTATACATTTTCCAATCCTTCAGATGTAGATAATGTACCTCATGACATGCACTTTGCTCTTACCTATCCAAACAGTGGCGACGGAGCCATTGTGAATGAAGTTAATAATTATATATACGGTTACCCCGACAATACGTCTAACAGCATTGAGAATCTTTTTGCAAAAGAATTATACTATCGCTTCATTGAAGTAGCGATGTTTGAAAACTTCAATATTTCTAGTCCTTCTGACCTGGAAGCCAGAATTGAAACATCGGGTGCTATTTATACCATAAATGTTACATTGGCAGACGGAACTACCGCTACAAGAAGCGCGCAGAACTATGTCATTAACTGGGGTACTGATGCTGCCACGGGTGCTGCGGTTACTCAGACCATTCCTGTTTATACATTACTTAGCGACAGCGAATTCCTTGTGTGCACTAACTTTAATGAATCAAACGGAACAGGAAGCACTTTCTATTCAAGGGTTGCGGATTCCGATGAAGTGGATTTCTCCGGAGCAGGAGATACGGCATGTGCCATAACCCTTCCTTCACTTCCCAATATGAGTAACATTCAGATTGGTGGAAACGGCGCAGATAAGTACGTTATGAATGATGATGGAATATATAGTTACATGGTATATACATTCCCTCAGATTCAGGATCATTTGACGGAGACAACTCAGTGGCCGAGATTCTTTAACACCCATTGTCGTATCATGAGTTCTGCAAAAGAATATGTGGTACTTACAAGCTCCGGTGAAAATAAGGCATATGGCGGCTTGGGTTTACACGGTAGAGACGTAGACAGTGTTTGGACTACCGGCAGCGGAAGCCAGACCCAGAATGCTTATGTATATATCGGAGAGACAACCGTCAGCCTGGAAGCTATCAATGGCAGTGGTAAAACCGTTACCGGTATTTCTCTTAAAAATGCATCTCAGGCATCAGGCGTTACTATTACGGGAAACACTTTGCACTTTGAATGTAATTTCTATGACACGGTGCCTGTTAATATAACCTTTAGTGATGGTTCCACCAAGACTCTTACAATTAACAGAATTGGTCTTGTAATTCAATATAGTTACCTGATTGATAATGGTACTCCGAACGATGCCATTCACTATGATTGGAAGACTGCTTCTGCATCCTTCACCAGAGACTATAATTCCGGTGAGCAGATACTTGTTTATGCAACATACTACCATCCAACCATCGACAACACCGCAGGAGGTGGTAATGACTTATATCTGAATCTCACATTCCAAGATGGTACAAGTCGAATCGTATATCATGTAGACGATGACCATAACTTTAACGGATATTTAGCCGCAGGAGGAGGAGAAGCCGTAGCAACAACATCCTTCATCATCGGATTCGCTCCTGCAAAGCAGTGGGACGGCTATGCATGGGTCGGCAACATTACTCAGCAGACCTATTCAGAAGGTGCTTTCTATGCAACGGTTTTAAACGCAGGCTACAATGACAATGACACCTACGGTGGAACTCAGACAGGTTCCGGTAAGGGTGTATATTGGGATGGTCACATCACATGGTACGAATAGGAGGGAAAGAGATTATGACAATGAATTCTAAAGAGTTTAGATTTATGGCTCCTTCCCTTATAAAGGGAATAGCCCTTGCATTATTGGTTCTTCTTGGAATGTTATTATTCCATCCCATACATGCTCATGCAGCCAATGAAGATGTTACGATCGCAAGCACTTCGGCCTCCACTTCTTCGGTTTCCGTAAGCGGCGAGACTGACGCACTTGCTGTTATGTGTCAGGTACGAGATTCAAATAATCAGATTGTGGCAATGACTTCAATGCCGGTTAATAACGGAAGCTTTTCGGGTAGCGTTGCAACCCCTGCTTTAACTGCAGGTGGTACCTATAAGATTTATGTTGCGGACTATGAAGGCGGCAACTTCGCATCAGAAGATTTAGATGTAGTCGCTTCAAGCAACAGTTCACAGGGCAGCAGCTCTTCCGGAGGATCCTCAGGTGCTTCTTCCTCAAGTGATGCAGGCTACACCACAAAGCCCGTTTCCACCAAGATGGAGTACACAGTTGTAAGAGGCGATACCTTAAGTAAGATTGCAAGGAATCTTGGAGTAACACTTGCTTCCCTTACAAAGTGGAATTACTTCCCCAACATCAACTTGATCCGCCCCGGTCAAAAGATCGTCTATTATGTAGAAACCTGGGTAAAAGAAGATGCAAACGGCAACGTCGTAGAAGAAAACATATCAGCACCGGCTACAAAAGGCGGTTACTATGTGGTTGAAAAAGGTGATTATTTATACAAGATCGCTAAGAAACTGGGAGTTACTCTAAAGCATCTAAAGAAAAAGAACTCATTTAAGAATATCAATCTGATCTATCCCGGTCAGAAAATATTTTATTGATCAGTAAAACGGGTAGGAAAAATGAGCTTATCTCACCAAAGGGGTGGGGTAGTTTGCGGGTAGTATCTGTGAAAAACCTTTAAATTCGGGCTTTTTGCGGGGCTACCCGCTTTATATTTTGTTTGACGTGATTTATTATCGGATGTTACTGTATTTTTATGAATATTTCATCCAAGCGAAACAATTCAATACTTGCGGGTTTGTTTATCGGAATCCTGATCTTACTTGCTCCGTCAGCTTTCATCAGCTGGTATTATCGTGCAGCTATGCTCTATTCATCTTTCTGGCTTGATTTTCTTGCTGAAGTGGTGGTTTATCTGATTCATATCATCGGTATGCTATTGTTCTCACAGATGCTAAAGAAAAGAAAGAGTTTTGTATGGAATAAAAGAACTTTTATCTATGTTCTCAGCCTCTGGTTTTTATTCAGTTTTGCGTCGGTGGCTGTTGATGTTGGATTTTTGGTTCTGATATTTGGACTGCTGGCGTCGATTATAACCGGATTTATATTTGGATATTACCTGACAGTTTTGTCGGATTTAATCCCTCTTGGCAAGCGTGGCACTGTGTTTGGCGGAGCAGGAGCTCTTTCGTCCATTGGAACTTATCTGATTTCTCTGCCAATGAACGGATCCTTTCTTATGCAACCGGGTGTGTGGATTCTTTATTTTTCATTGACTATCCTCGTGGGTGTTTGCGGCTGGATTTTATTAGGCAACTCTGAAGAGTCTGAAGCTATAGAAGATTCACGATTTGTTGAGATTAGCAGGGGAAATGAGTCGATCCTTACTTACATTATAATCAGTGGTTTGACTATAGTCTTTTTAAGCATGGTTGGAAATATTGGCTTTTATTTTCCTTCAGCTGATATTACGGAAGCAGGTGTGAACCTGCAGTTTTCAAGAGCCTTTTATTCTATTGGATTACTTGTGGCAGGTCTGATCCATGACCACCGGATGAAGGCGGGTCTTATCTTAAGCAGCACCACAATTTTATTTCCTTTCGTATCGCTTCTTTTGGAAGAACATTTGACAGGAAGCCTTATGATCTGGATTTTAGCCTATATAGTTTTGGGCTTCGTATCTGTATCCAGAGTGTTGCTCATGGTAAATCCCGCGGGTGAAAATAAAAAGATCCTGTTTTTAGCTCCCATGGGCTTTGTTTTCGGAAGACTGGGCGAATCCATAGGGACAACGCTTGGAATATTGCTTACACCTTATCGACTTATACATATTTCGGTTACGGCTTTGGTATGCGTAGCCTCCATGCTGTCGCTTTTCTTTCTTTTTGATTATTTGATTCGAAAAGATCTGGAATGGCAGAGAAAGAGAGAGGATGCTGTTTCCCATACTGAGGAAGATTCCCCGGAGGTTTCTCCAAGAGAACAGCAGGTTTTAAAAATGCTCCTTAGCGGTAAGACCAATAAAGAAATTGCGATGGAATTATATATTTCCGAAAACACAGTTAAGTACCATGTAAAAAATATTTATAAAAAGACCGGTTGCACTAGTCGAAAAGAGCTGATTCAGTTATATTATAAGGGAAAAAACTTATAGTAAGATCAGAAGTCAGAGATATATGAAAGAAACAGATATAGATGAATTAAAACGTCATAGAGCTGAAGAAAGTATCAGAAAGAAATTTCATAAGCAGCTTTTTACACCCTTTGCCAAGGCTTGTAAGACTTATAAGCTCATAGAAGAAGGGGACCATATTGCTGTCTGCATTTCCGGCGGTAAGGATTCCATGCTTATGGCTAAGCTCTTTCAGGAGATTCAGAGACACAGACAGTGTAACTTTGAACTTACGTTTCTTGTTATGGATCCCGGTTACAATAAAGAAAACCGTGAGCTTATAGAAAGTAATGCGAAAGCGTTGGGTATTCCTATCACGGTATTTGAAAGCGATATTTTTGATGCTGTGGATACAATTGAAAAGAGCCCCTGTTACCTGTGCGCCCGTATGAGACGCGGATACCTCTACAGCAGAGCTAAGGCACTTGGCTGTAACAAGATTGCTCTTGGACATCACTATGATGATGTTATTGAGACAATACTAATGGGTATGCTTCACGGTGCTCAGATTCAAACCATGATGCCCAAGCTTCACAGTACCAACTTTGAAGGAATGGAACTTATACGTCCTCTTTACTTGGTACGGGAAAGTGATATCTGTGCATGGCGTGATTATAATGACCTTCATTTCTTACAATGCGCATGCCACTTTACAGAAACCTGTTCTACATGCCATGAGGACGGCACTACTTCATCGAAGAGGCTTGAAACCAAGAAGCTTATTGCCGCTCTTAAAAAAGATAATCCCTTTGTGGAATCCAATATATTCAGAAGTGTTGAGAATGTTAATCTTGATACTGTTATCGAGTATAAAAAAGATGGAGTGAGACATCACTTCCTGGATGATTATTAAAAAAAGAACTGTTACATGATTGACTCATGTAACAGTTCTTTTTCCGTAGTTTATTAACCAATTAAGGTGGAGTTATGCTGATATTTTTTCGGCATCTGTTTCTTCAGCTGCTTCAGTATCTTCATGAAGAGTGAAGAATGCCATTTTTTCATTAAGGGTTTCAGCCATGTCGCGAAGCTCACTTGCTGCATTGCTGATAAGTGAGAAGGTTGCATTCAATTCTTCCATGGAAGCGTTTGTTTCTTCTGTGGAAGCGGCATTCTGCTGAGAAATAGCTGAAAGTTCAGCGATAATGTCAGTGAAGCTTGCCTTCAGATCATTAAGCATATGAATCTTATCTGCGATCATCCTGGTTGAACCATCGATGTTATTTACATTAATTACTACAGCATCCATATCTGCCTTGGTGCTGGTAAGCTGCTTGTTCTGTTCTTCAACACTGTCGCTTAAGGACTTGATAGTGTCTACGCTCTTCTGAGATTCGCCTACAAGAGCTTCTACGATCTTATTGATAGAAACAGCTGCTTCTTTTGACTGAGCAGCAAGGATACCGATTTCTGTTGCTACAACAGCAAAGCCCTTGCCGTAATCACCTGCTCTGGCAGCTTCGATGGAAGCATTAAGAGAAAGAAGGTGTGTCTGCTCGGCGATATCTGTGATCATGCCGGAAGCCTGAGCGATATTCTTAACGGAATCATTGGTTGTACGGATCTGAGCGTCAATATTCTGCATTGATGTCATTACGTTATCATTTTTAACCATTAATGTATCAAGAGTGTCTACGGTACGCTTTGCGCCCTGTAACATTTCTTCAGCTGCGCCGGAGAGTGCTTCAACGCTTTCTGTGATCTCGTCGATGCTGCTACCCATTTCAGCAGTATTTGTAACGGAATGTTCCATGGTTTCAGCCTGTTCAGAAGCGCCGCGGCTGATATCTTCAACAGCCTGTGTAACCTGTTCTGCAACACGGGAAGCGGATTCTGCTGAGCTTGCAAGGTTAACACCTGACTGAGTAACTTCAGCGGAAAGCTGTTTTGTGGCTGCGATGACATCCTGGAGCTTGTCGCGCAACTGAGCGGAACTGTTGGCAATAACACCAAGCTCGTCCTTACGATTGAAGGTACGGTCGTTGATCCTGAAGGAAAGCTCACCGTTCTCTAAGCTTTCAAGACCGCCGACAATATCGTTGATGGATCTTGTAGACTGTGAAATGATCACACGTGCTACAGCAAAGTTAAATAAGAAGAACAATAAAAATGTAAAGTTGATGGCAATACCGGCAGCCTTTAAGTTATTTGTCACGATGGAAGTGTCACGTCCTGCAAAGATCATACCGACAACCGATCCGTCGGAGTTTCTTAAAGGAAGGTAATATGCATAATAAGTGGTACTTCCGATCTTAAGATTGGTGGCAAGATATTCTTTACCGTTATTTAATACTTTTTCAACTACATCATCGGAAGCCTTTGTGCCTTCCATGCGAAGACCTGTCTCTTCATCAACGAGAGTGGTGATCATACGTGTATCTCCATAGAAAACGGTATATTCCATACCGGTCTTCTCGCTGAGTTCATCTAACTGTTTCTGATAGTTGTTGTGGATGAGGGTTTCACCCTTTATAAGGTCACCGCCTGCTGAAAGAGACCAGTCGCCACGCCATTCATGAGAAATTTCATCTTCAAGAATCGTAGCTGATGCGTGTAAACCTTCTTCAAATGAACTGTAATATGCTTTCTGAATGTGATTGTAACCGATATATCCGATGGCGCCGGCCATTAAAAGAGCGAGACCCGATGCAACAAGGATAATTGAACGAACCATGTTTCTGCTTTTTCTTTTTTTCATACTATACCTTTCTATACGTGAACAAAAAAACACAACAGACTTTACAAACAACGGGAAGCAATAAAAAAGCGCAAGAACAATGTCCTGCGCTTCAATGAAGTCTGATTGTGTGCAACTGGCTGACATTTTACAGTCCCTATAGCTTTGCGCCACAGGCTTTCGCCTGCTTTGCCGAATTATTAACAACATTTGGTAATATAGCATAAGGAAAAATAAAATGCAAGCACTATTTTAATTTTCTGTTAATAAGTGTTAATAGGATCCGTAAAGGATTCTTGCAAGCTCTGAATTTTTGTCCAGCATAATGGTCTTGTTATCACCGTTAAGAGAAGTTTTTAATGCATCGAGACTTCTTGTAAAGTTATAGAAATCAGCTTTGCTTTCATCATTGTAAGCATCCGAGAGGATTCTCATGTATTCTGCTTCGCCTTCGGCAATGATCTTTTCTGCTTCTTTTTCAGCATTGGCTTTTGTAACGGTAACCTGTTTGTCGGTTTCGTTTTTGATTTTCTGAGCTGCAGCTTCACCCTTTGCGGTATAACCTGCTGCGATGTTATTTCTTTCGGAAATCATTCGTTCATATACAGCAGCCTTGTTGTCATCGGGAAGGTCTAAAGCTTTGATCTCCGCGGTAAGAACTTCAATACCATATTCTTTAATATCGGAATTGGATTCCTTGGTAATGAGGCCTGTGAGATTTGCACCTCTTGCCGCTATGACCTCGTCCTGAGTCATGCTGGAAATGGTATTCTTTGTGGCATTATAAACGGCTGCTTCGATACGTTCCTCAGCTCTCGGAGCCTGGGCGCCAAGGGTCTGGAAGTATTTTCTTGCATCTGTAACACGCCAGATTACGTAATCGTCGGCAATCATGCTCTTCTTATCTTTGGTGATTACGTCACTGGTGGGAATATCGTAAATTCTGTTTCCATAATAGATCGATGTGGTGTTCTGGATGAAAGGAACCTTCATGTATAAACCGGGTGAATCCTTTATATCCACAATCTTACCGAACTGTTGAACTATTACATAGTTGTTGTATTTTACCGTGTAGAGTGAGTTAAAGAACACAATCACGGCTGCAAGTGCAACTATGATAAAAAATGTTTTTATGGCTACTTTTTTCATTTTATCTCCATTCTGCCTGAAGGCTCATTGTAATAAACAGCTTTGCGTAATATTTCGCTCGCATGAATTATGAGGACTTATCATGCTTTACTCTGTCACGCTTGAACCTGTTGCTCCGCCGTAATTTGAGGAGGTGAAGCTTTCTACAGGATAGATGGTTTCTGTCTTTCCGTCTGTAATGATGACCTTCACATCGGGAAGAACCTGTTCCATTGTTTCATAGAACATACGCTTCTTGGTGATGAGGGGGTAGAGCTTGTACTGTTCATACATTTGGTTGAATCTTGCAACCTGACCTTCGGCTTCGGCGATACGGGATTCTTTTTCCGCTTCGGCATTCTGGAGAATCCTGTCGGCGGTAGCTTCGGCTTCGGGAAGCTTTTCGTTCTGATACTGGAGAGCGTTGTTCTTTGCTGTGTCGGCGCCCTGCTTAGCGGTTTCAACTGCTTTGAAAGCCTGGATGATCTCTTCTGTCGGAGGCTCGGAGTCCTGGACGGTAATGTTTACTACCTGTAATCCGATGTTGTGTTCATTGAGCTCGCGGATCATGTCCTCTTTGACTTCCGCCTGGATCTGACCCTTTCCTGTTGTCATTGCTTCGTCAACCGTAAAGTTTACTACTGTGGAACGGATGCTTGAAAGAGCTACGTTTCTTAAGATCTCTTCCGGCGAATCTGAATTAAATAAGTAAGCTACCGGATCGGAAACCTTATATTCAAGATAGAAGTCGATGTCGAGCAGGTTGAAATCCGATGTGATCATTACGCTGTTACTGTCATCGGAAATGTTCTGACCGGTGGGAGATACGATATATCCGATTCCGGTACCGTGGGTTGTGATATCAACAATATGTACCTGCTGGATAAGAGGTATCTTAAAATAAAGACCTGCGGAGTCGGTTCTAACTACTTTACCGAACATCGTTACAACGGCATTTTCCTGTTCCGATACACGGTAGAAACTTGACATTATAATTATGAAGGCAACTAAACATACAGCAATAGTGCCGATTATTTTGGGAACGTTGTGTGCTTTGTAACGCGGAATGTTCCCGGTGTTATTATCATTCATATTGACCTCCTGTAAATGTAAGATTTTCTTTTAAGCACATCGTGTAAGTGCTTAAGTCTCTTAACAATTCTTATAATACGGTATTGTGAACCTTTTATCAATAAACGCGAGTATGAAATAAGGGCGTGTAAATTATTATTTTGGAAAAATAAGGAAGTGCCCGCGGCGATTTTATGGAACTTTTATAATCGGTTCATACCGGGTCTGTTATAATGTGAAAAAATAAATATACATAAGGAGGATAACATGACATACGCAGTTAGATACTATACAAAAACCGGAAACACAAAGCGCCTTGCCGAAGCAATGGCAAAAGAACTGGGAGTGGAAGCATTACCTATCTCAGAACCGGTTAATGAAAAAGTAGATCTTCTTTTTCTCGGTAATTCTTACTACGCTTTTGATATCGATGCAGAAGTAAAGCAGTTTGTTGCATCTCTTGATAAAGAAAAGGTAGGCAAGATCGTGAACTTCGGCTCCGCAGCAATGCTTAACTCTACTTATAAGAAGGTTAAGGCTGTTGCCGATAAGGCCGGCATCCCCATGGATGAAAAAGAATTTCACTGCAAAGGTGAGTTCAAGGGAATCCATAAAGGCCGTTCCAACGAGGAAGATGTGCAGGCTGCCGTTGAATTTGTGGAGCAGTATAAGTAATAAAATGAACTTAAGCAGTTGGACCATTATGTACCTAGATTGAAAAGGCGTGACGAGAGTCACGCCTTTTCTTTAGCTAAAACAATAATATAATGGATACCTTTAGACTTCATAGATAAGAACGCATCTGCAAATAGAAGTAATTATAGGCTTGAAGTGATTTTTGGCCTATAATCGCTTTATTAGTTTGATAATATGAAACATAACAAAAGTAGAAAGTGTCAGACAGACATTTATCATGCTCTTTGAGTGAAAAAGTAATTGCAAGGCAGTAAAAGTGAATGCAATCATAAACCTTAATTTTCGCCTTTTTAGGGCTTTTTAGATGGGGTATAATAAGTAAAAACTGTTGTTTTTACTTATATCTGAGCACGGCAAACAAATGGCGGCGCAAAAGTTTGTAAAAGAAATCGCGACCCCATTTCTGTAAGAGTATGGAGATCTGTCTGGCCTATGGTTGGTTGATTGTTACTTAAGCAGTTCCGGCTTCAGAAGAACCTCAGCGGGTGGAATCGGGGAGAGTTCTAGTGAAGACAACAGTTTTTTCTG
>JAEEGL015403469.1_pt1 | contig 14204 bp, 10 predicted proteins | sample 9134231 | NCBI WGS metagenome assembly JAEEGL01 (sample SAMN16246548, study PRJNA631951) | gut metagenome | biome: gut microbiome; feature: rumen; material: fiber-attached | host: Bos | place: Iran: Karaj | collected 2018-10 | reverse complement strand
TGGGCAATGAATTCGGCCATCCGGAGTGGATTGACTTTCCTCGCGAGGGGAACGGCTGGTCGTATAAATATGCCCGGAGACAGTGGAGTTTGAGTGATCCGGACTATCTCCGATACAAGTATTTGAAAAATTTTGACAAGGCGATGACGGGCCTCGCTAAAGAAGGTAACGTTTTAAGTGAAAAACCTGTCCTGCTGAGGGCTGACGAGGCGAAGAATGTGTTGATTTTCATGCGCAAAAGTTATATCTTTGCATTCAACTTCCATCCGTCTGGCTCGTTCGCCGATTATGGTTTCGAGGCTCCGGAAGGGGAGTATGAGCTGGTGCTCGATTCCGATGAGAAAGAGTACGACGGTTTTTGCCGTCTGAGGATCGGGGAGAAGCACCATACGGACCGGAAGGAGCTGAAGCTGTATTTGCCTAGCCGATGCGCGCTGGTCCTGAAGAAGGTTTAAATTCTTACGGATATGGCTTTTTTGAAATTCAATAAGGCTGAGCTTGTGAATCTGTCATATTCGCTGAAAAGGGAGATAATCCTGGCGAACAAGACGGGTGCAATCTGCAACACAAGTATCGTGACGTGCAATACACGGCGTTATCACGGTCTCCTTTCCGTCCCTGTCGACAATTTCGGCGGCGGAATGTACATGTTGCTGTCTTCCGTAGACGAGACCTTGCTTGTGAGAGGCAAGCCTTTCAATCTCGGAATCCATTGCTATGGAGATATCTATGAGCCGAGAGGACACAAGTATATCATCGATTTCGGCGCCGACCCGGTGCCGGAAGTCGTGTATAAGGTCGGAGAAATCATTTTTGCGAAAAAGATACTCCTGACTCCCGACAAGGATCAGGTGATGATCAAATACGAGCTGAGGCAAGCCCCTTCGGGCATCGAGCTCCAGCTCAAGCCTTTCCTCGGTTTCAGGAACCTGGACAGCCTCACGTTTGAGAACCCTGAGGCTCGTACGGGGTATAAGGAAGTCCGCGGGGGCGTGGCCTTCAACATGTACGAGGGTTTTCCTGACCTGTTCCTGCAGGTCAACAAAGCCGGAAGCAAGTTCCATTCTTCCCCTTACTGGTACAAGGGAATCACCTATTCCGACGAATACCGCCGCGGCTTCGACTGCCGCGAGGACCTGTTCGTCCCGGGTTATTTCTCCGTGTCCATGCAGGAGGGCGACAGCGTGATACTTTCGGCCTGCATCGACGAAATCGGACCGAGGATGCTCGGAAGCCGGTTCAACAAGGAGGTCGAGGCCATGGGCACTATCACCAGCTATCATGAGCAGCTTGTCCATTGCGCAGACTTGCTCAAGCGCTGCCGTGGCGGCCGCCATCAGATTACGGCCGGATTCTCATGGCTCTATACCGGCCTGCTGCGCGAGACCCTCACTTCTCTTCCGGGACTTACCCTGTATGCCGACGGTAACTGCAAGGAGTTCGAGGCCATTCTCGACGACCTTATCGCCAATGAGGAAGAAAGGTTCTTCAGGAGGACCACCCAGGTCGAGGCCCCACTCAGGCTGGCCCTCGTCCTTCAGGAATACATAGAGTTCGGGGCTGACGCACGCGCCGTATGGAAGAAGTACGGAGAGACCGTGCGCGGAGTTGTGGAGAGCTATGCTCCGGGCCACAGGGCCGAGATTGCCCTTCAGCCTAACGGACTGCTCTGGGCGCAGAAAGACCATATCGCCCTTACCTGGATGAATGCCTATATCGACGGCAATCCGGTTACGGAAAGGGCCGGCTACCAGGTCGAGACTAACGCATTCTGGTACAACATGCTCTGCTTTGCAGTGGACATGGAGCGAAGGTTCTCGTCGCCTCTGAGCGCATTTATCAGGAAATGGTCTCCGGTACGTGACCTCGTGGGACAGAATTTCCAGAATATGTTCTGGAATCCGGAGAAGAGATATCTTGCTGATTTCGTGGATAATAACGGCCAGAACATGGACGTGCGCCCGAACCAGCTTTTTGCCGTCTATGTGCCGTATTCTCCTGTCGATGACGAAGTCGCCGACGCGGTGATCCGAATCGTGGAGAACGAACTCGTCACAAGACGCGGAATACGTACCCTCTCCCCAAGGGATGTGAGGTACAAGGGAGTTTATGAAGGCACCCAGATAGACCGCGACCTTGCCTATCACCAGGGCTGTACCAGACCTTCGCTGCTTTATCCTTATGCCAGCGCTGCTTTCCGCATGCGCGGCCCGGCTTTCATGAACAAGGCCGAGTGGCTCTGCAAGGGATTCAGGGAAGACCTTAACAAGCATGGCGTCGGAGCGTTCTCCGAGCTTTATGACGGAGACCCTCCTCATGAGCCTCATGGCGCGATCTCATCCGCCTTGAGTACCGCTGCCCTGCTGGGTGTAGATTATCTTATGGACAAATACAGGGAGGACTAGGATATGAGAGTGCTGATGTTCGGCTGGGAGTTCCCTCCACATATCGCAGGCGGTCTCGGTACTGCCTGCTACGGAATAGTGAAAGGCCTCGCGTACAACGGGGTCGATACGATTTTCGTGATGCCTTCGGCAACAGGTGACGAAGATTCCTCCGTCGCCAGGATTGTCAATGCCAGCGACGTCCCTGTAACGGTGCGTGAAGACGTGGATATCGAGAACTTCCTCGACAAGATAAAGTTCGTCCATGTCGGAACCAACATGGTGCCATACCTCGATCCGGAGGAGTTCCACGACATGGTCGAGGAGGAGAGACGCCGTCAGGTCAAGGATTTCCGCATCCAGTATGGCCAGAAGTTCAAGTTCTCCGGGAAGTATGGATCCAATCTGATGGAGGAAGTGGCCCGATACGCTATGGTAGGAGGCACGATCGCCATGCAGCACAAGGATGAGTTCGACGTGATCCATGCCCATGACTGGCTGACTTATTATGCCGGTGTCGCCGCCAAGGAGATGACCGGGAAGCCGCTCGTGGTGCATATGCATGCGACCTCGTTCGACCGCGGCAGCGCGGACAACATCGACACCAGGGTCTATGCGATAGAGAAAAACGGTATGGAGGCTGCTGACAAGGTCATAACCGTCAGCGACCTTACCAGAAACATAGTCATAAGCAAGTACGGCATCGATCCGGCCAAGGTCGTGACGGTGCACAATGCCGTGGATTTCAGCGGCAGGGACAACTTGCAGGTCGAGAGGGGAGTCAAGGACAAGGTGGTGACCTTCCTCGGCCGAATAACTTTCCAGAAAGGTCCTGAATATTTTATCGAGGCTGCTGCCAAGGTGCTCAAGAGGACCTCGGACGTGAGGTTTGTCATGGCCGGAAGCGGCGACATGATGAACCGTGCCATACGTCACGTCGCAAGGCTCGGAATCTCCGACAGGTTCCACTTCACGGGTTTCCTCCGCGGAACCGAGGTGCAGAAGATGTTCGCCCTTTCCGATGTCTATGTGATGCCTTCAGTTTCGGAGCCGTTCGGTATCTCGCCTCTCGAGGCCATGAGGTCGAACGTGCCTTCAGTGATCTCCAGGCAGTCCGGCGCCGCAGAAGTGCTCCGGTATGCTTTCAAGGTCGATTTCTGGGATGTCGATGCCATGGCTGACCAGATATACGGTCTGCTGCAGTATCCTGCCCTTGCCCATTTCGCTTCGGAGCATGGCTTCGAAGAGGTGAATGCCCTGAAATGGAACAATGCGGCAGCCAAGATAAAGGAAGTTTACGAATCAGTGGTTAATAAGTAAAAACCGGTCAAGTTATGTCAAGGAAAGATATATGTCTGTATTTCCAGGTCCATCAGCCGACAAGGCTCAGACTGTACAGATTTTTCGATATCGGCAAGGACTCGCATTATTATGACGACTTCGCCAACAGGACGATCCTGCGCAGAGTGGCCCAGAGATGCTATCTCCCGATGAACGAGCTCCTTCTCGAGAAGATCAAGGCGCATGACGGAGCGTTCAAGGTAGCGTTCTCGATATCCGGTTCAGTCCTCGAACAGTTTGAGAGATATGCTCCGGAGGTCATCGAGAGTTTCCGCAAGCTCGCCGACACCGGTTGCGTCGAATTCCTTACCGAGACTTATTACCATTCCCTCGCTTCGCTGGCCAATCCGGATGAGTTCAGGCTCCAGGTCAACAAGCACAAGGCTGCCATACAGCAGTATTTCGGAGTGACTCCGGTGACTTTCCGCAATACCGAGCTTATCTATTCCAACAAGATTGGAGAGCAGGTCTATGACCTCGGATTCAAGACCATGCTTACGGAAGGCGCAAGGCATATAATGGGCTGGCGCAGCCCTAACTTCATATACTCCGACTTCACCCAGCCGAAGCTCTCCCTGCTTCTGAGGAACTACAGCCTTAGCGACGACATCGCTTTCCGTTTCCAGAACAGAGGCTGGGACGGATGGCCTCTTACCGCCGAGAAATACCTCGGCTGGCTCAAGAATGCCGTCAGGGACGGAGGAGACGTCATCAATCTCTTCATGGATTATGAGACGTTCGGGGAGCATCAGAACGCCCAGAGCGGAATATTCGATTTCATGAGGGCGCTCCCGGACGCCGTGATCGCCGACGGAGAGTTCGGCTTCGGCACTCCGGCATCAATTTCAGAAAAATACAAGCCTGTCGACGAGATAGATGTCCCGGAAATCATTTCCTGGGCTGACGAGGAGAGGGATGTGACTGCATGGCTCGGAAATGAGCTCCAGCAGGATGCATATAACAAGATCTACGGGCTTTACGAGAAAGTGGCGCTTGCCAACGATCCTTCTCTCTGGCTTGACTATGGTCATCTCCAGGAAAGCGACCACTTCTACTACATGTGCACGAAATTCTTCTCCGATGGAGAAGTCCATAAATATTTCAATCCTTATGATACTCCGTATGAGGCATTCATCAACTATATGAATGTGCTCAGCGACTTTACCATAAGGGTAAATGACGCTTTGGCCGTTGCCGATGCGGCTGAGCCTTCTGTGAAGGAGGCGACCGCTGCGAAGAAGGCCCCAGCCGTGAAGAAAGCAACTGTGCGTAAGGCTCCGGCAAAGCGGAAACCAACAGTTAAAAAGCAATAATGACTAAGAAAATCATTAATCCTGATTATCTGTTTGAAGTCAGTTGGGAAGTCTGCAATAAGGTTGGCGGCATATATACCGTGATCGCGACCAAATCCCTTTTCCTGAAATCCCAGCTGAATAGACACCATATACTGATCGGACCTGATGTCTGGATGGACACAGATGCCAATCCGGATTTCATAGAAGACCAGAATTTATACAAAGGATGGAGGGAACAGGCAGCCGTGGAGGGATTGCGCCTGCGAGTAGGCAGGTGGAACGTCCCGGGACAACCTATTGCCATCCTGGTCGATTTCAAACAGTTCCTGCCAAAGCAGGATTCGATACTTACTGACTTCTGGCTCCGTTTCGGGGTGGATTCCATCTCCGGAAACTGGGACTATAAAGAGAATGCCCTCTTCGGCTATGTGGCCGGAAAGGTCATAGAGAGTTTCTGCAGGTTCAACATGGAACCGTCCGCAAAAGTCGTGGCCCAGTTCCATGAATGGCAGACCGGAGGCGGACTGCTCTATCTGAAGACTACCGGTCTCCCGATAGCGACGGTCTTCACTACCCATGCAACGGTGGTGGGACGCTGCCTTGCCGGCAATGACATGCCTCTCTACGACCGCATGGACACATATGACGGCGATTCATGCGCAAGCCGCTTCTGCGTGACTGCGATGCATTCCCTTGAGGCCAACGCCGCCAGAAATGCAGATGTGTTTACTACCGTCAGCGAAATCACTGCCAAGGAGTGCGCGCGTTTCCTTTCCAGAAACGTGGATGTGGTCACTCCGAACGGCTTTGAGAACAGCTTTACCCCAGCTACAGACGAGGAGTACTCGGCCAAGCTGGAAGCGGCCCGCGAAAAACTGATCGGAGTGGCTTCCGCCATGTGCGGGGAGGATCTTCCGAAGGATTCGGTGCTTGTCGGCATCGGCGGACGCTATGAATACAGGAACAAAGGCATAGATGTCTTCATCGATGCTCTCAGCCAGCTCGCCGCCGAAAAGCAGGACGGACGTCCCGTAGTCGCCTTCATCATGGTGCCGGGAGCGCATAACGGAGCCGACAAGGCTTTGCTGTCCAAGCTCTCCGGGAATGGGGGAGAGGACTATGTGACCCAGACTTCCCACAACCTTGCATGGCCGGAAAGCGACCGTATTACGGGCCGTTTCCGTGAACTAGGCCTGGACAATGCCCGTGGAAGCCGCGTGAAGGTGTTCTTCGTTCCATCCTATCTCAACGGCAATGACGGAATCTTCAACATGAAGTATTACGATTTGCTGGTTGGCATGGATCTCGCCGTGTTCCCTTCCTATTATGAGCCGTGGGGCTATACCCCGCTGGAGGCCCTGGCCTTCAGGGTTCCTACTCTCACCACCACTCTCGCCGGCTTCGGCCTCTGGGTGAAGGACTATTACGGAAAGCGCAGCCATCCGGGAATAACCGTAGTGGAGAGGAATGATTCCAACTATTTCGATGTAGTGGCAGCCGTCAAGGCGAGAATCCTCGAGATAGCGGGACTTGACAAGACAACAAGACTGAAATACCGTGAGAATGCGCGCGAGGTCGCCTCGATCGCTCTCTGGGAAAATCAGATAAAGTATTATAACAAAGCATATTCGATGGCCCTCGAAAAGGTTGCTAGCCTCAGAGGAGCCTTCCCTGAAATAAAAGACAAACAGATGAATTACGAAAAAATAGAAATCAATGCGCCTTCATGGAAGAGTGTCATGGTGACACGCCACCTTCCGTCAGCGCTTTCCGGACTTGAAACCTTATCCAAGAACCTGTGGTGGTGCTGGAATGAGAGCGCCAAAGAACTGTTCAAGAGCATAGATCCTGATATCTGGCACAACTCGGGCCACAACCCGATGGAACTTCTGGACACCGTGAGTCTCCGCAAGTTCAACCAGCTCGCAAAGGATGACCAGTTCCTGGCACATCTCGCTGCGGTAATGGATGAGTTCAACGCTTATATGGCAGCCAAGGCTGACCGCAAGGACCCTTCAATCGCATACTTCTGCATGGAGTATGGTCTTGACTCATCGCTCAAGATCTATTCCGGCGGTCTCGGCATCCTCGCCGGTGACTACCTCAAGGAGACCAGCGACATGAACGTCAACCTCGTGGCAGTCGGCCTGCTCTACAGATATGGATATTTCACCCAGGTGCTCTCAGCCCAGGGCGACCAGGTAGCCCGGTACGACGCCCAGGACTTCCTCCGCATCCCGGCATCTCCGGTGATGGACGAGAACGGCAACTGGCTCACCACGGTCGTGGCCTTCCCTGGCCGTAACATCACGGCCCGTATCTGGAAGGTGGCCGTAGGCCGTACTGACCTCTACCTCCTCGATACCGACTATGAGGCCAACATCCCTGAGGACCGTCAGGTCACCCACCATCTCTATGGCGGCGACTGGGAGAACAGGCTCAAGCAGGAGCTTCTCCTCGGTGTCGGCGGTATCCGCGCCCTCCGCAAGCTTGGTCTCGATCCGCAGATCTACCACTGCAACGAGGGTCATGCTGCCTTCATCGGACTTGAAAGGCTCCGCGAGTACATCCAGAAGGATGACCTCAGCTTCCCTGAGGCTCTCGAAGTCGTAAGGGCTTCATCCCTCTTCACTACCCATACTCCGGTTCCTGCCGGTCACGACGCTTTCGACGAGGGAATCCTCCGCAAATATATCGGACATTATCCGCAGCGTCTCAAGATTGACTGGGAGACCCTCATGGGCCTCGGCAAGCTCAACGGCAACGATGTCAATGAGAAGTTCTCCATGAGCCATCTGGCCGCGAACATCTCCCAGAATGTCAACGGCGTTTCCATGCTCCATGGAAAAGTCAGCCAGGACATCTTCTCCGACATGTACCCGGGATATCTTCCTGAGGAGCTCCATGTCAGCTACGTGACCAACGGCGTGCATTATCCGACCTGGGCTGCACGGGAGTGGAAGAAGGTGCACGAGACTGTCTTCGGTCCTGAGTTTAAGACTCACCATTATGACCTCAGGTGCTTCGAAGGCATCTACGGAGTGTCAGACGAGGTGATCTGGAACACCCGCAAGATCCTCAAGAAGACCCTCATCAAGGCAATCAAGGAAAAGCTCTCCGATCCTGCTAACAGCAGCCACTATTCTCCTCGCGAGGTCATGACCATCAAGGACAACCTCCGCGACGACGTGCTGACCATCGGATTCGCAAGACGTTTCGCGACATATAAGAGGGCTACGCTTCTCTTCAGCGACCTCGACAGGCTTGACTCCATCGTCAACGACCCTAAGAGGCCGGTACAGTTCATCTTCGCCGGAAAGGCCCATCCTGCCGACAAGGCCGGCCAGGACCTCATCAGGCAGATCGTCGACATCTCCAAGCAGGACCGCTTCATCGGAAAGATCGTGTTCGTGCCGGGATACGACATCACCCTCGCCAAGAGGCTCGTGCAGGGCGTAGACGTATGGATGAACAACCCGACCCGTCCTCAGGAGGCTTCGGGTACGTCCGGAGAGAAAGCCGCAATGAACGGAGTCATGCATTTCTCAGTGCTTGACGGATGGTGGGTCGAGGGTTACAAGGCCGGCGCAGGCTGGGCTCTCCCTCTTGAGAAGACATACGACGACCAGCACTATCAGAACGAACTCGATGCCGCTACCATCTATACGACTATCGAGAACGAAATCGCTCCGATCTATTATGACCAGGACTACCTGACCGGAAGGTCGACGGCCTGGATCCAGTATATCAAGAACTGCATCGCCCAGGTGGCCTGCAACTTCACCACCAACAGGATGCTTACCGACTACTGCAACCAGTACTATCTGCCGCAGAGCCAGAGGACAGCATCCCTTGTTTCCGACGACTATGCCCTCGCCCGCAAGATTGCGGCATGGAAGAGGACCGTGGAGCGTCAGTGGAGCAATATCAGCGTGGTTTCATATACCCAGCCGGATGCTTCCTACAACCTCTCTCCGGACAACTTCCTGCACTCTGAGGTAATCCTCAATATCGGAGAACTCAATCCTGAGGACATCGGAGTGGAGATGCTCTTCTGCTCTACGGATAAGAGAGGCAGTCTCCATATCCAGGACAAGGTCGAGTTCGAAGTCGCCGAGTTCAAGGACGGAGCAGCCACATACCGTGCATCTATCCTCCCTGAGAGGACCGGCATGTACCAGGTTGCAACAAGATACTATGCAAAGAACCCTATACTTCCTCATAGACAGGATTTCGGACTTGTAAGATGGCTGTAGTAGCTACCGGTTTCTTCGACGGCGTCCATCTCGGCCACCGTCTTGTCATAAGGCAGCTTGTCGATGTGGCAAGGGCCGGAGGTGACGAAAGCGTTGTCGTCACCTTCTGGCCTCATCCCCGCACCGTGCTGCAGGATGGCGCCCGCTCCCTCCGTCTCCTCAACTCCCTGGATGAGAAGAAAGCTCTTCTGAAAGGCTTGGGAGTGGACAGAGTCGAAGTGCTGCGTTTTACCCGCGAATTTGCCGGCATGGATACGGAGACATATCTCCGTGATGTCATCGCCGGCCAGTTCGGAGGAAATGCCGTGCTGCTCGGATATGACAACAGGATCGGCAGCGACCAGCTGACCCCTGAAGAAACAGGAAAGATTGCCGAGAAACTGGGCCTGAAGGTGATTCATGCCGGAAGGGTCGACGGGCCGGCCTCCTATGACGGACCTGTGGTCAGCTCGACCGTGATCCGCAACCTTCTCGCAGAGGGCAATGTGGACCAGGCTGCGGCCCTGCTGGGCTATGATTATTCGCTCCATGGAGTCGTCGTCGCCGGTAACCGCTATGGACGGAGGATCGGATTCCCTACTGCGAACATGCAGCTCTATGAGCCGTTGAAGCTGGTGCCTGCAAACGGAGTTTATCTTGTCGCCGTCGAGACTCTGGACAGGAAACTGTATGGAATGTGCAACATCGGAGTCAGGCCGACGGTCGGCTCCGGCAATTCCAAGACGATCGAAACCAACATCTTCGATTTCGACGAGGATATCTATGGCCTCGATATCAGGATCAGCTTCATCCGGAAGCTCAGGGACGAGATACTTTTCCCGGACCTCGAATCTTTGGGACGCCAGCTGAAGATCGACAGGGACATGAGTCTGGCCATTCTCGGAGAAAAAGTACGGGGGTAGTTGATTTAACGGAAAATTTGTTATCTTTGCAATGAACACGGGTTCTGTCTTTAAGGCAGGACTCCTTTTTAATTATGCATTTTAAAGAATAATCTCATATAAATTAATTATGGCAGAAGTTCACTATATGTCGCAGGAAGGTCTTGAGAAATTGAAAAAAGACCTGTCGGACGCTCTTGCCCAGCGTCCGGTGATTTCCGCCGCTATCGCTGAGGCTCGTGAGAAGGGAGACCTTTCGGAGAACGCCGAATACGATGCGGCACGTGATGCCCAGGCGCTTCTTGAGCTCAAGATTGCAAACCTTAAGAACATGGTTGCAAACGCCAAGGTTGTCGATGGTTCCCAGATCGGTACCGACAAGGTGCAGATGCTGAACAAGGTAAAGTTCCAGAATGTTGCAAACAAGATGATCATGGAATATACCATCGTCGGCGAGACTGAAGCTGATTTCGCTCATGGAAAGCTTGCTGCGACAACCCCTATCGCCAAGGCTCTTCTCGGACATTCCGTCGGAGAGACCGTGGAGGCCAAGGTACCTCAGGGTGTTATCAAATTCAAGATCCTTGAAATCAGTATCTAAAACAAGATATGTCCACAATTTTCACTAAAATAGCCAAGGGGGAGATACCATCCTACAAGGTTGCAGAGAACGATAGATACTACGCATTCCTTGATATCAGTCCACTCTCGGAGGGTCACACTCTGGTAATCCCCAAAAACGTGGAAGACGACTACATCTTCCATCTCGATGAAGAAACTTATTCCGGCCTTTGGGCATTTGCCCGCAAGGTCGCAGTAGCCTTGAAGGCTGCCATCCCTTGCAAGAGGGTGGGGGTAGCCGTGCTTGGAATGGAGGTTCCTCATACCCACATCCATCTCGTCCCGCTTCAGAGCGAAAGGGACCTCGATTTCCGCAAAGAACATCTAAAACTTGACCCTGAGCAATTCAGGAAAATCGCTGAATCAATTTCAAAAGAGTATGAGAAATTATAAGATTTCCCTTATTGCGGCCGCAACCGCCGCATTGACTTTCATGACATCTTGCGGCAACAAGGCCGCGATTGATGGTGTCCTCTCTGATACGTCTGGTGCGGAAGTGGTCGTAAGACTCCTGGATGTAAACAAATATCAGACTCTTGATACAGTCAAGACTGATTCTCAGGGGCGTTTCGCCTATAGATTCAAAGTCGCAAAGAACCAGCCGGAGTTCATATATCTCTTCTACAAGGACAAGAGGATCGCTTCTCTTCTCCTTCAGGCAGGAGACAGGGTGAAGGTGGTAGCCGATACTCTCGGAACATATACGGTATCCGGTTCGGAGGAGTGCGACAAGCTCGTGACCGTGGAGAAAGACCAGAACGATTTCATCAACCGTTTCACTGCTCTCCAGGCCCGCTATTCCGATTTGAATCCATCTTCTGCCGAGGCTGCGGCCGTAAGGTCTGACTTGGCAAGGCAGTTTGTATCATACTATCGTACGAGAGTGAGGTATGTGATGGAGAACTCCGGTTCCCTCACGACGGTCCCTGTGCTCTACGAGACCCTTCCTGACGGAACGCCTATCTTCAGCCAGAGTACCGACGCCATCCATTTCAGGAATGCCTGCGATACCCTCGCCAAGATTTATCCGGATTCAAGGTATGTCAAGGCCCTCGAGAAAGAGGCTGAGCGCCGTTTCAAGGTGCTCGCTTTCGACACCCAGATCAAAAACGCAGGGGAGACTTCGTTCATCGACATCAGCCTTCCTGACGTAAAGGGCGAGAAAGTAAGCCTCAGCGACGTTAAGGGCAAGGTTGTCATGGTATATTTCTGGGCTGCAGGACTTGCTGAGCAGAAGATGTTCAACCTCGACGTGATCAAGCCTGTCTATTCGGACTTCCATGACAAGGGCTTCGACATCTACGCCGTTTCCCTTGACAATGACAAGGCCCTCTGGGCTTCCGTGGTCAAGAATCAGGCTCTTCCTTGGGTAAATGTGTGCGACGGACTCGGCACTGCTTCCCAGGTTGTCAACACCTACAATGTACGCAGCATCCCGTCGCTGTTCTTCCTCGTGAACGGCGAGCTCGTCTCAGGTACGGGCGTAAAGGATGAGGCCAGCCTCAGGGCCTTCCTGAAAAAGAATCTTTAGAAAAGTTTTTTCTTGCTGACTGTAGCAACGAAATCCTTGAGATAGAACGGTTCGAAGTACGCAACGTCTTTGAACCGTTTTTCTTTATACTCGTTCTCGGCAGGAACCAGCATGGATGCCGCATCCGGGCATACATTGATGAAATGAGCGGCAGGGTTGTCGATCACGCCCTCGCATTTGCCGGCTCCGTCTCCGATGAACAGCACCGGTCCTTCGGCGAGAAGGTCGGAGAAACTGTCCTTGTCGATCACTGCCGGTGCGGTCTCGCGGACCTGGCGGCCGTCCGGTGTGAATACGGCCGAGTATACCTCCATCCTGCGTGCGTCTATCATCGGCACTATGTAGCGGCAGCCCTCAGGCAGCTTGCTGCCGGAGATTGCATTCCATACCAGGATGTCGAGCGAACCGATGGCGAGAAGCGGCTTCCCTGCTCCGAAGCAGAGTCCCTTGGCGGTAGATACCCCGACTCTAAGGCCGGTATATGATCCCGGGCCCATGCTGACGCATACTGCATCGCAGTCGCCGGCGGTGAGTCCATGTTCTTCGAGCATGTCGCTGATGAACTGGGCCGTCAGCGAAGCGTGGCTGCGGTCTGCATTTTCCTTGTATGAGATTATCTTTCCGTCCTCGGAGAGGGCAGTGGAGCAGAGACTTGTGGAAGTCTCTATGAGTATGAGTCTTGCCATCTTAGATCTTAGTCAGAAGTTCCTTGAAATAAGGGAAAACGGAGTATGCGGCGTTCTTCAGCGGCTCATAGAGGACGGAGGATGAAAGGACCTCTTCCTTGACTATTCCGACCTGGGCATTGATGGTGTTGAACACTATGATTATCAGCCCCAGGATGAGCCCTACCTTGAGTATGGCGAACACTACTCCGAGCAGTTTGTTCAGCCAGCCGAGAAGCACGAGCTTCACTATGGTTTCTACTCCTTTGCCTATCAGGCGGAAAAACAGCACGGCGACTATCATTATGATCACGAATGCTATGATATGCAGTATCGGCTCCGAAGTTTCGATGTAAGGAGCCAGATATTTGCAGAGCAAACCGGAGAAACGGTATGATAGCCAGGCACCTGCGATGACCGAGACAATCTCGAATATCTGGGTGACCAATCCTTTCTTCAGCCCGGTGATGATTGCGGGGATGAAACAAAGCAAGATAATGATGTCCAGTGCGTTCATATCTTCTTGATAAAGTATAGGATTTTAACTATATTTGCTGACTAAATTTATAGAGTGCAAAATTAGACAAAAAATATGACATTCAAAGAGTATAAAGGATTGGATCTTGTGAAAGTAGGGGCTGACATCCTCGAAAGGTGGAAGAAGAACCACGCCTTTGAGAAGTCTCTCGAAGTGCGTGAGGGCGCTCCCGAGTTTATCTTCTTCGAGGGACCTCCTTCAGCGAACGGCATGCCTGGTATCCACCATGTCATGGCCCGTTCCATCAAGGATGCAATCTGCAGATATAAGACCCAGACAGGTTATCGCGTGGCCCGCCGTGCAGGTTGGGACACTCATGGACTTCCTGTGGAGATCGGCGTGGAGAAGAAGCTTGGAATCCACAAGGAGGACATCGGCAAGAAGATATCCGTAGCCGAGTACAACGATACCTGCCGCAAGGAGGTCATGAAATATACTCGCGAGTGGGTGAACATGACCGAGAGGGTGGGTTACTGGGTTGACATGAACGACCCGTACATCACCTACGACAACCGTTACATCGAGACTCTCTGGTATCTGCTCAAGAAGATTTATGACAAAGGCCTTCTTTACAAAGGCTTTTCAATACAGCCGTTCTCTCCTTCCGACGGTACCGGCCTCAGCTCCCATGAGCTCAACCAGCCGGGCTGCTACAAGGATGTGACCGACACCACCGTGACCTGCCAGTTCGA
>JAEEGL015084038.1_pt1 | contig 14204 bp, 13 predicted proteins | sample 9134231 | NCBI WGS metagenome assembly JAEEGL01 (sample SAMN16246548, study PRJNA631951) | gut metagenome | biome: gut microbiome; feature: rumen; material: fiber-attached | host: Bos | place: Iran: Karaj | collected 2018-10 | reverse complement strand
TTATAGCAGAAAATCAAGTAATTGCAAGAGAAAATCGCAAAAAACGACTGAAATAGCTCTAAAAACGACCGATTCTGCAGGAAATGGATCGCTGTCCTTCAGAACGGTTGCCCGGCCCATACATCTGCCGGATGCGAAGAAGTTCCTCTTGTTTTTTTCCCCTTCGTCGGGTATAATGGGAACGTAGACACACCAGCGAAACAAATCAGGAGGAGAGTATCATGTTCTTGGACGATTCGGATCTGCGCAGAGGGTTGGAGTTCATTGTGGGCAACTGGCAGGTGGATTACCTGGTGAACGCTTTTTCGAACGATCTCGCCCATATCCCCGCGACGGAATTCAAGAGTGACGACGGCACCGACTTTACTTCACTGAAGTTTTCCTTCTATGAAGACCACACGGTCATCATGACCGACACGTCCAGAGGGCGTGAGGAGCGGGGCACCTGGGAACAGACCGGCCTGCTCGATTATCACTATACCCTCGGGGCTTTTCTGGATCTTCCCGAGGGGGATCTGCGCAAGAGCGCGGAGACGCTTTCCGTGCAGGACGGCCGGCTGGTGTTCGGGCTCGGCTTTCTTGCCGTCGCGCTGCAGAAGACAGCCGACGGCGCCGTCACGAAGGAACCTGATGTCGGAGAGAAGGAAGGCGACCCCGCTCTTACGGAGATCGTCGGCCGGTATGCCGTCGCGAAAATCGTGACGATGATCGGGGAGGAGTTCGGGATGTTCTCCCGCGAAGAGGTCGAGGACGATCTGGCGCGCCGTGTGGCAGCGGGCGAGATCGACGAGGACGAGGCCCGGGAAGGCCTGTCGCCGTTTGAGACGTTCGTGGACTTTACGGACGATCATCGGGTCGTGTCCTGGATGAAGTTGCCGGACGGTGTTTCCGACGAAGAGATCCGCGCGGCACAGGAAGAAGGCCAGATCGGTGAGGTGAAGGACGGATACTTCGCCGAAACGGCGGCAAAGGAATGGAAGGCGGTCGACGGTCGTTACTACTACAACACTGGCGAAACGCGGGAACTGTTTGGGGAAGCGCAGTCTCCCTGGGACGAACTGAAGACGGACGAGGAAGGGTTGCTTGACTATTCAGGCGTCTTCAAGCTCCGTCGTATCTGACGGCCGGACGACGCGCGCAACGAAACGTGAAAAGATCCGTCTCTGGACGGATCTTTCCTGTTACAAAAAAATGGTAATATATGGAAAACGGAGGAGCGCCTGAATGAAGTGCTTGGCACTGGCGGCCGGATACGCCACGAGACTCTATCCGCTCACAAAAAACATGCCGAAACCTCTCCTGACGGTTGGAGACCGCCCGATTCTCGACTGGCTGTTCGACGATGTGTCTTCGAGTGGAAAAGCGGACGGCTTCATCGTCGTGAGCAATCATAAATTCTATGACCGGTTTCTGGAATGGGCTGAAACAAGGCCCTACGGGATCACCGTTCTGGACGACGGGACCGTGACGAACGAGACGAGACTCGGCGCTGTCCGGGACATCGCGTTCGCCGTAGAGACGCTCGGTCTGTCTGAAGATCTCCTGGTGGTGGCCGGGGACAACGTCCTCGACTTTTCCCTGACCGGGTTTATCGGCTACGCCGAAAAGAAGAAGACTTCCTGCGTCATGCGCTACCCGGAACCTTCTCTCGAAAAGCGGAAAAAGTGCGGTATCCTAAAGACGGACCGGAGCGACAGGATCCTCTCCATGGAGGAAAAACCGGAGCATCCGGCATCACGCTGGTGTTGCCCTCCGTTCTATTATTTGACGGCCGCGGACGCGGCGCGCATCGGCGAGGCAATCGATTCGGGGTGCGGCACCGACGCGCCGGGGTCCTATATTGCCTGGCTCTGCCGGCAGACCGATGTCCACGCGATGAGGATGCCTGGCAGGCGGTACGACGTCGGCAATCTCGAAAGCTATGAGAGGATCAGAACGACCTACCGTGGACCAGCGGTTCCGGACGTCATGGAATGAAGAATACGGAAAAGAGGGCCTCTGCCAAGACGGCAGCGGTCCTCTTGTTTCTTCCCGGATCGGTCTCCGACGCTCATAAGAAAGCGTTTCCGGCCGAGCGGAAGACGGCCTCGGAGTGACACGGCTCGAACGTGCGGCATCGTGGTCCCAAACCACGCACTCTACCAACTGAGTTACACCCCGGCGAGAAGATATTATACAGGATTCTCCCATGACTGTCAAGAGTCGGCAGGACGAAAAACAGCCCGGCCCCCTGTACAGGGAACCGGGCTGTGTGCTTTGTTTCGCTTGTTACTTCTCGGATTTCTCTTCCGTTTTTTTGGTTTTCTTCCCGCCGGAGAGAATCAGGTTCGTAATGATGCCAAGGATGAGTGCACAGGCAATCGCGGTCAGAGTGACCTGGCCGATCTTGAGCGCCATGCCGCCGATACCGCAGATCAGGATGACGGCGACGGTGAAGAGGTTGTGGTTTTCGTTGAGATCGACCTTCTGGACCATCTTGAGTCCGGAGACCGCGATGAAACCGTAGAGCGAGATGCAGACGCCGCCCATCACGCAGGAGGGGATTGTGGCGAGGAAGGTGGTGAAGGGCGCGATGAACGCCGCGACGATCGCCAGGATCGCCGTTGCGGTGATGGTGATGACGGAGGCGTTGCCGGAGATGGCTACGCAGCCGATGGATTCGCCGTATGTGGTGTTCGGGCAGCCGCCGAAGAACGCGCCGGCGATGGAGCCTACGCCGTCGCCTAGGAGGGTGCGGTGCAGACCGGGATCCTCAAGCAGATCCTTGTCGATGATGGAGGAGATGTTCTTGTGGTCGGCGAGGTGTTCCGCGAAGACCACGAACGCGACCGGCACGTAGGCAACCGCGATGGTGGCGATGTATTTACCGTCGATGGCGGAGAAGCCTTCGAATGCCTTGAGGAAGGTGAAGTCAGGCAACCATTTCATCTCGGAGAACAAACCGAAGTTGATGATCTGAAGCGCTTCGTTACCAGTGGCGTTGCCAATCACGGTCAGGATGGCGGCAACGGCGTAACCGGCGGCGATACCGATGATGAAGGGGATCATTTTCGCCATCTTCTTGCCGTAGACCGAGCAGATCATGACGACCGCGAGGGTGACCAGCGCGCAGATCAGCGCGACCCAGCTGCCGGTGCTCATGACCCAGACGCTGTTGGCGGCGTCGAATTCGGTGAGACCCGCGCTGCCGCCGACGGCGTCCTTCACGGCGTTGCCGGCGAGAGAAAGACCGATGAGCGCCACGGTGGGACCGATGACGACCGGAGGCATGAGTTTGCTGATCCATTTGACGCCCGCGACTTTCACGACGATCGCGATAATCACGTAGACGAGACCCGCCATGGCGGCGCCGATGAATAGTCCGGTATAACCGGCGGAGACGGATGCCGCGCCGGCGAAAGCCGCGAACATGGAGCCGAGGAAGGCGAAGGAGGAGCCGAGGAACACGGGGCTCTTGAACTTGGTGAAGAGCTGATACACGAGCGTCCCGACGCCGGCGCCGAAGAGCGCGGCGGACTGGGACATGCCGTTGCCGACGATCGCGGGGACCGCGATCGTAGCCGCGAGGATCGCGAGGAGCTGCTGGAACGCGAATACGATGAGTCGACCGAATTTCGGCCTGTCGCTGGGTTTGTAGACGAGAGTCATACATGCCTCCTGATTTTGATTTGTGCAGCAAGCATTAAAAAATGCGTCCAACACAAGGCTGGACGCATTACACGCGTACAAAAATGCAGCCGACCTTGCCGGTATCACAGTACCGATTTAAAGCTCACTCCACTGTGATGAGTATATCACGGCATTTTTTCATTGTCAAGGGGGAACTATGTGAAAAGATAGATAAGAATTCGGGGCGATTCTTGTGGAATCTCACGGAACGGAAAGGGACTGTTTCCCGGCCGGTCGCACCGGCCGCTTCCCGGCGTGATCCGGGTATATGTAATCCGGGTATATGTAATATGAAGCGTGCTGCCCGCAGGACACCCGGGGAAACGGGCATAAACGAAAAAAGAATTGACAAAAACGATGGGATGGTGTATAATGACGGAGTGTGTGGCGGTTTCTGACCGCAGACATCCGAATCCTATGCGACTGGAGATGCGTTATGCCGAGATTTTTCGTATCTCACGCCGATTTCTATGACCGGGATGACAGAACATTCGTCGTGATCCGGGGGGAGGACGCGAGCCATGTGTCGCGGGCGCTCCGCATGAGACCCGGCGAGAGGCTGACCGTCTGTGATCCGGCCGGTGTGGAATACAAAACGCTCATCCGGGAAACGGGAAGTGAAGTGGTCTGCGAGGTGACCGGCTGTCAGCCGTCGGACCACGAACCGCCGTACCGGGCGACCGTATTCCAGGCGCTGGTGAAGGGCGACCGTTTCGACACCGTGATCCAGAAAGCGACCGAGCTCGGCGCCGCGAGGATCGTTCCGGTGGCATCCGCGCGCTGCACCACGAGACTGGACGGAAACGAAGCGGAACGCAAAAAGGAACGCTGGCAGAGGATCGCCAGAGAGGCGGCCATGCAGAGCGGCCGCGCCGCGATCCCCGAGATCGGATCTCCCGTGCCGTTTGTCGCGGCAGTGGAAGAAGCTGCTGAAGCGGATCTTCCATTGTTCTGCTACGAGGGGAATGGGACGACGTCTCTCTCCGCGCTTTTACGGGAACGCCGGTCTCCGGAATCCGTGTCCGTTCTGATTGGCCCGGAGGGTGGTTGGTCGGATGAGGAGGCGGAAACGGCCGGAAGCAGCGGACTGCTGATGACCGGACTCGGCCGCCGGATTCTTCGGACGGAAACGGCAGCGCCGTTTGTCCTGGCCTGTCTTTCGCTCCGATTCGAACTTGATTGAAAAGATCATCCCCTATGGATGACATCAGCATTGAGAGGATTCTTCATGAAAAATCTTGATAAAACGAGAGCCGGCAAGATCGTCGCGCTGCGGATTCTCCTGATCGCCCTGTTCGACCTTGCGGTGATCGTCCTCTTCAATTTCGTTCGCGGTGAAGCGAACCGGGAACTCGCGTTCCATGCGAAGGTCCTTCCCGTTCTGAGGATCGTCTCTCTTGTTCTTCTGGTGGCGGCGCTGGCGTATTGGGTCATCACCCTCATCAAGAGGGTAGATACCTCCGCTCATCCGGTCACGCCTCTCATGCTGGTAGCCGCTTTTGCTCACCTTCTGGCGACCAGCCTGCTGTATGACAAGTTCCGCATTACGCCTTTCCTCTTCTATACGATGACAATCATCGTGAGCATCCTGTTCGTGGTGTACTACGTATACACCATTCTTCTCTACAGAAAGTAATCGATCAGACGGAGGCTTGACGTCCCGCAACGGGACGTCAAGCTGATTTTTGTTACATCCGGCAATTTTTTCGTCATAAACACAAGGGCTTCGGCTTCGTTTTCCACGGCCGAATGGTCAAATAAAACATGTTGTCCCAAATAAAACCGCGAAAACTATGAAAAAATCCCAAATATCTATTGTAAAATCACCAAAAATCGTGTAAAATCTAGTATAGTATTGACAAATCAAATTCATATAGGGAAGGTAGAACATATGTCAAACCGCCTGTTTCAGGGAATCATCCATCAGATGAGAGATGCGGTGGATCGTGTCATCGGCGTTATTGACGACAACGGGGTGATCATCGCCTGCAGCGAGCTGGTTAAGATCGGGGAAATGCGTCAAGGGGTCCGCGATGAGCTGACCTATACGTCCGATGCTGTTACCTCCGGCGGGTTCACCTACAAGCCGATCGGGACCGGATCCAAATGGGAATACGCGGTATTCGTGGAAGGGGAGGACAAGTACGCCGAAAAGACGGCGACGATCCTGGCCGTCTCTCTGTCCAACATCAAGAACCTGTATGACGAGAAGTACGACAAGAATTCCTTCATCAAGAACATCATTCTCGACAACATCCTTCCGAGCGACATCTACATCAAGTCGAAGGAGCTTCGCTTCAACGCGGAGGAGAGCCGGGTCGTCTTCCTGATCCGTTTCCATTCCAAATCCGACGTTCTATCCTTCGACATGGTCCAGAACATCTTCCCAGACAAGAACAAGGATTACGTCATTTCCACGGGAGAGCAGGATATCGTCCTCGTGAAGGAAGTCAAGCCGAACACCGATAACAAGGAGATCGAGAAGATCGCCCGCAGCATCGCGGACACGCTGAATTCCGAGTTTTACGTCAAGGTCTCCATCGGCATCGGTACCGTGGTGGACAACATCAAGGATCTGGCGCGCTCTTACAAGGAGGCGCAGGTGGCGTACGAGGTCGGAAAGGTGTTCGACACCGAGAAGAACATCATCAGCTACGAGAACCTCGGGATCGGCCGTCTGATCTATCAGTTGCCGACCACGCTGTGCGAAATGTTCCTGCAGGAGGTCTTCAAGAACGGCTCTCTCGATTCTCTCGACCGGGAGACGCTCATGACCATCCAGTGCTTCTTCGAGAACAACCTGAACGTCTCCGAGACCTCCCGGAAGCTCTTCGTCCACCGGAACACGCTGGTGTACCGGCTTGAGAAGATCCGCAAGCTGACAGGCCTCGATCTGAGAGAATTCGACCACGCCATCACGTTCAAAGTGGCGCTGATGGTCAAGCGGTATCTGACCACCAAACCGGTCAAGTACTGACAGGTCCCCATAACATGATCCATTGACAGGGACAGCGCTCCGTGCGTTTCGTCCCTGCTACGTTTTATCTGCTGAAGAACGGTTTCGGCAGAACCGACTCATACGGATTGTCCGTCCGCGCCGCTCCGCCCCTCCAGGATGGATCGCAGCGCGAAAAATCATGCGGCGGACGGAACAGGAAGGGAATCTATGATAGACTTTGAAAATGTCAAGAAGGTATATCCGAACGGCACCGCCGCGCTGAAGGGGATCAATCTCCATGTGGACGACGGTGAGTTCGTATTTATCGTGGGACATTCCGGCGCCGGCAAATCGACGCTGCTCAAACTTCTGCTCCGGGAGGAGAAGATCTCATCCGGCAAACTGAACGTGGAGGGATACGACCTGACCCAGCTGTCGAACTTCCGCGTTCCCCAGTACCGCCGGAAACTGGGCGTCGTGTTCCAGGACTTCCGCCTTTTCCCGAAGAAGACCGTGTTCGAGAACGTCGCGTTCGCCATGGAGGTGGTCGGGACGCCGCGGAAACTGATCGACCGGCGGGTCCCCGCCATCCTGAACACGGTGAATCTGGCCGCCAAGCGCGACTGCTACCCGGAGGAGATCTCCGGCGGCGAACAGCAGCGCGCCGCTCTGGCGCGTGCCCTGGCCAATAACCCGGACGTGATCCTGGCGGACGAACCGACCGGTAACATCGACCCGAAGATGTCCATGGAGATCTTCCAGCTTTTGCTGAAGATCAACCGTCTCGGGAAGACGGTCATCGTCGTGACGCACGAAAAGAACATGGTGGACTTTTACAAGCAGCGCGTGGTGATCCTGCAAAACGGTCTCATCACGGACGACCGCGTGGGAGGGATGTTCAATGAGGAAGTATAACATCTTCTACTTCATTGGGCAGGCATTTTCCGGTTTCTGGCGGAACGGGGTCATGTCCGTCGCGTCCGTGGCGGTCCTGATGAGCCTGCTCGTGGTCATCGGCGGTTTTTCGCTTCTCGTTCAGAACATCAATCTAAACCTCCAGTCCTTCGGCGAACTGAACGAAGTGGTCGTTTTTGTTGACACGGACGCGACCGAGGAGGAGATCCTCGGGATCGGCGACCGGATCCGCCGGCTCGAGAACATCGAGTCGATCCGCCGCGTCACGAAGGCCGAAGGCTTGGCGGAGATGAAAGAGAAATATGACTACTACAGCGACGTGTCCGAAGAGGAAAATCCGCTTCCAGACAGCTATGTGATCACGTTCGAAGACCCGGAGAAGGTGCCGGAACTGGATTACCAGCTCCAGCAGATCGAAGGGGTCAGCAAGGTGAACAACCGGCTTGATCTGGCCAATACCATGGCCAGACTCAAGAACGGCGTCATGATCATCTTCGTCTGGTTCCTGGTGATCCTGGCCGTGGTCAGCATCTTCGTCATTATCAACACGATCAAACTCTCTGTGTTCGCCAGACGACAGGAGATCAGCATCATGCGGTACGTGGGGGCCTCGGGCTGGTTCATCTCGCTGCCCTTCATCATCGAGGGCACGATCATCGGAACGCTGGCGGCGGTCCTCGCCTATTTCATCGAATGGTACGTTTATTCCTATATGGAAAAATGGGTCGCGGAGGATCTTCAAATGATCTCCGTCATCCATTTCGGCGACATCAAGACGCTGGTGCTCCTGCTCTTCCTCTTGCTGGGGATTGGAACCGGCATTGTGGGAAGCTGCCTCTCTCTCGGTAAGTACCTGAAGAGATGAGCGCCCGAATGGAACAAGTGAAGGTAGGATGTCTATGAGAAAGAAGAGATTAACCTCGGCGATCGCCTGTCTGTTCGCAGTCCTGTTCATGTTCCCCATGTCGGTTTCCTCCGACGGACTGACCGACGCGACGGTCATGTCGTATGAAGAGCAGCTGGCCGATCTGCAGCGGAAACAGGAGCAGGCGCAGGAGCAGCTGGAAGGGATCCAGTACGAAAAGAACACGGCCTGGTCCGATATCCAGCGGTACGACGAAGCGATCTCCTACAATACGCAGATCAAAACGCTCGTCCAAAACGAACTGGACGCCATCAGCCTGCAGATCGAAACGAAAAAACAGAACATTCTCGACGCGCAGGACAAGATCGAAAGGCAGCAGGCCGCTTTCCTGAACCGCATGGCGCGCAACTACATGGAAGAGAACGTGTCCTACGTGGAACTCCTTCTCGGAGCGTCCTCCCTGTATGATTTTCTCACCCGTCTGGACCGGGTCCAGGCGATCGTGGATTACGACAAAACCATCATCGCGGATCTAAAGAACGAAAAGGCGCGTCTCGAGAAGGAGAAAGCCGATCTGGAAAAGGCCGAAAGTGACCAGCTCCTGCGGATCGCCGACTACGAGAAAGCCATCAGCGACAACCAGCAGCTCTATCAGCAGAAGCAGGATTATATGGCGAGCCTTAACAGTGACGAGTCGAGAGCGCGTGAGGCGTACGCTTACTATAAGCAACAGGAAGAAGAACTGAACGCCCAGCTGGAAGCCTATCTGGCGGAGCTGGCCCGCAAAAGCCAGTCCGTCTATGTCGGCGGAACCGGCGGCTGGCCGCTGGAGCCCGGCGTTACCTATTACGTCAGTTCCGAGTTCGGCTGGCGAGAGCTCTGGGGTTCGTCTGACTTCCATTACGGGATCGACCTTGCCTGTGCCTACGGGACGGGCATCTATGCCTATAACGCAGGGACCGTTCTGATCAGCGAAGAGCACTGGAGCTACGGGAATTACGTGCTGATCGATCACGGCGGAGGCATCTCCACGCTATATGCCCATATGGCAGAACGTTACGTGGCGGCGGGGGACTATGTCGTGGCAGGACAGCAGATCGGTCAGGTCGGCCTGACCGGCAACACGTCCGGACCGCACCTCCATTTTGAGGTGCGTCTGTACGGCGAGGTCACGCAGCCGCGCGACTATCTGATGTTCCCGTAAACGGGTCAAATATGATAACCCGGGCCATAAGCCCATTATCAGCCAAAGGAAGCAAAAATGCAGAAGAGGTTTCTGATCATCATCGCGGCGGTCGTTCTGGTGGTGGCTTGTGTGCTCACGTTCCAGCTTACTTCGATCGCCATGCGGAACAAATATGAAAAAGCGGCGATCGACGAAGCTGCCGAGAGATCGGAGCCGGAAACGGAAGAGACGGCCGAAAAGATCACCGAACCCGTCGACGACGGGGGAACGGACGATTTTTTGGACAAGCTTCAGACGCGAGCCCGGGAACTGGATGCCTATTTCCGATACTACTATATTGGAGATCTGGACGATGACGAGCTTATCGACTGGATGCTGAAAGGTTATATTGCCGGGACTGGAGACTCGTTCGGCGCCTACTACACCGACGCCGAGTACACCTCCTTCATGCAGGATCTCGTGGGAGAGATGTACGGCATCGGCGTCAACGTGATCTATAACGAGAATTATGGTCTCATCGAAGTGATTAGCTTGATCCCGGACGGACCGGCAGAGGCGGCAGGCGTCCTGCCAGGTGACCTCATCGCCTATGTTGGGACCGGTGAGGAACAGGAATACGTCGCCGACCTTGGATATTATACCGCCATCGACAGGGTGCGCGGTCCTGAAGGGACGCACGCGTACTTCTCGGTGCTGCGGGGGGAGAACTACGAGGAACTGATCGATTTCGACGTGGTTCGAGCGAAAGTTCAGGAGGTCTCCGTCATGTCACGGGTCTGCGAACAGGATCCATCGATCGGGATTATCAAGGTCAGTGAATTCGATACTATGACGGTCCCCCAGTTCACTGACGCGGTGGCGAGCCTACAGGCAGCCGGCTGCACGAAGCTGATCATCGACCTCCGGTACAATCCGGGCGGAGAACTGAACGCTATCGTCACGGTGCTGGACTACATCCTCCCTGAGGGCCCAATCGTCCATGTGATGGATAGGGACAACCAGGAAGTGGCCGCCTATCATTCGGAGGCGACGGAACTTGACATGCCCATGGCGATCCTCGTCAACGGGAGAACGGTCAGCGCGGCTGAACTCTTCACGGCTGCCCTGCGGGATTATAACAAGGCGATCATCGTGGGGACCACCACCTACGGGAAGGGCTGCATGCAGACCACCATCCCGCTCCGTTCGGGCGGCGCGGTTTCCGTGACCTACCGGATGTACAATCCGCCCTTCTCCGAGAACTATCACGGAGTGGGGATCGAACCGGACATAGTCGTGGAACTGGATGAATCGCTGGCCAACAAGAATATCTACAAGATCACCGACGAAGAGGACAATCAGCTCCAGGCGGCGATCAGAGCGCTGAACGGGAACTGATTCCAAGGGACCGTTCGCGCTGCGTAATCTATTCGAAACAGTGAGGTTTTAGTAAAAATGAACTATACTAAGGACGGTTATCAGGCGCTGGTCGACGAGTTGAATTACCTGAAAGGTGAAAAGACGGAAGAGGTCAAGCGCAATTTGGCATATGCCCGCTCTCTGGGCGACTTTTCCGAGAACAGTGAACTGGACGCTGCGAAAGACGAGCAGGGACAGGTGGCCGCCAGGATCGCCGAACTAGAGGATCTGATCAAAAACGCCAAAATCATAGACGAGGATGAGATCGCCGAAGATGTGGTCAATCTCGGCTCGACGGTCACGGTGTATGACATCGAGATGGAAGAAGAAGGCGAATACCACATCGTCGGGACCAACGAGGCTGATCCGGCGACCGGCCGCATCTCCGACCGCAGTCCCATCGGGAGCGCGCTGATCGGCAAGACGGTGGATGATATCGTCAGCGTTCAGACGCCGGGCGGCGAGATCCGCATGAAGATCGTGCGGGTGGAGAGAACGAAGAACAGCTGATCCTTCAGCCGGCAGACCGAACGACCCGATGAAAGGAAACGGAGCAATGGACGAGAACAATCTGACGACGGAGGTCAATGTAAACGAGCTGATCCGCGTCCGCAGGGAAAAGCTGAAAGCGCTGCAGGATGCCGGAGAGGACCCGTTCCGTCACACGAAATATGAAGTGACTCATCACAGCGCCGATATCACGGCGCGTTTCGACGAACTGGAGGGAAAGGAAGTTTCTCTGGCCGGACGGATGATGTCCAAACGGATCATGGGAAAGGCTTCCTTCTGCCATGTTCAGGATCTTTCCGGCACCATCCAGGTGTATACAGCAAGGGATACGCTCGGCGAAGAGGCCTATGCCGCCTTTAAGAAGGATGACGTGGGGGACATCGTCGGCGTCCGCGGCGAGGTCTTCAGAACCAAGACCGGCGAAGTCTCGGTCCGCGCCTCGAGTTTTACTCTGCTGGCCAAGAACCTGCAGCCGCTTCCTGAAAAATTCCACGGGCTGACCAATGTGGACGCACGGTACCGCCAGCGCTATGTCGACCTGATCACCAACCCCACCGCGAAGGACACCTTCATCAAGCGTTCGAAGATCATCAGCGCCATCCGGCGCTATCTAGATGGTCTCGGCTTCATCGAAGTGGAGACGCCCATGCTGGTGTCCAACGCCGGCGGCGCCGCCGCCCGGCCCTTCGAGACGCACTTTAACGCGCTGGATGAGGACTTCAAGCTGAGGATCTCCCTGGAACTCTACCTGAAGCGCCTGATCGTCGGCGGCCTGGAACGAGTCTACGAGATCGGACGGGTCTTCCGGAACGAGGGACTCGACGCCCGTCACAACCCGGAATTCACCCTGATGGAACTGTATCAGGCGTATACCGACTATCACGGCATGATGGACCTGACTGAGAACATGTTCCGTACCGTGGCGAAAGAGGTGCTCGGCACCACGACAATCACGTACAACGGCGTGGAGATGGATTTGGGGAAGCCTTTTGCCCGCATCACCATGAAGGAAGCGGTCAGGCAGTACGCCGGCGTGGACTTCGACGGGATCCGGACGCTGGAAGAGGCGAGAGCCGCCGCGGACGCGCATCATATCTCCTATGAGCAGCGTCATAAGAGAGGGGATATTCTGAATCTCTTCTTCGAGGAATATGTGGAGGAGCATCTGATCCAGCCGACCTTCGTCATGGATCACCCGGTGGAGATCTCCCCGCTCACGAAACGCAAGCCGGAAGATCCCGACTACGTGGAGCGGTTCGAGTTCTTCATGAACGGATGGGAAATGGCGAACGCCTATTCCGAGCTGAACGACCCCATCGACCAGCGGGCCCGTTTCGCCGCGCAGGACGAGGCAGCCGCTCAGGGGGACGAGGAAGCCCAGCATACGGACGAGGACTTCCTCAACGCACTGGCCGTCGGCATGCCGCCGACCGGCGGCATCGGTTACGGTATCGACCGGATGTGCATGCTCTTTACGGACTCCGCTGCGATCCGGGACGTCCTGCTGTTCCCGACGATGAAGAGCCAGGGCGAAGCGAAGAACGCCGCAAACAACGCGGCGCAGGCAGAAAGAAAGGAAAAAGAGGAGCCGATCGATTTCTCAAATGTGGTGATCGAGCCTCTTTTCGCGGACTTCGTTGACTTCGAAACGTTCTCCAAGTCCGACTTCAGGGCGGTGAAGGTCCTTGCCTGCGAGGCGGTGCCGAAGTCGAAGAAACTTCTGAAGTTCACGCTGGACGACGGGACCGACACGCCCCGTACGATCCTGTCCGGCATCCATGCCTATTACGAGCCGGAGGAACTGATTGGGAAGACGCTGATCGCGATCGTCAATCTTCCCCCTCGCCCCATGATGGGAATCGAATCCTGCGGGATGCTTCTTTCCGCCGTCCATCACGAGGGCGACGAGGAGCGGCTCCATCTGCTGATGGTCGATCCTCACATTCCCGCCGGCGCGAAACTGTACTGACAGTCATTCAATTAGGTATCCATCTCGAGCCCACTGACGATTCGGTGGGCTCGTTGTGTGACGGGACGCAGCAGGACATCAGCATCCGCGCGTCCAACCGCCAATCATCAAAGAACGGGAGAAAGAACAGGATGAACATGAACAGAGCGGTCCCGACGGCCGGCGCGGCCGTCGTTTCGTTCACGGTCTTTCTATTTGCGGTCTGTCTGATCACCGGCTTTACCTTCGGGTCCTATATCGTCTGTATGTTTCTTCCGATCGGCTATATCATGACGGCGTCCGGTTTCCACCATGAGTGTCCGCCGGAGCGGCGGGTCGCCGCGACTGCGGGTCTCGTCTTTTCCGCCCTGTACGCGGCCCTGATCTTTCTCGTGTACTTCGCTCAGACGACGAGCGTACGTCTGGACGGTCTGAGCGAGGAAGCGGGCAGGATTCTGGATTTCAGACACGGCGGTCTGATCTTCAATTACGATCTTCTTGGCTACGGGATGATGGCGCTCTCCACCTTTTTCATCGGACTGTCGATTGAACCGTCGGACAGGCCGGACAGATGGCTGAAGTATCTGATGATCGCGCACGGGGCCTTTTTCCCCGGATGTTTCGTCCTGCCGATGACCGGTCTTTTCGCCGGCATGGCCGGGGGAGAAATGAGCGGAGGAGGCGTGATCGCGCTGATCGGCTGGTGCGTCTATTTCCTTCCGGTGGGACTTCTGGCTTTCAGGCATTTTAGAAAACCGGACCGCGCCGGGCAGCC
>JAEEGL014806321.1_pt1 | contig 14204 bp, 27 predicted proteins | sample 9134231 | NCBI WGS metagenome assembly JAEEGL01 (sample SAMN16246548, study PRJNA631951) | gut metagenome | biome: gut microbiome; feature: rumen; material: fiber-attached | host: Bos | place: Iran: Karaj | collected 2018-10 | reverse complement strand
TTCATCATCGAAAAGCAAGCCAGACGGATAATCAGCGACAGTTGCTTTCGGCGTACCGTAGTCAACAATCTTGATTTCGTCAAACTTGACAGCCGACAGATGCTTGTTCAGCCAGTTCAGCTTAGTCTCAGTAACACGCTGATTGTATTCAGCAGTTCCAGACTTAGACAGCCAAGAAATCACGCCGATGTGATAGCCCTTGCGCTGAAGGTCATTCAGAACCTTGCCCAGCTTGCGCATATCTACAAGGGACTTTGCTTCACGATAAGGGCGGGTCTGTCCTGCGATCAGACAATCAAGCCAACCATTCACGCCGTACAGATCGGCAATCGTTCCATCCATATCAAAGTAAATTGCTTTAACCATTTTTATATCTCCTTTGTTATCTCTCTTTTGTGACTATAGTATACCGCAAAAAAGCTCAAATGTCAATAGGGAAAATGTGAACTGTTTGTTAACAAATTCGGCCCGGGTGATTTTGGGGTTGCCCGGGCAAGCTTTGCTGCTGATTTTTGCCCGGGTCAAATCTCACCTAAAATTAGGTGAGATTCTTTACGGGGCGGGTGTGAGGAATACTTCACTGTCCGCAACCTGCGCGCTTGCGTGCACAGCCTCGGCATATGTAGCATACGCGCCCCAGAACCAGAACTCACCGTCAACATGACGGGCTACAATGTAATTGTAGTCATATGCATATGCGGGAACGTTTTTAATCATAGGTTTATACCTCCTTGAAAGTCTTTCAGCTTCTATATATTATCACATTTTTGGGCGGTTGTCAAGCTTTTTTCTTGCCATATCGCAAGCCTTATTTTTCAAGGCTTGCGATTGACTTTTCGTTGCAGAACGTTGCTTTCTGATACTTGATCTGGTAAGCAACCCCGTCCACCGTGATATCGCCGTCTTTGGTAAAGGGCACATTGTCCTTGACCCAAGTCTGTCCGAATCTCTCGGTCACGAGCTTCTCAAAAAGCTCGCCGTAGTTGTATTTGCTTTCAGCCTTGAGCTCGTCCATATAGGCTTCGGAGCACAGGGGCTGAGCATAGGGGAGCAGGGCGATCTTCTGCTCAGCGTTCGGGCAGAACCGCAGGGCATATCCCGCACCACGGCTTGCCTTGTCAAGCTTGCAGATATAAGGCATGATTTCAGCCGTAGTGGTGGCCATATATACGGTCTTCTTATACACGAAGCCCCAGATATAGTTGTGGGTGTATGCAACCGCATTGTAACGGTCGATCATCATCTTGAAAAGAGTTGTCATCATTTTGTAATCCCCCTTAATTTGGTTTGTGTTTCTCTCTCTTGCTTACATGCTTATGATATCACAATGAACCGGACTTGTCAAGCACTTTTTTATTATTTTACTCTGTTAATCAATTATTTTTTTTCTTTGGCAATTTAGTGAAGTGAAGTGTTAGTACATTAGTGATTTAATGCTTTAGCGTATTAAAGTATTAAATCATTAGCGATTTAGCGATTTAGTACTTTAGCGAAGTGAAGTGTTAACGATTTAATACTTTAATGTGCTAAAGCGTGATTGTCTATACACTTTTGAAGAAATGTCTATTGTGCAAAATACACAAAACGGGAGCTGAAAATTTGTGCAAAATTTTCTCAAAAAAACTCTTGACTTTTCCGGAGCAGGGTGGTATAATTTTTCGGGGTTATAAGGAGTTTAACGATTTAGTTCGCTAAAGTAATAGCGCATTAATGCATTAGCGATTTAGCGAACTAAAGTGATAGCGCATTAGCGATTTAACACTTTAGCGAAGTGAAGTATTAGCGATTTAACGCTTTAGCGAACTAAAGTTTTAGGGATTTAACGCTTTAGTGAATTAAAGCACTAATTCGTTAGCGATTTATCGCTTTAGCGTACTAAAGTGGTCTGGGGGTTAGACGAGTCTAACTAAATTAGACGCTTTAATACTTTAGCGAACTAAAGAAAGATGGGCATTTGTGAAAAGTTTCACAAAGTCTGCCGGCAGATCGTTAGTTAATTAATTAACAAGGCCGGGGCGCGCGGGATTGACAAAAGTTTAACAATCTATCTTTCTATTGGAAAAAGGGAATGTGAAAAGTTTAACAAAGTCCTTTAACGCTTTAGCGAATTAAAGTTGACCGGATTCAACGAAAAACTAGAAGTTACAAAATGTAACCTTTTCGTGAAATTTGTAACCAATAGAAAATATACAAAATATACACAAAAAAATTTATAAACTTCCATTCTATTAAAACACGCCCCAATGCGCACTTGTGCGCTCGTTATTGGGGCGGCGAATAATTATGCAGTTTACATGAATATTCATATTTATACATGCTGAATGAATATTCATGCGTATACAAGAAAATCGCAAATCTCATTAACCGAGATTTGCGATTGACTTTTCGTTGCAGAAGGTGGCCTTCTGAAACTTGATCTGATAGGCGACACCGTTGACTTCAACATCGCCCGCCTGAGTGAAGGGGACGTTGTCCTTTACCCAAGTTTGGCCGAACTGCTCAGTGACGAGCTTCTCAAAAATCTCGCCCTTGTTGTACTTGCTTTCGGCGATGAGAGCCTTGAAGAACTCTTCAGAGCAAAGCGGCTTTGCATAGGGGAGAAGGGCGATCTTCTGCTCGGCGTTCGGGCAAAAGCGGAGAGCGTAACCGGCGCCGCGGCTCGCCTTGTCGAGCTTGCACACGAACGGCATGAACTCGGCGGTGGTGGTTGCCATGTAGACAACCTTCTTATAGGTGAAGCCCCAGATGTAATTGTGGGTGTACGCGGCGGCGTTGTAGCGGTCGATCATGGTCTTGAAAAGAGTAGTCATTTTTTTATCTCCTTATCTCTTTGTTTCTTGAGTAGATTATAGCACCTTTTAACCGGTTTGTCAATACCTTTTTCGCTGATTTGAAAAATTTTTTCAGGGTGGCTCCCCTTCCTGCTGCTGCAGGCGGCACCGAGTTTCACGAGCCGGCTGGGGTCTTATCAGGGCTTACATCGCTCACGTGGGCTTCGGATCTTCCGTGGCCTTGCCCCCTGAAGTGATTACATAATATCACAGAAAACCGGAGATGTCAATGACTTTCTTTTGTAACTTTTTAGGAAAATTTGTAACTTTTGCCTATGCATACGATCTTGCATAAAAATTCACCAAAACTGCATAATTATACATTTTGGCGCTGAGGCGCCGGAAAAGGGTGCGGCCACCCTTATAGTGAGTTAAATTTAAAAAGGGTATTAAAAAACCCTGGGCTTATTCGGCCCAGGGATCGCCAGAGGCCATATCGGCCTCGAAGGCCAGCCAATCGGCCAGCTCTTCCATGGCATCCGCCATGATCTCGAAAGACTCCATCTGATAGAATTCCATTTTGTGATCCTCCTTGTTCATTTCTTGATTAGATTATAGCACCTTTTGACCGGTTTGTCAAGAACTTTTTTCAGGGGCCCCCTCTTCTGTCTCACCTTGAGGACAGTGGCACCGAGTTTCACGAGCCATCTTAGGGTGTTATCAGGGCTTACATCGCTCACGTGGGCTTCGGGTTCTTCCGTGGCCTTGCCCCCTGAAGTGTCTTTATTATAGCACAGGTTTCCCGGTTTGTCAAGAACTTTTTTTCGGTGGTTCCCGTTTTTTTTAGGCGGGAACCTTAGAGAGGAGCTTGCCGTGCTTGCGCTCCTCAACGCGGAGCTCCTGACGGGAGTACCCGCGGCAGATGGCGACGTAGCCATCGGAGAAAGTGAAACGATAGAACATTTTGTGATCCTCCTTATTCATTTCTTGATTAGATTATAGCACCTTTTGACCGGTTTGTCAAGAACTTTTTTTAACTCTTTTTCAGGAGGCTCCCTCTTCCCTTGTGGGTGGCACCGAGTTTCACGAGCCATTTGAGGGTATTGTCAGGGCTTACATTGCTCACGTGGGCTTCGGATCTTCCGTGGCCTTGCCCCCTGAAGTGATTACATAATACCATAGAAACCCGGGAATGTCAATGTCTTTCTTTTGTAACTTTTTCGGGATTTGCGGCCCAAAATGGCAAACTAAAAAATTTTGCATAAAAACTCTCTAAAACTGACTATATATACAATTTGGGCCTGCGGCGCTGGTAAAGGGGGCGGCCGCATTTATAGTGAGTTGCAACTAACTGCGCGCTAAATAAAACAAAAAACCGAATGATAATTCATTCGGTTTAATCGAGCAGCTCAAAACCCTCATCAAGCAAGAGCGCAATCGTTTCGACTCTGTCTTCCACCAAACCCGAACGGCGCAGCTCATCGCCAACATACCACTCAAAGCCGTAATCACTGATCAGGATTTTTTCATCTTCGCGCACTAAAGTATCTGTATACATTTTTTTCTCCTCTCTTGGAATTATGGCTCACGAACCATGAAGATAGTCCACTCGCCAAAGAGTTCAGACCAATGCCAGCAGTTGACCTCGTCACCGCCCTCGGCCCACCAGTTCATGGTGTCCTTAATGTCGGTGATTTCACCAGTGCAGGCGTTTTCGTAATACCAAGAATTCTTATTAAGCATTTTCGTTTCTCCTTTATCTCTCTCTTTGTGATTATAGTATAGCACAGATTTAATCACTTGTCAAGAGTATTTTTCAAAGAATATTTTCTTTCATCATCAAACATTGTGTTTCTTACGCTCAGCAGATGATCATAGAGATTGCTGTTGGGAAAAGCTTTCAGAGTAAGTTCAAACCACTGCTTCAGTTCGCTTTCAGTATAAGTTCTTTCCATTTTTTTATCTCCTTTATCTCTCTCTTTGTGATTGTAGTATAGCACATCTGGAAACAAATGTCAAGAGGTTTTTTTAAAAAAGAGGAATTTTTTTATTCCTCTTTATCCCCAAATTTTAATGCAAATTCTTTCTTTCAAAGTCTTTTCTTTTCTGCGGAAACCAGTAAAAGTTTCATTTGCTTCAATCATTCCCGCTTTTGCCATTTCTGTGGCTACTGCGTCGATTTCTTCAGGGGTGAACTGAGAGAACCAAGAATCTTTGTATGCCCACCAGCACCAAGAGTGCCAGCCAAGATCACTGTTCTTCAGAAGATTGTAGATTCTCATAACCATTTCATTGTTTTCCATTTTTTATTTCTCCTTTATCTCTCTCTTTGTGATTATAGTATAGCACAGTCCGGTTTATTTGTCAAGAGGTTTTTTAAAAAAAGAGAAACTTTTTTAAAGTTCCTCTTTTTCCCAATTGACACGATAACCGCTAAACTTGAAAGTCCCAGCCTTTTTGAAATATTTCAAGTAGAAGTATTCAAAAGGATTATGGACAAAACGGACACCGCAGGGAGTGTCTTCACGGTCATCAACCAAAATCCGCAGTTTATCAGGAGCATAGCCACGCTTCAAAGCCCCTTTCGGATTGCGGATTGTGCGGGGACTGTAAAAGTAATAGTATACGGGGAAGCCAAAAGAATCAACACACTGAAGCTCATAGAATCCAGACATTTTGTTTATCTCCTTTATCTCTCTTTTGTGATTATAGTATAGCACAAGTTTCATGGCTTGTCAAGAGGGAAAATTAAAAAATGAAATGCGGTTTTCGCGCTTAGCCGATCGGCACTACTAGATTTAACCGAGCAGATTAAGCTGGTTCGCGCATGTCCTTGCCCGGGAAAAATGGCAAGAGGGGTTTTCAAAAAATCGAATCCAAAAATTCCAAACCAAATTTTTATTTTGGGCGGCGGTTCATGCGATCGTCAAGAGGGCAATCAAATTCTGCTTTACATTTTTTCTAGCCTTTTCATTTACATGAGCGCCAGACCTAACAGTCCCTTTTCAATTTTGAGTTACGAAACCTTTTCTTTCTTGTGCGCATAACATCCGTACTCATGCCAAGAGACAATAATAAAACCGTTGGCTTGCGTTTCGTTTTGAAAAAGCTTTTCTTTGATTTTATCATTGTCTTTGCTATCTTTGTAAGTGACTCTAATCATAATCACTCTTCTCCTTTGAGTTCTTTCATGTATCCATCAAAAGAGCGCCAGCCCGTGTAATAATTCAAAATAGCTTCGGCTGTTTCTTTCGTGCATCCGCTGAGACTGAAAGCAAGGTCAAGCGCTTCGGTGGATACGCCCACATCCTCAGCCAGAAAATCATAGTATTCATTAAAGTCGCGCATGTTGTTTTCTCCTTTTTCTTTTTTCTATTGGTGTAGTTTATGTTTTTTGACTATTGGTGTATTCTATTTCTTCTCTATTGGTATTGTTTTTTATTTTTTTTCTTTTCTATTGGTATTGTATCACATTATTTCTAAAAAGTCAAGATATTTTTTTGTGGGGAGATTCTTTTAGAACCTTCCCACAAAGTCGAGGACACAGGCGGCGTATTCATCGCCAATGCAGCCCGCAATAATATCCCAAGCTTCATCAATAGAATCAGCAATGGCGAAATAGCACTCACCGAGGTCTTCATTGTAAAACATGTAATTTCTACGCATTTTGTTTTTCTCCTTTGTTCTCTTCATTTGATGGTTAAATTATAGCACTTTATTTTCCAAAAGTCAATAGGGAAATTGAATTTAATTATGAACAATTTATGAATGTTGGGCGCCCGGGCCGATTCTTCGCTCACTCAAAGCAAGCGAAGAATTTCTTTTCAAAGGCTTTTGCCTTTTTGCGGTTTTCTGGATTAGAAAGCCATTCAATAGCCCATTCTGTAGCGGCGGTTTCATCAGGCATCTGAAAATACGCATTATTTACAGAAGCACAATCTTTATAATTGTGGTGAATTTCAATCATTGCAAGAAATCTGTCCTCATGAGTAAAGGTTTTTCTGATTTCATCGGCGGTTTCAAAATGTCCAAGCTCGTGGAGTAATGAAAGAGTAATATTTGAAAAGCCTTTTAACATTGCGCTTTTCTTAGTCCAATAGGAACGGAAAACTTTACAACCCGTGGAAGATAATTCCTTGAAATTATAATAGATGTTGAGAATGCCGTCCTCTGCATCTTCAACGCTTTCAATTCCATCAGCGCAGAAGCGGTCTCCCTTATGCAGCTGAATTGTGATAGGCTCAGGCGTTTCAACAGGATCGCTGAATTTCCATTCTGTCATATCATCTTCCATATTGAGAACATACTGAAAAACGCAGGTATAGTGCAGATCGCAGGCATCATTGAGAAAATTCTTCATCAGGTTATAAGCTCTGCGGGTATGTACACAATTCATCTTCTTCATGTTTTTTATCTCCTTAACTCTTTTGTAATTATAGTATATCACATTTCTATTGGCTTGTCAATAGGCTTTGAAAAAATTTTTTCTACTTTTGTGACGGAGTGCCTGCTATATGCACAGGTAGAAGCCCGGTCAATTTGCCCGAGCCTCTAACCATCTGAGCATTTTCTTGCTCTCTTTGCGGCACCGGATTTTGGAAGCGCCGCCGTTTTTGGCACTCTCTTTTTCAACGGTGCAGAACTCATATACGAACTGTTTGAACTCACCGAGGTTCATCTCAAAAGCTCGTCCGTCTTTGGTGATATATGCCCACTCATTCGAGGCAACTTTCATTTCATAGAGGTTCCATATACCATCAAAAGAGGTACGTCCCTCGCACAGGTTCCCGCTCATGAGAGTGAATCCGGAGGACTTTACGGAGATATGCCGACGCCCGGCGTTCACATCGGAACCCCGGTCATATGGTACATGGTCAAACTTGTGACCACTTTCACCGCACAGGTTAGCATATACTAATTCGGCATTGATGCCGGCATTATGGTAGACTGCTCCCTCACTCACGCAAGCCATCATGTTCACAAATTTCACATCAATCAACCCCTTTCATTGTGGACAGTATACCGCACAATTATGAACTCCGTATGAACAAATTGTGAACAAACCGGGGAAAACCGCAATCTTAAGAATTTTGACATTTTAGCCCTGAGTGTCTAAATTGTGAAAAGTTTAACAATCTCTGTACACAGGTATAATTGTATACACAAGTACAGGTATACAGGTACACAAGTATACATGAACACATGTACAACTGTATACACAGATACATGCACACATGTACAACTGTATACACAAATACATGTATACACAAATACATGTACACCCCTATACATGTATACATGTATTTCCGGATTCATGCACACATGTATACATGTATACAATTGTACAAAAAAGTTCGTTAGTTAATTAATTAACAAATTTTGGGGGTTAGAGGAGTCTAACTCTTTGTTACGGTATTGTAACCCCCTGTCAAAGTTTTCACAATTAAGGGAATACTACATTGTGATTTTTTTCACAATCTTTCGAGCGCAAAAGTTCGTTAGTTAATTAATTAACAAAGTCTGAAATGGTTACAAAATGTAACTATTTGTTACGGTATTGTAACCATTTCATCCTGGATCTGGGATCTGCGCGTGAAACGTTTCATCTGCGGATTTCATCGCAAAAATGAGTTTGTTTCAACTAACTCGGGCATGCGGATGCTGCGACCGAAAAAGAGCGACTAAAAGTTACAAATTGGTAACAAAAAGTTGCGGTATTATAGAAATTTGTAACCTTTTGTCATTCTGCTATAGGGTATAAAAAAAGCCCCTCTGTGTATCATTTCAAGAGGGGAGGCCCGGAGGACTTAGTCCTCCATGACAAGGACCTTGAAGGTCCCGTCCGGGAGCGGGAAATAAATCCCGTTCTCGTTCGCCGCGTATTCTGCGGCAGCGGCCTCAGAAGTGAAAATCACTCTGATCATTATTCTGTTTTCCTCCTTTCCTGTCGTGATGTTTTTGTTTAGGCGCTGTGTATCATTTCAAGCGCCCCTGCCCTCATTAGAGGGCGTTGGTGAGGGTGTAACCCCTCACGAAGAGGGCGGAGAACCCTCTCCCCGCATAGGCCATAATGGCCTTGCGGCGCTCCCCGTCAAGGGGACGGATGGCCTTGCGGCCATTAACCAGAACAGAAATCACGTACATGAATAAAACCCTCCTTAAATATAGGTCTGGTCTGATATCGCCATTCGCGTGATACCCCACGCGCGGGACTGGGATCGTGGCACCGGAGCGCTCCCCCTCAGGACATGTACATGATACCACTAAAACCCGGGAAAGTCAATCATTAAATGCAATTTTCTTTGTCGTCATTTTGCACAAATCGACATAACAGCAGGGCTGATTGAAAAAAAGAAGATTCTGAACTTTTTTAATCAAATTAGTAAGATTCTGAGCCTATTTAATTCATTTACGAACTTTTTTACCTGATACTTCAAGCCAATATTCAACGTTTTAGGAATTATAACTTTGTGCAAAATGCCAATAAAATTTTTCTTGACTTTTTCGGTTCGGGTGTGTTATAATTTTTCGACCTGACCTCGGGTGGGACGGCCTCATTAGTTAACTTAAGCTAACTCTGTTGTGCCTTGGTTAGATAACTCTTATTTTAGTTAGACTTATTTAACCGAAGTCAGTCCTCCCCCTCCTCTACCCGGGTGTGGCTTCCCTCAGCCTGTGCCTACATTATAGCACCGGATGCCGCATTTGTCAAGCATTATTTTTTAGGATTTTGTATTTTCTTTCTATTGGATTTTGTTACATTTTGAATTTTTTTGTTACCGTTTTGTTACCAATTTTGGGGGTTAGAGGGGTTTAACTAAAATAGGCGATAAAAAAAGAGGGGTTTTAATTCCCCCTCTTTTAATGCCGGTAGATTGTAAAGCCATTGTCTTCAAGTGCTTTGACAGCCGCCATGAAATCTTTTTTATAAGTGAACTCAGCCCAGCACACACCATGTTCAGCCATGTACATAATGTTCTCTCCCATCAAACCACGTCTTGCAAGAACACCATAGCCGCCAACACAGGCTTCTTTGTCTACCATTTCCATACGGATCGCATAATTGCGGCGTCCATAGAGTTTACTGAGTGCACGTCCAGATTCAGCGAGAACAGCGGCGGTCAGAGCTTTCTTAATAGTATCGTTCATTTTTTTATCTCCTTTTCTTTTCCTTTTGTGCCTTTATTATAGCACGTTTTATCCGGTTTGTCAAGAGTTTTTTTTGGGGGCAAGCCAGTTTGTCCTTTTTTAATCCCCCGCAGGCCGTTCCTACTTATTTATAACGCGGAATCGGTTTTACAGCGCTCTCGTGGGCGGCTTACAACCTTGCTGGCGTGGTCAGTCAATCCGCGGGTTTAGTGGGTTTTCCTTCCCTCTTTCTGATTGTATTATAGCACAGGTTTTCCGGTTTGTCAACACTTTTTTTTAAAGAAGAGGAATTTTTTTTATTCCTCTTCGTCCGCGTCAGGCGGAAAATTCCATCCGACGCAGTGGGCGCAATCTTGGCACCGTTTAGGGCATTCCCCCATGGGATCAAGATCACAAGGGTAGATTTCATAAGTCATTTTTTTATCTCCTTTTCTTTTCTTTTTGTATCTGTATTATAGCACAGGTTTTCCGGTTTGTCAAGAGATTTAAAAAGTTTTTAGCTTTTTAAATCTCGATCTCTTTTCCATCTTTGTCATACACCGTATAGCCCTCTTCTTCCCAATCTATGGCAAAGCTATTGAGCCATCCATCTTTATCTAATTGCTCATAAATTTCTTCTATGGTATTAAACCATCCTTTGTTTTCTTCTTCAAATCCGCCCGCACCATAGTATACCAGATTAAACATTTTTTTGATCTCCTTTTTTTTCTTTTGTGCCTTTATTATAGCACATGTTTTTCAATTTGTCAAGAGCTTTTTTTAACTTTTTTCTTTTTTTTGAGGAACCCTTCCGGCCCTTCCGTGCCTTTGGCTTCGGCGCTCACCGGGTTCCTCATCTCTTTTGTGACTTTATTATAGCACCTTTTGACCGGTTTGTCAAGAGGTTTTTTCAATTTTTATTACTTCCATAGTTTTGAACAGTGAAAGTAATTTCATTTTCTTCTACACAGTCCCATCTCAGTTCTTTGCACTTGTGAAACTTATCCCAAACTCTAATAGCAACCGTATTGCCCCAATCGCAAGGAAGCACTTCTGCATTTTCATCACATTTCAGAAGAAACTGGATAACCTCATTAACAGTCATTTTTTTATCTCCTTTTCTTTTCCTTTTGTGATTATAGTATAGCATGTTTTATCCGGTTTGTCAAGGGGTTTTTTCAATCTTAAGAATTTTGACATTTTTCCAATAGTGTATAGACAACATGCGCTTTCCCGGTTCTGTGCCCGGTTAGACAAGACTAACCGCCCGGGTAAACCTGATTCGCGCATTTCAGGCTCTCATTTTTATGAAACGTTTCATCTCTTTTCTTCTGGAAAATTGCTTGTCAAACTATTCACAAAATTTTGGGGGTTAGTCGGGACTAACTCTAATGCACGGTATAAAAAAGACTTCTCAAGCTGAGAAGTCTTTCCACATTGCTTTGGCGGTTTTCAGATTGTAGAACTTGTTCAAAAGTTCGCCATCCATGTACAATTCAAAGTGAATCTTTTTAGTGACAGTAACCTGCCTAAGTTCAATTCCGTTTTTGCTTGCGATAACCTCAGAGATTGAAGACTGACACAGAATCGTTCCGCAACTGTGATTTGTGCCATTGGAACGGCGTGTTTCATCAGTGCGCTGTACATCATAGTTCATAGTTTCATAATTTCTCATTTTTTGATCTCCTTTTCTTTTCCTTTTGTGATTGTATTATAGCATGTTTTATCCGGTTTGTCAAGAGGTTTTTTCAATTTGGTGAGATTATTTTTTACACAATCTCACCATTGTCATCAAGAGCAAACAGATAATCAGTATCATAATAACCGAACTGATCAGTAGCCCACTGCTCAATCTCAGAAAAGTCATTGAACTTTTCCTCAGAGACCTTACCACCAAACTTATCATAGTAACCGTAGAACATTTTTTAATCTCCTTTTCTTTTTCTTTTGTGCTTTTATTATAGCAGGTTTTGACCGGTTTGTCAATACCCTTTTTTACTTTTTTTTGGGCTTTTTTTCGCCTCGGCTTGCGCCTACATCTTTTCTGTCAGATCGAAGGGCTATCAGCTGTACCCTAACAGCTCATGGGATAGGGCTTTTGAAGAGGTACCCTTGAGAACTCTCTCTCTTGATTGTGTCTGTATTATACCACAGATTTTCCGGTTTGTCAAGAGGTTTTTTTACTTTTTTTTGAAAGAATTTATTGAGTCAATGCAATAAGCAATCCCAAAAGCAAGAACCCCAACTACCACACACACAATTCCAAATACCTGCATTTCTGTTTTCTCCTCTCTCTTTATCTTGACTATAGTATAGCACAGCCCGGGCTATTTGTCAAGCACTATTTTCACTTTTTTTCAATTTTTTTTTATTAGACAAATCAGCGCAAGTGTATAGTCATTCTCTTTTCTTTCTTCTATTGGTTAGATCAATCTAACTTTGGTTAGACTTATTTAACTGAAGTCAGTCCTTCCCCTCTACTGCCCGAGTGCGGTTTCCCTCAACCTGTGATTGTATTATAGCACGCTTTATCCGGTTTGTCAAGAGTTTTTTATAAAAAATAAAGAAATCATCCTTTAATTTAGGATGATTTCTTTTTCATTGTATACAAATACAAGTGGTAAATCTCTTGTAATAAGCTGTCTAACTGTATCAATTTCTTTAACAGCTTCTGTAAAATTATTACCTCTATACCATACAATTTCATCAGCTGTAGGGCCAACTATAGTAAGCACCTCAAAATAATCTTTCATTTTTTTATCTCCTTTTCTTTTCCTTTTGTGATTATAGTATAGCACATGTTATCCGGTTTGTCAAGAGTTTTTTTCAATTTTTTGGAGAATTTTTTTCAATTCTCCAAAATCGTCATAATTTCACAAGTATCATTATCAATTACATAAACACTTTCTACTCTATCGCCCTTGCGATAGTTGGCCGCAATCAAGTTGGCCGCCCACAGGGAATTGCAAGAATAATACTCTTTCTTGTAGGTGTAATTTGTCTGAATGGTGTATTTCATTTTTTTATCTCCTTTTCTTTTCCTTTTGTGATTATAATATACCATAACTTTTCCGGTTTGTCAAGAGGTTTTTTCAAGTTTTTTCAAAAAAATTTTGTTTGGACACTTTTTTAAATCTGTCTATACTTGTGAATCTTTTAACAATCTCAGGAAATGCCTTGAAACGTTTCATGCGGTTGTAATCATTTGCAAATTTCTGTAACCATTCTGTAACCAATTTTGGGAGTTAGAGGAGTCTAACCAAAATAAGCGATAAAGAAAAAGCTGGGAGCTTATTTAGCTCTCAGCTCTGCAAGTTCTCTCTTGCTCATTTCAATGCGCTCTCTGCAAGCGATCATCAGATTTTCATCTTCCGGATACTTCCTCATCATTTCCTCAGCATTCTTGATTCTGTTCTTGAGTTCGGTAGCTTTTTTCATTTTTTTATCTCCTTTTCTTTTCCTTTTGTGATTATAGTATAGCACATGTTGCCCGGTTTGTCAAGAGGTTTTTTTAAAAAAAAGAGAAACTTTTTTAAAGTTCCTCTTTTTCCCAATTTACACGTTCCCCAAAAGAAAAGCTCTCACGTTGTTTAATGTGCTTTCTATAGAAGTAAGTGAAGAAATCGATGCACTCAAGAGTGAAAGGCGTCTCTTCCCTGTCCTCTATCAGCAACCGCAACTTGTCTGGATAATTATTATCTAACTTGAGAGAGCGGGGGCAATGTGCGCCAGTGGGCATAAAATAATAATATTTATGAGATCCGCAAGTGGGGTCAAGAGTAACAAGTTGAAAGAAATACATTTTGTTTATCTCCTTTTCTTTTTGTGATTATAGTATAGCATATTTTTTCCGGTTTGTCAACTACTTTTTTCGATTTTTTTTTCTTTTGAGGAACCCTTCCGGCCCTTCCGTGCCTTTGGCTTCGGCGCTCACCGGGTTCCTCATCTCTTTTGTGATTATAATATATCACAGCTTTCCGGTTTTGTCAACTACTTTTTTCAAGTTTTTTAAGATTTTTTTCAAAAAAATTTGTTTATACATTTTCTTGAACCTGTCTAAACATGTGAATCTTTTAACAATCTCGGAAGATCAGGTTAGAGCTGTTTAACTCTGTAATCATTTGAAAATTTCTGTAACCATTTTGTAACCGATTTTGGAAGTTAGAGGGGTTTAACCAAAATAAGCGGTATAGAAAAAGAGAGCGTTTCCGCTCTCTTTTAAGCCGCCATTTTGTGCCACAGTTCTGTATTGTTATTGTAGTTTACCATCATCCACAATTCTTTCGGCATTTCAAAGTTTCCTGT
>JAEEGL013691279.1_pt1 | contig 14204 bp, 13 predicted proteins | sample 9134231 | NCBI WGS metagenome assembly JAEEGL01 (sample SAMN16246548, study PRJNA631951) | gut metagenome | biome: gut microbiome; feature: rumen; material: fiber-attached | host: Bos | place: Iran: Karaj | collected 2018-10 | reverse complement strand
GCTGATGGTCGGTATCGCGGTCGGCTGCCTGCTGGCCAATGTCAGCTCTGTATTCATGACATCCGACGGATCTCTGCCGGATGCCCTGTACCATCAGAGCCTGTGGGATGCGTTCCTGGACCATTCCTCACCGTACTATCATGACTACGGCCATATCCTGGCAACGGGCGGCCTGATCGATATCCTGTATATCGGCGTCAAGGCCGGCATCTATCCCTGCCTGATCTTCATGGGCATCGGTGCGATGACGGATTTCGGTCCGCTGATCTCCAACCCGAAGAGCCTGCTGCTCGGCGCGGCCGCACAGTTCGGCGTATTCTTTGCCTTCTTTGGCGCGAACTTCCTGGGCTTTGACGCACAGCAGTCCGCATCCATCGGTATCATCGGCGGCGCGGACGGCCCGACGGCGATCCTGACCACCACCAAGCTGGCACCGGAACTGCTGGGACCGATCGCTGTGGCTGCGTACAGCTACATGGCCCTGATCCCGATGATCCAGCCCCCGATTATGAAAGCGCTGACAACCGAGAAGGAGCGCAGCGTCAAGATGACGCAGCTGCGTGAAGTCACCAAGACCGAGAAGATCCTGTTCCCGATCATCGTGACGATCTTCGTCGTGCTGCTGCTGCCCTCCACTGCTCCCCTGATCGGCTGCCTGATGTTCGGCAACCTGCTGAAGGAAAGCGGAGTCACCGAACGGCTGAGCGATGTGGCGCAGAATGCGCTGATGAACATCGTGACCCTGTTCCTGGGCATCAGCGTCGGTGCGACGATGGTCGGCTCCCGCTTCCTGCAGCTGGATACCATCAAGATTGTTGTGCTGGGCCTGATCGCCTTCGCCTTCAGCACGATCGGCGGCCTGCTGGTCGGCAAGCTGATGTACAAGCTGAGCGGCGGCAAGATCAATCCGCTGATCGGTTCCGCGGGTGTTTCCGCTGTTCCGATGGCCGCCCGTGTTTCCCAGCGCGAAGGCCAGAAGGCCAATCCGTCCAACTTCCTGCTGATGCATGCCATGGGCCCGAATGTGGCCGGTGTTATCGGCAGCGCGATTGCAGCCGGATTCCTGATCAAGATGTTCGGCGGCTGACCGGTATTGTTCATTACAGCCCTTGCAGAATGCAAGGGCTTTTTTCATTGAATTCAAAATACAAAAGATGTACAATACGAACCGAAAGAACCGGAAAAGAGAAATGAGGAAACCGTATGCACTATGTAAGCAGACTGAAGAATCCTGTGGCGCAGTATGCTGTCATTGCTGCCGCTGCAATCATGATGGCGCTGAATTATTATATATTCATCCTGCCGAACCAGTTTGCACCTTCCGGGCTGGGCGGCATCAACACGATGATCCAGTATGTATTCCATTTCAGCGTCGGATATATGACGCTGATCCTGAATATTCCGCTAGCGATTATCTGCTGGTTTCGGATTGACCGTTCATTTGTGCTGAAGACGCTGGTAAGTGTCGGCGTTTTTTCCGGTGTACTGCTGCTGATGCAGGAAGGAATTATCCCGGCTGAACGATTTATATACCATACCGATGACGGACGGAGCACACTGCTTGCCCCGGTAGCTGCCGGCACTATGAACGGTATCATTGAGGCGTTCTCCCTTCAGTGCGGAGGCAGTACGGGCGGAATGGACTATGTTTCAGCACTGATTCATAAACGGAAGCCGGCATATTCCATGACCCATATTACATTTACCATCAATATCATCATTGCGGCGGTATCCTATATTGTGTATGATTTCCGGATTGAACCGGTGATCCTGTGTATCATCTATGCGTTTATCACAACCCGCATGTGCGATCTTATCCTGAAGGGCGGCCATGAAGCACTGCGGGTGGAAATGATTACCACACATCCCGATGAGATCACCCGGAGGATTGTAAACGAGCTTCACCACAGCGCCACGATCATCCAGGCGGAAGGCGGTTTTACTCATCAGGGAAAGACGATGCTTGTCAGCGTAATCGGCAAACACCAGATTACCGATATGACCCGGATCCTGAGCGAGTATCCGGAGACGTTTGCATGTGTATCCAGCGTGAGCGATACAGTCGGAAACTTCAACCGGAAATACCTGTAAAGAAAAACAATGGGCAGGAATGGGTTGTCCTGTCCCGTTCCTGCCCTTTTTGCCGAAGTCAGAACATTCCTGTATTGGCACGGAACTGAAGCTGATACAGGTCATAATACATGCCCTGCTTCGCCATCAGTTCATCATGGGTACCCTGTTCAACAATCCTTCCATCACTGACCACGGCAATTTCATCCGCATTCTTGATGGTGGAAAGACGATGGGCCACCACCAGCGTTGTGCGGCCTTTGCAAAGTTCATCCAAGGCCTGCTGGATCAGGATCTCCGTAGTGTTGTCCAGGGCACTGGTCGCCTCATCCAGAATCAGGATCGGAGGATTCTTCAGGAAGACCCGGGCAATGGAAAGGCGCTGTTTCTGCCCGCCGGAGAGACGGACACCCCGTTCGCCGATATTCGTATCATATCCGTTCGGCAGCGACATAATGTAATCGTGGATATTCGCGCGTTTCGCTGCCAGAATGATTTCCTCATCTGTCGCATCCAGCTTCCCGTAGCGGATGTTTTCCTTCATGCTGTCATTGAACAGATAGATATCCTGCTGAACAATGCCGATATTCCGGCGTACGCTTTCCAGCGTCAGGCTGTGGATTTCCTTTCCGTCCAGAAGTATTTCACCGCTTACCACGTCATAAAAATGCGGGATCAGGTGACAGATAGTTGTTTTCCCGCCGCCGCTGGGCCCCACCAGCGCAAAGGTTTTTCCTTTTTCAATATCCAGGTCCACATGGCGCAGGACATTCTTGTCTTCATCGTAGGCATAGCTGACATCCCGGAATTCGATATGGCCTTCCAGAACGCCGGCATCGGCGGCATCCGGGCAGTCTGTTTCCGGCTTCTCATCCATCATTTCACAGAAACGCTCAAAACCGGTAATACCGTTTTCGAACTGTTCCATAAAGTTGATCAGCGTCATTACCGGACCGATGAACATATTGACAGAAACAATAAAAGCGGAATAGTCGCCGAAACGGATCTGACCGTTATAAAGGAATAATCCGCCGGCAATCAGCACCACCACATTGAACACATCGGTCACAAAAGTGTTGCCGCTGTGGAAACGGCCCATGGCGCTGTAGGCGGCTTTCCGTGCGGTCTGGAATTTGCCGTTTCCGATTTCAAACTTTTCCTTTTCCTTATCCGCATTGGTGAAGGCCTTGGTAACCCGGATGCCGGAGATGGAGCTTTCCATGCTGGCATTGATTTCCGCGATAGCTGTACGGGAATCCCGGAACGCCCTGCGCATCTTTTTGCGCAGACTGTATGAGATGATTACCAGGAACGGGACACAGGCAAAGACGATCAGGGTGAGCCAGATATTGATGGTGCTCAGGTATACAAAAGCAAATGAAATGCTCAGGAAGGATATGATCAGGTTTTCCGGACCGTGGTGGGCCAGTTCCACGACCTCAAACAGGTCGTTGGTCATCCGGGTCATGATTTTTCCGGTTTCATGATTATCGAAAAAAGAATAGGGAAGCGTTTCCAGATGCGCAAACAGGTCGGTCCGCATCCGGGCCTGCATATAGACACCCATCATATGCCCCTGGTACTGGATGAAATAGTTCAGCATCATCTTGAAGAAATACAGCAGCAATAGCGCCAGACCGAAGATGACGATGAGGCGGTACTGCCGGTCCGGAATGAGCGTGTTCAGCATTGTCCGCGTAATAATCGGATAAACCACACCGATAGCGGAAACAAGCAATGCAGCTCCCATATCCATGGCAAAGAGCTTTTTATGGGGTTTATAGTAGGAGATGAAGCGCCGGAGAAGGCCGCGAGTCTGTTTTATGCTCCGCTTTGTTTTCTCATCCTGCTGCATACCGTTTCACCCGGCTTTCATTTTTCATTTCTGCACCGGCGGCAGGGACCGGCGGATAATGTAATATACTAAACTCTAAAGTAAACTCAAAGTCAAGACCAAAATCGGAAAAGGATGAAATACCCACCGCGGATCCCCGAAAGTCTTTCCCGAAAGCAACGGATATGGTATGATATCTGAAGGTGCCGGACGGCACCACAGGGGGCAAAAGATGAGAATCCGAGATAAATACCCGGTGCAGTTCCGAGAGACTGACAGCAGGCGGCACCGGGAAAAACAAAAACAATAAGCCATGCTGCCAGGAACTGCGCCTTTCCCGGACATCCGATCCAGAAAAAGAAAGGAATGCAGAAATAAATGAACGAACAGGAACTGATTGAAAGCTGGAAGCAGGAGGAAAGCATCGCGCAGATCAGCGGATGGGATTTCTCACATATCAACGGAAAATACGAAGAGGGGGAAAACATTCCCTGGGATTATGACGCGATCGTCCGGTCCTTCCTGAAACCGGATATGAAGCTGATGGACTATGACACCGGCGGCGGAGAATACCTGCTTTCGCTGCAGCATCCGTATGAAAATACCGCGGCGACGGAAGGATATCCGCCGAATGTGGAGCTGTGCCGGAAAAAGCTGATCCCGCTGGGGATCGACCTTCGTGAATGCAGCAACGCTGAACATATCCCGTTTGACAACGACAGTTTCGATATCGTGATTAACCGGCACGGGGATTTTGAGCCGAAGGAGCTGAAGCGGATCCTGAAGCCGGGAGGAGTGTTTATCACCCAGCAGGTGGGTGACAGGAACGACAGGGACCTGGTGGAAAAGGTTCTTCCCCGTGCCGCGGAACCGTTCCCGGGACAGAATCTGACCGTGCAGGCGAAAGCCTTTAAAGATGCGGGATTTGAGATCCTGCAGAAGGATGAAGCATTCATGCCGATACGGTTCTTTGATATCGGTGCGTTTGTATGGTTTGCGCGGATAATTGAATGGGAGTTCCCCGGTTTCTCCGTCGACGGGTGCGCGGAAAACCTGCTGAAGATGCAGAAAAAGATCGAAACGGACGGCGCGATTGAGGGAACGACACACCGGTATCTGATCGTTGCAAGAAAACCCATAAACTAAACAAACAGGCGGTTCCGTTTCCGGAACCGCCTGAAATTTTTAACAGGAGAATTACAGCGTGGCCGCCATGACTGCCTTGATCGTATGCATGCGGTTTTCCGCTTCATCAAAGACAATCGACTGGGGACTCTCAAAAACTTCGTCGGTAACTTCCATACAGTCCAGGCCGAACTTTTCAAAGATGTTTCTGCCGATCGTGGTATTCAGGTCATGGAAAGAGGGAAGACAGTGCATAAATGCGGCATCAGGACGGGCTTTGCGCATCACATCGGCTGTAACACGGTAGGGAAGCAGGTCATTGATCCGGGTTTCCCAAACCTGATCCGGTTCGCCCATGGAAACCCAGACATCTGTATAGATCACATGCGCGCCGGCAACTGCCCTGTCAATATCTTCTTCAAATTCGAGCACAGCGCCGGTTTCCGCAGCGATTTTCCGGCATTCTTCAATCAGCTTCGAATCCGGGAAATAGGATGAAGGTGCACAGGCAACAAAATGCATGCCCATCTTGGCACAGCCAACCATCAGGGAATTACCCATATTGTACCGCGCATCGCCCATGTATACGAGCTTGATTCCGGAAAGGGAACCGAAATGTTCACGAATTGTGAGGAAATCGGCCAGAATCTGGGTGGGATGGAATTCATTGGTCAGGCCGTTCCAGACAGGGACACCTGAATAACGGGCAAGACCGTCCACAATTTCCTGTCCGTAACCGCGGTATTCAATACCGTCATACATACGGCCAAGAACGCGAGCGGTATCAGCAATACTTTCCTTTTTTCCGATCTGGCTGCCGGAAGGATCCAGATAGGTACAGTTCATCCCCAGGTCATAAGCAGCCACTTCAAAAGCACAGCGGGTACGCGTACTTGTTTTTTCAAATATCAGGGCAACGTTTTTGCCGGAAAAAGCCGCATGCGGTATGCCGGCTTTTTTCTTCTGTTTCAGATCGGCGGCCAGATCCAGAAGACCGGTGATTTCTTCCGGGGAAAAATCAAGGAGTTTCAGGAAATCCTTTTTTGCGAGATGAAACATGGTATTCAGCTCCTTTATATCGGTACCCGATGATTCTATGACAAGTGAATGAATGAAGTCAAATTCTTTTTTTGTTCCCCTTTACAAGCACAAAAATATTGTGCTAAAATATCAACAGAACGAAAAAATTGTTCCGGACGGATCTGGAGGAAAGATGAAGCAGGATGAAATGAAAGGAAACGCTTCCCGCAACATGGCCGGTATTGCTTACGGAGAAATCATCCGTAACTGCCGCCGGAAGAAAGGGATGAGTCAGGAAGAACTCGGCGCGCTGGCCAATGTAGGTAAAAATGCCGTCGGCGCATGGGAAGCCGGAAGAAGCCGACCGGACCTGAGCAGCGTTCCCGTGATCTGTGAGACACTCGGTATCCCGATTCACGAGTTTTTCGGAATCCAGGAGGTATCGGAAAAGCGTAAGGAAAGACGGATTCCGGATGAAAATGTCCTTCCGTTCACCGACCGTTTTTCACAGCTGAATGAGTACCACCGGCAGGTAATCCTGCGGGAAATGGATGTACTGATAGACATGCAGGAGAAATTACCTGTTCCAGTACGCAAACTCGTTCAGATTTACCGGAATGACCTGGCGGCATGCGCCGGCCCAAGCTGGGGAATCGGAGAGGATGCCGGCGAACCTGTGTGGCTGTATGAGGATAACGTGACATCCAGGGCTGACGAAATCATTCGTGTAAGCGGGAACAGTATGGAACCCCGCTATCACGACGGAGACCAGGTGCTGGTACAGCATACAGCGAATATCCGCCCCGGTGAAATCGGTATCTTCGTTACAGGAGACATGGGATATATCAAGGAATTCCGGAAAGAAGGCCTCCGGAGCCTGAACCCGGAATACCCGCTGATGCGGTTTTCTGAAATGGAAGAGGTTCGGTGCATCGGACGGGTAATCGGAACCATGCGAAAGGACATGTACGCAAGTAATGCGGATATTGAACAATATATGACAGCAGGCATGAGAGGATGAAGAAAATGAACAGCCGTACACCGAGGAACAGACGCAGACGTTTACTGATCCTGCACTACATGATTTCATTTGCCCGCGATGAAGGGAGACAACCGTCTGTACGGGAGATCGGAGAAGCAGCCGGGCTGATGAGTACTTCCACCACTGCAGGATACCTGAACAGGATGGTGAATGAAGGACTGCTTGAGCGGAGCAACAGCGCAAGAAGGAATTACTGCGTAACAGAAAACGGCGCCGCCATGATCATGGGACGCCGCGCAGGATAAACGGAACCCTCATCACGCTTTCTGATGGAACTGATGCTGACATCTGGCACAGGTGATTTCCTTATCACCGGTGCCTCTTTTCATTCTCAGCAACAATTTGCACTGCGGACAGCGAAAGTATTTATATTCCTTTCTGTTTTTCTGCCGGAGTACAAACTGGCGGACCTTGGTTTTTGTGCCGGAAGAGAGTGAAATGTACTTCTGGTTTTCTGCAATCCGCTTTGTGCGGTTTCGGGAGAAAAGACGGAAAAGCGTATAAACATAGAGGCCGGTACCGAACAGGCCAAGAACCGGAAGACCGATAAAGCCGGAAAGAACAGAAAGAACAAGTCCGGCAATCAATGTAAATATTCCGAACTGGTCCGGACCGTAACGGCCTTCCATGAAACGGACAATCCACATTTTCAGTCTATACAGGAAATTCATAATACAACCTTCTTTCGGTTTTGATCAGCACCAGAATGCACGGCCGCAGCAGCAGTTAATCAGCATATTTACTGCGAAGCATGTGAGGCATGGATTCTGGCAAATAAGGGACTGAAAATCGTAGCCGCCGCCGGAACGCGTTCGCCGGTAAGCGCGGCTGCCGCTCTCGATTTCAGAGAGAAGCTGCTGGTATTCGGAATCACCCGGTGACATCCGAACTGCAGCCCGGGCATGATCCAGTGCGGAAATCCGGTTGCCAAGCGCGATTTCGGCACGGGCATAGAGCGCATGCCAGTCTGCGTCATGGGAGGGAATCCGGTTCAGCAGCTGCTCTGCTTCGGAATAACGGCCCGACCGAACAGCCCGTGCAACTTCGTCCAGATCCGGATTGGCATAGGACCTTGCCTGCGGACCGGCAGATCCGGAACGACTTCCGAAAAACGCAGAGAATGGATCGAAACCATAGTCACCAAAGGGATTTCCGGAAGCCCCGTTCTGACCGGAGTACGGATCCCGGTATTCAGTACGGTTTCCGTATGAGCCGGACTGGCTGCCAAAAGGATTGCCGTATGGCCCCCATGATCCTCCAAAGGGATTGCCTGATGCGCCGGAAAAACCGGAGCTGCCGTACGGATTCCAGGTGCCGCCATTCTTTTTGATCTGGAGTGCCTGTGTATATGCTTCATTGATTTCCTTCATTTTCTGTTCGGCAGCTTTGTCACCCGGATTCAGGTCCGGATGGTATTTTTTGGCCAGCCTGCGGTATGCAGACTTTATTTCATCTTCGGTAGCGGATGAAGAGACACCCAGCACGGCAAAAGGATCATTCATCAAGCAGGGCTGCCTCCTTTCCGTATTTTTTTTCAATGTTCAGCACATAACGCTGCCAGACGCCACTGTACAGGATATTCCGAAGCAGGTCAAGATCTTCTTCCAGCGGCAGAATTTCAAATGCTTGGGTGGCATCCGCAATCAGGAGTTCCAGTGTGTTGCGGGCAAATTCATCATAATCCTTACGATCGTGATACTGCTTCAGCGGGTTGAACCTTCCGGCCCGGATATCCTGATCATAATCTTCCCAGGCATCCATCCAGTAAACAAACCGTCCGAGCCCTTCTCCAACCGCCCGGAGACCAGGGGACCACATATCATCCGGCTTCGGTACAAAGCATGCACCAAGCATTTCCCCGGAAAGATTGCAGAGCGTATCGGGATCCGGCAAACCGGAATTCTCCAGCGACCAAAGCCGGTCCAGCGCGGTTTTTATCTGTTCAGCCTGAAGCGGCCAACGGATTTCAGCCTGTGCTGCTTTTTTCCGGAAGATTATCTCACCGGCCCGGCCAGCCAGCGGTCCGTCATCCAGCTGCTGATCCCTGCATTTGAGCCAGAAGAGCAGGACGTTCATATCTGCCGCATAATCGATCCAGTCCGATCGGAGAAAAACATGTTTCCTGACAGGATGTAATGCACATCGGGAGGCATTTTCAGAATCCGGCGGACTGTATAACGAACAGAGCAGAATGGACAGAAAAGTCATATCATTACTGAGTGAAAGGCGGCCGGTCTGTCCGTAACGGGACTGGAGTGAATGACACAGGCCACAGTAAAAACCGCGATATCGCTTTTTCTGCGAATCCGTAAGGCGTCCCTGATCCGGGGCAATATAACCAAACATAATTCACCGCCTTACACTTCATACGCACCGTCATCTCCGGCACCTGAACTGCCGGAATCTTTCGGGGGCCGGGATTCGGTCTGCCGGGCTTCACGACGCCGGCGGTCTTCCTCGGCATAACGGTCAGCGTCCCGGATTGCACGGTCTATTTCCTCACGGGACATGTTTCCGGAACCGGATATTGTGATATTCTGCGAACTGCCGGTGGCCAGATCCCGGGCAGACACATGGACAATTCCGTTTGTATCAATGGAGAAAGTCACTTCGATCTGAGGAATGCCGCGAAGTGCCCGGCGGATACCTTCCAGGCGGAAACGCCCGAGTGATCTGTTGCCGGAAGCCATTTCCCGTTCTCCCTGCAGAACGTTGATTTCCACACTGGTCTGGAAATTGGCGGCAGTTGTGAAAACCTGGGAATGCTGGCAGGGCAGCGGTGTGTTGCGGCCGATGATCTTCGCAAAAACATCCCCGAGTGTTTCAATTCCGAGGGACAGCGGGGTAACATCAATCAGCACAATGGAATTGATCGTTCCGGTCAGAACGCCTCCCTGCAGACAGGCGCCCATTGCCACGCATTCATCCGGATTGATATCCCGGGAGGGTTCCTTGCCGGTCAATGACCTTACGGCATCCTGAACGGCAGGAATCCGGGTGGAACCGCCGACCAGCAGGACACGACTCAGGTCCGATGCCTTCAGGCCGGCATCATCCAGTGCCTGGAGGACCGGACCTTTGACAGCGGAGACCAGATGGGAGGTCAGTTCATTGAAACGGGAACGGGTTACCGATGTTTCCAGGTGAAGCGGACCTGAGGAATCCTGTGCAAGGAACGGGAGGCTGATTACCGTTTCGCGGGCGGCAGACAGATCAATCTTTGCCTTTTCTGCAGCTTCCGTCAGGCGCTGCATGGCCATGACATCCTTCGAAAGATCAATTTTGTGTTCCCGGCGGAACAGATCAAGCAGGTAACCGACGAGACACTGGTCGAAATCATCACCTCCAAGGTGATTATTTCCGGCGGTGGACAACACTTCAATGGTATCCCGGTTGATATCCAGAATGCTGACATCAAACGTGCCGCCGCCCAGGTCGAAAACCATGATTTTGCAAGGCTGGCCTTTGTCAAAACCATAAGCAAGGGCGGCAGATGTCGGCTCATTGATGATACGCCGGACATTCAGGCCAGCAATAACCCCGGCATCACGCGTCGCCTGACGCTGCGCATCGGTAAAATAGGCAGGTACCGTGATGACCGCATCGGAAACCGGTTCACCGATATATGCCTCTGCATCGGATTTCAGCTTTCGGAGAATCATAGCGGAAATTTCCTGCGGAGAATATGGCTTTCCGTCCACATTGTAACGCCTGTCCGATCCCATTTCCCGCTTGACGGATGAGAAGGTTCGGGAAGCATTTGTCACTGCCTGGCGCTTGGCAGGCATACCAACCAAACGCTCACCGTTTTTGGCAAACGCAACGACTGATGGTGTCGTCCTGCCGCCTTCCGCATTGGGAACAATAACAGCCCGGCCGCTTTCCATAAAGCTGACACAGGAATTGGTTGTGCCAAGATCAATACCAATCAACACGGACATCTGCCAACCGCCTTTCGACAAAAAGATCCACGGATAATATACATGCTGAAATAAACGGTTGTGCGTGCTCTGTGTGAAAAGGAAGTGAAAATTCATTGTCATTCAACATAAAGAATGATAAAATAGGCACGAATATGACCAATCACATAATGTTTCCGGAAGGAGTGTTTTGTTATGGAAAGGCCTAATGCCTGGAAAACGTACAAGAAAACAGACCTGAAAAAGGTGGAGCAGACTGCTTCAGAATACCGCCGTTTCCTGGACAACGGAAAGACAGAACGTGAATGTGCCCGGGAAACTGTTGAAATGCTTGAAAGGGCGGGATACATATCCCTTCAGAGCGCCATTGAAGCCGGAAAAAAGCTGAAACCCGGCGACCGGGTTTATGTGAACCAGATGGGAAAAGCTGTGCTGATTTTCCTGATCGGCAAAAAACCAATGGAGGCCGGCATGAACATTGTAGGCGCTCATATTGATTCACCCCGCCTGGACCTGAAACAGAATCCCCTGTACGAAGACAATGATTTCGCCCTGGCTGACACGCATTATTACGGCGGTGTGAAAAAATACCAGTGGGTGGCACGTGAACTGGCCCTGCATGGTGTTGTTGCAAAAAAAGACGGTACTGTGACTGAAATCTGCATCGGTGAAAAGGAAGATGATCCGGTAGTCGGTATCACTGACCTGCTGATCCACCTGAGCCAGGAACAGATGAAAAAAACACTGGGTGAGGCAATCAGCGGTGAAAAACTGGATATTATGGTCGGCGGCAAACCACTGGCAGATGAGGAAAAAGAACCTGTAAAGGCCGGACTGCTGAAAATCCTGAAGGAAGAATACGGCATTGAGGAAGAGGACTTCCTGAGCGCGGAGATAGAAGCTGTTCCTGCCGGAAAAGCCCGGGATTTCGGACTGGACCGCAGCATGATTGTGGGTTACGGACATGACGACCGTGTCTGCGCGTTTGCTGAACTGGCTGCGATCCTTTCCATCAAAGGTATTCCGGAATATACATGCTGCGGCATGCTTGTGGACAAGGAAGAAATCGGCAGCGTCGGGGCTACCGGTATGCAGGCAAAATATTTTGAAAACGCAGTGGCTGAAATCCTGAACCTGAACGGTGAAACGAACAGCATTGCGCTTCGCCGGACTCTCCAGAACAGCCGTATGCTGAGCTGCGATGTAAGCGCAGGATTTGATCCGCTGTACAGCGATGCATTTGAAAAGAAAAATGCCGCGTTCCTGGGCCGCGGCGTATGCTACAACAAGTTTACCGGGTCGCGCGGGAAAGGCGGTTCCAATGACGCAAATGCTGAATTTATCGCAAGACTCCGGAAGATTATGGATGACAACAAGGTCTGCTTCCAGACTGCAGAGCTGGGGCGAGTAGACCTCGGAGGCGGCGGAACCATCGCCTATATATGTGCCCTGTACGGTATGGAGGTTATCGACAGCGGTGTGGCGGTTCTGAGTATGCATGCACCGATGGAGATCATATCCAAAGCAGACCTGTATGAAGCAGTGAAGGCTTACCGGGCATTTATGCTCAACGGCTGATCACAGAATTCCGCATGCAATCATCCAATGCCCTGACCGCCGCGTTCATCGCAGACGGCAGGGCTATTTTTTCAATATCAGTCACCGGAATCCATTCACAGCCTTCCGGCACAGGCGTATCATTTTCGGAACTAAGCGAAATCAGGGACATATCCCAAATCTGATGAGTAAAAACATGCCTGGCTTTCCCATGCGCACAAGGGTTCCGGGTCATGATGCCCAGAGATCTGCAGACAGCTGCGGGGGCGTTTTCCGGCGAAAAACAGCCTTCAATCATTGGGAAACACCAAAGTCCCTGAAGCAGTTTTTCCGTTCTCCGGCGAAGAAGAACCCGGTTCCCGGAACGGATGATCAAAACCGTCCAGGAGATCAATTTCTGCGGGCGGGATTTCGGGAGGACCGGAAGGTCAGCGGCATTTCCGGCTGAAAAAGCTTTACAGAAAGCTGACAACGGACAACGGCAGCAGTCAGGAGTTCCCGGAACGCAGATTCCGGCGCCAAGGTCCATCATTGCCTGGTTATGATCCCCGGGACGATCCGGGGGAACCAGTTCCGCGGCAATGGATTCAATACCACGGCGTACTGAAGGCCGGGATGCGTCCTCATTGATATTATAAAGACGAGAGATTACCCTGATGACATTTCCGTCCACTGCAGGTACCGGGATATCAAACGCAATGGAAGCGATAGCACCTGCCATATAGGGACCAATCCCACTGATTTCCTGAAGCCTGGCGGGATCCGGCGGGAGATTTCCGCCGAAATCACGCATCACCTGGCGAGCTCCTGCAAGGAGATTACGGGCGCGGGAGTAATAACCAAGGCCTTCCCACTGCTTCAGAACTTCCGATTCCTCCGCCTCAGCGAGGGCTGCAAGTGTCGGGAAGCATGAAAGGAAACGACTGTAATAGGGAAGAACAGTTTCCACCCGAGTCTGCTGAAGCATTGCCTCACTGACCCACGTACGGTAGGAATCATGAATGCCGCGCCATGGCAAAACGCGGGCATTACAGTCATACCAGGATAAGAGGGCAGAGGAGACGGGATGCATCATTTTCACAGCCTTTCAGGAGTTCCCCGAAGAGAGGAGCTCATTCAGTCTCCGGTATTGTAGCATAACCGTTTCAGCTAACAAATCGGCAAAAACAGAAGAAAACAGGACGAAATGGAAGAAAAAACAAGAAATATTCAGAAAATAATATAAAATCGAGTGTCTAAGGGGTTGCCTTTTTTGTATAAAAGCATTATATTACAACGTGTTGTTAGCACTCACACCTTTTGAGTGCTAAAAATGAAAGAAGAGAGTATGACAGGAGGAAATGTTTCATGACCGTGAAGCCTTTGGGTGACCGCGTTGTCATCAAGAATTGTGAAGCTGAGGAGACCACGAAATCCGGACTGATCCTGACCAGCGCAGCACAGGAAAAGCCGCAGATGGCGATTGTAATCGCTGTCGGTCCCGGAGGTAATGTGGACGGAAAGGAAATCACCATGCAGGTAACTGCCGGCCAGAAGGTTATTTATTCCAAATATGCCGGTACGGAAGTCAAAGTGGACGGGGAAGAACTGAAGATTGTCCGCCAGAGCGATATCCTGGCTGTTGTGGAATAATCCG
>JAEEGL012655083.1_pt1 | contig 14204 bp, 10 predicted proteins | sample 9134231 | NCBI WGS metagenome assembly JAEEGL01 (sample SAMN16246548, study PRJNA631951) | gut metagenome | biome: gut microbiome; feature: rumen; material: fiber-attached | host: Bos | place: Iran: Karaj | collected 2018-10 | reverse complement strand
GCTTTTCGAGCATCGGTTCAGCGGCAAAAAACAGGATAACCAGCGTGGATAAGGCGTGAATGATATCCATCGGCAGCCCCTGCGCATAGTATGCGATAACGGATTCCGTGTTCATCGGCGCGCGTACCAGAACCATTGTGGCGAAGTTCATCACCAAGCCGTAAATCATCACGGTGACGATAAATCCGAACACGCAGAGCGAGCCGCGGCTCCTGCGCAGAAATCCCTTCTGAAAGAGAAGCCCCGCGAGATAGCCGATGATTCCTGCGGCGAACATCTGCCACGGCGTCCATGCACCCTGTCCGAAATAGAGATTCGATACCAGCATAGCGACAGCGCCCGTGATAAAACCCGCTTCACCGCCGAGCGCGATTCCCGCAATGATGATCAACGCGAGTACAGGCTTGACCTGCGGCAGCGCGACAAATGCTGTCCGTCCCGCGACGGTAATGGCGCAGAGCACCGCAATCAGCACCAGCTCCCGCGCCTGCGGTTTTCTCCCCTCGAATACCAGAAAGAACGGCAGCATCGATTCCAGCAACACCAACAGCGAGATAAACAGGTATTTTTGGTCGTTGAGATAGGTGGTTCCGATAAAGATGGTCAGCGGAACCGCGAGTAAAATCATCAGGCTTGCCGCAATCGTCCGTTTGGGCAGTTTCTCGCGGCGGTCGTATGCAATCGGTTTTTTTGAGATATCGCTCAGCGCAAGCATCTCTATCCCCAGCGGCAGGAGAATACACATCAGCTTTTCCCACAGCGGCAGGGACAGCGGAATGACATCGATATTAATCAGGATTCCGACCACCAGCGCGACCGCGCCGATAACGGCAAGCAGCTTTTTCCAAAGAGGAAGATTTTTTTTGTTGCTGCCAACCGGTGGTTCGGGCGGTAATTCAAAGCGAAGAACCGGCGGCTGCGGCGTTTCTTTTTCTCTTTTGCCGGTGCAGCAATAGAGCACATCCTCGGTGGTAACGGCGTCCTTGAATACACCCTTTGCCATCCTGCGCGCAGAGGTGACGTAAAAGCTGTTGCCCGCGAAGAATTCTCTCGGCGTTCCCTCGGCGACAAGCTCACCGCCGAAAAGCATCAGACAACGGTGAGGATGTTTGGCGCAGAACTCCACATCATGACTGACCATCAGGACGGTGACGCCCTGTGCCGTCAGAGAGCAGATAACAGAAGCAAATTGTTCCTTAAACGAATTATCCAGTCCCTTTGTCGGCTCGTCGAGCAAGAGTAAATCGGGATTGGTCAGCAGCACCTTGGCAAGAGCCGCGCGCTGCGTTTCACCGCCTGACAAGTCAAACGGATGACGGTCGAGTAGCCCTTCCAGCTGACAAAGCGAGATAATCTGTGCCAAATGATTATTGTCTGTGTCCTCGATTTCCTGCAGTGAGTGCCGCACGGTTTTGCCGCTGAGGATGGAGCGCGGCGACTGCGGCAGCGTGGCGCAGCGGCGATATTGCTTGATGATTTTGCCTTTGTAAGCGCGCTGAACGCCGCTGATAACGGACAGCAGCGTTGATTTTCCCGCGCCGTTACCGCCGAGAACGGCGATGAATTCGCCGCGTTTTGCCTTGAGATGAAGTCCTTTCAGAATGTCGGGTGAATCCTTCTGATAGCGGAACCACAAGTCTTTGAGTTCCAGAATCGTTTCACCCGACGCGGGGATTGCTTCCTGATACAGCGGAAAGGTTTCATGTGCAGCCGCATAGTCTTTCAGCCGTTCTCTGCCCTGTGCGATGTTCAGAGGGCAGCTGCCGTCCCTGCCCGTTTCGCTCCAGATGCGGGCAAACGCGGGCATCAGCGCCCATGCGTGTTTGTCAGATTGCTGCATGGATTGATAGATTTCCCGCGGGGTGCCCTGAGCGAGTATTGTGCCTTTATCAAGCAGCAACACCTTGTCGCAGAGCGGAAAAACCTCCTCCAACCGCTGCTCGCAGAGTACCACCGTGACCCCGAGCTCGCGGTTGATGCGGTGCAGGCAGGAGAGAAACTCGGACGCGGCAACAGGGTCGAGCTGTGACGTCGGTTCGTCCAGAATCAGCACCTCGGGCTGCATTGCCATAACGGAGGCGAGCGTGACGAGCTGCTTTTGACCGCCCGAGAGTTCAAAAACGCTCTTTTCAAAAACGGTTTCCAAGCCGAAGAAAGCAGTCGTTTCCGCGACTCTGCGGCGGATGACTTCATTTGACATACCAAGGCTTTCCAATCCGAACGCAAGCTCGTGCCACACCTTGTCCGTCACAATCTGATTTTCGGGAGATTGCTGCACAAAGCCGATTTTTTCACATTCTGTGCGGCGGCTGAGCGATTCCAACGGAGCGGAATCATAATAGACCGCGCCTTCTGTTTTACCGTGAGGACGCATCGAGGGCTTCAGCAGACGCAGCAGGGTGCTCTTGCCGCTGCCCGACGCGCCGCAGATGACGGCGAATTCACCGCTCTGAATCGTAAAAGAAACGTCCTGCGATGCGAAGAATTCACTTTCGGGATAGGAAAAGCTCAGATGCTCGATTCGTATTTCCGCCATCGGATTCCCTCCCCTAATGATAAAATCAGCGGCAGCAACAGCAGTGCCGCGTAGGCGCCGTAAAACAGAATCGTGTCCGCTGTCAGCCGCAGCTGCGCAACGGACGGAAAACAGCGGAACAGCGCGGTTCCGCAGACGCAAAACACCGCGAAAGCGGCTGTGAGTACGAATGTGAAAACGAACATCAACCAATCCTGACCCGTCATTCGATAGCTGGAAAAGGAAGTTCTGCCTTTCAGCCCATCGCCGCGCGCCTTCATGGAATCGGCGGTTTCCAAAGAATCCTCCAGCGCCTTGGAAATCATGACGGAGAGTACCCTTACCGCGCTTTTGATGCGCGGGAGAAAGCCGCTTTTCTCGGGATAGAGGAGCCGCTGCGCGTTGCGCACCGCTCTCAGCTCCGCGGTGAATCTCGGCACAAAGCGCAGGGACATAGATAATAGCAGCCCGAGCGCGGGCAGTGTTTTGCCAAACAGGAACACCAGCTTGTCAGAGGTCATCACCGTGTGAAACGCTGAAAACCAGAGCACCGTGCTGCTCAGCATCACGGCAGAGGCGACGCCGAACAGGATGGATTCCAGCGTAAGAGGATTGTTCCACGGCAGATAGCCGAGCACCGTCACCCCGCGGTGATTGACAAAGGGGTTGATGAGAATTGCCAGCAGCGCCATCGGCAGAACGATTTTCAGAGAGAATATGACCGTTTTTCTGCCGTTCAGCAGCACAGCGGTCGCCGCGGAGCACAGGAGTGACAGCGTCAGACAAACAGGGTTCATCAAAAACATCGCAAACACAATGACCGCCGCGAAATACAGCAGGCTCACGGCGGGATGAATTGCTTTCAGTCCGCCTCTCATTTCCGTTCACCGATGTCAAAACCGCCATCGCAGGTATAAATCAACGAGACGGTGTCGCCGTTTTTCAGCACATAGCGCGACATGCCGTAGTTGGGGAACCAGTCGTTGACCTTGTACATCCAGCCCGAGTTTTCGCCGCAGTCGAACTCATAGAGGTTGCCGATTCCCTTGATGTAGCAGGAGTTATAAATCGGCGTAAAGGTCGCGTCGAGGTGGATTTTCTTTTCTTTACATGTGCGCAGCAGGAGGTCGTAGGCGCTCTCCCCTTCGGTAAATTCTATCTTGCAGGGTGCGAACAGCATGCCGTCCGACGGGAGAATTGCGCGGATTTCCTCGTCGAGCTCGCCGCTTTGCAGAGCGGTCTGACAGGTAATGGAAAGCGTGCAGGTCAAGGTGTTGTCGACAGTCGTCTGCTCCTGCGGCTCAACGGGCGCGGGCTTGTCCGTGGGCGTCGGCTCCGTGCGGTATTTGTCCGTCACAGGCTGAGTTTCTTCCTGCGCGTCCGTCATCTGCACCTGTTCCGTGAGGATTTCCGTTGTTGCAGGGGTCGAGACTTCTGCGGTTGTTGTCACGGCGGTGGTTTGCTCTTCCGCGGTTGATGCCGAAGCAGTTGTCGGAGCAGTGCTTTCTTTGACCTCAGCGGCAGTCGTTATCTGTACCGCTGAGGAAGCAGTCGCGGATTTCGGGCTTTCCTGACCTGCGTTGCCGCCCATCAAAAAAGAAACAACCAAAGCCGCAACAATTGCTGCGGCTATGATTATCACAAATTTATTCTTTTTAAGAAATATTAATAACTTTTCCATATCGATTCCGCCTTACTGCATTGCAATGAAACGCTGGATTTCCGTCACGACAGTGATGCTGACCCTGCCGTTTGCGTCGGCATGGGCAATTTTTTGCTGCCGCAGGTTGAAATCCCGCAGCTCCGCGATGTATTTTTGCGTTTCTGTCGCGTCGATAATGTTGACCTGTCCGTCGAGATTGACGTCATAAGGCAGAAGCAGGTCGCTCATGTCATAGAGAGCGGTATTGTTGTTTTCCAGCCGCCTGAGCGCGGTCATGGCGTAAAATGCCTGTTCGGTAGACATTTGATTGAAACCATCGTTTTGCAGGTGCTCAAAGCCGTTTTCCACAGAAAAATCCAGCATCCTGTCGAGAACGCTTCTGCCGTATTTAATAAAGCGGCTGTCCTTCTGCGGGTCCATGCCGAGCGAGCAGAGCGCCGTGAGCATCTGCGCGCAGCTCTCGGGAGTCGGCGAGCCATAGGTCAGAAAGCCGCCGTCATCGAGCTGGTTCTCCGACATCACGGTCAAAGCCCTGTCAACTGCTGCCCTGACCGCGTCGTTGTTCTCATAGTAAGGCGCGAGCGCTTGCAGCACCATTCCCGTCATATCGGGGTCGGCGCAGTTGTCCTTGATATCCCAGCCGCCGCTTTCATTCTGACGGCTGAGGATGCTGTCAACCAGCTTATCCCGTGTTGTAACCTCCTGCGCGTCCGTCGCGGGAATATCATACGGCATCGAGTCGAGCGCAATGAGGGTCCAGACAGCGCCGTTGAGCCCCTGCTTGCCGACGAATTTGAAATCGGCAAGCGGCGCGAGCAGGTTATAGCCCCCGACTTCGGTGACGTCCTTGCCGATAGCGGTGAGGGCGAGCACGACGCGGGCGTTTTCGGTTACCTTGGAGCGGTGGAGCTTTGCGGAGCCGTTTTCCCTGACGGCGGTGAGGACATTCCGGTAATAACCCTCTGCCATTTCCCGGGAAATGCCGTTGCCGCGGGCAAGTCCGATGACCAGCCATTCGCCGCCCATAGAGCCGACGGTCGGCGTGGGACAGCTTTTCAGATAGGCTTCGGTGGAGCGGTATTTTTCCTCATAACCGCTCTCCGCGTGCGCAGTGAGCGGCATGACGAACAGTAAAACACAGAGCAGTGCTGCAATCAATCGTTTCAATCCGTATCAATCCTTATTCGGCTAATTTATGCTGAATCGCGGTGGTGTCGAGGATAGATATTCTGCCGTCCGCGTTGAAGTCAGCCAGTGACTTTTGCAGTGATGAGAAGGGAACCAGATCAATGCTTGCGTACTGGATCAGAGTCGCATCCACAATGTCGAGCTTGCCGTCAAAGTTGACGTCGCCAAGCTCCGCGTCTTTTTCCATCACATAGACGCTGTAGACGGTCTCTGCGGGATAGGAACCCGGCCACGCGGCGTTTCCGACGCCGATATAGAGCGTGTCCCCTGCCTTGACGTCGATCGCGTCGGTGGTTCTGAAGCCGTATTCCATGGGTATGTATGTGTTCTTGTAGGTGCGCACCTGATAGTATTTGTTGGAAGCGACAGGCTGCGCAAAGACGGTCTTGCTGTCTGAGCCGATGGTGACGGTATAGTCGGTATTGGAGGGGTCAAAGCTCTCGTTGAGCGTCAGACCGTCGATGGTGAGCGATTTGAGCGCGGTGGAGGTGTTTGACCAGTCCGCGCCGATATCCACGCCCATGTTAACGGAATAGGTCATTTCAAAGGTATCGCCGTCTCTGAGGTCGATATAAGCGAGATTATTGTTGACCGCCCAGTCGTTCTGAACGCCCATCCAGCCGCTGTACATCGCGGCGTCGTTCTCGGCGACGCCCTCGATCGCGGAGATGTAGGAGCCCCATTGGCTGTCGACCATCACAAGCTCTTTGCCCGCGTCGGCGAGAGCCTGCTTGACGGTGGAGAGCGCGTCGCCCGTTTCGCTGATGGAAACGGTCTTATCGAGCAGAACGCCGTCCCATTTTGCGCCCTGAGCGGTGGAATAGGTTTCATTTTTGACAATCAGGCGAATGCTGCCGGATTCGGCTGCCTGAGCGCTGAAAGAGACCGCGCAAACGGATGCTGTGATCGCCGCGGTGAGCAGCAGGGAGCCTGTGGTTTTGGTGAGTTTGTTCATGTGATTTCCTCCGATTTTTTGGGAAAGCAAAGAAAAATGCTTTTCCGATTTACTCAGAAAAGCACAACACGAATAACCGCGCATCAGCGGCTATTATGAATGGCTGCGCTTCTTCTTGTCCAAGAATGCAAATCCAAGGCAATGCGGAAGCGATCTGACTGATGGCGGATGCCAAACACAGTAATGACAGTTGCTGCGGATTCTCACCGCATTCTCTATTACATTCCGAAGTGTCGGAAAAACGCAAAGCCTGTAAATTTATATGGTAAGTATAACACACAAATCGGCTGCCGTCAATGCTTTTGGCGGCGCAGCTTGTCAAAGGGCAGCTGCACGAAAATGACCGAGCAGAACATGATGACACAGCCGAGAATCTGAACGGCGGACATACTCTGATCCTGCGTCAGAAAACCCATGCGCCATGCGAAGTAGCTCGCGACTGCGGAAATGACGGATTCCATGCTCATGATCAGGGCGGCGACCGTCGGGTTGAAATTCTTCTGACCGATGATCTGGAGCGTATACGCCACGCCGCTCGACATGATGCCCGTATAGAGAATCGGGATAGCGCCCTGCGTGAGCTGTTCCCATGTTGGCTGCTCAAAAAACAGCGCGATCACGCCGCAGGTCAGGGCGCAGACAAAGAACTGGATGCAGGAGAGCAGCACGCCGTCCGTTTTCGGTGAAAAGCAGTCGATGATCAGGATGTGAATCGCGAAGAAAACAGCGCAGATAAAGACCAGCAGATCGCCGAGCGAGAGCGAGAGCGACTCGGTGATGCAGAGCATATAGAGTCCGACAACCGCACCGACCGCGCCGATCCAGACCGTGAAGTGACACTTCTTGCGGAGAAGCAGCCCGAAAATCGGCGTAAGAATGATGTAAAGCGTGGTAATAAACCCTGCCTTGCCGACGGTGGTGTATTTGACGCCGTACTGCTGGAACATCCCCGCGGTCGCGAGCGCGAGCCCGCAGCAAACGCCGCCGATGACGGTGATTTTCTTATCGATCGGTTTGACCTCTCCGCCGAATACCGCAGGTTTTTTGAGCCGCAGCAGCACGAGCGGAATCAGCACCAGACATCCCAGCAGATTGCGGGAAGCATTGAAGGTGAACGGCTGCATGTAATGGTTGCCCATCGACTGGAACACAAAGGCGACGCCCCAGATGACTGCGGTCAGCGACAGGCAGAAGCTGCTTTTGAAATTGTTGCTTTTGTTCATGATCTCTACCCCTTTTTCTCGGATTATTTTAACACAAAACAGCGGCAAACGCAACCGTTTCCCAAAAGCTGCGCACAAAGACCGACAAGCGGAATAAAATAGAAAACAAGGGTGATAAAGATGGACGAAATCATCAGGCTGAGCGAGCTGCCCGCGGGCTGCAGCGCGATCGTGGAAGAGGTTCACTGCGCGGAGTATCTGCGCAACCGCGTGTTGGATATGGGGATTATCAAGGGCGCTGAACTCAGCACGGTTCTGCGTGCGCCCTTTGGCGACCCTGTTGCGTATGCGGTCAAGAATACCCTGATCGCGCTGCGCAGGCGCGACAGCCGCGAAATACTTGTGAGGTGGCGTCATGAATGAAACACAGGCGGATTTTCGGGTGGTGCTCGCGGGCAATCCGAATGTCGGGAAAAGTACGATATTCAACGCCCTGACAGGGCTGCATCAGCATACGGGCAACTGGACGGGAAAGACGGTTTCGGTTGCGGCAGGATTCTTTTCAATAGATAACAAGCGGATAGAGCTGACCGACCTGCCGGGCACATATTCGATGACCGCGTTTTCCGAGGAGGAGAACGTGACGCGCCTGTATCTGGAGAGCGCGCAGGCGGATTGCGCCGTGATCGTGATCGATTCCAATGTGATTGAGAGGAACCTCAGCTATGTGCTGGAGGTGTTGGCTCTCCAAAAAAAGGCGGTGCTCTGCCTGAACATGAGCGACGAGGCTGAGAAAAAGGGCATCGTCATCGACGCAGAAAATCTGTCTGCTTTGTTGGGGATTCCCGTGATCAAAACCTGCGCCGTCAAAAAGGCAGGCGTCAGGGAGCTGAAACGGACGATTCTCGAAGTCTGCGACGGCACAAGGAGCTGCTCGGCGGAGAGTGCGCCCGAAATCGCCTCGAATCACGGCGCAGAGGCGTATCTTCTCGCGCAGCGCAGCAAGGCGATCTGCGCGGAGTGTGTGACAGATGTTTCGTCAAAGAAATCAGCGGGCAGGCTTGACAGGATCCTGACCTCAAAACGAACCGGAATTCCGCTCATGCTGCTGCTGTTTTTGCTGCTGTTCTGGTTGACGGCAGTCGGCGCGAACTATCCGAGCGAATGGCTTGGTATGCTGTTCGGAAGGGTCAAGGAATGGCTTTCTTTGTTGTTTGAATGGCTGGACGCGCCCGCGTTTCTGACGGGGCTGCTGATAGACGGCGTATACACCACGCTTTCGTGGGTCGTGTCCGTGATGCTGCCGCCGATGGCGATCTTCTTTCCCCTGTTTGCTCTGCTGGAGGATTCAGGCTATCTGCCGCGCATCGCGTTCAACCTTGACGCGGTATTTGCACACTGCGGCGCACACGGCAAGCAAAGCCTGAGCATGGCGATGGGACTCGGCTGCAACGCCTGCGGGGTGACGGGCTGCCGCATCATCGAAAGCCCGCAGGAGCGGACGATCGCGATTCTGACCAACAACCTTATGCCCTGCAACGGTCGTTTCCCGATATTGATCGCGATGATCCTCATGTTCTTTTCAAGCGCGGGCTTCGGCTTGTCGGCGTCGCTCGAAGCGGCGCTGCTGATGGTTCTGATCCTGACCTGCTGCGTGCTGCTGACTTTAGGCGTGTCAAAGCTGCTGTCGAAGACGATTGTCAAGGGCGCGTCCTCGGGTTTTGCATTGGAGCTTCCTCCCTACCGCAAGCCGCAGATATTGAAAACCATCGGACGCTCGCTGCTTGACAGGGCGCTGTTTGTGCTGGGCAGAGCGGTCATTGTGGCGGCGCCCGCGGGCGCGGTCATATGGCTCTGCGCCAATATCGATATCGGCGGTCAGTCCGTTCTGAAAATCTGCGCGGACTTTTTTGATCCGTTCGGCAGGTTCATCGGGCTGGACGGCGTTGTGGTCATGGCGTTCCTTCTCGGCTTTCCCGCGAACGAGACCGTCATCCCCATCATGCTGATGGCGTATCTGTCCAGCGGCGTGATGACGGATTATTCGGGCTACGGCGAGCTGCTTTCTTTGCTTTCGGCGAATGGCTGGACGTGGACGACAGCGGTTTGCATGTGCGTGATGACGGTGCTGCATTTCCCCTGCTCCACCACCTGCCTGACGATCAAAAAGGAAACGGGCAGCCTGAGACAGACGCTTCTTGCAGCGGCAATTCCGACAGTTTTGGGAATATGCTTCTGCGCCCTGATTGCGGCAGTATCGAGAATTCTCGCATAAAAAAGTGCTCCCCTAACGGGGAGCATTCCTTTTAAGCCAGCTGCAGCACCTGAATGAGCAGAATCCAGCTCAGTCCGTAATAGGTCACGACCGCGACAAGGTCGTTGATGGTCGTGATCAGCGGACCCGAGGCGACAGCGGGGTCAATCTTGATTTTTTTGAAGAACAGCGGGATCATCGTGCCGACCGCGCTGGAAATAACCATCGCGACAAGCAGCGCGATGCCGATGCAGCCGGAAACGGAAAAGGCGAAAAGCGCGTCCTTTCCCTTGAAGAACAGAATATAAAGACCGACAAAGATAATGGAAATCACGCCGAGGATCATACCGTTGAAGAAGCCGACGCGGGTTTCCTTGACAAACAGGCGCATCTTTTGCTTGAAGGTCAGGGTTTCGTCTGTGAGGACGCGGATGGTGACCGCGAGCGACTGGGTGCCGACGTTACCTGCCATGTCGAGAATCAGCGACTGGAATGCCATAATCATCGTCAGCTGCGCGACGACATGCTCAAACGCGCCGACGACAGTGGAAACAACGATGCCCAGTCCGAGCAGGGCGAGCAGCCAAGGCATTCTTTTGCGGATGCTTTGCAGCAGCGGTTCGTGCAGATCCTCCTCCGCGGTCAGACCGGCGAACTTGACGTAGTCCTCACCCATCTCCTCGTCGATGACCTCGATGACGCTCTGCGCGGTGATGACGCCGAGAAATTTGTTATTGTTGTCGAGGACGGGAATCGACGCCTCGGAGTAGTCTTTGAGCTGTTCAATGCAGTCGTCAATGGTTTCCTGCGCGTAGAGATACGGGAAGGAGGTCGCGGTGATGGAATCGAGCGTCGCGCCTGACTTGGCGGTGATCAGATCCTTGAGGTCGATCGCGCCGTAAAATTCCTCGTTTTCGTCAATCACAAAGATGGTGGCGATGTTGTCGTTCTCCTCCGCCTGAGAGACAAGCGCCTCCATCGCCTCGCGGATGGTCAGGTTCTCGCGGATGACGATGCAGTTTGTCGTCATTCTGCTGCCGATCTCGTCCTCGTCAAAGGACGCAATCAGGCGGATGTCGTTGCGGATCTCAGGGCTGAGCGCCTCGATAATCAGCGAGCGTTTGTCCTTTTCGATTTCTTTCAGGATATCGGCAGCGCTGTCTGTTTCCATCTCGGACATGACGGCGGCAGCCTTTTTCAGATCCATCTCGTTGACATAAATGCTCGCGTCCTCCGCCTCAAGGTGCTCCAGCGCGTCGGCGAGCATATCGGGCAGGCAAAGGCGGTACAGCTTTTTGCGTTCCTGCAGATTGAGCCGCTCCATGACCTGCGCAATATCGTTGCCGTGGTAATCCTCAAGCATGCTCTGCGCCGCCTTCGGCGAGTAGCTGCCGCGGATGATTTTGATAATTTCGTTTTCGTAGTCGGGACGTTCCACCGTCAGGGTGTCGTCATATTGAACCGTAGGTTTGCTATCTGTGGACATTTGAATTCCTCCGTTTTTCTTGAAGTCGTCAGAAGTCAATAGAAACGGTTAAACAGAAAAAACCTCCGTGCAACACAGGTTACACGGAGGCGGTTATCATACATAAATCAGCGCAACAACGTGACGAACAGCCGCGACGGGTTCGTTTGAGCGCAAGGATGCCTGAGGATACCATTTCCGCATAACCAATAACTATCGCCGTTTGTCACTTCGTTCACCTCTCTTTATGGTTGGAATCGTGCAAAATATATTATAGCACTTCCGTACATGGATGTCAATTCATTGTTCGGGTTCCCGATACATATTCTGTGCCGGGAACGGGCGGATTGCCCGACTTCGCCTGAACCAGCTCAGAGCAGGTCACCAGCTGGTAGCCTTCCTCGAGAAGCTTGGGAATAATTCTGTCCAGCGCGTCCGCGGTGCTGTCATAGATCTCGTGCATCAGGATGATGTCGCCGTCCTTGACCTTGCCGATGACGCTGTCATAAACGGCGTTGGCGTCGCGGGAGTTCCAGTCCTCGGTGTCGATCGTCCAGTAGTAGGCTGCCATGCCCTCATTTTTGAGCTCGTTGAGGATTGTCTCGGTGGTCATACCGCCGGGAGAGCGGAACGCCGTCACCTTAGCGCCGTCGGCAATCTGGTTGATTGCGTCGGTGCAGCGCTTGATGTCGTCGGCGGTGACGTTCTCACCGTAATGGGTGTGATCCCATGTGTGGTTGCCCAGCTCCATGCCGAGGCTCGCCTTGCGCTTGATATTATCGGGATACTGCGTCGCGTTATAGCCCACCATAAAGAAGGTGCCGCGCGCGCCGTATTTCTGCATGATGTCGAGTATTCTCTCGCAGGACGCGACGTCGCTGGGACCGTCGTCAAATGAGAGCGCGACCAACGGCTTGGTGGAGTCGATGGCGCCTGCCTTGAAGGTCGGCGAGGAGGTGTCCACATCCAGCGTGTCGCTGAAAACGCCGACGAGCTTTTCCTCTCCCGCGGAGAGGAAGGAGGCGACTCTGACCGTATATTTGACAGAGGTGTCGAGATTGGGAATCTCGCGCTTGTTTTCGTCTTTTGAATTGATAATAATGGCGTCTGACTCGGCAAAATCCTCGGCGTCTGCTTTTTTGATGTCCACGCGGTAGCCGTTTGCCTTTTCGTTCTTTGTCCATTCCAGCTGCATCGTGCCTTTATCGTCGAGCGAGCTGCGGGTGATTTCGGGTTTTTCGGGCAGGGTGCAGATGTTTTCGAGCGGGATGACCTCGGGACTCTCGGTATCTTCATAGTACGCCTTCACGCAGAAATTGTAAATCGTCGCCTGTTCCAGATCGCCCACGGTGCAGGTGACGGTGTCGGCGCCCTCAACGGAGGTGGCTTTGGAATAGCCGTCCGCGCCGCTTTGCATGATATAGATGTTATAGCCCTCTGCCCTGCCGAGCTTATCCCACGTAAGCGAAACAGAGGTGTCGGTGACCTCGGTCGCCTTGATGTTTTCAATGATGGTGGAATGCGGAATAAAGAGGTTGACGATTCCCACGATCAGCAGAATAAAGAGCAGCAGGATGAGCAGCGCGCCCGAAACCATCATAATGCGGATTCTGGTGCGCCTTCTGTGAGAGCGCTTGGAAGGTCGTTTTGCGGGCGGCCGCCTGCGGACGTCGCGGCGGTGATCGGTTCCGACGTCATCCGAAAAGATGTCGAAATCATAATCCTTGTTTGAATAATTGTCTTTCATAAACTTCCCCATTACTTCATGCAGATAATTCAGGGATGAATCCCTGATAATGCGTAAAATCGGACGGCTCCATCTCCCTTATGCGCTCCAAACGCAAAGAGCCGCCTGAAACATTTCTATTATATCATATTTATTACAATAAAATCTACTGTTTTTCCACATTTTTCAACAGGTTAAAAAATTGTAATCACATAAAGCCTGCCCGCGATGACATCGCGGGCAGGCTTTTAGAATCCCAGCAGTTGCTTTTTTTTGCAATTGAATTCCTCCTCGGTGAGAAATCCCTGCTGCTTCAGCTCGGCGAGCTTGCGGATTTCATCCGCGACGAGCGTGTTCGGAGCGGGCTGGTGAACAGGAGGTCTTTGCTGCACGGGCTGCTGCACAGGAGGTCTTTGCTGCACGGGCTGCTGCACAGGAGGTCTTTGCTGCACGGGCTGCTGCTGTCCCGATTCCGCCCAATCAACGGCTTTGTCGACGCCCTTTTTTCCGCTGTTGATCAGCGTTTTTCCCAAGTCGCGGAACGCGTGACCCAGCTCGGATCCCGTATTTTTCCAAGAGTTTTTCAAATTTGACATGCTATCATCTCCTTGTCAGGCGCACTTTATCAGAAATCATTGAACATAAATTCCGCCCAGTAATATTGGCTCATGTATTCGTTGGCGTAGGCGTTGACCGCGCCCGCGTCCAGCTCGGCAAAGCGGTAGTAGTCGCAGTCGAGTGTGTTGACATTGACCGCAAGGCTGTTGTAGCTTTTGTGAACCGCTTTTTCCGCGCCGACCTTTTTGAGCGATTTCATCATGGCGGAAACCAGCGTCTGCAGATAGCCCTGCTGCTTTTTGTCATATGGCTCGTCCTCAAACAGCGCGGCGCCGATCTCCTTGATCGTGCAGGAGCTGCCGTGGCGGTGCACCAGATAGGCAAAGATCTCCTTGGAGCGGCTGCGCTCAAAGTGAACGGGCTTTCCGTCGGGCGTGAACACATCGAAATTGCCGAAGCACTGCACCTTGAGGAGCGCGTTGTCCTTCGGGACGATCGGGAATCGCAGGTCGTCGAGCTCCTTTGCGATGTCCTCCGCCGTAACAGGCTTCATGATATAGCCGCTCGCGTGGAGGCGCATGGCGTCGCCCGTGTATTCGCTGAAGCCCGTGACGAAGATGATATTCATTTTCGGGTTGACTTCCTTCAGCTTCTTGGCAAGCTCCACGCCGTTCATGCCTCTCATGTGGATATCCAGAAAGGCGATGTCGCAGCCGT
>JAEEGL011496150.1_pt1 | contig 14204 bp, 11 predicted proteins | sample 9134231 | NCBI WGS metagenome assembly JAEEGL01 (sample SAMN16246548, study PRJNA631951) | gut metagenome | biome: gut microbiome; feature: rumen; material: fiber-attached | host: Bos | place: Iran: Karaj | collected 2018-10 | reverse complement strand
GGCGGTCGTGTTATCTTCTCTGTTATGAAGGTTGGCGGTATCAGAAGAGATGTTCCTGATGAGATGCTCAAGGATTTCTATCAGAGAATTGTTAAGATGGAAGAGGATCTTAAGGTTATCGCTAAGCCATTTCTCAACGATATGGCAGTTCAGACAAGACTTCGCGGCGTTGGTGTTCTTACAGCAGAGCAGGCTGATGCTCTTGGATGTGCAGGACCATTCCTTCGCGCCAGCGGTATAGCAAGAGATATCCGTAGCACCGGATACTGCGCATACGGCGATGTAGATTTTGAGCCAATTATCAGTACTGAGGGAGATTCCTATGCACGTACTGAGTGCCGTATTAAGGAAATTTTCCAGGCATTTGATATCATCAAGCAGCTTATAGACAAGATGCCTTCCGGAGATATCGATGTTCCTGTAAAGGGCTTCCCTAACGGCGAATATATGATGAGAATTGAGCAGCCAAGAGGCGAGGCTCTTTACTATGTAAAAGCTAACGGAACTAAGTTCATAGACAGAATGAGAGTCCGCACTCCCACATTTGCAAACCTTTCAGGTCTTGTTGAGACTCTTAAGGGTTGCGACCTTGCTGATGTACCGATTCTTGTTCTTACTATCGATCCTTGTATCAGCTGTACTGAAAGATAAAGAAATGGAGATTTGATATGGCACTTGTAAGTTTTAAGAATACTATTCTTCATAATCTTGTATCAAAACCCAAGACAAGAAGGGTTGAAAAAGAGTATCCGGCAGGTACAAGAGGACATGTAGAAAATGATATGGATCTGTGCGTGCTTTGTGGTCTTTGTTCAATCAAATGCCCGACACACGCAATTACAGTAGATAAGGCAGCAAAGACCTGGTCTATCATGCCCATGAGTTGCATTCAGTGCAGATGCTGTGTTGATAACTGCCCTAAGAAATCTCTTTCAATGGGACTTCGTTTCCAGGAGCCCGGTGAAGAGAAGGTTACCAAGACCTTTAAGCTTTCAGAGAAAGCTATAGCTGCTCAAGAAGCACTTATGAAGGCAGCAAAAGAGCGTGCTGCAGCCGCTGCAGCTGCAAAAGCAGCCCAGGCCGCTCAGGGTGGTGCTCAGGCCGCAGCTCCTGCAGGTCAACCGGCACCTGCTCCCGCTAAGCCAGCTGATGCTCCGGCAACAGCTAAGCCTGAGGAGAAATAATTAAAGCAAAAACCGATGGCTATGCATAATGCATAACTATCGGTTTTACTGTTTAAAGACCTATGAAATGTATTATAAGTGTTATTGGTGCGGTTCAAGGCGTAGGTTACAGGCCCTTCGTACTAAGAAAAGCAACTGAATACGGCATAAATGGATATGTAAAGAATTTAGGAGCATCCGTGGAAATCCTTGCAGTCGGAAGAGAAGCAGATGTTCTTTCTTTTGTTGAGCTTTTAAAGAACGAAGGCCCTGTTGGATCAATTATTTTAGATGTTAAATATGAAATTATTTCTGATAAAGGTTTAAATGATAGGTCTTTTGATGAGGATTTTAAGACTTATATTGATACAAAGGATTTTAGAATAATTGATAGTGGTGATATTGAACTGAAGGAACTTCCTGTATTTCTTCCAGATATCGGAATATGCGATGATTGTATGGAAGAAATGCTTGATCCTAAGGACAGAAGATATAGATATCCTTTGATAAGCTGTGCCGGTTGCGGGCCAAGAATAAGCATTCTGAATAAGCTTCCATATGACCGTGAAACCACCACCATGGAAGATTTTAAAATGTGTCCTGTGTGTCAAAAGGAATACAAAATTGGACGAAGAACTTATGCACAGACTATTTCCTGCCATGACTGCGGACCTCAGATGCTTTTTGAATATCCATCAGAAGTGGGCAAGGAAGCGATTATTTTAAAGGGCGATGAGGCAGTAAGAACCGCTGAAAAATTTCTTTTAGAAGATAAAATTATTGGCCTTAAAGGTATTTCAGGTTACCAGCTTATAGGAAGACCAAACAATGCTTCTGCTTTAAAAATAAGACAGATAAAGGGCAGAGAAAAGAAGCCTTTTGCTGTGATGTTTTCTGATATTGACAGTATAAGGGAATACTGTCAATGTAACGAGGAAGAAGAAAAGCTATTAAAGTCTTCTCCAAGACCGATTGTTCTTTTGGAACGAATAAAAGAATTTGACTTCGAAGTATGCAAAGACAGCCGCTATATTGGAGCATTTCTTCCTTCAAGCGGAATACACAGGCTGCTGACTGATGCCGCCGGTCCTCTAATTGTGACCAGCGCAAATATCTCTGATGAGCCAATAGAAATAGCCGATGAATTATTTAGGGCGAAATTTATTACAAGCGGAAAAGTTGATGGAATGCTTTATCATGAGAGGAAGATAAATGTTCCTCAGGATGATTCCGTTGCCTTTGTCACTAAGCTTTCGGGCCATGATTACAAAACTTCTTATATCAGACGCTCAAGAGGATATGTTCCGCTTCCTGTTCTATTAAAGAAAAGAGAGAAGTCTGAATTATCTGTCCTCGCTCTTGGAGGCGATCTTAAGAATACATTTTCTTTTGGAAAAAATGACAAAATAATACCATCTCCATACATTGGAGATTTAAAAGATTATAATACACTTCTTAATCAGAATAATGTTCTGAATAGGTTTTCAGAGATTTTCAGATTTACACCGAATTTAATTGTATGCGATATGCATCCTTTATATGAGTCGACGCGAATTGCAAGAGACATCTCTGAAAAGAAGATGCTGCCTATTTTAAAGGTTCAACATCATCATGCTCATATTCTTTCAGTTATGGCTGAAAACTCCTTAAATAGCTGCATTGGAGTTGCATTTGACGGCACAGGCTATGGAACAGATGGTAATATCTGGGGCGGAGAATTCCTATACTGCAACAGGGATAGCTATGATAGAAAAGGGCATCTTTCCTATGTTAAGCTCTGCGGAGGAGATATTGCTCCAAAGAACGCAAGACAGGTGAAGGAATGCTACGAATATGCCTTGTCAAAAGAAGCTCCTCCTATAGTAAAATCAGCCCTTGAAAATAGTATTGGAACATTTTTTACATCCAGTGTGGGGAGGCTCTTCGACTGTGTTGCTTCTCTCCTTGATATAAAGCACGAGAATTCTTTTGAGGGAGAATGTGCAACATTACTTGAAAGTAAGGCCTGGGAGTGTTTGACTAAAGATTCAAAAGAAACTGTTCCAACTCTTGAAACTACTATAGACTTTTGTGATGGTCAGTATATAATAGACCAAATAAAGCTTTTTAATGATATAAGAGAATTAAAAGAATCAAAAGCTTACTCAGAAGAAACAATATCACTGGCTTTTCATTATGCGCTTTCTGATAATATCAATAAAGTATGCAAATTATTAAGAAAAGATACCGATGAAGAAAAAGTATGTCTCTCCGGCGGAGTTTTTGCCAACAGGCTGCTTCTACAAAGAACAATAGAAGAGCTCTCTGAAAATGGATTTAAAGTTTACACAAATGAAATTGTCCCCTCCGGAGATGCCGGAATTTCCTTGGGCCAGGCCTATTACGGCTTGTTACATGGAAAAGAGTGATATTTTTGTTATTTAGAAAGGATTTTTTATGTGCGTAGCAATACCGGGAACAATAATCGAACTTGATGGCACAAAGGCCAAGGTTGATTTTAATGGAAACGTAGTTAATGCTGAGGCAGGACTTGTGGATGTTAAAATAGGTGATAAGGTTTTGGTCCATGCAGGTCTAATAATTCAGACTATGGACAGCAAGATGGCTGACGAAATGGACGAACTTTTTAGAGAAATCGAAGGGCTTAGCATCTGATATGACAGATTTTGATATAAAGACAATTGTTAAGGCATTAAAGGAATATGATGGTGAAGAAGTACGCATAATGGAAGTATGTGGTACCCATACGGCTGCAATTTCAGAAAATGGTATTCCTTCGATGCTTTCACCGAAAATCAAACTTATTTCAGGCCCTGGATGTCCCGTTTGTGTAACTGTTACAGCAGTTATCGACAAATTAGTGGAACTTTCCATGGCTGATAATACCACAGTTCTTACTTTCGGAGACCTTATAAGGGTTAAGGGGACTGATAAATCCCTTGCGGATGCAAAGGCTGAGGGCGCCAGTGTTCAGATGGTATATTCCCCGATGGAAACAATTAAGCTGGCAAAGTCAAATCCTGATAAAACCTTTGTTTTTGCTGCAATTGGCTTTGAGACCACAACACCGGTTTATGCCATGGTTTTGGAAGAAGCTCAGAAAGAAAATGTATCAAATCTAAAGCTTCTTACATCCCTAAAGACAATGCCTGAAGTTATCAGGTGGGTTGTAAATAATGGAGGCGGAGTGGACGGCTTTATTGCTCCAGGCCATGTGGCTGCTGTAACCGGCAGCAATATTTTTAAGGAACTTTCTGACGAACTTGGAATTCCTTTTGTGGTATCAGGTTTTGAAGGAAATCAGCTTCTTATGACTATCTATGCTCTTGTTTCCATGAAGGGGAAAAAGGGAATCAGAAATCTCTACAGAAGCGTTGTTACAGATGAAGGAAATATAAAAGCAAAGGAACTTGTAGACAAATATTTTGAGCCTTCCGATGCTTCATGGCGCGGAATGGGAACCATAAAGGGCTCGGGAATGATTCTTCGCAAGGAATATCGCTCTTTTGATGCGGGCAGCATCGGCCTTGATGAGGATCATATGCCAAAAGGGTGTTCCTGTGCCAGTGTCCTTGTCGGAAAAGTAAAGCCCTATGAATGTCCTTTATTTGGCAAGACCTGCACTCCCGATAACGCACACGGAGCCTGCATGGTATCGACTGAAGGAAGCTGCTACAACTATTTTGTTTCAGGTAGAAGATAAGTAATATTTTTGATTAAAGGAATAAGAAAAATGAAGATCACAATGGCTCACGGAAGCGGTGGAGAATCCACTTCCAGGCTTATTTCAGAAGTTTTTGGAAAACATTTTAAAAACGAATATTTGGATAAACTTGAGGATTCAGCAGTTGTTCCCGGAAACGGAAGATTAGCTGTAACAACAGACAGTTTTGTTGTAACTCCAATAATCTTTCCTGGTGGAAATATCGGAAGACTTTCTGTTTGCGGAACTGTAAATGATCTCCTTATGAGCGGGGCAAAGCCCATGTACCTTACCTGTGGCTGCATTCTTGAAGAGGGTCTTGATATTGAAGTTCTGGATAAAGTTATAGAATCCATGGCTGAGACCGCTAAAGAGGCCGGGGTTAAGATAATCACCGGTGATACAAAGGTTATTGAAAATAAGGGCGGTGAACCCGGTCTTATTATTAACACCTCCGGTGTTGGATTTATCGAAGATAATCTTGATGTTCCCGGGCCATTCAAGCTTCAGGATGAGGACAGCATCATTATATCCGGAAATCTTGGTGACCATCATGCTGCGATTCTTGGCACAAGAATGGGAATTGAAACAAAAATAGAATCCGATAATGCTCCTCTTTGCGAAATGGTAGGTAAACTGCTTGATAACGGTATAAGAGTTCATGCCATGAGAGATGTAACAAGAGGGGGCCTTGGAACTGTTCTTAATGAGTTTAGTTCTGCTTCTAAATGTAATATTGAACTATATGAGGAAGAACTTCCTGTATCTGCAGCAGTAAAAGATTTTTGCGGAATTCTGGGCCTTGATCCGATGTATATGGGAAATGAGGGCAAAATGGTTCTTTCTGTCCATAAAGATGATGCAGATAAAGCTCTTTTGCTGATAAAAGAATCCAGATATGGAGAAAATGCCTGTATTATAGGCAAAGTAAGCAAAAATGATGCTGAGGCCGATATAAATAATGTGGTACTATGCACTAAAATCGGAGGAAAACGTGTCATTGGTTTAATGTATGGAGAGGGTCTTCCAAGAATCTGCTAAATGTTGTACAATAGGTTTTGACTTATTACCCGGATGTATTTTTTGTTTAAAAGAAAGTAGTATTCATATGGAATTTAAGAGAATAAATAAAGATACAGTAACATGTATCATAACTGAAGATGATATGGATGAGCAGGGAATCAAGCTCGAAGATCTTTTTGAAAAGAAAAAAGAAGCTATGGATTTTCTGCACGATGTCATGAGAAAGGCTGAGGAGGAAGTTGATTATAAGCCAACCGGTTCATTCATGCCGATGCAGATCACCGTACTTCCCGATCATTCAATTTCACTTACATTGTCAGAAAATGCTTCGGCATCTTTTGGAGAGATTTTAAGAAATCTCACAGAAAAGGCCGGAATCAAGCTTCCTAAGAACGTTCTTGAAGATCTTGGTGAGACTGTGGATGAGGAGAGAATTAACAGGTTGAATGAATACCTCAAAAATCTCAAACAGCTCACAAATAATGTAAAGAACATAATGGATGAGTCCGGAATTCCCGGTGATAATAAAAAATCAGATAAGATTCCTGTCAATCAGGGGGCAACAATAGAAGATGGCAAGAAGAAAGCGGCCATGATCTCTAATGGCGCAAGAAAAACTTCTGTTTCTCCGGAAGATAAAGCTGCCAGAGACCTTGACAGACTAAAGTTCCACGAATATGTTTTCACATTTGGTGACATCAGAACTGTGATATCTTTCTGTGATAAGGCTCCTAAGGATCTTAAGATTGAAAGTTCTCTTTATAAGAACGAGGCAGATGGCAAATACTACCTGGATCTTATACGAAAAGATGAGGATCCTAAGTTATTTGCAGCTCTTTTCACCATGGCATATGAATTTGGACATTTCCAGGCAACTAACCAGAGTGTTATCGCGCATTATAAGGAAAGCTTCAACTGCCTTATAAAGGATGATGCAATTGCTAAACTTGCAGGAGTATAAATAAGAAGGAACGGTTTGGATATTTCTGAACCGTTCTTTTTACAAGAGAATTTACAATGCGATTAAATCAGTATATTGCTTCTTGTGGCATCTGCTCAAGGAGAGAAGCTGACAAGTTAATAAGTGCAGGAAGAGTCAAGGTCAATAATGGACCTGTAACTGCAGGCCTACAGGTTAATGATGGCGATAGCGTTACTCTTGATGGCAAAGAAATTAAGCTCCAGGGAAAGAAGGTTGTTCTTGCCTACTATAAACCTGTTGGAGTTGTATGCACCGAGAAGGATGAACATGCTGACAGAACGGTTACGGATGAGATAAACTATCCTGTAAGAGTAACTTATGCCGGAAGGCTGGATAAGGATAGCGAAGGGCTTCTTATTCTTACCAATGACGGACATCTCATTAATGCAATGATGAAGGGTGCCAATAAGCACGAGAAGGAATATGAAGTAGTCGTAGATAAAAAGATTACCGGAGATTTCCTTAACAGAATGGCAAATGGTGTTTATCTTGAAGAACTGGATAAAACCACCAGGGGTTGTAAGATTTCAAGAACCGGCCCGGATGCTTTCAGGATCATACTCACTCAGGGACTTAACCGTCAGATAAGGCGCATGTGTGAAGCCCTTGGCTATAAAGTTAAAAAGCTAAAGAGAGTCAGGGTTATGACGGTAAACTTATCTGATTATAGCTTAAAGCCCGGTAAGTTTGTCGCTTTATCTGATGCAGAGATGGCAAAGCTCTACAAAGCTGCCGGTATAAAATAAATAATTGGTTGGGGATGGGGAAAATGGCTGATAATAAGGCTGAAATCAAAAAAGAATACGATGAGCTTGTAAAGACTATCAAGCATCATATGGACTTATATTATAATCAGGATGAACCTGAAATCTCGGATTATGAGTATGACATGCTAATGCAGCGCCTAAAAGAGATTGAAAGGGACAATCCTGATTTTGTTATGCCTGATTCTCCCAGTAAGATAGTGGGAGGAACGGCAAAGAGGGAAGCAGGAGTAAAGATTACTCATAATGTTCCCATGCTTTCAATTGAGGATGTTTTTACTAAAGAGGCAGTTACAGAATGGGTCTCAAAAGTACATAGTTTGCATCCTGAAGCTCTTTTTTCTGCTGAAATAAAGATCGATGGTCTTTCTATGACTCTGAGATATAGCAGTAAAGATGATGGAAAGCTTCATTTAGATCTGGCTGAGACCAGAGGCGATGGGCTTATCGGAGAAGATGTGACAGCAAATGCGCTGGTTATTCCCGATGTTAAAAGAGTGATCGATCTTCCCTATGAATATCTTGAACTTCGAGGGGAAGTTTATATGGCTCATGAGGATTTTGAGAAGTTCAATGAGCTGCAGGAAAAGCTGGGTAAAAAAACTGCTGCTAATCCAAGAAATCTTGCTGCAGGTACTTTGCGTCAGCTGGATCCTGAGATTACCAGAAGCCGTGGCCTAAAAATGTTCGTATTTAACATACAGGATGGTCCTGTTGAAATCCGCGAATCTCATTGCAAGGGTCTGGATATCCTTGCAGCTGCGGGAGTCCCTGTTGTTGTTCATAAATCCTGTAAAACAGCAGAGGAAGTCATAGCTGCCATTGATGAAATTGGAGCAATGCGTAATGATCTTTCTTTTGACCTTGACGGAGCAGTTATAAAGGTGGATAAAACTTCCTGGAGAGACGATTTCCCTGCAGGCAGCAAATATTCCAGCGGTCATATTGCATATAAGTATCCTCCAGAGGAACGTGTTATAGAAATGGATGAGATTCTGGTGGATGTGGGTAGAACCGGAAAGCTTACATTTACCGGCAGCTTCCATGATCCTGAGACAGGAAAGCCTGCAAGACTCTGCGGTACCAGCGTTTCCAGGGCAACCCTTCACAATCAGGACTATATAAATGAAATGCAGATTGGTATCGGTGGTCATTACAGACTATTTAAGAGCGGAGAAATCATTCCAAAGCTCAATGGCTGTGTTAAAGCTCCTGAAGTGGTATACAAGGCTCCTGAAAACTGTCCCGTATGCGGGGCACCTCTTGTAAGGGAGGAAGATACAGCTGATATCAGATGTATAAATCCAACCTGTCCTGCTCAGGTAACAAGGACCATTGCCTACTTTACCAGCAGGGATGCCATGAATATCATGGGCCTTGGAGATACACTGGTTGAGGCTCTCGTTAATGAAGGCTATTTAAACAGCTATGCAGATATTTATTCCCTTAAAGATCACAGGGATGAACTAATAGAAAAAGGCATTATCGGTAAAGAAAAGAACACAGATAAGCTTCTTGGTGAAATTGAGAATTCAAAAGCTAATGATCCGGTACGCCTTCTTACGGGGCTTGCCATTCGAAATGTAGGTAAATCTACTGCCAGAGAAATCATGAAGCATTTTGACGATCTGATGGATCTTACAAAAGTAACAAAGGATGGCTTTTTACAGATTCCCGATATCGGAGAAACGACTGCTTCTGACCTGTATGAGTTTTTCCATGAGGAGCCCAATCTTAAGATCCTTAACAGAATGAAGGAACTTGGCCTTAATATGAAGGCTGTTAAAGATGAAGATGCTTCGGAAAAGCTTGCCGGTATGACCATTGTTGTGACAGGAACCCTGCCTACCCTTGGAAGAAAGGAAGCAGAGGAGCTTATAGTAAAAAATGGCGGAAAAGCCTCAGGTAGTGTTTCCAAAAAAACCAGCCTTGTTCTTGCGGGAGAAGCTGCAGGAAGTAAACTGACAAAAGCAAACGAGCTTGGTATTAAAGTAATTGATGAAGCTGAATTTCTTAATATGATAAAGTAACTGATAATAGGAGAAAAATAAGATGCCAATTAAAATTCAAAATGATCTTCCGGCAAGAGAAATACTTGAACAGGAGAATATTTTTGCAGTAGATGAGAACAGAGCCCTGCATCAGGATATCCGTTCCCTTGAGATCTGCATCTTAAATCTCATGCCTCTTAAGGAAGATACTGAGCTTCAGCTTCTTCGCAGTATGTCAAATACACCGCTTCAGATTGATGTTTCATTCATGCAGATGAGCTCACATCATTCCAGCAACACATCGCCCAACCACTTAAACAGGTTCTATAACAACTTTGATGAATTAAAGGATAAGACCTTTGACGGACTTATCATCACAGGTGCACCTGTAGAGCAGATGCCCTTTGAAGACGTTGATTATTGGAAAGAGCTCTGTCAGGTTTTTGAATGGTCCAAGACTAATGTGACTTCCACGTTCCACATCTGCTGGGGAGCACAGGCAGGTCTCTATTACCATTATGGAATTGATAAAGAGCCTCTTGATGAAAAACTCTTTGGTATTTTTAAGCACAGGGTTATGAATAGAAAAGTGCCGCTGGTAAGAGGTTTTGATGACGCCTTTTATATGCCTCATTCAAGACATACCCAGACACCTACTGAAAAAATACATGAGTGTAAGGATTTAGTCGTACTAGCAGAATCTGATATAGCCGGGATATTCCTTTGCATGAACAGATCGGGAAGCCAGATATTTGTAATGGGTCATGCGGAGTATGACAGATTAACATTAGACTCAGAATATAAGAGAGACCTGTCCAAAGGACTGGATATTCATATTCCCGAGAATTATTATCCTGATAATAATCCTGACAACAAACCTGACCTTCTTTGGAGAAGTCATGCCAATAATCTTTATACCAATTGGCTTAACTACTACGTTTATCAGAATACTCCATATAAGTGGGGACAGATTTTGGATGATGAGAAGATCAAGATGGCACATATGGAGTTGACCAAGAAAATATAATCTAATAATAGAGGTGTCTTATGGATAAAAAGCATAAAACTATTTACACAGTATTTCCTCAGGGCAAACACAAAGTTCTTACCCTCAGTTATGATGACGGAAAAATAACTGACAGAAGAATGATCGATATTTTGAATAAATATGGCATAAAGTGTACCTTCAACTGCAATTCTGGGCTTGAAAAAGCAAATATAAGGACCTATTTCGAGGAGAGAATTCCTCTATCAGAATATAAAACAGTATATAAAGGTCATGAGGTTGCATGTCATACTGTAACTCATCCAACCATTGCAAGATGCCCAAAGGAGCAGATTGTCTGGCAGGTTCTTGAGGATAGAAGAGGACTGGAAGATGCTATGGGAACAACTATACGTGGAATGGCATATCCAAATGGCTCCTATGATGATCAGGTGGTGGATGCTTTGAAGGCTTGCGGAATTGTTCATGCCAGAACTGTAACTTCCACCCATTCGTTTGAAATGCCTACAGATTACCTAAGATGGAATCCCACAGTAAAACATAATGATCCAAAGCTTGATGAATTATGTGATGAGTTCCTTAAGCTTAAAAAGACTCAATATTTTTATATGTTTTATTTATGGGGCCATAGCTACGAATTTGAGAGAGATAACAACTGGGAAATAATAGAAAATTTTTCTAAAAAAATGTCCGGACAGGAGGATATCTGGTACGCAACTAATATAGAAATTGTTGACTATCTTGAAGCCTCAAAACGTGTTCAGATCTCGGTATCAGGTGATTTTGCCTATAATCCCAATGCCATGGATATATGGCTTGAAGTGGACAAAAAGCCTGTCCTTATAAAAGGTGGCACACAGATTTGCTTATAAGTCAAAAACTTGTTTTTTGTCTTTAAATAAGTTAAAATATTATTGTTAGGACGATAATTTTTGACCATGGCATTTAACAAGGAGTAAAATCTATGGGCCTTAATATGGAAAACGAAGATCAGGAAGTAAAGAACGACCTTAAGAAGAAACCCACCAAGAAGACCAAGGAAATGCTTGAAGAAAACGCAAAAAAGATTGAGGAGCTTAAAGCTACTCAAAGTGAGTTGCAGGGTGTTCTTGCAGATCTTGACAGAGAAGAGACAGGTCTTGGAGATCGTTCGGCTCTTAAGATGAAAGTTAATCACAAAAAGTTTGGCGAAGGCCAGGTTGTAAAACATGACGGAAAGTACATCGAAGTAAAATTTGCTGATGTAGTCAAGAAGTTTGTTTTACCGGGTTGTATTGCAGATAAATTCCTTGAAGTAGATGATGCTGAAGTTCTTGATTACTATTCTAAGAGTAATGAAATTCACAAGAAACGTGTGAACACTGAGCTTAAGATTAAATCTGCTGAGTTTGCAATTCAGCGTCATGAAGATGCAATTGAAAAACTTAACTCCAAGCTTAAATAACTAAAAATACTAAAGGCAGCTCGTAATGAGCTGCCTTATTTTTACATAGCTTTCTTCTCGTCATCTACTTTCTTCTGAGCAGTAGAGAGCATAAGTTTAATTCTGTTTAGCTGATTTACTTCAGATGCACCCGGGTCATAATCGATAGCTACAATGTTACATCCCGGATAAAGATGTCTCATCTGTTTAATTACGCCCTTACCAACCACATGGTTTGGAAGGCAACCAAAAGGCTGTGTGCAGACAATATTAGTAGCTCCATCTTTAATTAGCTCAACCATCTCACCTGTTAAGAACCATCCCTCACCGGTCTGATTTCCGATGGAAACAATAGGTTTTGCATATTCTACAATCTTATAGATACTTGTAGGTGGTTCAAAGTGAACTGATTTCTCAAATGCTTTTGTAGCTCCTGAACGGATATTTTCAATTGCCCAGATCGCGCCTCTCATTGCAAGTGCAACTTTCTTTGAAGTGCCAAGTTCCTCTGCCTTATAAATCTGGTTATAGAAGCAGTAGAGCATAAAGTCGATAAGATCAGGAACAACAGCCTCAGCACCTTCAGCTTCAAGGAGTTCAACCAGATGGTTGTTTGCTGCAGGAGCGAATTTTACAAGAATCTCGCCTACAACACCAACTCTTGGCTTAACCTCATCTGTAATTTCAATCCTGTCAAAGTCCTCAATAATCTGTCTGCAAAGCTTTTTAAACTTGAAGAGACTAAGATGCTTACTTGTAACAAATTCCTTTACTACGGGAAGCCATTTTTCATGGCATGCATCAACGCTTCCTTTTACTTTCTCATAAGGGCGCATTCTATAAACACATCTCATGAAGACATCACCAAAGATAGCACCATAGGCAGCTCTTTGAAGCATCTCAAAATTGAGATGGAATCCAGGATTTGCCTCCAGCTTTGAGAGGTTAAGAGAAACAACCGGTATCTGTTCCATGCCGGCCTTCTTAAGGGCTCTTCTTATAAATCCAACATAGTTAGTTGCTCTGCATCCACCTCCGGTCTGGGACATAATAACAGCCGTTTTGTTAAGATCATATTTTCCGGAATGGAGTTCATCCATGATCTGGCCAACCACCCAAAGTGAAGGATAACAAGCGTCATTATTAACGTACTTAAGTCCCATATCGATGGCATGTCTGTTGTCATTCTGCATAACAACAAAATTATAACCACAGGCTGCAAAGGCAGGCTCTAATATATCAAAGTGTATAGGAGACATCTGCGGGCACAAAAGAGTGTAGTTCTTTCGCATATCCTCTGTAAAAAGAACTCTCTTATTTGAGCAATCATGAACAGTTGCCTTCTTGTTTTTCTGCTTACGGACTCTGATGGCAGCAAGAAGAGATCTTACTCTTATTCTTGCACTTCCCAGGTTATTTACTTCATCAATCTTAAGGCAGGTGTATATCTTATCGGAGCCTGAAAGAATATCATTTACCTGATCGGTTGTTACGGCATCAAGGCCACATCCAAAGGAGTTAAGCTGAATAAGATCAAGGTCTTCCCTTGTACGTACAAAGCTGGCTGCAGCATAAAGTCTTGAATGATACATCCACTGATCGGAAACAATAAGAGGTCTTTCAGGATTTCCAAGATGAGAAACACTGTCTTCTGTAAGTACAGCTACGCCGTAAGAGCATATCATATCGGGAATTCCGTGATTAATCTCCGGATCAATATGATAAGGACGGCCTGCAAGGACAATTCCATGCCTTCCGTTTTCTTCCATCCATTTTAAAGTTTCTTCACCCTTAAGCTGCACATCTTTACGAGCAACAGCCATTTCGCCCCAGCCGTCTTTTGCAGCATTTATAATTTCCTCTGCAGGAATCTCAGAAAACTCCTTTACCAAAGCAGAAGTAACTGTCTCAAGATTAGTGAAGGCCATAAATGGGTTTCTGAGCTTTACTTCACCATTTGTAATTGCCTCAACATTATTCTTGATATTCTCGGAATATGAAGTAACAATAGGGCAGTTATAGTGATTGGTTGCTCCTTTAACTTCTTCACGCTCATAGAAAAGACCCGGATAGAAGATGAAGTCAACCTTTTGCCTTATTAGCCATTCCACGTGACCGTGGGAAAGCTTGGCAGGATAGCACTCAGATT
>JAEEGL010371787.1_pt1 | contig 14204 bp, 11 predicted proteins | sample 9134231 | NCBI WGS metagenome assembly JAEEGL01 (sample SAMN16246548, study PRJNA631951) | gut metagenome | biome: gut microbiome; feature: rumen; material: fiber-attached | host: Bos | place: Iran: Karaj | collected 2018-10 | reverse complement strand
TGCGGACAAACAAGATTTTGTCCCTACAAGCGGGGTATACCTAAGGTGTAAAAACAGGGCGTTTTCTTCGGAAACGCCCTGTTTATATTGGAAGCGCGAAAATTCAGCATTTCAGCATATTCAACTTATATAACAAAGCAGGCTGAATTGCAAGCCAAAGGAGGCCGTTTCAGTAATTACAGTTCGGTGATTTTCCCCACGCCGTTGCGATGCAGACGCTTCTCCTTCGGCTGGCCTCCATATTTCAGGGAGCCGACACCATTAACATCGCCAGAGATGCGCTCCGAGGCGAAGCAGACAATGCTGCCCACACCGTTTATCTCAGCCTTCACCTCGTCGGCCTTCAGTTCTTCGGCGCTGATATTGCCCACGCCTTCGCACTCGAAGGATACGGTCTTCGCTACCGTGGTGGCTTGCTACGGGAAGTACCATGACAAGGGGCTCGACATCATCGGCGTCAGTTTCGACCAGAAGAAGGAGGCACGGCCCCATCCACCTGCAACTGAAGGAGGCGCTGGACTATCTGAAATCACAGGTAATAGTGGAGAAGGTGATGAAGGTTCATAACCAAGCAGAAGCCATAAGGGTATATAACTATCCGTATGACGCACTTGAAGAGGTGTTGTGTAATGCCGTGTTTCACAAGTCATGGGATGACCGTAACCCCATTGAAGTGCGCATCAATACGGACAACATAGAGGTGTTCAACATGGAAGGCCCAATGCCTCCGCTGACACAGGCCGACATGCAGAAGGAGCGCGTGGCAAGCCGTAACTACCGCAACCGCCGTATCGGCGACTTCCTGAAAGAACTGCGTTTTACGGAAGGACGCTCTACGGGATTCCCAAAGATTCGCCGTGCCTTGCGGTTGAACGGTTCGCCAGAGGTGAGGTTCGAAACGGATACCAACAACTCATACTTCCTGGCACATCTTAACATACACCCTGCCTTTGTTGGCCTCGACACCCTAAACAGAAGTATCGGCTGACGGATAAGGGAAAGAATTTCCTAAGGATTGCTAGATTTGCACATGAAGAGTGATAGGTTTTCACAGTTTTCTTTGGCAGAAAGAAAAAAAATGTGTACTTTTGCAGACATGGAGAATTATCAATATCATATTTTTTCCCCGTATCGCGTTTGCCCGTTAGGTGCTCACGTGGATCATCAGCATGGACTGGTGACGGGATTTGCCATTGACAAAGGCGTTGACCTTTGGTTCAATGTGAGAGACGATGCACATGTGCATCTGGTGTCAAAGACTTTTGAAGGCGAGGTGGACTTTGATATCAACCAGCCGTCACAAGTAAAGGAAAGGCATTGGGGCGACTATGCCCGCGGTGCCAAGTATGCGCTGAAGAAGCGCTTCGAACTGCGACTTGGCATCGAGGGCGTTATCCAAGGCTCGCTGCCCGTAGGCGGCCTGTCGTCGTCGGCTGCCGTGCTCATTGCCTACGTGATGGCTTTTGCCAAGGCCAACGACATCACGCTGCAGCCTTTCGAGGTGGTGAAGATTGCATCGGAGGCCGAGCGCGAGTATATCGGGCTGAACAACGGCTTGCTCGACCAGGCCTGTATCGCCTTAGGACGCAAGGACGGCCTGCTGTTTCTCGACTGCGACAGCAACGACTGGCGCATCATCAAGCGCAATCCCGACATGCCGGAGTTCGAGATAGGCATATTCTTCTCAGGATTGACACGCTCGCTGGTCAACAGCGACTACAACCTGCGTGTCTACGAGTGCAAGACGGCAGCGTGGAACATGCTGGCATATTTAGACCAGCCGCTGAAAACCTTCGACAAGACCTTCCTGCGCGAGATTCCCAAGGCTACATTCGACAAGACACGCATCGCCATGCCGGCACGCTTCGCTCGCAGGGCCGAGCACTTCTATTCTGAATACCGCCGCGTGCGCCAGGGTGTGACGGCGTGGGAGACGGGCAACCTGAAACTCTTTGGAAAACTGTCGTTCGACTCCTGTGAGTCGTCTATCCACAACTATGAGTGCGGCTCGCCCGAACTGATTGCCATCTACGAGATTATGCGTGAGTTGCCAGGCGTCTATGGCGGACGTTTCTCAGGTGCCGGCTTCAAGGGTGCCTGCATCGCCCTCGTTGACCCTGCCTACAAGGAAAACATTGAAAAGGTGCTTACGGAGCGCTATCTGGAGCAGTTCCCGGAATACGAGAACACATTCCAGGTGTTCTGGGTGAAGCCTGATGATGGTGCAAGGTTTGTTTGAAAGACAGAATAACAGATAAAATTAAAGACATAATAACATAAGAACAGACTGAATAATGAAAAATATTGTTATTGCAGCAGGATATGCCACGAGGTTGGGAGAGTTGACAAAGAACTTTCCCAAACCTTTGCTGAAAATCGGTGAGAGCACCATCCTCGGACGGATGCTCGATGACATTGACCGTATACCTGATGTGGACGAGCACATCATCATCACTAACCATAAGTTTGCCGGTATCTTTGAGCAATGGGCAGAAGAACAGTTCTATAGCAAACCCATTACCATCGTTGACGACGGTACGGAAACCAACGACACGCGGCTGGGGGCTGTCTGCGACCTGCTCTTTGCTATGGACAAACTGCATATCGATGACGACCTGCTGGTAGTCGCTGCCGACAACCTCCTGTTCTTCTCGTTCCAGGAGTTTGTTGACTTTGCCAAGAAGAAGCAGACCAGTTGCATCATGTGCCATGAGCAGCCGTCGATAGAGAAACTGCAGCGCACGGGTGTGGTGGAACTGGACGCCGACCATCGCGTGCTGGGCATGGAGGAAAAACCGCAGGAACCGAAGAGCCACTGGGCTGTTCCACCTTTCTATATATATATGAAGAAAGACCTCGACCTTGTGCGTCACTCCGTAGAAAACGGCTGCGGCAAGGATGCTCCCGGCAATCTGGCCCACTATATGGTAGACCATACCACCATGCACGCCTGGCCCATGTCTGCCGGACGCTTCGACATAGGCAGCCTCGACACCTACTATGAGGCCCAGAAACTCTACGGGCAGTAAGATGCAGGCAACAGGAGGACTAACAGACTTGTAGGATAACAACAACGCGTGAAGGTATGTCAGAGCAAAGGTTTGTAGAGATAATGGACTCCACACTGCGCGACGGCGAACAGACCAATGGCGTCTCGTTCCTGCCGCACGAGAAACTGATGATTGCCCGCAAACTGCTGCACGACGTCAACGTAGACCGCATCGAGGTGGCGTCGGCAGGAGTCAGCGAAGGCGAGAAAGAGGCCGTTTCTATGATTTGCCGCTATGCAGAGAGTATTGGCAAACTCGACAGGGTCGAGGTGCTGGGCTTTGTAGATGGGGGCAAGTCGGTAGACTGGATTGCCGACTGCGGGTGCAAGGTGATAAACCTGCTGGCCAAAGGCTCGATGAAACACTGCACCGTGCAACTGCACAAAACGCCCGAGGAACATATTGCCGACATCAAGTCGGTGGTTGACTATGCCACCTCGAAAGGCATCTGCGTAAACCTCTATTTAGAGGATTGGAGCAACGGCATGAAGGATTCGCCCGAATATGTCTATCTTTTGATGGACAGCCTCACCTCTCACCCCTCACCCCTACCCTCTCACCCCTACCCTCTCACCTCTCACCCCTTAATCAAACGCTTCATGCTGCCTGACACGCTGGGCGTGATGAATCCGCTACAGGTCATTGAGTATTTCCGCAAGATGATGAAGCGTTACCCCGACGTACACTTTGACTACCATGCCCATAACGACTACGACCTGGCCGTGAGCAACTCGCTGGCTGCCGTGCTGAGTGGTGCCAAGGGGCTGCACGTCACCGTCAACGGACTGGGCGAACGCTGCGGCAACGCTCCCATGGCATCGGTACAGGCCATACTGAAGGATCAGTTTCAGGCCAAGACCAATATTAACGAAAGCCAACTGAACGACATCAGCCGGATGGTGGAAAGTTACAGCGGCATCGGCGTAGCGCCCAACCAGCCTATCGTTGGTGAGAATGTGTTTACCCAGGTGGCTGGCGTTCATGCCGACGGTGACTCCAAAGACCGGCTATACTACAATGAACTGGTGCCCGAACGTTTCGGCCGCAAGCGCGAATATGCGCTGGGCAAGAACAGCGGCAAGGCCAATATTGCCAAGAATCTGGAGGAACTGGGACTGGCCCTGACCCCGGAGCAGACCCGCCGCGTGACCCAGCGCATCACCGAACTGGGCGACAAGAAGGAGCGGGTAACGCAGGAAGACTTGCCCTATATCGTCAGCGACGTGCTGAAACACGATGCCCCCGAGGACAAGGTGAAACTCATCAGTTATATCGTTTCCACAGCCTACGGACTGAAGCCCGGTGCCAACGTGCGCGTGGAAATCAACGGTCAGCAGTATGAGGCCGGGGCCACCGGCGACGGACAGTATGATGCTTTCGTCAAGGCCATGCGCTATATCTACAAGAAATATCTAAACCGTACCTTCCCCATACTGGCCAACTATCAGGTGAGCATACCGCCGGGCGGACGTACCGACGCATTGGTTCAGACCATCATTTCATGGCACTACAACAACGGCATACTACGCACTCGTGGCCTTGATGCCGACCAGACTGAAGCCGCCATCAAGGCCACGTTTAAAATGCTGAATATTATTGAGAGCAACCTAATTACTGATGCTGCTCACGAAGCAGGTCGTTGACGGTCTTCACAGGGTTGAACGTGCCCAGGGGCACTTCTACGAAGACTGTTGACCAGTCGCTCATGGCACCGTTCCAGAGACCGGGCAGTTCGAGAGCCTTCAGTTCCTTGCCGCCCTTCGACTTGCTGGAGATGAAACCTGTGGTCTTGTCTACGAAGTCGGGCAGGTTGAACGGCTTGCCCTGATAGTCCTTCACGGCGCATACCAGGTCAACGGGGTTGAAGTGGGTGCCCTGTGTGAACATTTTCATATACTCGGCATTGTTGGTGTCAATCTGGCTGCTCTCCAAAATCTGCAGACTCACGGTGCCGTCCTGGTTATAGGTCAGGAACGGGCCACCGCCGGGCTCGCCTACGTTCTTCACCACGCCACAGACGCGCATGGGGCGGTTCAGTTTCTTGCGCAGATACTCGGCATCCACCTGCTGACCCTTGGGACGAACGCAGAGACATTTCTCCACAAACTGTGCTATTTCGGCTATCTGGGCTTCTGTTGGTGTGCCGTCGAGGATGCGCAGATAGTCGAAGGCCTGCTTCTGGAGCGACACCAGCACGCCGGCGATGACCTGCTTCCACTCTACGGTCTCGGGCTTCAAGCGGTCGGGCACCACATTGTCGATATTCTTGATGAAGATAACGTCGGCCTCAATCTCGTTCAGGTTCTCGATAAGTGCGCCGTGACCACCGGGACGGAACAGCAGCGAGCCATCGGCCTCGCGGAACGGGGTGTTGTCGGGATTGGCAGCAACGGTATCGGTGCTGGGCTTTTGCTCAGAGAAGGTGATGTCATACTTAATGCCGTACTTCTGTGCAAAGCCGTCGGCCTTCTCGGCTACCTTGGCCTTGAAGAACTCCAGATGGTCGTGCGAGACGGTGAAATGTACATGAGCCTCGCCGTTGCTGGCAGCATAGAGGGCACCCTCCACCAAATGTTCCTCCATGGGCGTACGTGCGCCTTCGGGATATTTGTGGAAGAGCAGCATGCCCTTGGGCAACTGTCCGTAGTTCAGGCCTTCCTTTTTCAGCATATTGGCAGCCACGGCCTTGTAATTGCCTTCGGCCATCAGCGCCTTGATGCCCTTGCCCTCGTTCTTTTGGCAAACGGCATCGAGTGCTTCGTAGAAGGCAAACTTCTCAATCTCGTCGAAATATTTCTTCTCGAAGTCGGTAGTAGGCACATCATAGTCGGCATCGACAAATGCGAACATGTTTTTGAACATACGACTGGCGGCACCGCTGGCGGGTACGAACTTCACCACGCGACGGCCCTCGGCCTTATAGTCCTCCCATGCTTTCACATACTGCTTGCGCTCGTCCTCGTTGGGAGCCACGATGCCATTGCCCACGGCAGCGGCAGCCTCCAGGCGGAGGAAGGGGAAGCCGGTTTCAAACTCTTTCAACTGGGTCTCAATCTGCTCTTCGCTAATGCCGCGCTGAGCAATCTGTTTTAGGTCTTTTTCTGATAGCATTTTTATTATTGTTTAAGGGTTAAATATTACCTTGCTGCGGCTGCATTCGGTGCCATCTGTGCGCACGATGCGGATGCAGAACTCGTTGTCGGCGGTCTGCTGACGGTAGAAACTGAGTTGGTCGCCGCCATGAGCCTCGGCCACGTAGGCTATCTCGAAGCGCTTCACCTGATGCTCACGATACCAGTCAATGGGCCAAAGGTCGAGCACATGCTCAATATACTTCACGGAGTTGATATGGCCGTTGATGTCCACATCATTATAATAGGTGTCGATGGTACGCACCAACTCTGCATCGTCGGTCATCCTCACACGCCCACCCTTGTCGATGGGACAGGGCTTGTCGTTGACTATCCAGTTGTTGATAGCCCCATTGTCGATGGCAAAGAGGTCGGTAGGCTGGCGGCTCTCAGTATCAATCATAGCCCAGATAGAGCGGCCGTAGCCGTAGACTTTGGCCCCCCCTACTGCCCCCGAGGGGGCTTCATTAGTATTTAGGGCGTTGGCTTTTGCGTCTCCATCGATGGGCGGAGGGGCAACAATGGCGAAGTTGCGCGATGTGAAAAAGCGCATGGCACTTTCCACCCAAGTCTCCACATTGAACTTGGTGTATTGCTTGGGCATCTCGGTCATCTCGATGGCTAAGCGTGAGAGCACCCACGAACGGTGGATGCTCATCAGGTATTTCATGCCGAAGCCCCTGTGCGTGCTGTGAAAATCAGCCGCATTGAGCATGTGGTTGCCCAGATGTCCCATAAACAGCCGGCCGCCAAAGTCACAATGGAATGGCTCGGCCATAAATTCATATCGTCCTACTTTATCCATTACAGACAATTCTTTGTTTTTATTATCACCAATCCAATTTAGTTTGCTTTGCAATCCAATTTAGTTTGCTTTGCAATCTAATTTAGTTTGTTTTGCAATCTAATTTAGTTTGTTTTGCAATCTAATTTAGTTTGCTTTGCAATCTAATTCAGTTTGTTTGGTAATAGTGTTGTTTTCTCTCTCTTCCAAGAACGCGCTGACCTGCTCCTGCATGCCGCGTGTCACGGCAATGCGCCCGCTGCGGGTGTACTGTAGCACGCAGTCGAAGGCATCCAGGGCACGAAACAGTTCGATGATGTCGTCGGTCTTGCCATTTTTCATCACCACGGTATAGGTGGGGTTCACCTCCATGATGCTGGCATCGTGGCGACGGATAGTGCGCGAGATCTCTGGGTTCTGCAGCACCTTGTCAGTAGACAGTTTGTAGAGTCCCGACTCGCGTATAAACAACTGGTCGTCAGTAAAATAGTTGGCTTTGATAACGTCAATCTTCTTCTCTATCTGACGGGTTATCTTCACTATCTGGTCTTCATCACTCCAGGCGGTGATGGTGTATTTATGCACCCCTGGTATGCTCGATGCCGACACGTTGAGGCTCTCGATATTCACCTGGCGGCGCGTAAACACGGCCGTAATCTGGTTCAGGATACCCGCCACATTCTCTGAATATACCAGCAACGTATAAAGAGAAGACCCTCCCCCTTGCCCCTCCCTGCGAGGGAGGGAGGTAGATAGACCTTTCACTTCGTTTTTATCCATATAATCTTCGTTATGTTCAAGTTTTTTCAATCTGTTTGTTGTTTATGTATCTACTCCCCTCCCTCGCAGGGAGGGGTCGGGGGAGAGTCTGCTAAATCTCCAGCATCATATCATTCACATTCATGCCCGGCGGTGTCATGGGCAGCACGTCGTCGTCTTCCTTGATGGCACACTCCAGTATGAAGGGGCCGTCGGTTGTCAGCATCTGCTTGACGGCTGCTTCCAGGTCTTTGCGGTCGGTAACGGCCTGATAGGGTATGCCGTAGCCTTGTGCTATGAGTTCGTAGCAAGGATTGAGCATCTTGGTAAACGACTTGCGGCGCATCCAGAACATATCCTGCCACTGGCGCACGTTACCCAGATAATGGTTATTAAGGAGTATCATCTTCACCGGAGCCTTCTGTTCCATGATGGTACCCAGTTCCTCGATACACATCTGGAAACCACCGTCGCCCATGAAGCAGCACACCTGCCGGCCTGACGCGCCGAAGGTGGCTCCGATAGCGGCGGGCATGCCATAACCCATGGTGCCGAGGCCGCCGCTGGTGCAGATGCTCCGCTTGTGGTGATACTTGAAGTAACGTGTGGCAAACAACTGATTTTGACCAACATCCGTCACGAGGACAGCATCATCGTCGGCCTGACAAGCCACGGCATTGACCACCTCGCCCATCAGTAGCGGCCCCTCCTTGGGGTGGATGGCGGGCTCAATGACTTTGACGCGCTCTTTCTCATCAAGTTCGCGGAACGAGTCACGCCACTCCTTGTGCTTGTTAGGGTTGAGCAAAGCCGTCAGCGCAGGCAGAGACTCCTTGCAGTCGGCCACTACTGCTACATCGGTCTTCACGTTTTTGTCTATCTCGCTGCGGTCGATGTCGAGGTGGATAATCTTCGCCTGCTTGGTGTAGGTCTTCACATTGCCCGTCACGCGGTCGCTGAAGCGCATGCCGATGGCGATGAGCACGTCACATTCCTGCTCTTTCAGGTTGACGGCGTAGTTGCCGTGCATGCCCAGCATACCAGCGTTGAGCGGGTGGTTCGACGGCAGGGCCGAGAGTCCCAGCATGGTACGTCCGGCAGGTATGTCGGCCTTTTCAAGGAAAAGCCTCAGTTCTTCCTGTGCGTTGCCCAGTTCCACGCCCTGCCCTACCAGTGCCAGCGGCTTTCTGGCGTTGTTGATTAGTTCGGCAGCCTGACGCACGGCATCCATATCAAGTGTAGGATAAGGCACGTAAGAGCGAACGAAGTCCACCTTCTTAGGCTCCCAGTCAATCTCCTCAACCTGTGCATTACGCGGGAAGTCGAGCACCACGGGCCCCGGACGGCCTGTGCGTGCAATAAAGAAGGCACGGCTCACGGCCCATGCCACATCTTCGGCGTGGCGTATCTGATACGACCACTTCGAGATAGGCTGTGCCAGTCCTACGAGGTCTACCTCCTGGAAGGCGTCGGTGCCCAGGGCCGATATGGCCACCTGTCCGGCAATGACCACAATGGGTGTGCTGTCGAGCATGGCATCGGCAATACCCGTCAACGTGTTGGTCACGCCTGGTCCGCTGGTCACTAATGCCACGCCCACCTCGCCTGAGACGCGGGCATAGCCCTCGGCGGCATGTGTGGCACCCTGCTCGTGTCGCACCAGTATATGGTCAAAACATTTCTTCTCACCTCGCGTATAGTCGAACAGCGCATCATAGACGGGCATGATGCTGCCGCCGGGGTAGCCGAAGATGGTCTTTACTCCTTCGGCCTGCAACGCACTCATCAGCGCTTTCGATCCTGTTATCCGAGCTCTCATGTCTTGTTATTGTTTTTGCCTGCAAAGGTACTAAAAAGCGGGCGAACCACCAAATGATTCGCCCGCTTTTTGCAACCGTTACGCATCTTCAATGATTCTCACGCCGCCTTTGTCTGCCGAACTGACGCTCTGGGCGTAGGCTCGCAGGGCCTTGCTGATGATGCGGTTGCGCTTCAGCGGCTGCTGCGGGCGGGCAGCAAGTTCCTCGTCGGTGAGTTTCACGTTGATAGAGCGGCTGGGTATGTCGATAACGATGATGTCGCCGTCCTTTATCTTGCCGATGTTGCCGCCGTTGGCTGCCTCGGGCGAGATATGTCCGATGCTCAGGCCGCTGGTGCCGCCCGAGAATCGACCGTCGGTAATCAGCGCACATTCCTTGCCAAGATGCATACTCTTAATATAAGAGGTGGGATAGAGCATCTCCTGCATGCCCGGTCCGCCCTTGGGGCCTTCGTGGGTAATGACCACGCAGTCGCCCTTCTTCACCTTGCCGCCAAGGATTCCCTCGCAGGCATCTTCCTGAGAGTCGAAGCATACGGCTGGCCCCTCGAAGTGCCACAACGACTCGTCTACGCCGGCGGTCTTCACCACACAGCCATCCTGGGCAATGTTGCCGAAGAGCACGGCCAGTCCGCCATCCTTGGTATAGGCATGATCGATGTCGCGTATGCAGCCTTCGGCACGATCAAGGTCAAGCGAGTCATAGAGGGTGCTCTGGCTGCCCATCTTCGTAGAGAAGCAACCGGCAGGGGCACTATAATAGAAATGTGCCGGATGAGGTGTCTTGGGCGAATTAGCAATGGGAGCCGGGTCGTAGGTCATCAGGGCTTCATCGAGTGTATATCCGTCCACGCGCATGGCTGTGCCGTCTATGAGGCCGCCCTTGTCGAGTTCGCGCAGAATGCCGAGTATGCCACCGGCTCGGTTGCACTCCTGCACGCTGTACTTCTGGGTGTTTGGTGCCAGTTTGCAGAGGCATGGTGTCTTGCGGCTTAGTGTGTCGATGTCTTTCATCGTGAAGTCAACGCCAGCCTCCTGAGCCACGGCCAGCAGATGGAGCACGGTATTGGTCGAACCCCCCATGGCTATGTCGAGCGTCATGGCATTGAGGAAAGCCTGCCGGGTGGCTATCGAACGCGGCAGCACGCTCTCGTCGCCGTCCTCATAGTAGGCCAAGGCATTCTTTACAATCTGGCAAGCCGCCCGTTTAAAGAGTTCTACACGCTCGGTATGCGTAGCCAGTATGGTGCCGTTGCCGGGTAGTGAGAGACCGATGGCCTCGGTGAGCGAGTTCATGGAGTTGGCGGTGAACATGCCTGAGCACGAGCCGCAGCCCGGGCAGGCGCAACGCTCCAGTTCGGCCAGTTCCTCGTCGCCGACGCTGGGGTCGGCCCCTTTGACCATAGCGGTAATCAGGTCGGCGTTCTCGCCGCGCCAGCGTCCAGCCTCCATAGGTCCGCCACTCACGAAAACGGCAGGGATATTCAGACGCATGGCAGCCATAAGCATGCCGGGCGTCACCTTGTCGCAGTTGGAGATGCATATCATGGCATCGGCCTTGTGGGCGTTGACCATATATTCTACGCTGTCGGCTATGATGTCGCGGCTGGGAAGACTATACAGCATGCCGTCGTGACCCATGGCAATGCCGTCGTCGATGGCTATCGTGTTGAACTCGGCGGCATAGCACCCCATCTTTTCTATCTCCTCGCGCACTATCTGGCCTATCTCGTGCAGGTGGGTATGTCCCGGCACGAACTGGGTAAACGAGTTGACGATGGCAATGATGGGTTTGCCAAACTGCTCTTGCTTCATGCCTGTGGCCACCCACAATGCACGGGCACCAGCCATTCGTCTGCCTTCCGTGCAGACACTACTTCTTAATTTCTTTTTCATATTTTATTACCTTTATTCCTTTACTCCTTTACTACTCAAATATCTGTTCAAAAATCTCTTCGCCTTCGTCGGCCTCGTCCACCATCTGCATATCGTCTTCGGTATGGCAGGGGTCGAAGCCAGCAGGAATGTCAAACTGGTCTTCCTGCGTATAGGGCAGCGACTCGTCTGCATATACCTTTTTCATATAGAGGGCGAAGATAGGCAGGGCCATAGATGCTCCCTGACCGTAGGTCATCGTGTCGAAGTGGATGTCGCGGTCATCGCCGCCTACCCAGCAGCCGGAGATTAGTTTGGGTGCCACCCCCATAAACCAACCGTCGCTGTTGCTGTTGGTCGTTCCGGTCTTGCCGCCGAGCGGTGCTGTCAGGTTATAGCGGAAACGCAGGCGTCCGGCTGTGCCGCCATCGACGACGGCGCGCAGCATATAGAGCATCTTGTCGGCAGCATCGCCGCTGATGACCTCGTTCATGCGCGGCTTAAACTCAGCCAGCGTGTTACCCTCGTTGTCCACAATGCGGCTGACGTAGAGCGGTGCCGAGCGGATGCCGTGGTTGACAAAGGCTGTATAGGCACTCACCATCTCGCCAACGGTTATCTCGCACGGGCCCAGGCAGAGTGCGGGCGAGGGATGAATCTCCGGATTGCGGATGCCGTAGTTATGGAGCAGCGTCACAAAGCCCTTCGGCGTGAGACGATGCATCATCAGGTAGGCCGAGATCCAGTTGTTCGACTGCTGCAGACCCCATTTCAGCGTCACCATCTCGCCATAGCGTGCTCGGCTGCCGTTGCGTGGTGTCCAGGGTTGTCCGGCCACGATATAGGTCTCCTGCACATTGGGCACCTGGTCGCAAGGTGTCATGCCGTTTTCCATAGCCAGCGAATAGAGGAAGGGCTTGATAGTAGAGCCCACCTGACGCCGCCCATCGGTGGCCATGTCGTATGCAAAATGCTCGAAGTCCAGACCGCCCACGTAGGCCTTAACGGCACCTGTCAGCGGCTCCATGCTGACGAATCCTGTACGCAGGAACGACTTGTAGTAGCGTATGGAGTCCATAGGTGTCATTGTGGTGTCTACTTCGCCGTTGTAGGTAAACACGGTCATGGGGATGGGCGTGTTGAAGGCACGGGTTATCTCGTCGTCGCTCTTGCCCTCTTTCTTCATCACGCGGTAGCGTTCCGACTGGCGCACATTGCGCTGCAGTATGCGCTGCACGTCGGCCTGCGACAGGTTGCGTGAGTAGGGAGCATTGGGTTTCGACTTGTTTGCCTTGTTGAACTCAGGCTGCAGATATTTCACCACATGGTCGTAGCAAGCCTGCTCAGCATATTCTTGCATACGCGAATCGATGGTGGTATAGACCTTCAGGCCGTCGGTATAGATGTTGTAGTGGCCGCCGTCGCGCTTGGTATTCTTGTTGCACCAGCCGCAAAGCGGGTCTTCCTCCCAGTTGATAGAGTCGACATGATATTTCACGTAGTTCCATTCGGGATAGTCGCTTCGATTAGGTTTCTTCGCCATCATGTAGCGACGCAGGAAGTCGCGGAAATAAGTGGCACTCCCGTCCTTATGGTCGGCCACATGGAACCTGAGGCTCATGGGCAACGCGCAGCAACTGTCGTGCTGTTCGCGGGTGATATAGCCGGCTTTCAGCATCTGGCCGAGCACTACGTTGCGCCGCTCTAACGAGCGGGCTTCGTAGCGCACGGGATTAAAATACGACGGGTTTTTGCAGAGTCCTATGAGCGTGGCGCTCTCGGTGATATTGAGTTGCGAAGGCTCTTTCGAGAAATAGGTGTTGGCGGCCGTCTTGATACCTACGGCATTGTGGAGGAAGTCGAAGTAGTTCAGATACATGGCAATGATCTCGTCCTTCGTATAGTTGCGCTCCAGTTGCACGGCAATCACCCATTCTATGGGCTTTTGCAGGGCACGCTCCATGGTCGAGTGGGCCGTCTCTGAGAAGAGTTGCTTGGCCAGTTGCTGGGTGATGGTCGAACCACCGCCCGCATTTTTCTGCCCGAGCACGCCACGTTTCAGTATGGCTCTCCCGAGGGCAAAGAAGTCGATACCCGAGTGTTCATAGAATCGCACGTCTTCCGTTGCCACGAGTGCCTGTACGAGCGACGGCGAGAGGTCTGAGAAGTTGACCATCACGCGGTTCTCCCGACTCATGCTCCAGGTGCCCATCAGTTTTCCGTCGGCCGAATAGACCTGCGTAGCATAGCGGTTGATGGGGTTCTGCAGGTCTTCAATAGGTGGCATATAGCCTATCTTTCCTTCCGCGATGGCCCAGAAGCATCCAGCCGTACCGATGACGATAACGACCAGCATCGTCCAAAGGAAAGCGATAAACCATTTTCTCATTTTTTCCTTTTCACTATTCCTTTTTCTCTTTTCACTTTTCCCTTAAAAATCTTTACTCTTCCTCGGGCGTGATGAGTTTGTAGCCCTTGCCGTGGATATTGATGATCTCAATCTGCGGGTCATCCTTCAGGTGCTTGCGCAACTTGGTGATATAGACGTCCATCGAGCGGGCGTTGAAGTAGTTGTCGTCTATCCAGATAGTTTTCAGGGCGAAGTCGCGCTGCAGGATCTCGTTGGCATGAGAGCAAAGCAATGCCAGCAGTTCGTTCTCCTTGGTGGTCAGTTTTGTCTGACGCTCGCCGATGGAGAGCAGTTGCTTCTGGGTGTCGAACACGAAGTTACCGATGTGGTAGAGTGTTGACTCCTTGTTCTTCTTGCCACGCACGCGGCGCAGGAT
>JAEEGL010321195.1_pt1 | contig 14204 bp, 9 predicted proteins | sample 9134231 | NCBI WGS metagenome assembly JAEEGL01 (sample SAMN16246548, study PRJNA631951) | gut metagenome | biome: gut microbiome; feature: rumen; material: fiber-attached | host: Bos | place: Iran: Karaj | collected 2018-10 | reverse complement strand
TGAAAGGAGAAGCATCCAATCACCACCGCTCAGTTTCGACCAGTCGAAACGGATTCCACCCTGTGGGGTGGCCCCTGCCAAATTAGTTGTTGTCTTCTTCATCCGTGTTCCTCCTTACTCCAATTCCTCCGCTTTGTCAGGAGGCAATACAGCCTTGCGCGAAATGACTGCCCAGCCACACATGGCAAATGCTCATTTGTTATTCTCCTTTTCCTTCGTTAGTTCCGACATGTAGCCTGCCGTGATGATGCCGGCGGGCAAGGCGACAATCGCGATGCCTACGAACGCCGACAGAACTGTCACGCAACGGCCAGTGGTGCTTACTGGGTAAATGTCGCCGTATCCAACCGTTGTCAGGCTTACCGCCGACCAATACAGCGCGTCCCAGAAGGTGTCGAATGCCTGCGGCTCGACATTGAAGACGAGCAGTGCCGAGATAAACATGTAGAATATCGCGAAGGCGTATGCCGAAACGAGGGCGTGCCGCTGTTCGTAGATGGCGTTTCTAATCATCAGACAGCTCTTCGAATAGCGGATCAGCTTGAACGCTCGGAAAACACGGAATGTCCTGAAGAGACGGGACAGCCTGAAGAGCCTAAATCCGGCAGCGAGTCCGGTGAAAACAGGCAGTATGGACAGCAAATCAACGATTGCCATTGGCGTAAAAGGATAGAGGACAAACGACACCCGCCCTTTCTTCAGCTTTACGTCGGCCGTCCACCACCGCAGGGCATAATCCACGATGAACAGAACCGTCACGGTCCAATCGACAAAACTCGTCCAAAGATACGACTGTTTCAGCATCAACGGGACCATGCTCACCATAATCGCCGCCATCATTGCGATGTCGTAGAAATCGGTGCCTCTGCCCTCCTCAAGGGACGCGCCTTCCAACAAGTCGTAGATTCGCCTTTTCACGAATAGTCTCCCATAGAACCATTATCAATCAGGGTCTTTGCGCACCCTTCCCCGAACAATATTCAAAGGCGTTATACAGTGGAGGGCAAATTGCGGAAAGTTGCTGAAAGTCGAAATGCTCGGGACATTTCGAGAATGTGTCGTAAGTGTCAGCAGAAAGGGTTGTTCGACCAGAAAATGTCGGCTCGTAAATTGCCGATATGATATCTCCAGGATTACCTGCGGTGTCAAGTGGCAATACTGCTAAGTCAACATCTATGCTTAGTTTGTCAATCCTTGCCCAAGCAAAAGCATAAGCCTCGCCTATAGGACGGGCAATTTTCGCAATGTAACAAGTTAGCGAAGGGTTATTTTCATCGGCAAGAAACTTCTCGACAAATCTAGGTGATATGCAATGCAAAAAAGACGATAGTTGTCTCGTATCCTGCGCGTCTAATCTGGCACCTTCACTGACTTTTGTGACATCATGTCGCGCAACAAACTCTTTAAGATCATTTGTGGCAGACACAACGGATGATACGACATTGGGGTCTTTCATGGTTATATTCCGTCCTATTCCGCGCTATCTCTTTTTCAACTTCACGGACAAGTCCGCGACATTATGCGGGCCTGCCGCTGAAGGCCGATATATCTCTCGCAGTTGTTGGATATTTTCTTTTCTACTTAATCCAAAAACTCCACTATAGAATGCCCCTGTTCGCAGAATAATCCTATTCTTAAATACTTTTTCAAGTGGCTTACCTTTGCAGAATCGGCGAGACAATATTTGTAATCTGTTGTATATGGTTGGGCCAAAGAATATCAAATACTTTGGCGCAGAGTCGGGAATTGCAAAACACTTGTCCAATGCAGCCAGTTCCTGTTTTAGGATTTTTAGAAATACCCGAAATGGCGCATATCCCAATTCCGGCACTTCTTTTTCCTCTTTAGCGAGGAAACTGAAGGCCTTGTTGCCATCTGAATCCACCAATCCTTTTATGAAATCAACCATATATCCTCCGCGAAGAGGGTTTTTGTTCAGAAAAGCGACTTCAAGCCGACTGGCCTTGGTATTCTTGTGTGTTTGCTGCAAATTATGGAAGTTTGACCATCGTGAAATACTATCAAAGAAAGTCTTGGGCGTGTTCCCATTTGCGTAGAAATCACCGACTTTTGCCGACCAATTGAATGCTACGAACACTAATTGCGGACGTAGCACCTCGTCTGGACAGACATCCAGCAAATCGTTTGCAGGCAGCTTCTCGGATTTGTTAGGCCAAATCGCAAAACTAGAGCAGATTGATGGTGAAAGGCCAACTATGTCGGACGAGTCTGCGGACAGGTCTTCATCGGCTAGAATCGGTTTTCCGCTGGCTTTTCCTGAAACCTGTTCGCATTGCATGAACAGCTTTTTTCCTTTGTAGCGATACGGAATCCTGCCAAAATGATCCAGTTTTTCACGGTATTCCGCAACCTTGTATTCCGCAACCTTTATGCGAATCATGTTACCGCAGCTGTTCGTCATCATCGTTATAGTCCTCTAGGTAGGTAATGCGATTTTCGTTTTGTTAACCATGACACCAATCATTCACTACCGAACATACAACCTGCCGAAATAATACCGATACAACTCTTACGCATTGGCCAATTGTTTTTGGAAGATTGTCGTTACTTATCTTCATGGTTGAACAAGAAGTCCTTAGCACTCATTATTGCATTGGAGTTAATCTACACCGTACATTAACAAGATAATTGTTACAATAACACTAAAAAGATAAAGCAGGCAACCCTTACCGAGGCATTTATAGACCGCTTTCTTTTCTTCAACTTCCAGAATCACGCAATCCTCAAAGTCATCCTCTATAAGTGCATCGTCTTTGTTCTCAGACGTAAGCAATTCCATTGTACTACCATAGCATTTATCACAATGATCTGGCCACGAATACTCTTCCTGCACATGCCCACATTTTTTGCAGTAGTATTTTCTCGCCATTCTCCCCGTTATCTCGTAGTAGCAGTTTTTTTCAATAAAATAACATGGTGTAATTCTGGAGAAATCTCCACAAAGGTTCTTTAGGCTTTCTTCAAGTTCTTCGCTGGTATAACTGTCCTTAGCCATGTTTGTTAGGTCTTCGCCAAGACAAACGTTACCTGATTTATCTTGATAAACATGGTTAATTCGAAACCTGAAATCTGAAGAATGAATTACCACCTCAATGAATCTATTTTCCTCTTCGGATAAAAAACTGAGAAGGTCCTCAACTGTAATTTTGCATTTTGGACGCTTTTGTGCTGCTAGGAGGCTATTACATCCACCAAAAACCCTGTTCCCTAGGAATATCACAGGGTAGGGTGCCGTTACGGATGTAAGGCTCAAGCAATTCTCAAAGGCATGATCCTCAATGCGCGTCACGGAGGTTGGAATCGTCACCGAAGAGATGCCGTTACAGCCGGCAAACGCCCCCTTCCCAATTATCGTCACAGAATTTGGAATTGTGACCAAAGAGAGGCCGCTGCAGCCATAAAACGCCTCGTTCCCTATGCACTTTACTGAATTAGGAATCGTCACGGACGTAAGACCCGTGCACCCCCAAAAAACGCCATCTCCTATGTTCGGTACTGAATTTGGAATCGTAACGGAATTGAGGCCGGTACATCCGTTGAATGCTTTTTCCCCTATGCTTGTAACGGAGTCCGGGATGGTCACCGACGTAAGGCCACAACAGTCGGCAAACGCATTGTTACCAATATCCTTAACGGATTCGTGGATTGTCACGGATGTAAGACCCGTGCAACCTGCAAAAGCACCATCCCCTATGCACTTTACTGAATTAGGAATCGTCACGGACGTAAGACCCGTGCACCCCCCAAAAACGCCATCTCCTATGTTCGGTACTGAATTTGGAATTGTAACGGAATTGAGGCCGGTACATCCGTTGAATGCCTTTTCCCCTATGCTCGTAACAGAGTCTGGGAGGGTCACCGAAGTAAGGCCGCAACAGTCGGCAAACGCATTGTTGCCTATGTTCTTAACGGAATCGTGGATTGTCACGGATGTAAGACCCGTGCAACCTGCGAAAGCACCATCCCCTATACTCGTTACTGAGTTTGGAATTGTAACGGAATTGAGACTAACGCATCCTTTAAACGCCTGATTCCCTATACTCGTTACTGAGTCTCCGATAACTATCGACGTGAGACTATTGCACGCAACGAACAGCGAGTTTCCAAGGCTCGTTACGGAATTCGGTATTATTATTGCTGAAAGACTACGGCAACCATGGAATGCTGCGTCACCAATATTAGTTACTGAGTCGCCGATAACTATGGACTTGAGACCATTACACTCCGAGAATACCGCGTTCCCAAGGCGCGTTACGGAATTAGGTATCGTCACGCACGAAAGATTAAGACAGCCATAGAATGCGGCATCACCAATAGTCATTACTGAGTCACCAATGACTATGGACTTGAGACCATTGCACCCCGAGAACACCGAATTACCAAGGCTCGTTACGGAATTTGGTATTGTTACGGATGCTAGGCTGCTGCAATGCGAGAACATTTCATTCCCTATATTCTTTACCGAGTTACCGATTTTTACAAATTTGAGATTGCCACACCCATAAAAAGCCTCATCTCCGACAAATGTCACGGAATCTGGTATCGTTATGGATGTGAGTTGTTCGCAGCCTCTAAAAGCATTTTTCCCAATACGCGTTACTGAGTCAGGGATCGCCAAAGATGTTAGACCCTTGCAACTTTCAAAGGCTCCCTCCCCAATGCTTGTTATGAAGCTGGGAATCACAAAGGCCCCTTTTCTTCCTGCTTGGTATGCAACTAGCGTTTTCCCGTCATCAGATAATGCCACCCCCTTGACTGAAGGAAATCCCACTTTTCCACGGATGGTGGTAATCCAGCGAGGAAAAGCTTGTTGCCCGATGTTCGTAACAGATTTTGGAATGGTTACTGATTCAAGGTTATCGCAATCATAAAAAGCCCAATCCCCAATGCTCGTCACCGAATCAGGTATCGTAACTGAAATGATGTTTCTGCAACCCGAAAAAGCACCATTGCCAATTCTAATTACGGAGTCTGGTATAGTAATAGATGTAAGACAGGTACAGTTCTTGAATGCACAATTTCCGATGCTCGTTACGGAATCTGGTATAGTCACGGACGTGAGACCCGTGCAATTCCCGAACGCAAAAGCCCCTATGTCCTTAACTGACTTGCCGATAATGACAGATTTTAGGTTGGTGCAGTTGAAAAACACATCATTCCCGATGTTCCTCACAGAATTGCTGATTGTCACGGATGTAAGGCATTCGCATTCCTTAAAGGCTCCATCCCCTATGTTCTTAACGGCATTTCCTATGACCAGATGCGTGAGGTGTTTGAACCCTGCAAATGCTCTATTGCCGATATTAATTCCTGAATCGCCAATTGTCATACACTCGGTACGCTTTAACAAAGAAGAAGTCTTTCCCAAATGAATGTTAGTCGCAGAATTGCCAATTGACAAATACTTGAGGCTGGAAAATCCATGAAAAACGCTTAGCTCTATATTTTCCAGGGAATTACCAATTACTAAAGAGGCGAGGCGCGTGCACCCATCAAACGCCCAGTCGCCAATACTCGTTACAGAGTCAGGAATTGTTAAAGATGTGAGGCCGGTGCAACCCTCAAAGGCACGATCCCCGATACTAGTTACAGAACCACCAATATTTATCGATGCTAGGCTTTCGCAGTTTGCGAACGCATTATCCCCTATGCTTATCACTGAGTTGGGAATTGAAATTGACGCGAGTCGTTCGCAGCATGAAAAAGCCCATTTTCGAATGCTCTTCACTGACTCTGGGATTATAACAGATTTGAGGTTTATGCACCTGCTGAATGCGCCATTTCCAATACTCGCTACAGAGTCTCCAATTGTAACGGATTTGAGTTGTTCGCAACATTGAAATGCATCATCCCCAATACTCTCGACAGAGTTTCCTATCGATACGGACAAGAGTTTGCGGCACCCATTAAACGCCTTGTCTCCGATGTCCTTCACGGTGTCGGGAATTATTATCGACGTCAGATCTTCCCTGTCTTCAAATGCGCTGTTAGTAATGCTTGTAACGGGATGTCCCCCTAATACAGCAGGTATTGTTACAGTCTTTAGGGGCTTTAAAGGCGCACGGAAATATGCTAGTCGCTCATTTGGTGTTAGTGTTGCTGGCACAACCCGATCGATTCCGTTAATTGAAGCCTTACCTCTTTTTACCGTATAGCTCCAAATCAAGTAGTCAATGGTCTCACTATATTCACCATCCCCTAGAAAGAAGTTTTTAAGGGCACTAAAAAATGACATAGTATCTCCTATGGTGACTGCTTATAGATGGCCAAGGCTTTGGCAGAACTAGCAAACTTAAAACAGAGATGCAAGCACAATGATGAATAATACGACTAGCGTAGCCTGCCAATTTTTTCACGCCGATGACCAGGTTCATAGTCAAGACAATGGTATTCACGACCGCACTGACATTTATCAGTCTAACCCAAGCATCAGCAAAACAATGGTAACAACAATACCGACAATAAAAACAATGCAACCTGTACTGCATCCTTTTACCATTGCGTCTTTTAGTTCGACTTCAAGAATAAACGAATTCTCATAGCACTCCTCTTCAGATGCCTCCATTTCGTCTTCAGAGGTAAGCAAATTCAAATCACTCTTAAAGCATTCTTCGCAATGATCTGGCGTTGCATAGTCTTCTTGCACATGCCCGCATTTGTTGCAGAAATACTTTCTGACCATTCTCCCAGTTATCTCATAGTAGCTATCACCTACCACAAAATAACATGAAGTGCTTTGAGCGAAATCGCCGGATATCTCTTCCAGGCTTTCTCGTAGTTCGCCTATGGTGCAACTGTCCCCATGCGAGATTCTTACTGCAGAATCCACTATCTTGTCTTCACAAAGACAAACATTTCCTGCTTCATCTTGGTAGATATGAGTGATTTGATACCAGGAATCTGATGAATGGATTGCCACTTCCTTGTATTTATCATGTTCACGGGACAGAATACCAAGAAGATCTTTCACTGTCATTTTACATTCAGGGCGCGTTTGCGCCTCAATCATGCTATTACACCCAGAAAACACCCTGTTTCTACGGCTTGTCAATGAGTTGGGGAGTGACACCGGGGTTAGGCTACTGCAATCCTCAAAGGCATTGTCCCCTATGCTTGCCACAGAATTTGGAATTGTTATGGTTGTAAGTTTTCTGCAACCAGAGAATGCTGAGGCTCCAATGCTTGTTACTGAAGCCGGGATTGTCACCGCCATGAGGCTGCTACAGTCATCGAAAGCCCCATCGCCAATGCTCGTCACAGAGTTCGGAATTATCACGGATGTAAGGCCGCTACAGCCCGCGAAAACTCCATCCTCGATGCTCGTCACAGAGTTTGGAATTATCACGGAAGTGAGACCGCTACAGCCATTAAAAGCGAAGCCCCCAATACTCGTTACGGAAGGCGGGACTGTCACGGACTTGAGGCTGCTGCAACCATTAAAGGCAGAAGCCCCTATACTCGTTAATGAAGACGGTATTGTCACGGATGTAAGGCCGTTGCAGTCCTCAAAAGCCCCGTCGCTAATGCTTGTCACAGATGTCGGAATGCTCACGGATGTAAGGCCACTACAGCCATAAAACGCCCTTTCTCCAATCTTCACAACGGAATTAGGTATCGTCAAGGACGTAAGATCACTACAGCCGTGGAACGCCCGATTCCCGATACTCGTCACCGAGTTAGGGATCGTTACGGACGTAAGGCCACTGCAACCCTCAAAAGCACAATCTCCTATGCTTGTTACTAAATTTGGAATTGTCAGGGATGTAAGGTCACTACAGCCATAAAACGCCTCGTTACCTATGCTTTTTACTGAATCAGGGATTGTAGCGGAAATGAGGTGTTTGCATCTTGCAAACGTATTTTCCCCAATGTTCGTTACCGAATCTGGAATTGTCACGGATTCAAGACTCGTGCATCCGTTAAACGTCCGATTCCCGATACTCGTCACCGAGTCAGGGATTGTAACGAACCTAAGGCCACTGCAACCCTCAAAAGCACAGTCTCCTATACTCGTTACGGAATTTGGAATTGTAATAGATTTGAGACCCGTGCACCCGTTGAATGCCCGAATCCCAATGTTCGTCACGGAAACCGGTATCGTCACGGACGAAAGGCCTGTACAGCCCTCAAATGCTTTCTCGCCAATGCTTGTTATACTGTCAGGAATAGTAAAAGAGCCTTTTTTCCCTGGTTGACATGCGACAAGCGTTTTCCCATCCGCCGAAACCGCCACGCCTTTAATAGGCGTTAAATTCAGTTTTTCTGGCATGGTGGAAATCCAACGCGGGAAAGCCTCCTGACCGATGATTGTAACTGATTTTGGGATTGTCACCGACTCAAGGTTGTCGCAACCCGAAAAAGCCCAATCGCCAATGCTAGTCACCGAATCAGGTATCACAACTGACTTGATGTTCTTGCAACCAGAAAAGGCACCATCGCCAATTCTAATTACTGAGTCGGGTATAACTATGGATAAAAGACCGATACAGTTTTTGAACGCCCTATCCCCGATGTCCGTCACGGACTTGGGGATAACGATGGATGAGAGGCTGGCGCAACCATTGAACGCATCTTCTGGGATGCTTGTCACGGAGTTGCCGATTGTCACGGACGCAAGGCCTGTGCACCCACAAAAAGTCTCTTTGCCCATGCCCTTTACTGAGTTCCCGATTGCCACAGAAGAGAGATTACGACAATTCTCAAAGGCACTTCTTCCGATGCTGATTACTGAATTACCAATAATTACGGAATTAAGTCCGCAGACCCCCAAAAAAGCCCTATCGCCGATGCTCATCACTGGAGTGGGCATTGGTGCTGCCACACAATCGTTGTCATCTTCACGCATCGCTTCCCTGATGCTAGATGCAGAGACGCCTATCATCAATGACGTGAGGTTATTACATTCATCAAACCACCCCCCATCAATACTTCTTAGTGAGTTGCCAATAATCACAGAAGATAGACGCTTGCAATCCCTAAACGCCCGTTGGCCCATGTTCGTCACCGAATCGGGAATTGTCACGGACAAAAGATTATCACAGCCTGCGAATGCTTCCTTCCCGATGCTCATCACCGACTGTCCGATTGTCACTGATGTCAGACCGGCGCAGCCCGCAAAAGCCTCTTCCCCGATGCTTGTCACAGAGTCTGGGATAATTAGCGAGGAGATGCCGGTGCAGTTTATAAAAGCGTGGTTCCCAATACTCTTTACAGAATTGGGTATTGTTACGGACGCGAGCTTTTCGCAAGCCCCGAATGCCCCGTCCCCAATGTGTGTCACGGAACATGGAATTTTCACGGACTTGAGATGATGGCAACCCGAAAAAACATCATCTCCTATACTTGCCAGGGAGTTGCCGATTGTCACGGATGTAAGCTCACTACAACCAGAGAATGCCGAAGCCCCAATGTACCTTACAGAATCGGGAATCGTTACGGACTTGAGGCCACAATCCCAAAAAGCATGTTCCCCAATGCTCACCACGGAGTCAGGAATCGTCACGGAAGTATAATTGTCGTGTCTAAATGCTTTGTCGCCGATACTTGTCACTGGGCAACCTCCCAGTGTGTCGGGAATTGCAAGATGCTTTTGCCTGAAATCAGATCTTACGACTTCCTTTATCAACGCATTGCCATCAGGCACCTCATAGGTCCAAGTCAAAACACCAATAGTCTCGTGGTATTCTTCATGAATACGAAGGGGCTTTTTAGTTGCGTTGAAGAGTGACATAATGTCTCCTGATGATGTGGAATGAAAAGATGGAAGGGGTTGGGTTTGTAAAAACTAAAACAAAGATGCTATTAGGATGAGAAATATCACGAAAAGCGTAGCCTGCCAGAAATTGAAGGCAAGTTTAAAAACGACGCAGAGCAACTTGAATAGCAACGAGAAAAAGGCCGCTACAAGGGTCGGGGCAAAAATGAGGCCCAAAACTATAAGAACAATCAAGAGCATATAAAAGCCTCCTGTAGATTCGTCATGCGTTCCTTACCAAAGTCTTCAGAACACACATCCTGCGAGACTTCGATTTGACGGCTCTCATTATAACAATCGGTTTTCATTTTGTTAACCATGCCGGGAATCATCTACCATCTAATGTGGAGTGCCCCTTGCACAGAGCTTCGGCGATAATATTGCGGCATCGTCTTTCCTTTCACGTATTTTTCGGGGGTGTATGATTCGTGCAGGGCCTGCAGAATGGACTTCACTCTAGCTTCCTGATTGCTTTCAAGCCACGGGCTGTACGTAAAGCGCATATCGAACAGCACTTCATCCGGAATATCCACGAAAATGGCATCCGCGCCTATGTCACGGGTTGGGAATGTTACACATAGCCTTGACTCCCGCTCCTGTTCCCACTCGCAATCCTTCATCCAGCCTGTAACCTTATCGTCCTTGATTTTGTCACGAAGCTTTCCAATGCGACTGGTCGTTTTGCCCATCCAATGGAGAGTGTCACTTCGCTTGATCGAGTATCGGTCAGCATCCTTGCTGGCAACTGCGGCATAGACAATGTCATGGAAATCAACCACGGCATTTGCCATCTTGGACCCTTTGTCATCGGAAATATGGGATTGTTTTTTGTCGGCAAGGCTGTTAATCCATCGTTCCATTTTGTCCTTTGGAATAGTCACGCGCACTGCGAACGGATTGTTGTTCGCATATAACGCCCACATGCTGGCGCTTTCGGACATACGATGTGAGAAACTCGCCTGATAGGTGCGTTCAAGCAAATTGCAGTTCCCGAACTTCCTCATTTCCTGCAGGTCGTTAAGCCGTTCGTTCACACTTTTGGTAAGCTTAAACCTCCCCGACACAAAAATGCGCACCAGAGCATCCAATGTTGTGTAGTGCTGGTAATAATCATGCATGAATCTGTGCTTCCAAACTAGCCTTGTCGCCTCAGCAAGAGTCTTTTTCTTTGCGAAGTCCTCTTGAAGCCTTTTCAGCTTGTTCTCCGTGCCAGTTTCATTCTTGGCACGAGTCGCGTCCTTCGGTCCCATTTCGTCTTTCTTCATCGTTCATTCCTTTTCTCATTGACCGCTCTTCTCCGCCGCCAGACGAAGTCCATAGCTCCCACCAAGAAGCGGACGATCTCTGTTAGGCGATTCGCTTACGCGCCTACTTGCCGCGCAGACAAATGCAAAATGGAAATAGCATCCGCCGCAAATAATTGGGTGTTGGCTTTTGCCGCCAAAAAGAGAACGCGCCTCCGTAGTGGTGGATGTCCATTCCGCCACGTTCCCATGCATGTCGTAAAGGCCAAATGCATTGGGTTTCTTCTGCCCGACGGGGTGAATGCCCCCGCCGCTATTGTCATCAAACCAGGCAACCTTGTCCAAAGTGTGTCGTGTTATTTCCGTCCCGTCTTCAAGGCGGCAGAAGTCGCCGATCGCGCCCGCGCGACACGCGAATTCCCATTCGTCGGCTGTCGGCAGACGATAGACGAATCCTGGCTCTTTGAACTCTGGCATGGCGTTCAATTTGGCAAGAAACTTCTGGCAATCGTTCCATGAGACATTTTCCACGGGGAGACTGTCGCCTGTATGGCTGTAACTTGATGGATTGCTGCCCATGACCTTCTTCCAGAGAGCCTGCGTGACTTCGAATTTGCAAATCGCGTAATTCTTTCCCGGAATAGGCACCATTGTGTGTTGCAAAGTCAATTGTAAGGGCACGTTAAAGCCTGCATCGGATTTAATCTCCTGAGACTCAAGACTTATCATCTCCTTCGTAGAGGTGTTGTTTGCAAGCCATGCCTTGGCGTAGTCGCGGACAGGAAGAGTTTTTTCAAATGCGCGAATCTCTGCGCGGAATTTTGAGTCTGAGTCCGCCAGTTGCCATGCGGTCAATTCTCCAACGTCGTAACACAGTTTTTCAGATCTAAGCGTCTTGGCAATCGCATCCAAGCGCTTCGACAATTCGGACAATCTCGCCGCCAACGGGGCAAGAACGCCACCACCGCGGACGGCATCAAGATCCTGAATGTCATTTAGCAGTTCTCCATAGTCTTTCACACCGGCGTCAAAGAGCGTCTTGAGTCTTTCGTATGCGGCGAATGTTTCGGGTCTGTACTTTTGCGCAAAGGCCAGTTCGGTCGGCTTCGGCTCGTTAGGTTGCTTCCACATGACGTTAGCGCCTCCACCGCCAGGGAGCATGACGCAAATCGGCGAGCTGTCCAATTCGGAGAGTTCGGCTCCCGTAATGATTCCGGCCTTGTGCATCAGGTAGAAATGGCAAAGCTCATCGCGTCGGCGGAAATAAACCGACACGGCCTTTGCGGTCGCCGCGAAGACCTTTTTGTATATGGTCGCATCGGAAGCTGCGGTTTCACTGCCCTGGGGAAAGTTCTCTTTTAAAATCTGTTCTCGCTCCTTTGCTGTGGCGCGAACCTTTTCGTAGATGTCGTACGCATTCGGCATATACTGGGTTCCGAACGCCTCCAGCATCCCTTCACCTTTGCGGGAATCGGCTTGGGCTATGCGCGGTGTCGTGACAACGCGGGTCGCGTTTTTCGCCACGGAATCCCAATAGGATTCGATTTCTTTGGTCGTCAATGATGAAGACGATTGAGACGATGGCTCAGCGGGCTTTTCTCCCACCGTCTGCATGCTAGATGCGCACCCCACGAGGAGCAGCATTGCTAACACTGTCGCACTTGTAATGGCTGTGAAGGGGCTGTTTTCCATCATGACGGGGGAATTGGAATGCGAAGTGAGTTGTAGGCTACTCCACTTTTCTGCTCCGCTCGCGGATTGCTCGTATGCGGGCCTTCTTGGCTTCGTCGGGGTCCTCAGTCGTGAGGTCGTCGATTGATAGTTTTGTTGGGTCTTCATCAACTTCGATCATCATATCACTGATGGTCTCTAGAACGCCCTGCAGCCCTTCGATCTCGGCCAAAGCCGCATTCATCTTGACTTGCTCCGCCTGCTGAACGAGTTTCAGCCTGATGTTGGCAAGTTCCCGTTTTTTCTTCTTTAAAATCCCCTGCCTGATTTCAACCTTCTTGCCAATCGCCGCATACTTTTTTGAATCAGTCTTGGCTAGCTCTATGCGTGTTGCTGCATCGTCTATTTTGTCTCCCAATTCATCCTCGTCCATTTCATAGCCGTTAACAGTTACCGGCCACTTGCCGCTTGCTTCGGCCTGGTCGTATGCCGCGTTGCATAAGGCCAGAAACCTTGTGTAACGGGCAATCATGCCATTGGCCTCCTCAACTTTGCGGGCGGACTCTTTGCCCATGCGCGTTAGCGTGATGGCTTGCGCTTCGATTTTCGCCCTAAGCGAATCGCATTGGCGAATCTGGTCCTGAATGAAGAGATAAGGATTTCGCTGGATGTTTTCGCTTGTCCAAGTGCTATCCTGTCGGACGGCCTCCCGAGCCGCCGCATTGCGCACAACCGTAGGTTCGTCGCTGACAATTACTGTCTGCGCGAAAAGTCCTCTTACCGCGATTGCGACTGTTACAAAGGCAAGATGAAAAATGTTTTTCCTCTTCATGTTGTCGTCTCCAGTTGCCCTTTTCTGTGGTCGGCGCGAAGTGAAACAAAAAGGCGACATTTCCCTCCGTGCGTTAAACTTAAGTGCGATGGTTTCATTATAACAAAATGAATCAAAAATGATAACCGTATTTTCCCGTAATTTTTACATTGCCGTTCCTCCTGCCCCTTCCCAAGATTTGCGCGAGAGGAAACGAAAAGGGCGACGTTTCCATCCCACGCTCCAAGCGAGGCCCTGAGAAAGCCCAAAGGAAAGCACGGAAGACAACGCGCCCTTATGGCGCGCGCCCTCGTCTCGCGCGGTTCCTTTTGCAAAATTTCTCAGGTTTCGCTTGAACCAGCAGCGATACGCAGAACGCATTGCTGATAAATTGTCGGCAACAATTGTACCACAATTGCGCCCACCTGTGCTTTTTTGCGCGCGTGTCGGTGGCCGATTGCCGGGGGCAGTCGGCTACCGAGCTTCGGCTACCGGCGATCGATTGCCATCGGCCGCCGAGAAGCCTAATCTGCCCGCGCGCTCCCCTTCGGCAGTCTCGGGGCTCTACTGTGTACTGCCCGGGGACGGGGAAATCTTACGCGGGGCGATGGAAGGAAAAATAGTGAAAAATAGTGAAATCTCGGTCGTGACGGTGGTATAATCATAACCTATGATTCGGTCGGTCATCACAAATGACATCCTC
>JAEEGL017448529.1_pt1 | contig 14205 bp, 14 predicted proteins | sample 9134231 | NCBI WGS metagenome assembly JAEEGL01 (sample SAMN16246548, study PRJNA631951) | gut metagenome | biome: gut microbiome; feature: rumen; material: fiber-attached | host: Bos | place: Iran: Karaj | collected 2018-10 | reverse complement strand
GGGATTTGAACGGGCAGTTTGGAGGCGGTCGCGATGAGCGATTTCAAACATCCGGTGGATGTTTGAAAAGCCGACAAAGGTCGGCTGCGTCCGACCGTACTGCCCTGACCGAGGCGGCATCAGTGCCGCCGAGAACAAATCCCTGCTTCTCCGCCGCTGCGCAGCGTGGAGCACAAGCAGCGAGTGCCAATGTGCAAAAACCAAATCCCTTTTTCTCCGCTAAAGGTCGGCTGCGTCCGACCGTACTGCCTTGACCGAGGCGTCATTAGTGCCGCCGAGAGCAAATCCCCGCTTCTCCGCATCTATTCCGCGCGGAGCGCAAACATCAAGAGCCAATATACAAAAAAGAAATCCTCGCTTCTCTGCCTACCGCCATGTCCACAGCGCTCAGAATGACAGCAAAAACCGATTGACAGCAGCATCAATTCCGTGGTAGACTAAATATGACAATTGATACATGGTAATACCCGGGGCGTGCATTGGATTCCGGGGGGATCTTCGTTCCGGTGATGATCACAGTTAAAAAGAACCGTCTGCCTGTGTTATCAATTACTATCTGAATGAAAGGAGCTCAAAACCATGTCTGAATCATTTTGCGGAAAATCCTGCGACGAATGCACATACAAAGCTCGGCTGACCTGTCCCGGCTGCAAGTCCGGTCCCGGCGGCATTACCGAAGGGGAATGCGGGATCGCGGACTGCTGCAGGGAAAAGGTATACACACAGTGCAGTGAGTGCGCCTCAAGGCAGAACTGCCGCCTTCTTGAAGGGCGCGGCGATCTGCCGGAGCGGAAGCTGAGGGCAAGGGAATCTGAGCGTGATATGGAGAGGCGTCTCTCCGATCGAGCTTTCTTCCTTCGCAGGTGGATCGTCGTGCTGTTCGTGCTGATGATCCCGTTGGTGCTTGCCGCCCTGCCGGAGTTTGAAAGTGCAGGCATCAAGCTGCTGGAGTTCGAAAGTAAAGTGCTGAGAGGCTTTGACTATTTCGTGGGATACGTTTCCGTGATACCCGCATTGGTATACTCTGTGGGAAGGATCGCGGGCTTCGTCTGCATGCTTATCTACGCCGTGACGCTGAGGGTGCTCGGTTCCAAAGAGGAATGGTATAAATACGCCAGCTTCTTCACCTTCGCTGCCGGGCTTGGAAGCCTTATCATAACGGTCATCAAACGCCCAAGAGAAACGCCCGATTGGTTCGTATTCATACTCGTTTCCATTGCCCTGCTTGGGATAATAGGCGCGTATTGTGAATGCAGGGCGCACGCCAATGTGCTTACCGGCGTGGATGACAGGCTCTCCGCCGAATGGATATCTCTGCGCAGGCGGCTGGTATGCTTTGGCGTCTGCCTTATCATCGGCGCACTGCTAATAAGGATCTTCCCCATTCTTGGCGTTGCCCCGATGTTTGCGGGCATGTTCGGCACGATCGTTGTGAACGCCGTAAAGCTCGTTTGGCTGTTAAGAACGGCAAGACGGTTTTGACCGTAAGCGCGGCTTATCCCTCCGAAGGCTCGAAATCATTGAAGTTATAGGCTTTATCATTAATCAACACAAAAGTCATCCATCGGATGGCTTTTTTTGGTGGCAATAAAAGAAGCGGGGATTTGAACGGGCAGTTTGGAGGCGGTCGCGATGAGCGATTTCAAACATCCGGTGGATGTTTGAAAAGCCGACAAAGGTCGGCTGCGTCCGACCGTACTGCCCTGAACGAGGCGGCATTAGTGCCGCCGAGAACAAATCCCTGCTTCTCCGCCATGAAAAAGGGTTCAGCTGAATGGCTGAGCCCTTTTTCATGGCGAATATGAATTAAGGGATTTGAAGGGCGGATAAGCGAAAGCAACGGTGTTGCTTTCGCCCGCAACGGGTTTTTGTCACTGCCGCCGCTGCGCAGTGCGGAGCGCAAGCAGCAAGAGCCAATGTGCAAAAACCAAATCCCTGCTTCTCCGCTAAAGCAAAGCCGGGAATCTATAATATGCCTCCAAGCACAGCTTCGATAATGGTTTGACCGGCAATGAAGCAATTGTGCATTGCGGTTTCGAAAACGTCTACCGATTCCTCGCTTTCATCCGATGCTATTTGATCGTCGGTCTTAGGACCCCAAAGATGCTCGGGAGTCACTCCGGATGGAAAAACGTCCAGATTCACGCTGACACGCAACACGATCAGACGGTCGAGCATACCGGCGCTTTGGACCGCAAGCCCGACAGCTGTGTCCTCCATTTCGGTAATGGCGTAAGGATCGGCGCAATCGTAAGTTTCCGTCACGAGCTTGGCGTTTTCATGGTCGTATTTGCCCTTCCAGAAATTATCGGCGGTCACGGAAGTCCCTCGAAGGACCGACGGCGCTCTGTCCGCCCATTCTTCGCCGGGATACTCACGATTAAGATAGCTCACGGACTTTTCGGTAGTGGCGAGATCGATATCCTTTACAAGCGAATACGCACGGTCGACGAGCTGTGAGTCCAAACGGACGACGGCTGAGGAATCATAGCTTTCATCATGGAACCAAGTGGTATCCGATCCGCTTGTCATTTCACGCGGATCGGCTTTATGACCGAGATCGAAATCGACACAGGACGATATAACAAAGACGTCGCCGAATATCCCATACCCTTCGGCAGCTCCGCCGCAGCCAACGGAAAGTATGTAAGCATCCGAATAATCAAATCGTTCATCAGACAGCACGGCGGAGGTGTTGAGCGCAGAAGCGACTTTTCCCATACCTACAGGGCACATTGCAACGCCGTCCTTATAATAGAGCTTCACTGAGCCGGGACAGCCGCGTATCTCATACTCTTCCCCGCCGAGCAAATAGTTCTCGTAGAATAGCTGTGCTTCGCCGGGAAAGTCCCCCTCCATTCCCGCAACTTCAAATTTCGGAAGAATAAGCACTTTGACGCGTTTTCGCCCTTGCAGTGCAGAGCAGCCGCAGAGCGAGGCAATAACGCATATTACCGTCGCAAAAGCGGCAAAACGCCGAAATGGTCTCCACGTTCTCATTTCTTTTTCAGCCCTCCGATTCAGCAGCTTACCGCCGCATGATATTACCGGCGGCAGAAAAGCTCGAACTATTATCCTGAAACAGTATATCATAAGCGATAACCCGTATCAATACTCTAAGACAGCAGAGGGCTGAGCGTGCGATCTTAGGGAGTGTAATGAAGCGAAGGATACTTACCGCCGCACTGTTCACTTTTCGCTATGCAACATCGGAAATCGCCCTTGATTCCTTATTGCCTTTCGGCTGTTTTGTGTTATAATGTAAGTGTCGAAATTTTGATTCAAGAGGTTCGATATGAAAATTATCATTGCCGGTTACGGAAAAGTCGGCTCCGCCCTCACGCGGCAGCTTTCGTCTGAGGGTTACGACCTGACCATAATCGATTCAAACAAGAAAAAGCTCGAATCCGGGCAGGGTCTTTACGATATAATGTGCGTTCACGGCAACTGCGCCGCTATGGACGTTCTTCAACACGCCGGCGCTGAGACCGCAGATCTTTTGATTGCCGCGACGAGCGAGGATGAGGTCAACCTTTTATGCTGTTTGACCGCGCATAAACTCAACAGGAACATCCATACCATTGCAAGGATCCGCAACCCCGAATACAGCGAGCAGATCGTCATGATGCGTGATTCACTCGGTCTGTCGCTGCTCATTAACCCCGAGCGTCAGGCAGCGCAGGAGATCGACAGGCTCATAAAGTATCCCGGTTTTTTGAAGAGAGAGAAATTCGCGCATGGCAAGGTGGAGATCGTCGAGCTGAGGGTCACCGCCGACAGCCCATTAAACAACATCAAGCTGATGCAGCTTGGGCAGATCACCAAGTGCCAGGCGCTGGTCTGCACCGTGCTTCGCGGCGGCGAGGCCATAATGCCCACCGGCAACTTCGTTTTGGCAGACGGCGACAGGCTTTTTGTCACTGCCACTACCAACCAGTTGGCGCTGATGCTGAAGAATCTGGGCATAATCACTCACAGGGTGAAGAGGGTAATCATCTGCGGCGGCGGACGGATTGCTTATTATCTTGCGCAGATGCTTGAGAAGGGCAATACAGAGGTGCAGATAATTGAGCGCAGCGCGGAAAAATGCGTAAAGCTTGCCGAGCTGCTGCCTAAGGCCTCCATCGTCAACCAGGACGCTTCCGATCTTGCTTTTTGGGAAGGCGCAAGGCTTTCGGAGGGAGATGCTGTCGTAGCCATGACCGGCCTTGACGAGCTGAATATGATAATATCTCTGTACGTCAAGAGCTGCGGAGTAAAGCAGATCATCACCAAGCTTTCGCGCACGGAGAGCTCCGCAATACTCGAAAGCATTTCGTTCGGCAGCGTGATCTGTCCCAAGGACCTGTGCTCGAATACCATAGTCGGATACGTTCGCGGCATGAGGAACCAGACGGGCTCCTCCATTGCAGTACACAGGATAGCGGACGGCAAAGCCGAAGCGATGGAATTCCACGTAACGAAGGACACCGCCTATTGCGGAGTTCCCCTTAAAAAGCTCAGGCTCAAGAAAAACGTGCTGATCGCAAGTATTCTGCATCTGTCGCACGTTGAGGTGCCGAACGGCGACTCCTGCTTCCAGCAGGGCGATACGGTGATAATCGTTTCGGAGTCCGGAAGGCCGATAACCAAGCTTGACGATATCTTTGAATAAAACGGAGTTAGTTATATGAACTACAGGATGATAGGACGCCTGATCTCATACATACTGATCGTTGAAGCGGCGTTTATGCTGCCTGCAATGCTTTTGTGCGCGTTGGGCGGCGCCGGGTCTTCAGCGGTGGCGTTCCTTATCACGATAGGTATCATACTCGTTGCGGCATGCATGCTGTGGCTGGTTTCAAGAAAGGCCAAAAAGGGGTTTTACTCGCGTGACGGACTTGTTTGCGTTGGCTTCTGTTGGATAACGATGAGCCTCTTCGGAGCCCTGCCCTTCGTTATTTCGGGCGAAATACCCAACTATATCGACGCTCTGTTTGAGATAGCCTCCGGCTTTTCAACGACCGGCGCATCGATATTAAACGACGTTGAGGCGCTTTCAAAGGGTATGCTGCTGTGGCGCAGCACGAGCCATTGGCTGGGCGGTATGGGCGTGCTCGTGTTCCTGCTGGCTTTAGTTCCCATCAGCGGACGCAGCGACGGATTCACGATGCACCTTCTGCGTGCGGAAAGCCCCGGACCCGACGTGGGAAAGCTCGTTCCGCGCATGAAGCAGACCGCTACGATTCTCTACGGCATGTATATACTGCTGACGGTGCTGGACTTTATATTCCTTATCTGCGGCGGTATGCCGGTGTTTGACGCCGTATGTATTGCGATCGGCACGGCGGGCACAGGCGGTTTCGGCGTGCTCAACACCTCTATCGCCAGCTATTCCCCCTACATTCAGTGGGTATGCACGGTATTCATGTTCCTGTTCGGCGTGAATTTCTCTTGCTATTATCTGTTGCTGACGGGCAAATTCAGGAACGTCCTTAAGGACGAGGAGCTGAAGGTTTATCTGGGAATTGCGCTTGTCTGCATCACGACGATAACCATCAACGTTCGCAGCATGTACCCCACATTCGGCGACGCGCTGAGGCACTCGGCGTTTCAGGTTGGAAGTCTGCTGTCTTCAACGGGTTTTGCCACTACGGACTTCGATCTGTGGCCCGCGCTTTCAAAGGGGCTGCTGTTTACGCTTATGTTCATAGGCGCGTCCGCAGGCTCGACCGGCGGCGGCTTCAAGATAGGCCGCGGACTGCTTGTAGTCAAGATCCTTCGCAGGAACGTAAGGCAGGTCCTGTATCCCAACAAGGTGCAGGCCGTGAGGATGAACGGAAGCGTCGTGGACGAGACCGTGCTGCGCAACACGAACGGCTACCTCTGTGCGTACGTGCTTATAGTGATCGTGAGCTTTGTACTCGTTTCGTTTGATAATTTCAGCACGACAACGAACCTTACCGCGGTCGTTTCATGCTTTAACAATATGGGCCCCGGACTTGAAGGTATCGGCCCCACGCTCAATTATTCCGGGTACAGCGTGCCTTCAAAGCTTGTGCTTATATTCGATATGCTCGCAGGAAGGCTTGAAATATTCCCCATGATAGTGCTCTTCTCGAGGAGCGCTTGGAAGAGAAGGTAAATTATGCAGCGCCCCGCGTTCAGATAAGAACGCGGGGCGCTTTTTTTATGGGATCAGAACCTGTGTCTGCCGGAGAAATCGGCAATTTTGATGGCGTGGGACGGGCATTTTTCGCTGCACAGGCCACAACCGACGCACTTTTCATAGTCGATAACGGCAAGGTTATTTACAACGGAGATCGCTCCCTGAGGGCAGTTCCTTGCGCAGAGACCGCATCCGATGCAGCCGCTCGAACATTTCTTGCGGACGACGGCGCCTTTTTCACGGTTGGAGCACGTGACGACAACTCGTGTAACGTCCGGGAAGATCTCAATTATATGATTGGGGCATGTCTTTGCACAGAGACCGCAGCCGACGCATTTGCGTGTATCAACGTGCGCAATGCCGTTTTCGATACAGATGGCGTCCTGAGGGCACACGGCCACACAGTCTCCAAGCCCGAGGCAGCCATGCGGGCACATGCCCTTGCCGCCGTAGAGCATTTGTGCGGCACGGCAGGAGGAGATACCCTCGTAGATGTGCTTCTGTTTATGGTTATAGCAATCTCCTGCGCAATGCACGAAGGCGACCTGCTCAATAACGTCCTCACTCTCAACGCCGAGCACGTCGGCGATCTTCCTGGCGACGGCGTCGGCGCCGGGAACGCAGAGATTGGTTTTGACTCCCTCCTTCTCGGCGAGAGCCTTTGCGTACCCGTCACAGCCTGTAAAGCCGCACGCGCCGCAATTAGCGCCGGGCAGGCACTCGCGGATGGCGACCTCCTTCTCGTTGACGGGAACGCTCATGAAATGTGAGGCGACGGCAAGCACCGCTGCACAGACCAAGCCGATAGCGGTGACGGATATGATCGCAAGCAGAATAGGACTCATGGCTTTACTCCCCGAAAATACTTGTAACGATGCCGCCGAAGCCGTAGAAGGCAAGCGACACGATGGAAGCGGCCGCAAGGGTGATCGGAACGCCGCGGAACGCCTTGGGAGGCAGAGACTCCTCCATCCTTTCACGCACGCCGGCGAATATGACCATTGCAAGCAGGAATCCGAGGCCGCAGCCAAGCGAGCTTACCATGGACTCAAGGAAGTTATATCCGTCGGTTATGTTGTTGATCGTAACGCCGAGCACGGCACAGTTGGTGGTGATAAGAGGAAGGTACACGCCAAGCGACGCATGGAGCGTGGGGATGTACTTTTTGAGCACGATCTCAACAAACTGTACGAGTGCGGCAATAACGAGTATGAACACTATCGTCTGCAGGTAGCCGAGCCCGTTGGGATCGAGCAGATACGTCTGGATAGGCCAGGTGGCAGCGGTGGCAAGCAGCATTACGAAAATGACCGCTATGCCCATGCCGGAAGCCTGATCGAGCTTTTTGGACACGCCGAGGAACGGGCAGATGCCCAAAAACTTGGAGAGCACGTAGTTATTGACCAATACGGAGGTCATGATTATCTTGAGCATCAGCTTAAACGTTTCCATTTACAGTACCTCCGTTTTCAGTGGTTTCGGCACAGGCCGCCGCATCCTTACGGCAGAACGCCGCCGAGGGACAGCCCTCGCAGTCGAAGCTTTTCCTTTGCGGAGCCTTACCGCGAGTAATGTGGGCAACGAGCGCTATAAGGCATCCGAACACGAGGAAGCCGCCCGGAGGCGCCGTCAGGAACGAGATCTTATAGGGATCGAGGAAGGCTATCTTCATACCGGCGAAGCTGGCGTTGCCGAGCACCTCGCGCACGGTGGCCATGGCAAGCAGAGCAAGCGTGAAGCCGAAGCCCATGCCGAGGCCGTCAAGTGCAGACTCGCCAACGTTGTGTTTATTGGCGAACATCTCCGCGCGGCCGAGTATGATGCAGTTAACGACGATGAGCGCAAGGTAAACGCCGAGCATTTCATAAAGGTCGGGCAGATATGCCTCCATAAGCATTTGAACGAGCGTTACGAAACCTGCGATCACGACTATATAACAGGGTATCCTGACTGTGTCGGGAATGACCTTGCGCAAGAGGGAGATGACCATATTGGAGCAGGTCAGCACCGCGGTCGCCGCCAAGCCCATTGCAATGGCGTTGATAACGCTGACGCTCATGGCAAGCGTGGGGCAAGTACCGAGGACGAGCACCAAAACGGGGTTCTCCTTTAGCAGGCCGTTCAAAAAGATTCTGAGTTTTTTCACTCCGCAGCACCTCCCTTTACCATTTCTACGGCTGTAAAGGCGTCTGCAAGCGCAGACTTGAACGCCTTTGAGGAATATGTGACTCCGGCAAACGCATCTACGCCGGAAACGGCGTCTGCGGTTTTACCGATGAAGCGCTCGGGATATGTATCGCGTCCGAAATCCTTGGATTCGAAGTACGAGGTGAGCTTTATCCCGATTATCTCCCCCGCCTCGTTGATGCCGACGGTAATGCCCATGTCGCCGTTTGAGTATGCAGACGTCGTGGAGAGCACTACGGCATAGTCTTTATTGTCTACGATATAGACGCTCTTGACGGTGGAAGGGACGCCCTCCGGAAGCTCAGCGGCGCGTATGCTGTACATATCAGGCATGACGGCGCGAAGTGATTCTTCGACCTTTTTGTCTCGCGCCTCACTGATTATGGGGGCGGTAAAGCTGTTGGTCACGGCAAGAAGCGCGGTAACGACGAGACAGATGACGGTGAGCACAATAACGCTCTTTATCTTATCATTCATGCTTTCACCTCCCCGAGAGGCTTTTTGGCGGAAGCCTTGTCGATAAAGCCGGTAAACAGGTTCATAAGCAGTATGGAGAACGAGACGCCCTCGGGATATGCGCCGAGGCGCCGTATGAGCACCGTTAAAAGACCGCAGCCGAGTGCGAAAATGCACTTACCGAGGTTCGTGGTGGGGGTGGTAACATAGTCAGTCGCCATGAATATCGCGCCGATAAGAAGGCCGCCGGAGAGCACCTGATAAAGGGCCTGAGTGACGTTGCCGTCTATCGCCCAGGAAAGCAGGAATACGACGCCGACGTAGACCGCGGGGGTGTGCCAGGTGATGACCCTGCGTATGAGCAGATACAGGAACCCAAGAAGCAGCGCAATGGCGCAGGTCTCGCCGATGGCGCCGCCCCTTAACCCGAGCAGCATGTCAACGAGAGACGGCAGCCGCCCCTCAGCCCCCTGGAGCACTGCGAGCGGCGTGGGTGACGCAACGGCGTCTGCGGCTATCTTGATCGCCGCGGTGGAACTCATAGTCTCGGTAAAGGCGATAAGCATGAATACCCTTGCGGCAGCCGCGGGATTTGCGAAGTTTTTGCCGAGGCCGCCGAAGAGGCACTTAACGACGACAATTGCAAACAGACTGCCGATGACTGCGGGGTAGATCCCCACGGAGGCAGGCATGTTCATACCGAGAATGAGACCCGTGACGACGGCGGAAAGATCGCCGACCGTATGCGGTCTTTTGGTTGCAAGGTTAAAGAGGGTCTCGCCTGCAAGACAGGAGGCTACGCATACGCATACGACAAGCAGCGCACGAAGCCCGAATATGACGCAACCGGCTATAAGCGCGGGCAGCAGGGCGATTATAACGTCCAGCATTATACCCCGGGTCGTGCGTCCGGACGTGATATGCGGCGAGACCGAAACGATGAACTTTCTGTCTTCTGCCTGTTCCATCATTTCTTTTCCTCCTTTACGGAATTCTGCCATTCGCGCAGCATGAGCTTTGCAAGCTTATGCCTCTGCACGATGGGTTGGTGAGCGGGACAAACGAACGAGCATGCTCCGCATTCCATACACAGGTTGACACGGTATTTATACAGCTTCTCGCCATCCTTGAAATTGAACGCCTTTGCGATAGCCGGCGGATTGAGGCGCATCGGACAGTGATTAACGCAGTTGCCGCAGCGGATACACGGGGTCTCCTTTTGCGCCTCGGAATCGCGTTTATTGAACGCAAGTATCGCGTTGGTGTTTTTGAGTATGGGAGCGTCGAGGTCGGGAACTGCGGTTCCCATCATGGGGCCGCCGTAGAGTATCTTGCCCGGCTCTTCCTTAAAGCCGCCGCAGAACTCGAACACGTCGCCTACCTTAGCGCCGATGGGAACGAGCACGTTCTTGGGTTCCGCTACGGCGGAGCCGTCGACCGTCACGAGCTTTTCAACAAGGGGCATTCCCGTTTCGATGTACATTTCGATATTGGCAAGCGTCGTCACGTTCATTATGACTACGCCGACGTCCAGCGGGAGCTTGCCTTCGGGGACTATGCGGCCGGTGGTATTGTAAATGAGCACCTTCTCGCCGCCCTGCGGGTACATGGGCGGAAGCGCCTTAACAACGACCCGCTTATCTTCCTTAAAGCGCTCACGAAGCGTAAGGATGGACTTGGGCTTGTTGCTTTCAATGCCGATGTAAACAGCCTTGGGCTTTAAATAATCCGCTATGCGGCGTGCGCCGCGCACGACGTAATCCGTATAATCGAGCATGGTGCGGGTGTCGCTCGTGATATAAGGCTCGCACTCGGCGCCGTTTATGACGAAATACTCCGCCTGTTCGATATCTTTTATCGCAAGCTTGACGCTGGTGGGGAATCCCGCTCCGCCGAGACCGACGATGCCGCTTTGACGGACGGCGTCGGTAAGCTCGGCAAGGGTCTCCACTTTGGGCGGCGCGATGCCCTCAAAGGGGGCCATCTCACCGTCGGACTCGATGAATACGGCAGGCGCCATTCGTCCGTTCGAAAGGACGATGTCCTCTATCTTTTTGACGGTGCCCGAAACAGATGCGTGTACCGGAGCGGAAATGAACCCGCCCGACTCCGCGATGAGCTCGCCAACTTTGACCTTTTGCCCCGGCTTGACAATGGGCTTTGCAGGCGCGCCGATATGCATCACAGTAGGTATCACGACAGTGGCGGGAGGAGGCATCCTGACCGCCTCCATAAGCGCGGTATTCTTCCTGTGAGGCACATGCACGCCCGTCAGGGCGTTAAAAACACTTTTTGGCATTATGACTCCGATCTGCCGTAAAACGGCTCCGCAGATGCTTTGCACCTGCGAGTAATAAAAATCCACCTATAAATTTTATCACCGCGGGCATAAACTGTCAATGTTTTTGTATATAAATCTTCTGCACGTCTGGACAGTTTTTTGACATAATCAGTACGCGCTTCCTCAAAAAACGAGATTGCGCCCGAACTCCTTCGGGGATATACTAACCTTATCAAAACGAAGGAGGCAATAATGCGCGATACTTCCCTGCCCCGCCAGCTTGCGCGGCTCCCGCAGCTGATAATTCTGCCGCTGACTTTTTTGTTGACCGGCGCTGCGAAAAAGGCGCCCTCCGTCGTTGAGGGGCTTTACTCAAACGGGCTGTATCCTATCATAAGAGACGCCGTATCGAAAATAACCCGGGTCCTCCCGTTTTCACTGGCGGAGGTCGTGTTTTTGAGCGCGGCGCTGGCATGCGTCGTGCTGTTGGTGATACACGCTGTCAGGCTTCTCTCGTTCAGACGCGACGCCCTTATCAGGGGGCTGTCATTCGTTATCAGCATTGCCGTATCGCTTGCATATCTTGTATTCGCTTTTTATCTAATGTGGGGCCTTAATTACTACCGTATGGACTTGGGCTATAAGCTCGATCTGCCCGAACGGGAATACACGTCTGCCGAGCTTTATTCTCTGTGTGTCAGGCTGTCGGAGGACGCAAACCGGGAATCGGCGCTTGTCACGCGCGATAATGAAGGAGTGTTTACGGCCGATCATGCTGAGATAAAACGCGAGGTACAAACGGCGTATGAAGAATTTTCAAGGCAGCATCCGTCATTCTGCGGCGACGTTCCGCAGGTAAAGGGCCTGATAACGTCTAAGGCTTTATCATATACGGGGATCGCGGGTATATTCATTTTCCTGACCGAGGAGCCGAACGTGAACGTGAACGAGCCCTCGCTTTTTATGCCGCACACCGCTGCGCATGAAACGGCGCATTATATCGGATATGCTTCCGAAGAGGACGCGAATTTTTTGGGATACCTTGTATGCGAAGGTTCGGAGAGCAATACGCTAAAATACTCGGGTTATATGCACGCGCTCGTTCACTGCATGGGCACGCTTGAAAAAATCGACCCCGATGCCTGCGAAGACGTTTTGGAAACATACGGAGAGCCGATGAAGCGCGACCTTGAAGCTTATGCCCGGCACTTTGATGAATACGGGGGGACAAAGCTCAGGGAGGAGGCCGAAAGGCTGAACGACGGATACTTGAAGGCGAACGATCAGGAAAAGGGCGTCGCCTCATACGAAGAGGACGTCGCCCTGCTTTTACGGTTATATGACAGCCGAGGTCTGTTCAATTAACGGTGGGTTCCGAGCTTACGTCCAGGTTGCCGTTCATGCTCCAGACGAGCGTCAGTCCCTTTGTTCCCTTGTAGAACACGGGTACTCCCGTCATACCCTGATTTACCCAGATATCGGAGCCCTCCTTCAAGCGGTAGCCGGAGGCAAGGATATCGGCGCAGTATGCCTCATAATCCTCTGCGGAGACGCCGAAGAACGAAACTACGACGGTACCGTTCTCGCTTTCATAGAAATTGTCGAATATCCCCGAACGGTTATATCGTGGAACGCCGTCCAGCATGGAATAATCATCCCACATTTTTATAAGCTCCGGATCTGCCGCCATTTTAGGCAGGGGATCCGGATCGTTTTCTTTGGCCGTGCATCCGCAGGTAAAGAGCAAAAAGAACACCAGCATCAGCGCCGGAATACGAAAAGCCTTCATAAGGACCTCCGAACTTTTTTTGATATGATACCACACAGGACGACCGTTTTCAATCGTTTCGGATCGAATAAAGCTTGAACCGAAACGGCAGAATAAGCGTATGATCACGGTATTGGCAAGAACGGTTATAATCTATGCGGCGGTATTCGGGGTGATGCGGCTGATGGGCAAAAGACAGCTCTCGGACATGCAGCCCTTTGACCTTGTAGTTTCTCTTTTGATTGCGGACTCCGCTTCAGCGCCGATAACGGACGGCTCGGTCCCGCTGTTATACGGGATCGTTCCGGTGTTGACTCTGTTTCTGCTGCACGGTTTTGCAGCAAAGCTTGCAATGAAGAGCGAACGGATACGTCGGATAGTAAACGGCTCTCCCGTAACGCTGATAGAAGACGGTGAGGTCTGCGAAGAGGCTTTAAGAGCCGTCAGCCTTACTGTATTCGAGCTTTATGAGCAGCTTAGGCTGAAGGACGTCTTCTCGCCAAAGGACGTGAAATACTGCATCATGGAGACGAACGGCAGTCTGAGCGTGATGAAAAACGAGGACGAAGCCTCTGCCGGAAAGCCTTCCAAGCTTGTCGTGACCGACGGAGTCCCTGTTGAAGACGAGCTTAAGCTTATGGGGCTTGACGACGAGGAGCTTGCTTTGATGCTGGGCAAGCTTGCGGGAGTAACTGCGGCAGATTGCCTTTTCGTATGCATCGAGTCCGACGGGAGCATCGTATTGCAGAAAAAGGAGAGCAAAGCCGGAGCGCGGACAAAGCTTATTACGGGAGACCCGAATGAATAACGGAGCGATCAAAAAAGCGAGGAAAGCATCTGCGGTATTTGCAGCAGCCGCGGCGGCGCTTCTTATCATCGCATGCTTGCTCCCGCAGCTGAAGCTTGCAAAACTGAAAGCGTATCTTGAGCCCAAAGCGAGGCTTGCGATCGAGCTTACGCAAAGGTCGGATACAGAAAAAGCGTACGCCGAAATACGGGAGATGTTGGAACGAACGCAGGAAGAGAAGCGCGTGCTGCTGATGCTGTTCGACCACGACGGCGTGACGGACCTGTGCCATGCGCTTGAGGCGGCCGCTCAGCTTGCAGAGGCCGGGGACAAGGCGCAGCTCCTTGCGGAGCTTACGGCTGTGATGACGGAGCTTGAGAGGCTTTATACCGTAAACAAGGCGTCACTTGAGAACCTGATATAAAAGACCCGCAGGAGTGAACTGCACCCCATTTGTTAGACATGTGGTATAATACTAACAAGTGGGGTGATTTTATATGCCAAAAGGGATACCAAACAAGAAATACACAGGCGAGTTCAAGCAGATGGTCGTAGAGACCATGCAGAAAGAAGGACTT